>Ga0307406_10000254_pt1 | contig 32345 bp, 29 predicted proteins | sample 322Cmetagenome_3_FD_203706 | JGI IMG/M metagenome (GOLD analysis project Ga0307406, IMG submission 203706) | Maize rhizosphere microbial communities from greenhouse at UC Davis, California, United States - 322HYB-C-2 | ecosystem: Host-associated > Plants > Roots > Rhizosphere > Soil | place...
TGGTAAAGCCGTTGGCTTTGGTCCGCTTACCGACGACCTGATTAAGCGAGAAGACGTCGCCGGGCTTCAGCAGCGTGCCGTTGATCAGGGCCGCCGCCCGGCCGATGTTGATATTGCGATACGGCAAGTAAGGAAAGTGGGTCGTGAACTGGCCCGTCACTTGCTTGATTCCCAGTTTCTTCGCCTCCTCGGTCGAAAACGATGCTTTAGCCCCGATGAGCTGGACAGTCACGGTCCGCTCTACCCCCGACTTGAGCAAGACCGGTTCGATCGCCTTTTTAAGATCGTCCGCCGCAACCGTTGTTCCATCGACAGCGGGAATGACCTTCGGCTTGCCCTTCACCAGCCGTACGGTGGCGTTCCGCGGCTCGACCAGCTCCACCTTCTTGATGGCCGGCTTGGCGTTGCGCCGGAGTTTCTTCGCGTCTAGCTCAGGTGCGAGGGTGCCATTCTGAGGAACGAAGGCGATCGACGCGGCGAGCATCCGAGGACTGATCTCGAAGGATCCGGCACCGTCGATGTTCACCTTGATCGGACCCGCGATGGCTGGCTTGGCGAAGCTAGCGACCACCTGATCAGCTTCCTCGTCGGTGATCGCAGGCTGGACGACATCGGCCGGTAGCTCGAGGGGGCCGGTGCTCTTCAAAAAGCTGCTCTTGATCAGCGTGGCTGCTGAGTCAGCCTGCAGCGTGGTGCCATCCTGGGCTGGCTTCTGCTTGATTTTGGTGCCCCGGTACGTCACCGCGGCATCGACGGGCGCGTGGTTAAAGGTCTTCGACACCCCGGCAACTGCGGCGTTGAGCTTTGGCTCCTCGACAATAACTACGGCCTCGACGGCGGACCCACCGGTCAGCACCCTGACGATTCGTACCGGATTCAAGCTCTTGCCACCACCGGCAGCATCAACACTCTTCGGGTAATCCACACTGAGACCGGCATCGGCCGGCTTCAGCTCGGCCTTCTGATCTCTCACAGTGAGATTCATAGGTTGCGCTGCGCGAGCGCCAAGCTCGCTCGTCAGCTTGTCGGTGGCCTCGGCTGGGTGCAGGCCTCCGACGGCCACGCCGGAGATCTGCGCGTTCCTGGGCAGCTTGTCGCCGGCCACCAGGTAGCCGACAACGTAAAGGATTCCAATGAGGACGACCACGCCACCGACAACGGCGGTGACCAACCACCAGTTGATCTGCTTGCTGGCCGGACCCTCATCTATAAGCTGGTCCTCCACCGGGCGAGCTTGTTCGTCGATGGTCGTCTCATCGGGTCCAACATCCCATCGTGGCGTCTGGGTGGTCACGAACTGCTACCTCGGATCGGACGGCACTAGGCTCTCGGTCCCTTGCGAGCTCCTGCCCGTTTAGGAGTAAGCCCCCCGATAGTACGTCAATGGGGCGGGTGCGTTTGGGTCATCGTCAGATGGCAGACCGCTGGCACGCACAATCTGGCCAACCACGATCGTGTGATCGCCGGCGTCGTGGATGCCATACGTGCCGCACTCAAGCCAGGCCAAGGAAGCGTCGATGAGAGGAGTTCCGCTGAGTGGGCTGGGCGTATGCGAGATGCTGTCGAACTGACTCACTAAGTCCCGGCCGCTGTTCGAAAAATGCCTGGCCAGCGGCTCTTGGTCAACGCTCAGTAGTGACAGACACCAGTACTCGGCTTTGATGATGGCGCGGTGGAAACGGCTCGACTTGCCGACGCAAATCAGGACCATCGGCGGCTCAAGCGAGACCGAGCACACGGCCGTGGCCGTCATAGCGTGCTTGACCCCGTGATGGAGCGCTGTCGCGATGGTCACCCCGGAGGCGAAGTGGCCCATGACATGGCGCAGCGCCTGCGGTGAGCCTGGAACACCAGACGCGCGATCGGGCGCCCTCACTCCATCCGATGACACCTCCGGCCAGCCAGCGCTCGTCACGGGCGCTAACTCAGTCCGGCGAACAGGTCGTCAGCCCAGCCTTCGCCCTCAGGAAGTGGAACGCCAGACGCAAGGCGGTAATACTCACGAGACCAACGATCATTGCCAAGCACCTCGGCGCCGGCGAAGAACGGGCCGTCGGGGGTGATCTGGGTGGCGTGAGCTCGCATGGCCGCAACCTTCTGTGCCACCCACGGCTGCCCGTCAATCTCTACGGAAATGTCGGCGTCGTCGGAGAGCATTACCGAAATTGGGCCGTCAGGATCAAAGTCCTTGTACGTCTCCATGTCACCGGCCTCGCGAAGCGCCTCGATGCCGGCAATCATTCGCGTTTTGCTCATCGCGATCCAAAACACCCGAGCGACGGTCCAGGGCTCGCCGAGGTCTCGACGGTAGGACGGGACACCCGCCAGCTGAGTGGCGTACATGGCTACTCGATGCGCCTGAATGTGATCCGGGTGGTAGTAGTTGCCGACCTCGTTATATGTGATCAGAACCTGTGGACGCCGGTCGCGGATGACTGGCACTAGCTCGTTGGCAGCCTCAAGCAGGTCGGTGGTCCAAAAGATTCCTTCCCGAAGCACGTCGCGTGCGGTGGCGCGACCATCGGGAGCCCACTCCATGCCTGAATCCCGGTATCGGCCGTCGCCGCCGAGCCGGACGTAGTCGGTGACGCCAAGGATTTCCATAGCCACTTTCAGTTCACCGAGCCGATGCGCGCCGAGGTCGTCGTTCTGATCTGGTGCAAGATGTGCCAGGTCTTCGACGAGCACCTCGCCCTCTTCGCCCAGAGTGCAGGTGACCAAACAGACTGCCGCGCCCTCCGAGACATACTTCGCCATCGTCGCGCCGTTGTTGATCGTCTCGTCGTCGGGGTGCGCATGGACCAACATGAGGCGCCGGGCGGGCATGGACGTCACATCAGAAACCACGAGCCCACCTTATGCGGTGCGGGCATTTGTGAGCTGATCAGAGGATGACCCGAGGCTCGGCGAAGTGACAGGCGGAGAGATGTGCCGACTCACCGTCCGGACGCTCGACCAGTAAGGGTTCTTCGATGCTGCAAATCTCCTGCGCCTTCCAGCAGCGGGTATGGAACCGGCATGCCTTGGGAGGATTGGCTGGGCTCGGCACGTCACCCGTCAGCACGATCTGCTCCCGCATATTGCGCATGGTGGGGTCCGGCAGGGGCACCGCCGACAGCAGAGCTTGTGTGTACGGGTGAGTGGGCCGGGAGTAGATCTGATCCTCATCACCCAGCTCCACCAGCTTGCCGAGATACATCACCCCGACCCGATCAGAGATATGCCTGACGACTGATAGGTCATGGGCGATGAAGATGTACGCCAGGCCCAGCTCGCTTTGCAGCTGCTCGAGCAGATTGACCACCTGAGCCTGAACAGATACGTCGAGCGCCGAGACTGGTTCATCACAGATGATCACCTTTGGGTTGAGCGCCACGCCGCGGGCAATGCCGATCCGCTGTCGCTGCCCACCTGAGAACTGATGCGGGTAGCGATTGATGTGCTCGGGGTTGAGGCCGACCAGGTCGAGCAACTCCTGCACCCTTTGGCGGCGGCGACCCTTCGGTACCGCGTCGCGATGGATCTCGAACGGCTCACCAACGATGTCCCCAACGGTCATGCGCGGATTGAGTGAGGTGTACGGATCCTGAAAGACGATCTGGATGTCCCGGCGGAGCCGCCGCATATCTGCGCCCTTCTGGGAGTAGACATCGACGCCGTCGAAGGTGAGCTTGCCGCCGGTTGGCTCCTCGAGGCGCATGAGCATCCGGCCGAGGGTTGACTTGCCACAGCCGGATTCGCCGACGATGCCGAGTGTCTCACCCTTGTACAACTCGAAGGAGACTCCGTCGACCGCTTTGACCCACCCCACCGTACGCCGCAATACGCCAGCCTTGATCGGGTAATGCTTGACTAGATTCTCGGCCTTGAGTACCACCTCGCCGTTCACCGCGGCTCAACTCCTCGCTCAATATCCTCCTCATGATCAAGCCCTGCAGTGGCCACCGGATCCTGGAGCTCGCGTTCCAGATGCGCCTCCACCGCCTCGGTGGTCTGGGTGACCTGGAGCTCTGGATTGTGGGTTAGCAGGAGCTCTGAGAAGTGGCACGCTGCGAGCCGATGCCGGGCGATTTCCCGGAGCGGCGGCGGAGGGTCTACCCGGCATATGTCTTGGGCGTAATGGCAGCGCGGGTTGAAGGGACACCCGGACGGAATGTTCATCAGGTTTGGCGGCAGTCCGCCGATCGCAGAGAGTGTCTCCCCTTTTTGATCGAGCCGTGGGATCGAGTCGAGCAGGCCTTTGGTGTACGGATGGGCAGGTTGTGCGTAAAGCTCGAAGATATCGGCTTGCTCCACGATGCGGCCGGCGTACATGACGGCGATCCGATCTGCCACATCAGCAACGACGCCGAGGTCGTGAGTGATCAGGATGAGGCCCATCCTCCGCTCCTGCTGCAGGTCCGCCAGCAGTTGCATGATCTGGGCCTGCACCGTCACGTCCAGGGCGGTGGTCGGCTCGTCGGCGATCAGCACCGCCGGGTCGAGTGCGATCGCCATGGCGATCATGATGCGCTGTCGCATACCACCGGAGAACTGGTGCGGATAGGCCTTGACGCGTTGGGCAGCCCCGGGGATTTGCACCCGCTGCATGAGCCGTATGGCCTGGGCTAGCGAGTCAGATTTGTTCATCCCGCGGTGCATGCGGAACATCTCGGCGATTTGCCAGCCCACGGGAAAGACGGGGTTGAGTGCGGACAGTGCGTCCTGGAAGACCATCGAGATCTCCGGCCCGCGGACACGCCGCCGCTCCTCGTCGCTCAGCTTCAGGATGTCTTGCCCGCAGTAGCGCACCTCACCACCGGTGATGAAAGCAGGTGGAGAATCGAGGATGCCCATGATCGCCTGCGCGGTCACCGATTTCCCTGACCCGGACTCACCGAGAATGGCCAGTGTCTCGCCCTCGTGAAGATCGAACGACACGCCATTGATGGCCTTTGCGACCCCGTCACGAGTGCGGAACTCAACCTGCAACTCGTCGAGCTCAAGCAGCAGACCGTCGACGGGTTTCCAGACGCCACGGGTATCGAGGAGTTCGACGCGGGGCGCTCCGCCGGTTCCAGCTGATAACGTCATCGCGACCTCCTCAGCGCATTCTCGGATCAAGGGCGTCGCGGACCACATCGCCCATCATGATGAAGGCCAACACCGTGGCCGACAGAAAGGCGCTCGGAAACAGCAGCATGTACGGCGCAGCGCGGATCAGTCCGATGCTTGATGCCTCCGAGATCTGAATGCCCCAGGAGATCGCGGGCGGCTGGAGGCCAATACCCAGGAACGAGAGGGTGGCCTCCACCGAGATGTAGGCCCCGAGATTGATCGTGGAGACCACGATCACGGAGGCCAGCGAATTGGGCAGGATGTGCGAACTGATGATCCGAGACGGAGTCGCACCGAGGGCGCGGGCCGCCTGGACGTAGTCGTTCGGTTTGACCTGCAGCACACTGGAGCGCATCAGCCGGGCGATCGAAGGCCAGCCCAGGATGCCAAGCACGAAGGCGATCTTCATGACGGAGACGACGAGCGGTTCGTCGAGGGGGGGCGGGAAGGTGTAGATGAACAGGATGCCGCCCAGCAGCAGTGGGATGCCGAGGAAGATCTCCCCGATCCGGCTGGAGACCGAGTCAACCCAGCCGCCACCGTAGCCGGAGATGATGCCGACCACGGAACCGAAGACCAGGGTGAACAGTGTGGCGAGAATGCCGACCAGAATGGAGGCTCGGGCTCCGTAGATCGTGCGGGCGTAGACGTCGTAGCCCTGGCTGTCCCGGCCGAACCAGGCGTCGGCTGACGGCGCCTCGCGGGCCTTGGACAGGTCAGCGAAGTATGGGTCCGTGCTGGTGAACAACTGGGGGAACGCAGCCATGAGAACGAAGAAAACGATCAACGCCGCAGATATCCAGAACATCGGCCGGTGGCGAAGCTCCTGCCAGGCGTCGCTACCGAGCGACCTGGCCCTTTCACCCTTCGCCGGGGCACTCAACCTGGACTCAGGACCTCCCGTCGGGTCGATGGTGACCGGGACGACCGACGTAGTGTCAAGGCCCGAGTCACGAGTCGTGTCAGTCATGAGAGATCCTCGGATCGAGGAAGCCGTACAAGATGTCGACCAGCAGGTTGACGAACAGGTAGATCAGCACGAGGCAGGTGATGGTGCCCACCACAGAGGCACCGTCTTTCTGGCCAATACTTCGATACAGGAAATTACCGATCCCGTTGATGTTGAAGATGCGCTCGGTGACGATCGCACCACCCATCAGGGCCCCAACGTCGATCCCGATGAAGGTGATGACCGGGATCAGCGAGTTCCGAAGAGTATGGACCCCGACGGTCCGGGCGTTGGTGAGTCCCTTGGCCTTGGCCGTTCGGACGTAGTCGGCCCGCAGGTTCTCTGCCAGATTGGCCCGCATCAGCCGGGCAATGTACGCCAGCGAAGCCGAGGCCAGCACGAATGCGGGCATGATCAGCTGGTACGTGGTTCCCTGGGTCGAGGTGACCGGGAACCACCCGAGCCGCACGCCGAAGACCAGCTGCGCGACACTGCCGATGACGAAGATCGGAATGGAGATCAGAAACAGTGTGCTCACGGTCACCAGGTTGTCGACGAACTTTCCGCGCCGGATCCCGGCCAGCACTCCGGCCGTGATCCCGATCACCGTCTCGACGACGAGCGCCATCGTGCCCAGCCTGAGGGTGGTGGGCCAGCGGGAGGCCAGCTCGTCGAGCACCTTGTTGCCGTAGAAGTTGGTCCCCAGATCGCCCTGCACGAGGTTGCCCATGTAGAGCAGGTACTGCACGATCAGCGGCTTGTCCAGGTTGTAGTCGGCACGGAACTTGGCGATGTAGCCGGGCGGGCAGGCCCGCTCTCCGCATCTGCCCACCGTGGGATCACCCAGCGCGTAGACCGAGACATAGATGATGAAGGTGACCCCGATGATGACCGGGATCATCTGCAACAAGCGGCGGATGACGTACTTGCCCACCTCGACTCCTCTCGCTCGGTCCGGAAGAGCTCCTGGAGGAAACATAGCGGCGGCCCGCCGGGTTGTCCCAGCGGGCCGACTACTACTTCTGTCCTATAATCTTGTCGATCACTTCGCCTGGATCGCAACCAGATCGAGGTTCTCGAACGCATCGACCTTGACGTTGGTCACCTTGTCGGAGAAGCCGACGGTGGTCTTGGGATACCACAACGGAGCGGTCGGCATGTCCTTGCCAAGCAATGCTTCTGACTGCTGGTACAGGGTGTTGGCCTCGTCGGTCGTCTTCGCGGCCGCCGCCTGGGTGAGCAGCTTCTCGAACGCCGGGTTGTTGTACTCGGAGTAGTTCGAACCGCCGCTGCCGATGGCCCCCTTGGAATAGATCGGGCTTAGAAAGTTCTCAATCGACGGGTAGTCCATCACCCATCCTTGGCGGAACATGCCCTTCAGCTCCTTGGCATCCAGCTTCTTCTGGAAGGTGGCAAAGTCGACGGTCGGCACCGCCCGGCAGTCAGCTCCCACGGCGTTCTTGATCGAGTTGCAGATCGCCTCGGAGTAGGCCTTGTTGATGGCGTTGTCGGCGTTGTAGGTCATCGTCAACGTGCCCTTGTAACCGCCGGCCGCGTCGTAGGCGGCCTTCGCTTTGGCCGCGTCGAAGATGCAGGCATCGCCACAGGCGCCGGCCTTGTAGCCGTCCACCACCGGCGACACCCAGCCGGTGGCGGGGGTCACTGTGCCGTTGAAGACCTTGTCGGCGATCAGGTTGCGATCAATGGCCATCGAGAGCGCCTTGCGCAGCTCGACGTTCTTCATCTGCGGATCCCACGGCGAAAAGGTGACGTTGGTGAAGCGGCCCGACTCGCGTTGTAGCCAACGATCCGGCAGGTCGTCCTTGAAGGCCTCTCCCACCAGCTGGTCCGGCGGAATGGTGTCGAGGTAATCGAGGTTGTTGGCGACTATGTCGGCGTATGCGGCCGCCGAATCCTGATAGATCCGGAGCGTCACCTTGTCCACACTGGGCTTGGGGTTCCCCCCGTAGTCGGCGAACTTGGTGAGCACGATCTCGGTGTTGGTCTTGCTCTCCAGCTTGAAGGGACCGGCCCCGATCGGCTTCGCCTCGTAGGCCTTGGGATCGGCGAAGAAAGAGTCCGGCAGCGGCGCGAAGGCGTTGTAACCCAGCCGCACCGGGAGGTTCGACACCTGCTCGGAGGTCTGGATCGTAAAGGTCTTGTCATCGACCACCTTCAGGCCGGCCAGGGTCTTGGCCTTCGGCGTCTGCTTGCAGTCCGCGTCGGGACATTGGGTGTCCGCGTAACCGGTGACCGGCCCAAAGAAGTAGCTGTTGGCCTGACCGTTGGGTCCGTACGCGGTGTAGTTCCAGGCGTCCACGAAGTTCTTGGCCTTGACCTCGGTGCCGTCGTGAAACTTGTACGGCTTGAGCTTGACGGTGAAGAGCTTGTTGTCCTTAGTCTCGATGGACTCGGCGATGTCGTTGATCGGTGATGCGTTTTCGACGTCGTAGCGGATCAGCTTCGCAGTGATCGGCACCACGATGTATGAGCCGCACGACTCGTTGGTGTTGCCAGGAACGAGTGCGTTCTTCGGCGTACAGCCGTAGACCGTGATCTCACCGCCGGCCTTCCCACTGGCCTCACTACCCGGCTGTGGCGCCGTACCGCCGCCGCCACAGGCTGTCGTAATGAGAGCGATCGACGTAATGGCTGCAAGCGCCATCCCGCCAGTTCTTGCACGCATCCGATTCCTCCTCCGGTGTGCGCCTCAATGTGGCGCTTCGCCTAACGCTGGGGAGCCTAGGGCTTCCCGCATGCGAACGAAACAGTTCTAGGCCACGAAACTAATACCCACAAGACTTCTCAATCATCGGTGGGCAACACGCAACATGATTGTGATGTCGTCAGACAGAGCGGGAACCTTGCTCGTCTGACGGCCCGGCGACATCGGTCCGCGGACAACTGCCGAAGCACACCCTTATCGAGGCGACGCCGGGCCGTTCTGCCAACGATGATCAGCGCAGGGTTCCCCCGACCCTGCAGATCATGACCAGGTCCAACCCTCTGAGTCGTTCGTACGAACTACAAAGGGTGGTAGCTGATAAGCATGCAAAGCATGATCACGTACAGCAACGCTGCGGTTGTGCAGGTCGCTCCCCGTTGACCCGCTGGCGATGCGACGCGAGCTATCACGGGTGATCCGAGGCCTGTCATTCGTGATCTGAAGGCACCAAGAGGGCGTAGCCGGGAAGCGAGCTTGCAAGCCTTTCGTCCAACGTTGCCAGAGCACCACCATGATCGCGCGCGAGGCCTATCAAATAAGCGTCGGTAACCTGTCGGTGGCCGGTTATATCACCTAGCTCGACGTCGGCATAGGAGATCGAATCGGGCCAGAACTCGCAGGAGTGCAGGTCGCGAATCCGCTGAATGAGATTGGCCGCTGCGGCCGGAGCCTCGCCCGAGCGGACCAGAAAGCGGATCAGCGCGCCCTCCACAATTGGGCAAATGGAGAAGGCGCTCAGAGTCGATGCCCAGGTCGTGGCCCTCTCGTGATGCTCGTGCTCTTGAACAGTTAACGCGATCAGGACATTCGCATCGAGGAGCACGGTCACTCGTCGTCCATGGCATCAGCGACATCTTGCGATGTGACGCGTCGACCAAGACTGACAACTGGAAAGCCGGACCGCGGATCGGTACTGATAACCAGCGGCTCGTCCAGGCGGCTCAGCCCGTAGGTAGCTAGCTCAGCAATTACAGACGAGAGAGACTGTCCACGCTGTTTTGCTAATTCCGTAGCGCGACGATGGACCGCCTGGGACAGATCCACTGTGGTACGCATACTTGCATCATAGCTGCATCACCTTCGATGCAATCCATCAATTGATTACGCAGTTAAAACTAATCAGCAACGGCCTTGATCTCACCGACTGCGCGCCAATCGCCCACCGCGTGGCACCGAGTGGGAGATTGGCGCACACTCGGCCGACAAAAACGTTGACACCTACACATTGAATCGGAATTCGACGACGTCGCCATCCGCCATGACGTAATCCTTGCCTTCTAGCCGCACCTTGCCCTTGGCGCGGGCGTTCTGCATTGAGCCGGCGACGACAAGATCATCAAATGAAACGACTTCGGCTCTAATGAAACCCTTCTGAAAATCCGTGTGGATGACGCCCGCTGCCTCCGGGGCCGTAGCACCTTTGCGTATGGTCCAAGCGCGGGACTCCTTTGGACCAGCCGTCAGAAATGTCTGCAGACCCAACGTGTCGAAACCGACCCGAGCCAACACGTCTAGACCAGGCTCGGGGATACCCATCTCAGCAAGGAATTCTCGCGCCTCTTCAGACTCCATCTCGACCAGTTCGGATTCGATCTTGGCGTCGAGGAAGATCGCCTCCGCGGGAGCGACGAGCGCGCGTAGCCGCTGCTTGAGCGCCTCGTCTGCCAGTTCGTCGGAGTCGCAGTTGAAGACGTAGAGGAAGGGCTTTGTGGTAAGCAGGAAAAGATCATGAAGTGGTTCGCGATCGAGGCCCGCAGTGAAGATCGTGCGGCCGCTGTCGAGCACTTCCCGGGCCTGCGTCACAGCGGTGACCGCTACTCTCTTCTCCTTGTTGATCTTGGCTTCCTTCTCCAGTCGAGGCAGTACCTTCTCGATGGTCTGCAGGTCGGCCAAGATCAATTCCGTCTCAATGGTCTCAATGTCGCTCGCCGGATTGATCGCTCCATCGACATGGGTTACGTCTGGATCGTCGAACACCCGGGTTACCTCGCAGATCGCATCCGCCTCGCGGATGTGGGATAGAAACGCATTGCCCAATCCCTCGCCCTTGCTAGCGCCCCGAACGATGCCGGCGATGTCGACGAAGTTCACGGTCGCAGGCACCGTGCGGGCGGACTGGAAGAGGTCTGCCAGGACGGCCAGCCGTGGATCCGGCACGCCGACCACGCCAATGTTGGGATCGATCGTGGCGAACGGATAACTGGCCGCCAGAACGTCATTTCGAGTCAGCGCGTTGAACAGTGTTGACTTGCCTGCATTTGGCAAACCGACTATGCCGATCGTGAGGGCCACGGGCGACAAGCCTAGAACGGGTTTAGTCGCGTCGCTCAGCCATCGCCGGCCAGAAAGAACTGCATGGCTCGAGTCAGCTCCAGTGGGTCCGCCGTACCGGCCAGCTCACGAGCCGAGTGCATGGAGAGCATTGGGATGCCGACGTCGACTGTGGCTATCCCGAGGCGAGTCGCGGTCAGCGGGCCGATGGTGGAGCCGCACGGCACCGCATTGTTAGACACGAACTCCTGCGTACGGACCCCGGCTGAGCGGCAGATTCGCCTCCATAGCGCGGCGCTCTTAGCGTCGGTGGCATAACGCTGATTTGCGTTGATCTTGAGCAGCGGGCCGGAGTTGAGTACCGGGTGGTTGGCCGGATCATGTCGACCGGGATAGTTCGGATGGATGGCGTGACCAGTGTCTGCGGAGAGGCACAACGACTGCGCCAGCGATCGATGGCGCTCATCGAGCGTCGCACCGAGGCCTGAGGAGATCCGGGTCAAGACATCGGCAAGGGCGGGTCCGGATGCCCCGCTACGCGAGCCGCTGCCCAGCTCTTCATGATCGAAGGCTGCGATCATCTGGATGACATCACTCTGACTTGTGTTGATCAAGGCCACGATGCTCGCGTGCATACTGCTCAGGTTGTCCAGCCGCCCTGAGGCGAAGAATTCCTGATGCGGCCCGAAGACCGCCGGCGCGGCGGTGTCGTACACCCTGAGGTCGTACCCATCGATGTCGTCGGCAGCGCAGCCGGCGATCTGCGCCACGTGATCAAGAACATGTATTCCCGGATGGCCGACACTCCAGACGGGAGCGGTGTGGGTTTGCTTGTCGAGCTTGAGACCTTCGTCGTTGACACCGCGATCAAGGTGGATGGCCAGCTGTGGTATTCGCATGATCGCGTCGGTGCGCACCAGTACCGTGCTTCGGTCACGGAGAATGAGACGACCTGCCAGACCAAGCTCGCGATCGAGCCAGGAGTTGAGCAAGGGAGCGCCGTAGATCTCTATTCCAACTTGTTGCCAGCCATAGGCACTGATGTCGGGCCTTGGCTTGAGTGTGAATCCAGTCGAATCGGTATGCGAGCCAAGAATTCTGAATGGAGTCGTTGATCTTGCCGCATCCGGTACTCGCCACGCGATGAGGGCGCCATCGCGTACGACGTAATGACCACCAGGCTGCGAGCTCCACGCATGGGACTCCCGCTGCTCGGCGAATCCCGCCGCAGCCAGACGGCGGGCGCCTTCGGCCGCCGCGTGATGGGACGACGGCGAGGCTTCCACGAAGTCAGCCAAGTCGGAGACATGATCAAGAGCGGCAGACATAACTCCAAACCTAAATCAACGGTCAGCAAGCTCCGAGCTGTCTACGAATGGCGGTGCTGCGCGGAGCGGCATCGAGGTTTTGTCGTTGCGCCCAGGCAAGATCTTGCTCATGGACGGTGTGACGATCATTGCGCTGATCGGTGGCCTGGTTGTCGGACTCGCATTTGGCAGCCTGGCTGGCTGGATGATCACGCGCGCTCGCCAGCACACCGACTCTGCGCACGCTCAGATGTTGATCGCACAGGCGCACGGCGAAGCGGCAACGGCACGCGCCGAAGCAGCTCAGGCGCGCGCGGAAATAGCACAGGCACGCAGCGACGTGGCCGAAGCCCGCAGCCAGGCAGCGGCGGCTCAAGCCGAGGCCGCCCAAGTCTCGGCGGAGGTCGCCCGGGCAATCGCTCAACGAGATGCGGCGCTTGATCGGGTAAAGGAGATTGCCGCAGACCGGGAATCGATGATCAACCAGTTCCGGGTGCTCTCGGCTGAAACGCTGGACCGCCAGGGTCAGGCGGCAGACGCCCAGGCCAAAGTACGGCTCAAGGCAACGGAGCAGCTAATGACTCCGGTTCGAGACAGCCTGGAGAGGTTCAACTCACGCCTTACCGAGGTCGAGAAGGAACGTGCTGCCATGTCGGCTGAGTTGCGTTCCCAAGTCACTTACGTCCAACAGACCGGTGAAACGCTGCGCCGCGAAACTGCTGCCCTGGTGAATGCCTTGCGTAAGCCGCAGATCCGCGGCTCATGGGGCGAAACCCAGCTCAAGCGGGTCGCTGAGCTCGCCGGCATGATCGAACGCTGCGATTTTGATCTTCAATACACCACCAAGGACGACGATCGGGTATTACGACCGGATATGCGGGTCAATTTGTCTGAAGGCAAACACGTGTTCGTCGATGCGAAGGTGCCGCTCAACTCGTTCCTGGAAGCTGCTGAGACCGACGATCCGGAGCGCAAGGCGGAGGCCCTCGCGCGTTACGCCCGTAACGTCCGAACGCATATTGATCAGCTATCCTCCAAGCAATATTGGAAAGCGGCCGAGACGCCCGAGTTTGTTGTGCTGTTCTTGCCGAATGAGATGTTCTTCGCCACCGCTCTTGATCAAATTCCAGATCTCTACGATTACGCGGCTGCCCGCGATGTTGTCATTGCCACGCCTACCACGCTGATCGGCATGCTGCGCGCGGTGGCGTACGGCTGGCGGCAGGCCGCTCTGGCAGAGAGCGCTGCCGAGGTCTTCCGGCTGGGTCGTGAGCTCCACGAGAAGTTGGGTCTGTTAGGCAACCGCTTCGACAAACTAGGTCGGGCGCTTCGTACCTCAGTAAACGCCTATAACGAGACGATTGCCACGGTCGAGGGCACCGTCCTGGTGCGAGCCCGCAAATTCCGAGATCTCAAGGTCAGCGAGCGGGAACTGCCGAGACCGACCCAGATCGACGAGCCAGTACGCCAGATCCAGGCGGCAGAACTGGTTGATGACGCGGTCCAGGTAGAGCCGATGGTTGGTCGCCGCAGTCGACGTCGCAGGGCTGCCGTGCCGGAAGCGGATGAGCTATACCGGCCGGATCCGGATTTGACGGAGTTGATCGAGGAAGCCTCACCGGCTAAACCGGACCAGAATGCGCAATCGTCCTAGCCGACTCAGTCGTTGATAGCGTCCTTCCGGAGATCCTTTCGCAGCTCAGGCGGGAGCGCGAAGACCAGCGACTCCTCGGTGAGCCGCTCCTCGCGCGCGACCGGAAAGCCCCGGTCGACGAGATAATCCAGGACGCCCTGCACAAGATCATCCGGAACGGAAGCCCCACTGGTAACACCGATTGAGTCAACGCCATCCAGCCAGCTGGGATCGATTTCGGTCGCATTGTCGATACGGTGCGCCGCCTTGGCTCCAGCCTCCAGCGCCACCTCCACAAGTCGCACGGAGTTGGATGAGTTCGCCGAACCGACGACGATGACGAGGTCGCTGTGCGCGGCGATCTGCTTGATCGCAAGCTGCCGATTCTGCGTCGCATAACAGATGTCATCGCTCGGCGGATCCATCAAGAGCGGGAACCTCTCTCGAAGCCGATTGACCGTCTCCAACGTCTCGTCGACGCTTAACGTGGTCTGGCTGAGCCAGGCGAGTCGGGACGGATCGACGACCTCAAGTTGATCAACATCCTGAGGCGACTGGACGAGACTGATGTGCTCAGGGGCCTCGCCCGTGGTGCCCTCGACCTCCTCGTGCCCCGCGTGGCCGATCAGCAAGATCTGAAGATCGTCCCGAGCAAACCGTCGCGCCTCATGGTGCACCTTTGTAACCAATGGGCAGGTGGCATCAATCGCCTTGAGGCCTCGATCCCTAGCCTCCTGTTGGACCTCCGGTGATACGCCGTGTGCCGAGAACACCACCGTTGAACCCTGGGGCACCTGGTCGAGCTCGGTAACGAAGATGGCGCCGCGCTCCTCCAGGCTCTCCACCACATGCCGGTTGTGCACAATCTGTTTGCGGACATACACCGGTGGCCCATAGGTCTCCAGCGCTTTCTCGACGGTGATCACGGCACGATCCACACCTGCGCAATAACCACGAGGCGCCGCCAGCACGACCTGCTTTCGGCCGCCCCGTGCCGTGCTGCTCGATACAGCCTGGCCTCGCTCGGTCACCGGGTCAGTGTAGGTGCTTGGAGATAACTGGATGAATCGAACGCAGATCCGCGAGCGTCGGCGTTGCAGCGAGCCATGACGAAGATATCGGATCGCGCGGCGCCGCGCTGAGGAGGAGAGAGTGGAGGCGTTCTTTCTTCCACGACACGAAGTAGGCGGCTTCAAAAGCGCGATCCGCGCCAGCGATATTCGCGCCGCCGATCTGCAGGCGAAGCCGACGAAACGTGTCGAAACAGAGTTGATTCTCAGACAGGGTGTTTCGTCGGATACGCCGAAGACGGCGGCTCGACGGCGAATATCGCGGCGAGCGGAGCGAGCCATTAGACAGAGCGAGCGCAGCGAGCGGAGCAATCAAACGCGTGGCAGTGAGCGGTACTACGCTCGCGGCGTGACTTTGGAATCCTCACCTGAGCACCCGCAACCATTGCGGGTGATCGCACGTGCGGTACGCGGCTGGGTGGAACGGCTCGGTGCGGTGTGGGTCGAAGCGCAACTGATCGAGATCAACCGGCGCTCCGGCACGCGCACAATCTTTCTGACCTTGCGCGACAAGCTAGCTGAGGTTTCGGTATCGGTGACTACCTCGCCCATGACCCTCGATGCGGCTGGACCGTTGACCGAGGGCGCGACGGTGGTGGCGCGAATCAAACCCACCTTCTTTGAGAGCTCGGGCCGGTTCGTTTTTGCCTGCGATGCCATTACTCCAATTGGTGAAGGCCGCTTGCTGGCCCGGCTGGAACAGACAAAACGCTTACTTCAGGCAGAGGGCCTGTTCGACCTGGCGCTGAAGAAGTCGCTGCCTTTCCTGCCAAGGGCCATTGGCCTCGTCACCGGAGAAGGCAGTGCGGCGGAGCACGATGTTGTGGAGAACGCGCGGCGCCGGTGGCCTGCGGTACGGATCATCGCCCGCTATGGGCTGGTTCAGGGACCACAGGCTTGCGAGCAGCTCATCGGCGCCGTACAACATCTCGATCGGCATCCCGATGTGGATGTGATCATCGTTGCGCGTGGGGGCGGTTCTCTTGAGGACCTGCTGCCGTTCTCCGATGAGGGCCTGATCCGAGTCGTTGCCGCATGCCGAACGCCGGTGGTGAGTGCCATTGGTCACGAGTCGGATAGTCCGATCCTTGATCTGGTTGCCGACTTGCGTGCTTCGACGCCGACCGATGCCGCAAAGCGTGTGGTTCCCGATGTGGCTGATGAAAGGGCTCGGGTCAATCAAGCTCGACAACGCATGATTCAGGCCGTATCCGGCTTGGTGGGTCGACAGCAGGAGTTCCTCGACGCGCTGCGTTCTCGTCCGGTGCTCATCGATCCGACGGCGACATTCGGTCGCCGTTATGAGCAGCTGGCCGAGCTTCGGCATCGCGCGAATCGCGCCATCGGCGCAACCATCGACCGCGAATCTGCTCTTGTCGGGCATCATCTTGCCCGCGTACGCGCTGTGTCGCCACAGGCGACGCTGGAGCGTGGCTACGCCATCTTGTTGGATCGTGGCGGTGCAGCCATACGGTCGGTCAATGAGGTTCAAGCCGGAGACGATCTTGTGGCCCAGTTGGCCGACGGACAACTAACGGTTGAGGTGCAGGAGCTGATACCGCGAGGAGAGGCATGACCGATCAGGCATCCAAAGCCGAGACGCTGAGCTATGAGCAGGCGCGCGAGGAGCTAATCGTCATCGTGCAGCGCCTTGAGTCGGGTGGCGTCCCACTCGAGGAGTCACTGGCGCTCTGGGAGCGCGGCGAACAGTTAGCCGCCATCTGCCAAGCTTGGCTGGACGGCGCCAAGGCAAAGATCGAGGCTGCTCGAAACAACGACCAGGCAGAACAGAGATGAGCCGTTCCTAGCCGCTACTCGACAGCGTCGAGGCGTATGCCTCCAATGCCTCGTACGGCAGGTCACCGGTAACGACAGTGGTGACCTCCGGCTTGCGAAGCACGAGCGATCGCGTGCGTCCGTCCGGGCTGATCAGCCGTTGCCAAGGCTGGCCAGACACAAGACTGGTTCCGTCGGGTGTTCCGGTACGGGACTGCTGATCAACCATTTCTTGCGGCCGTACATCTCCCTGATTTAGATCGATGAACGTCTCATCTGGAGTCAGAAACCCGAGCTGCCACAGGTTGCGTTGAGAGGCCTCACCGTTGAGATACGGCCGGCCCTGCGGTACCCAGGCGACACGCGTGGCGCGCCAACCCTGTGGGAGATTCGTGGGTGCGAGGACCTCGAACGGCGCCTCTTTTCGAGCGGTGGCGAGCACCGGCTTCCAGTCGACCTCCTTGACCGGATGATCCCTTGGAACATTGGTGAAGATGATGGCAATCACGGCCACTGGAATCACGAGCAGCGCGAGCGAACGGATTAGGTCGCCAACCGTCGACTGCCTTGTCTTACCTGCCACACCCTAATCTTCACAGAAGGTGGCAAACCCGGATCGCGTGCGCCGCCGTGCTGAGGAGGAGAGAGGGGACACGCTTCTCGTCCCCGAGCGACGTCGACGTCGGCGGCTTACAACGCGCGATCCGCGCGGAGCGAGCGCAGCGAGCGGAGTAATCAAAACGGAGACCTTTGAGGTGATCGGACGCAGCGAGGGCGCCCGAGGTGAAGTCGTGTTGCGGCGTCGGGTCAGTGACGGGCCCGATGTTGAGGAGTTGATCATCAACGGCGCGTTCGCCATGGATAGCAGCGAAACCTCAACCGAGCGGCTGCTGGCTGACCTGGCCGTGCCGAGCGGCCGAGCCCAGCGGGTGCTGATCGGCGGGTTGGGTTTGGGCTACACCGTCAGTGCGGTTTCAACCAAAGATGTCGAGTCGATTGATGTCGTGGAGATCGAGCAGTGCCTGATCGAGTGGGCACACCAGGGAGTTACGGCAGAGCTGGCCGCGGTCGCCGCTGACCCCCGGGTCCGCCTCCACACCAGCGATATCAAGGCATTCCTTGAAGGCGTCTCAGTGGAGCCTGTTGGACCGTGGGACGCGATCGTGCTCGACGTGGACAACGGCCCTGATTTCTTGATCTACGAAGGCAATCGCGCGCTCTACACCGGTACGGGTCTCAAGGCGGCGTACTCTCAGCTCACTCCTGGCGGCACGTTGGCTATTTGGTGTCAGCATCCTGCGCGGGAGTTGCTCATGTTGCTGAAGGCAATTGGGGTATCCGCAGCCGAGCACATAATCGACGTCTCGCGTGGCCGGCGCAGCTTCCCGTACACGATCTACACGATTTCCAGGCCACAGGGAAACGGCGTCCATAAAGCACCCGCCTGCGGAGGCTAGGTAAGAATGTGCCCATGACACAGCCAACCAATGCGGCCCCCACCGATAACGCCGAGCATCGCATCGAGCGCGACACGATGGGCGAGGTCAAGGTTCCAGCCAAAGCCTTGTGGAAGGCCCAGACTCAGCGCGCCGTCGAGAACTTTCCTATATCCGGGATTCCGATCAATTCGGAGTTGATCGGAGCACTCGGTCTGATCAAGGAGGCAGCCGCCAAGACCAACGCCAAGCTCGGCGTCTTGGGCCAGGACTACGCCGACGCGATTGCGAAGGCCGCGAGCGAGGTGGCGTCCAACAAGTACGACAGCGAGTTTCCGCTCGACGTCTTCCAGACCGGATCAGGCACCTCGAGCAACATGAATGCCAACGAGGTGATCGCTTCCCTATCCACCGCCCAGCTAGGCAAAGCGGTGCATCCCAATGATCATGTCAACGCGTCGCAGTCGAGTAACGACGTGTTTCCCAGCGCCATTCACATTGCAGCGAGCTACCACTTGGTCTATAGCTTGCTGCCGGCGTTGAATCATCTGGCCGAGGCGCTCAGCCTTAAGGCGACCGAATTCGCTGAGGTAGTCAAATGCGGCCGTACGCACTTGATGGATGCCACGCCGGTAACCCTCGGCCAAGAGTTCGGTGGTTACGCCGCCCAGATTCGCCATAGCATCGAACGGGTCGAAGCAGCCTTGCCACGAGTGGCCGAGCTGCCGCTTGGCGGGACCGCCGTGGGCACCGGAATCAATACCCCAGCAGGCTTTACCGAAGCTGTGATTTCCATGATCGTGGAGAAGACTGGGCTACCACTGACCGAGGCACGTGATCATTTCGAGGCACAGGGTGCGCGCGATGCGCTAGTAGAGGCCTCCGGCGTCCTGCGAACAATCGCGGTTAGTCTCTACAAGATCGCTAACGACATCCGATGGATGGGCTCCGGCCCTCGCGCCGGGCTTGCCGAGATCTCGCTACCTGACCTGCAGCCGGGCTCTTCGATCATGCCAGGCAAGGTCAATCCGGTGATCTGCGAGGCGACAATGATGGTCTCCGCCCAAGTGATCGGTAACGACGCCGCCGTCGCGTTCGCTGGTGCCAGCGGTAACTTCGAGCTGAACGTGCAGCTCCCGGTGATCGCCCGTAATTTGCTGGAATCCATCCAGTTGTTGGCCAACGTTAGTCGGCTGCTCGCCGACAAATGTGTATTGGGCATCGAGGCAAACGTTGAGCGCTGCAGAAGGCTCGCGGAATCCTCGCCGTCGATCGTCACACCGCTGAACCGCTATCTGGGCTACGAAAATGCCGCCTCGGTCGCCAAGCAGGCGCTCAAGGAAGAGAAGACGATTCGTGAGGTTGTTATTGAGAACGGCTACGTCAACAACGGCACGCTGACCGAGGAACAGCTGGACGCCGCGCTGGATGTGCTCGCGATGACTCGCCGGCCCAGCTGATAACCGGCTCGGATCACCGCAGACTCTGACCCGGCGGATTGGTAGAGTCCCGAGCTGAACACTTGGTGAACGCCCGGTGAACGCCGGGAGACAGCAGCTGGTGTCGCAACACCCAAGGACTCGCGGTGGCGAAGAAGCGGCTCAATGACAGGGAGCTGGAGCGCGACGAGAAGCGCGTCGGCGGCCCTATTCCAACGCACCTTCGCCCTCGCCCCGCCCGGAACTACCAGCTTGACAAGAAACCCGAGCACCGAGTCCTCTCGGTGCTGCGCAATCTCACGCCCGGCCTGAACTACATCATCAAGGGGTACCGGTGGCGATGGCTGCGGGCGGACAGCATCGCGGGGGTGGCCGTAGCGGCATATCTCATCCCACAGGTGATGGCCTATTCGGCGATCGTCGACGTGCCTCCGGTGACGAGCCTGTGGACGGCACTTGCGGCGATCATCGCCTATGTGGTGCTGGGCAGCTCGCGCATCCTGTCCGCCGGCCCCGAGTCCACGATCGCCCTGATGACCGGAGTGGCAATTGCCCCGCTGGCCGCGCAGAATCCTGACCGCGCCGTCGCCTTGAGCGCTACCCTCGCGCTCATCGTCGCCGGCTGGGCTCTGCTCGCTCGGCTGCTGCGGGCGGGGATCATCGCCGAGCTCTTGTCCACCCCATTGCTCGTCGGCTATCTGGCCGGGGGCGCCGTCCTGATGGTCGTCGGCCAGCTTGGCAAGGTGACCGGCACCTCCTTCGAGGGTGGCACGATCGTGGAAGAACTGCGCGGCTTCCTCGGCGTCGCGACCGACACCGACTGGCTGACGCTTGCGGTCGCTGCGAGCACGCTGGCGGTCATCCTCCTACTGCAATGGCTGCGCCCGTCGCTGCCCGGGCCGCTCATCGCCGTCGTGCTGGCAACGATCGCATCGGTCGTGTTCGACCTAGAGTCATACGGGGTAGCGGTCGTGGGCTCGGTTCCTTCGGGGCTGCCCGTACCGCACCTGCCCGAGGTGTCGCTCGCGGATGTCAAGACCCTCTTGCTCGCCGGACTGGGTATCACGATCATCGGCTACAGCGACATCATGCTCATCGCCCGGGGCTTCCCGCTGACCCCCGCCGAGGGTGAGACCGCGGCCGACCTCCGGCCCGACCCGCAGGCCGAACTCGTTGCTATGACGGGGGTGCACGCGATGGTCGGCATGTTCAGCGGCTATCCGGTCTCCGCGTCCGGGTCGCGTACGGCCCTGGCGATAGCCGGACATGCGCGGAGCCAGGTCTACTCGCTCATCTCCGCGTTGTGCATTGTCGCCGTCTTGTTCTTTGCCGGTCCGCTGATGGCACCGCTGCCTTGGGCGGCCCTCGGCGCAGTCGTCTTCTACGCCGCAGGCAAGCTCGTGTCGCTCCCGGAGTTCCGGCGGCTGTGGCGGTTTCGCCGGCGCGAGTTCGTGCTGGGCGTCATCACACTGGTCGGGACAGTCGTCATCGGCATCCTGCAAGGCGTCGTCTTCGCCATCGCGCTCAGCATCCTGGAGATGCTGTACCGCCTGGCCCGGCCGCATGAAGGCGTCTTGGGACGGGTGCCGGGTATCGCCGGCATGCACGACGTCGACGACTATCCCGAGGCACGGACAATCCCGGGCTGCATGTTCTATCGCTACGACGCTCCGCTGTTCTTCGCCAACATCGGCGACCTGCGTGAGCGGGTGGACAAGCTCATAGACATCGAGAACGAGGCCTACCCGGACTCCCCGGTGCGCTGGTTTGTGCTCAACGTCGAAGCCAACGTCGAGATCGACATCACCGCTGCTGATGGGCTGCGAGAGCTGGCCCAGGAACTCGCCGACCGCGGCATCCACCTGGGCCTGGCCCGCGTGAAGAACGACATGTATGAGCCACTGAACCGGGCCGGGGTGATCGACGTCATCGGCAAAGACATGCTCTTCGCCACGTTGCCGGTCGCCGAGGAGAGCTACCTGCGCTGGGCCCTCGCCGAAGAGCCGGAGCATCCCGCGGAAACGCCCGCCGAGGCGGTCGACAGCGAACCTGCCAGCAGCTTGTTGCCCTGGCAGCAGCCCGACCCCGATGAGGAGCCCGGGCCGGATGACCGGCCTGGCCCGGACGGCGGCAACTGACCCATCAGGCGCGGGGCGTTAGTACCAGCCGTGCGAGGACTTGAAGCTCCAGGCGGAACATGGGCTGCCGTAGCGGTCCTTCATGTACTTGATGCCCCAGATGATCTGGGTTGCCGGATTGGTCCGCCAATCGCTGCCTTCGCTCGCCATCTTGGAGCCGGGCAGGGCCTGAGGGATGCCGTACGCGCCAGAGCTTGGGTTGGTCGCGTTCACATCCCACTTGCTCTCGCGCATGATGATGTTGTCGAAGCAATCGAACTGGCTTGAGGCGTAATCGAACTTGTTCTTCAGTATCTGCCGAGCGATCTCCCGGGGATCGGTCACACCTGGTTCGTAGCCGCGGTTGCGGAGTGCGCGTTCCCGGGCAGCCTTTTCCTCAGCCGCCCTCTTGGCAGCCGCTGCTATCTCGGCCTTGATCTTGGCTTGCTGGGCGGCTATCGCCTTGGTCTCCAGACCTAAAGACTTCGCGCGCTTGGCCGCTTGTTTGGCCGCGACCAGATTCGCCCTTGCGGCTTCGCGGTTGTCGCGTACCTTGGCCGCGGCACGTTGTGCACCGGCTTCGTCAGCCGCGGCGGCATTGACAGGTGTGGAGATGGCAACGGCAGGGGCCGGGACTGCAATGGCTGCGGTCTGTTCTCCGGGACTACTCAGTCCGGCGACCGCTGCTGTTGCGACAAACGCTGAGAAGCCAACCCCGACTATGGCATGCTGAGCGAGTCGACGCACGTTGGATAGAATGCCACATTTCGTTATCCAAATGTCATCATCTTGAGATGTTTTCGATGCCTAAAGCATCAAATCGACGGTCAAACTGCGACATCTTCTAACATCTCGGTCACGAGGGCGGCAATCGGCGATCGTTCGGAGCGCGTCAGCGTGATGTGAGCAAAGAGCGGATGGCCCTTCAGCTTCTCGACGACCGCCACCACGCCATCGTGCCGGCCGACCCGGAGGTTATCCCGCTGGGCGACATCGTGAGTCAAGATCACCCGCGAGTCCTGACCGATCCGGCTGAGCACAGTCAGGAGCACATTGCGTTCCAGAGATTGCGCCTCATCGACTACAACGAAGGCGTCGTGTAGTGAGCGGCCCCGGATGTGGGTCAGCGGTAACACCTCAAGCAGGCCGCGTGCGAGCACTTCCTCGATGACCGTCTTTGTGGTGAGCGCGCCGAGGGTATCGAAGACGGCTTGCGCCCAGGGCGCCATCTTCTCTCCTTCGGTCCCCGGCAGGTAGCCGAGCTCCTGTCCGCCCACGGCGTACAGCGGACGGAAGACGACGACCTTCGAGTGCTGTTGCCGTTCGAGGACGGCCTCAAGTCCGGCACACAGCGCCAAGGCCGACTTGCCGGTACCCGCCCGGCCACCGAGGGAGACGATGCCGATTGAGGGGTCTTGTAAGAGCTCCAGCGCGACTCGCTGCTCCGCAGAGCGACCATGGATACCAAACACATCGCGGTCAGCCTTGATGAGCTTGACCTCTTTGCTAGGCGTGACCCGACCAAGGGCCGATGCGGTTCCACTGAGCAACACCACACCGGTGTGACAGGGCAGATCTCGAGCCTCATCCAGCTCGAGCGACCCGTGCTCGTACAGCCGGTCGATATCGCCGCCGGGCACTTCGATCTCGGCCATCCCAGTCCACTCGGTCTCCACCGCCAACTCTGCGCGGTACTCCTCGGCGTTGAGGCCTACAGCGGATGCCTTAACGCGCATGGGCAGGTCCTTCGAGACCAGCGTGACAGCGCAACCTTCAGCGGCGAGGTTGAGCGCAACCGCCAGAATGCGCGAGTCATTGTCGCCCAGCCGGAAGCCATCGGGTAGGGCCGCTGGATCGGTGTGGTTCAGCTCCACCCGTATGGTCCCGCCGAGGTTGTTAACCGGGACCGGCGCATCGAGACGACCGTGAATGATCCGCAGCTCGTCAAGGTGGCGCAAAGCCGTACGAGCGAAGTAGCCCAGCTCATTGTGATGACGCTTGCCCTCGAGCTCGCTGATCACCACAACCGGAAGCACCACATGGTGCTCGGCGAAACGCCGCATGGCGTGCGGATCACTCAGCAGGACGGAGGTATCGATGACGTAAGTGCGACGGCTTGATGAAGAAGACACAGAACTGCCCTTCTTGGGGGCCGTACGCGGTCCGCGCCCGGCCCACCGTTACGTGGTTGGCCGGGACTGACCGGCATCAAGCCGCGCCGGCTCGGTGCCTGTCGAGTGACGGTGCATGCATCGCCTCCCAGGCGGGGGCGCCTTACTGCGTCCCGCAACTCGACGGTACGTCTCCAGGTGGGTCCAAAGCGAGTGCCACGCCGCGAATTTCACGTGATGGCAACCTAATGACGGTCTAGAACGATCCGAATTTGCTGCCCAGGAACCGCTTGCGCGGCTCGGTCGATGTCCTGATCGACGAGGACAGCAACAACCGGATATCCACCAGTCACCGGATGATCGGCCAGAAAGACGACAGGTTGGCCGCCCGTCGGAACCTGGATTGAGCCCCGCACGACTCCCTCGCTCGGCAACTCCTTGCCGGTTCGGTCGGCATGGCGTTGCAAGGGCTCACCGTTCAACCGGATCCCAACCCGATCGCTATGGCTGGAAACGGTCCATACCGTGGCAGCAAGGGCGTCGATGTCGGCGACCCAGCCATCTCGCGGTCCGCGCAAGGCATGCAGCGTGAGCATCTCAGCTGACAGTGGCGGCACCGGAGCAAGATCAACATTGGGGTAGGCGGCCGGCGCGGGGCCGACCGAAAGAACATCTCCGGCACGCAGCGGTTCCGGTCCCAGGCCAGACAATGTGTCGGCAGACCGGGACCCGAGAACTGGCGGTACGTCTACTCCACCACGAACAGACACGTAGCTGCGAAGACCCACCCGAGGTGTGCCGAGAGTCAGCACCTGACCATCGCAAAGAAGGAACGGGCCGAAGTAGCCGATGCCCCTTCCATCGACGTCAGCGGGTGTTGGAGCGCCGGTCAGAGCCAGCTGAACGTCGCCACGCGCACGGATGGACAAGCCGCCGAAGGTGACTTCGAGTGCCGCGGCGGCGTACGTCTGGCCGAGCAGCCGGGCACCGAGCTGGAATGCCTCTCTGTCGGCGGCCCCTGATCGCCCGACCCCAATCGCCGCGTACCCAACGCGCCCGACGTCTTGCACGAGCGTGAGCGGTCCGGTCGCCAGGACTTCGAGCGCTCGGTCACGGGCCATCGCTTGCCCCCGACCGCTCGACGAAGCGCACCGCCACGCCCGGTTCCAGCAAGGCAGGCGGTTCCCTGTTGATATCGAAGACCACCGTGTCGGTGTGGCCGATCAGCTGCCAGCCACCGGGCGAGGACCGCGGATACACCGCAGTGAACTCGTCGGCCAGGCCTACACTGCCCGCCGGAACGGAGGTACGAGGCTCGCGACGCCGCGGCACCGATAGTCGCGGGTCGCCCCAACCAAGGTAGGCAAAGCCCGGGGCGAAGCCGCAGAATGCCACGCGCCAGTCCGTCCCGGTGTGGGCGGCGATGAGCTCCGGCACCGAAAGACCGGTAAGCGTGGCGACTTCGGCGAGATCCGGACCGTCATAGTGCACCGGGATCTCGACGACTCCCTCCGTGCTGCGGGCCTTGCTGGGCGTGGTGACGGGCATGGCGGCCAGGGCCTGGCGCACGGGAGCGATCGAGGCGCCGTCATCGACGATCACCAGCACGGTGGCCGCCGCGGGAACGATGTCAATGACCTCGGTGAATCCTGTGAGTCCTGCAGCGACCGCTTCGCGTATCCCATTGGTCAAGGCCTGTACGTCATCCAATCCGCCAACCTCGGCCAGCACCGCATGCTCACCGCAGCTCAGCAGGGTGCGGTGCTCGATCATGGCGCGAAGGCTCGGATTTCGACCCCTGCCTCAGCCAGCGCCTTGCGTACGGCCACTGCCATCGCCACCGCACCCGGAGTGTCACCATGGACGCAGATGGACTGCGCGGACACCGCAATTTCGACACCGTCGATTGATCGCATCCGACCAGTGATCAACATGTGGACCATGCGCTGTGCCACCTCCTTCGTATCCTCCAACAGCGCACCAGGCTGGGATCGTGGGACGAGGGTGGCTTGGGCCGTGTATCCGCGGTCAGCAAAGGCCTCGGCGACGGTTCTTAGTCCCGCTTGCTCAGCGTGCCGAAGCAGTGCAGACCCGGGCAGCCCGAGCACTGGAAGCCTTGGGTCGTACGCGCTCACCGCAGCAACCACGGCCGCCGCCTGGTCATCATCGTGCACGGCCCGGTTGTAGAGGGCCCCATGCGGCTTGACATAGCGCACCGCCGATCCTGCGGTACGAGCAAAGCCGTCCAGTGCCCCGATTTGATAAATAACGTCGTTTGTCAGACTCGCCGAATCGATATCGATGCTGCGGCGACCGAAGCCTGCCAAATCTCGATAGCTGACCTGGGCGCCAATGGAAACACCGCGGCTGGCAGCGGCCTCGCAGACGCGGCGCATGATGTTCGGGTCGCCGGCGTGAAAGCCACATGCGACGTTTGCGCTAGTAATGACATCCAGCAGCGCCTCGTCGTCGCCCAGTTTCCAGATGCCGAATCCCTCTCCGAGGTCGCTATTGAGGTCGACAACCGGCACTGCGGACGGCAAGCTCACCGAGCGTCCATCGGGTGAGTCGCTGGATCAGCGTGCAGGTCGATCTTCGAGGTCTCTGGCGCCAGCAGCACACAGACGATGGTTATCAGCAGCATCGCAACCGCGTACAAGGACACGGCGACCCAGGTATCGAATCGGTCCAGCAAGGCAACGGAGATGATCGGCGCGAGCGCCCCTCCGAAAATGCCGGCTAGCTGGTACCCCATCGATGCGCCGGTGTATCGAACCTTGGTGGGAAACATCTCGGAGATGAAAGCCGCCTGTGGCCCGTACATCGCGGCGTGCAAGATCAGGGCGACCACTGCGGCGAGCACTATCAACCAGAACTGTCCGGTATCGAGCAGGATGAAGAAAATAAAGACCCAGACCGCCGCACCGATCGCGCCCGCCAGGTAAACGGGTCGGCGCGCGATCCGGTCAGACAGCCCGCCGAAGAACGGGATCAGCAAGACCTGGACGGCGGCGGCGATGAGCACCGCGTTCAGGGCGTAGTTCCGGGGCAGCTTGAGATAGGTGGCGACGTAGGTGGTGATGAACAGCACGAAGGTGTAAAACGCGACATCGACGCCGACGCGGGCGCCCACCGCAAGCAGCACCTGCTTGGGGTAGCGCCGCAGCACTTCGAGGATCGGCGCACCAGCCTTGGCGTGTGACTCCTCGACCTCGCGGAATAGCGGGCTCTCCGCGATCGTCAGACGGATCCAGAGGCCGACAATCACCAGCACGCCGCTGAGCAGGAACGGCACCCGCCAGCCCCAGCTCAAGAACGCGGGTTCGTTGGTCAGTACGCCCATCAGCGACAGAACCCCGTTCGCCAGCAGCAGGCCGAGAGGCACACCGACCTGTGGCCAGCTGGCGTTGAAACCACGCCGATTGGGATCGCCAGACTCCATGGTCATCAACACCGCACCGCCCCATTCGCCCCCGAGGCCGAGACCCTGCAGGAAGCGGAGTGCGACCAGCAGGATCGGCGCCCAGACGCCGATGCTGGCGTACGTCGGCATCAGGCCAATGAGGAATGTGGCAATGCCCATAAGGAGCAGGGTCACCACTAAGACGTTCTTGCGGCCGATCCGGTCACCATAGTGGCCGAAGATCAACCCGCCCAGCGGCCGAGCGATAAAGCCAACCGCGTAGGTGGCAAAGGCGAGCAACGTGCCGACCAGCGGCTCGAAGCTCGGAAAGAAGATCTTGTTGAATACCAAAGCTGCGGCGGTCCCATAGATGAAGAAGTCGTACCACTCCAGTGACGTGCCGATCAGGCTCGCCACTATGACTTTGCGTACCGATGACGGCGCTGTGGCTGGGACTCGGCTGACGGCGGACATCTGCTGCCTCCCTTGATCGGGCGCGGGCTCATTCAATGCCCATTAATCGATCTACCCATTCAGCGAGGCAGGAATCACTTCCACCCGATCCGATGCACCCACGGCCGGTGGTCGCTGCCGAGGGAGTCAGGTTCCGAAGCGGCGCTCTCGCTGCCCGTAGGAGCGCAGCGCCCGGATGAAGTCCACCTTCCGGAAGTCAGGCCACAGCGCTTCGCAAAAGTAGAACTCGCTGTGGGCCGACTGCCACATCAAAAACCCCGATAAACGCTGCTCCCCTGATGTCCTGATGATCAAGTCCGGATCGGGCTGGCCTTTGGTGTAGAGATGCTCGGCGATGTGCTCGATATCGAGGCTCTGGGCGAGTTCATCGATGGAGGTGCCATTCTTCGCATGCTCGGCAAGCAAGGACCGTACGGCGTCGCGCAACTCATGCCGGCCGCCGTACGAGACGGCGACGTTAACCAGCATTCCGTCGATGTCCGCGGTATCCCGATCGGCCAGCTTGAGCCGCTTAGCCGACTGATCGGGTAGCAGATCCAGCGCCCCCACTGGATGGACGCGCCAACGCCGGGTCGCCGCAAGATCGCTCACCATATGCTCGATCACTCCAAGCAGCGGCTCGATCTCCTCACTGTGGCTGCGCGAAAGGTTGTCGGTGGACAGGACCCACAGCGTGACGACCGGGATCCCCAACTCGTCGCACCAACCCACAAATTCCTTGAGCTTGTCGGCCCCGGCTTGATAACCAGCAACCAGCGGTTGGCTAGGAGCGTTGGTGCGGGCCCAGCGGCGATTCCCGTCTGCGAGTACGGCGACGTGGCGCGGCAGCCGGTCGGGGTCGAGCTCGGCGATCAGCCGATGCTCGTAGGTGGCATAGAGCAGCCCCGATGGATGTAGCCGATCGACCAGCTCACGCAATCGATCGAGACGTGCCACAACTGGCAGCGTATCCCTCGAGAATCAGCTGATGGCAGCCGAGATGAAATCGGGCCTTAGTGCAGCGGTTGGTCTTCGCGGCGTGGTCCCCTAGCCTAAAACTACCTACCAGTAACCACGGCCAGTAACCACGGCCATCTCAGTCAAAGGGGAAGCGTGCCGACTGTTGATCTTGGCGAAGGTCGACCCTCGCAAACGAGCCGGAAAGCCGAGCCCGATTCTCCGCTCACCGAGGTACTCGCCGTCGTCAAGCCCCGGCTCCGTGGCTGGCTGCATGCTGGCATGGCACCACTCGCGCTCGCGGCCGGCATTGTGCTCATCAGCCTCGCGGCAAGACCTGCCGGCGTGATCGGAGGGGCGGTCTTCCTTACTGCCTCGGTGCTGCTGTTTGGAACCAGTGGTCTCTACCACCGCGGTACCTGGGGAATGCGCGGCCAGGCGATTCTCCGCAGGATGGACCACGCCAATATCTACGTCTTCATCGCGGCAACCTATACGCCGTTGGCGTTGATCTTGCTCGACGGAGCCTCTCGGACGATCTTGCTGGTTCTCGTCTGGTCTGCCGCCGTGGGTGGTCTGGTCTTTCGGCTGCTGTGGCTCTCGGCGCCCCGTTGGCTTTACACGGTGCTCTACATCGTCATGGGCTGGGCCGCCCTTGGCTGGCTTGGGGCTTTCTACCACGCGGCTGGACTGGCGGTCGTGATCTTGATCATGGCGGGCGGCGTCTGCTACACCTTGGGCGCGATCGTCTATGCCCGGAAGCGGCCCAACCCCTCCCCGACCTGGTTCGGCTACCACGAGATCTTCCACGTCAGCACTATCGCAGGTTTTGCCTGCCACTCGGTCGCCATCTTCATGATCACGATTTGACTTGGGATTGCTTGGGGAATGTTCGATCGCTCAGTCGCTCATTCAGACGTTTCTCCGCACAAAGCCGCGAATGACACGCAATGAACCGCAACGGCGCACTCGTTTCTCCGCACATCGGCACGTATCTGGCCTAAAACCCGGGCCATAGGCCCGGAACCATATGTGCGATCACCCTTCGAGCTGGGAGATGAGGTCCTCCGCAGTAGTGACTGGCAGCTTGCACACAAAGTGTCGGCAGACATAGGCAGTCGGCTGGTTATTGATCATTGGACGATCTGCCAGCAGCGCCAGATCGGGTTGATCGGGCAGACCTGCCACTATCACCGATCCTGCCGGTGCCAGCTGATGAGCGAGCCGCACTAACTCAGCCCGAGCCGCATCGTCGTGTCCAACGACAGCGACCTGAACCGGCTCGCGTTCCGAGGTCTGGCTGATCGCGTCGGCGAGCAGCCAGCCGGCAAACCGTGGCACCCGCCGGACCAGCTCGCTGGCGCTCGCCGCTGCTCGATCGGCGCGAGCGTCGTAGCGGTCTTCCCCGGTGAGTTCGGCCATGAGCCGCAGTGCATGAACAGCGGCACTCAGCCCGGACGGGGTGGCGTTGTCAGTCGGATCCTGCGGCCGGGCATACAGCTGCTCGGCATCGGCGGCCGTGTCGAAGAAACCACCAGCGGGATCGTCGAACTGGCCCATGATCACATCCAGCAGCTGCTCGGCGCGGCTGAGCCACAGCGCTTCGGCATGGACCGCCGCAAGCCGTACGGCCGCAAGGGCATAGGCCGCGTAGTCCTCGAGGATGCCGATTGCTTCTCCGGCGACGCCACCGCGAGAGGTACGGCGTAACCGACCTTCTTGCCAATGCAGCTGCCAAAGATGCTCAGCGGCCTCGGTCGCTATCTGCAGCCACTCGGGACGAGCGAAGATCATCGCAGCTTGCACCAGCGCATCGACCAACAACGCGTTCCAGGCAGCAACGACCTTGTCATCACGGCCTGGACGGGAGCGTTGATCACGAGAGGCCCGAAGCTGTTCTCGAATGCTCGCCAGTCGGAGTTGATCATTGTCACCGCGCAGTTGCAGGGTCGAGGCGCCATGCTCGAAGGTGCCGCCGGGTGTCACGGAGAACACCTCCGCTGCCCAGACTGCGTCCTGCTCCCCCAGCTCGGCCCGAAGTTGATCACGGTTCCAGACGTAGTAGGCACCCTCTCGAAGCTCACCATGATCATCTTTTGAGTCGGCGTCGAGACTCGCTGCGAAGGCGCCTTGCTCAGTTCGCATTTCGCGCTGCAGCCAGTCCACCGTTTCGGCAACGACGCGTGCAGCCAGCGGAGTGCGGGTACGACGCCACCAATGCGTATACACCCCGAGGAGCAGCGCATTGTCGTACAGCATCTTCTCGAAGTGCGGCACGATCCAGCCGGCATCGACGCTATAGCGCGCGAATCCGCCGCCTAATTGATCGTAAATACCGCCGCGCGCCATCGCCTCCAGGGTCTTTTCCGCCATGATCATCGACGGCTCGGAGCCATCGCGAAGTAATGCCTCAAGGACCATCGATGGCGGAAACTTTGGTGCCCGTCCGAAGCCCCCGTACGTGGAGTCGAAGTCGCCTTGCAGCGTAGCGAGTGCCTTTTCACCGTCCGCCGCAGCTACTTCACCTGTGCCGCCGAACGTCGCCTGCTTCGAGAGCTGTCGGACGATCTCGGAGGCGCTGACGAGCAGTTCCGCCCGTCGATCACGCCAGGCTTCGTTGATCGCCTGCAACACCTGGGCAAATGAGGGCAGGCCGTGCCGTGGTGTCGGCGGAAAGTAGGTACCGGCGTAGAACGGTTTGCGGTCAGGAGTAAGGAAGACGCTCATTGGCCAGCCACCCTGCCCAGTCAGCGCCTGCGTGGCTTGCATATAGACCGCGTCGACATCGGGCCGTTCCTCGCGATCAACCTTGATCGCCACGAAGTGATCGTTGATCATCGAGGCAGTCTGTTCGTCTTCGAAAGATTCATGGGCCATGACGTGGCACCAGTGGCACGCCGCGTAGCCGACGGAAAGGAATACCGGCACCTGCCGTTCGGCCGCAGCGGCAAACGCCTCATCTGACCATGGCCACCAGTGCACCGGGTTGTCGGCGTGCTGGAGCAGGTAGGGGCTCGTCGCCGAAGCAAGACGGTTGCGGCCAGTCATCCTTAAGGCGACCGGCTCAGCCGGGCGCGCCCGGTTGGCGCTCGGGTGGTGGCGAGTCTGCTGTGTCGTCTCCAGCGTCGTCGGGCGTGCGGATCTTCCGGAACTGCTTCCGCATGCTGAAGTAGAGCAACACCATGGCGCCGGCCAAGAGCAGCACGACGACCAAGGCACTCCAACCCGGCTGGACCGAGTTTGGGTCCACCTCGAGAAGGGTCATGCTGAAACCTTACTCTCGGCGGGAACGGCGATTCCCTCGAACAGATCGCTCTCGGGAATGCTCGTGTCAACCAGGCTACACGCCAGTTGCCACTCTTCGGTGGGCCAGGCCGACTTGTGGACTTCCAGAGGTACGGCGAACCATGGACCGTCCGGGTCGATCTGTGTCGCATGCGCCAGCAGTGCGCGATCACGAATGTGGTAGTAGTCCGCACAGGCGATCCGGGTGGTAATCCTTGCGGCATGCTTGGGGTCTTCCGGCCAGTCGCGGAGCCGCTCGGCGTACGGCGACTCGAGGCCGCGGGCGACCATGGCCCGATCCAGCGCCAAAGTCCGA
>Ga0307406_10000255_pt1 | contig 32311 bp, 27 predicted proteins | sample 322Cmetagenome_3_FD_203706 | JGI IMG/M metagenome (GOLD analysis project Ga0307406, IMG submission 203706) | Maize rhizosphere microbial communities from greenhouse at UC Davis, California, United States - 322HYB-C-2 | ecosystem: Host-associated > Plants > Roots > Rhizosphere > Soil | place...
AGCCTGTCGAGGGGTCGCCCCCAACGGCCCCGGCGGTGTGCGCTCGGGTGACCGACGGTCGGCGTGCTGGCCCGGTCGGACCCCGGAACGCCGTCGCCTCCTCCCCCGGTGGCGCTGACGCGGAGTTCTCCACAGGAACCGGCGTTGACCGGGGGTTTCGGACGATGCGATGTCGGAGGCCCCGGAGAGAATTGGGGCATGACGAACAGCGGATCACTCGCGGCGAGCACTGCCACGGTCGACGCGATGCTGGATGAGCTCGTCGAGATCCGGCGCGGGGTGGCGGCGTTGCAGGCGAGGGAGGCAGCGGTGCTCTCCCGGGCGGTCGAGGTCGCGCGGGCGCACGCGGACGTGCCGGGGCCGTCGAAGGTGCGGGACATCCCGATGCGGTCGATGGCCGCGCAGATCGGTGCCGCGCTGCGCGTGTCGGACCGGACAGTGCAGCGGCAGCTGTCAGACGCCCTGGTGCTGACCGAGCGATTCCCGGCGACGTGGGCGGCGCTCGCAGCCGGGGAGGTGTCGCGCGCGCACGTTCGGGTGATCGTAGAGGCAGGGTTGCCGATCGAGGACGATGGCGCCCGCGCGGTGTTCCAGGAGGCGGCGCTGGAGGTCGCCCGGCGGGAGACACCCGGCAGGCTGAAGCCCGCCGCCCGGCTCCTGGCAGCGCGGCTGCACCCGGTGCCGCTGGAGGAACGTCACGCCGTCGCGGCGAGAGGCCGGTCGGTGTGGGTACGGGACCTCGATGACGGCATGGCGGAGCTGATCGCGACACTGCCCGCGCACCTCGCACACGGGATCCGCGACCGGCTCGACCAGCACGCGCGGCGAGTCATCGACGCGCGCGGTACGGGTGCTGCGGAGGGTGACGGGACGCTGTTCGACGAGCCCGCCGTGCAGGACCGCCGCGGGATCGACGAGGTCCGCGCCGACGTGTTCGCCGACCTGCTGCTCACCGGCCACGCCACCCCGGAGGTGTCGAACGCGTCGATGCCGGAGGCGGAGGCGATCGTCGCGCACGTGCAGGTCACGGTGCCGGTGCTCACCGTCCTCGAGGCCGACACGACGCCGGCGGAACTGACCGGCCACGCCCCGATCGACACCGCCACCGCGCTGCGGCTTGCGGGCACCGCGACCGGGTGGGACCGGGTGCTGACCCATCCGGTCACCGGGACCGTGCTCGCGGTCGACCGGTATCGCCCGTCGGATCAGCTGAAACGGACACTCCGGGTGCGGGACGAGCACTGCCGGTTCCCCGGGTGCCGGATCCCGGTGAGGCGGTGCGACATCGACCACACCACGGCGAGAGAACACGACGGACCCACCGAGATCTCCAACCTCGCGCACCTGTGCCGGCGTCATCACACCCTGAAACACCACTCCGCGTGGCGGGTCAGACAGACTCCCGACGGAATCCTCCATTGGACGAGCCCCACCGGGCGACGCTACCCCGACCGACCCGCGCGGACCCTTGTTTTCGTCCCCGACACCGGCAGCGACGGTGACGCACTCGACGGCGGGAGCGGGCGCGACGCGCCATTCTGAGTCGCCGGCGAGCGTGTCGGACCTGACCACGAGACGCGGGCGCCCTGCACGACCGGCGCCCCGCGCCACAGCGGCACACGTGCGCGCGCGCCAGGCGTCAGCGCGCCATACCGGCGTGAGCGCGCCATACCGACGTCAGCGCGCCATACCGGCGTGAGCGCGCCATACCGACGTCAGCGCACGATACCGACGTGAGCGCACGATACCGGCGTCAGCGCACGATACCGACGTCAGCGCAGGATCCGTCAGGCAGCGACGAAGACGCCGGCCCGCAGGACGGGGACGGATGACACGGCATCCACCTCCGCGGCGCGCAGCACCTCGTGACGAGCCCCGCGCTCGAGGAGCTCCTGTCCCGACCCCGACGCGGTGAGGAGGTGGCGGACGGCGCCGCGCAGTCCCCGGAACGACTCGCACGCCGCCGCGGCCTCGGGCGAGGTGTGATCGACACCGAGCGCCCCGAGGGCATCGATGACCGCGCCGGCGCCGAGCTGGTCCTCGACGGCGAGCCGCAACGGGGCGTCCGGCTCGCGGGAGGTCAGCTCCCCGGCGGCGATCACGGCGATGCTCGTGCGTGCTCCGCGGCGCACCTGCTCCTCGAGCGCCGCGCGTGCGCTGGCCGACGCATTGCGCAGGCAGCCGAGCAGCACCGTCGCCCCCGCCCCCGCCGCACGCTCGGCCACGGCCGCGCCGTTCAGCGACACGGCATGGGCATCGGCATCCAGTGCCACCGACTCGCCGCCGTCGATGCGATCGGCGACCGTCGTCGAGAACCGCAGCACATCGACCACCACCACGACATCGGAGGAGGCGAGACGCTCGAGGCCGGCCACGCCCCACTCGAAGCGCACCTGGTAGCGGGACTGATCGAACGCGGAAGTCACCGCTCCAGGCTAGGCGTCCGGTCACGTGTCGCGTGCGATGCGACACTGGAGCATGCGGATCCTCCTGAAGCTCGTCCTCGACTGCGACGCCGATGCCGCCTGGCGCGCTCTGCACTCCCCGCGTGTCGTCGCGGAACTGTACGGGCCGCTGATGGAACTGGAGCCGATGGCCTCCGGCGGCCTCCCCACCTCGATGGAGTCGGGGATGGACGTGCCGGTGCAGCTGTCGCTCGCCGGTGCCGTCCCACTCGGCGCTCAGCTCATCCACGTCGAGGACCGCCACGTCGACGCACCCGATGGCCCGGTGCGGATCCTGCGGGACAGTGGCATCCCGCTCACCGGTCCCCTCGCCTCGCTCGACGTCTGGGACCACCAGATGGCCGTCTCGCCGGCACCGGGAGACCCGGGGCGGACGCTGTGGCGCGAGCGGCTCGTGATCGGCGGACCCGCGGCAGCGGTCCTCTGGCCGGTGCTGTGGTCCACCTGGCAGTGGCGCGGCATGCGCCTCCGGCAGCTCGCCCCGTCCTGGGCCCACGACCCCGAGACGACGGGCGAGCTGCCGTAGGCGGGACTACTCCGCCAGCACCTCGACGGGCGTCGCGCGGGTGGCCAGGCGCGTGGGCACGACCGCAGCGATCACCGTGAGGACGGCGGTGGCCACCACCACCAGGAGCGTCGGCACGAGCGGAACGGCCGGCAGCACGAACGTGGGAGCCTGCCACAGCGGAGGCATCGGCACCGAGCCGAGCACGGACTGCGCGGCGATCCAGCCGTAGACGGTGCCGAGGACGAGGCCGAAGGCCAGGGCCGTCACGGTGATGTGCGTCGCCTCCAGCAGCACCATGCGGCGCACCTGCCCGGCGGTGAGGCCGAGCGCGCGCAGGAGACCCAGCTCCCGACGTCGCTGCACGACGCCGATCGTGAGCAGGTTGACGAGGCCGACGGCGGCGATCACCGCACTGACGGCGACCAGCGCCATCATCACGCCGGCGAACGAGTCGACCATCTGGTTGAAGTAGACGTCGGCCTCCCCGCCGCTGGAGGCGGCGACCAGCGCCTTCGCGGACTCGGCAGCCACGGCGAACATCGTGACGAGCGCGACGCCCATGACGACGCCGATGGCCATGCGACTGGATCGCTCCGGGTACCGGAGCGCGTTCTCCGCCGCCAGCCGGGCGGTGGCGGAGCGGCCGAACAGGCGGCCCGTCAGCCGCAGGAGCGGAGGCATCACGACGGCGGCGGCGAGAGTCAGCGCCGTGAACGAGAAGAGGCCGCCGAAGAACGCGACGATCACCCCGAGCGGGCTGAGCAGGCCGAGGAGGAGGCCGCCGACGAGCAGCGCGATGCCGACGGCTCCGAGCGCGATCGTGGCCGCGTTGCGTCCGCGACGCCCCGCCACATCCTCGTGCGTCTGCTCGACCGAGCCGCCGAGCGCCTGCAGGGGGGTCACGGTCAGCACCCGACGTGATCCCGCCCACGCCGCCCCCCAGGTGGTCAGGATCACGGCGGCGGCAGGCAGCAGCAGCGACGGCTGCACCACCGCGTACTCCACGCTGGCGCCCAGGACGCGGCCCAGGACCGGCAGCCCTGCGGCGACGAGCACCACCCCGGCGACGAGGCCGAGGAACGCCCCGATCGCCCCGACCACGAAGCCCTGCGTGGCGATCTCCGAACGCTGCGAACGCGCCGAGGCCCCGATGAGCCGCATGAGGGCGATCCGTCGCGTGCGGCCGGCGACGATGGTCGCGAAGGTGTTGGCGGTGACGATCGCCGCGACGTACACCGCGACCGCGAGCAGGAGCATCCCCAGGATGCCGACGATCACGGCGAGGGTCTCGGAGGATCCGTAGGTGGGCGTCGCCAGCATCGCGGCGCCGATGTACCCCGTCGCGCTGATGAGAGAGACCCCGAAGGCGGTGGAGATCGCCGCCACGAGGACGGTCGCCCCCATGCCGCGCTCGCGCAGCCACGACCAGCGTCCGGCCGTGCGCGGGGTCGCGGCCACGACCGGCGCCCGCTCTGCGACGGCGGTCACGCCGCCACCTCCGCGGCGAGCATGTGTGCCGAGACCTGCTCGGCGGTCTGCTTCGGCTTGTCGGCGACGATCCGGCCGTCGCCGAGGAAGACGACGCGGTCGGCGTAGGCCGCGGCGACCGGGTCGTGGGTGACCATCGCGATGGACTGCCCGTGCTCGCGGCTCGCCGCGGCCAGCAGCGCGAGCACCTCACGGCTGGAACGGGAGTCGAGGTTCCCCGTCGGCTCGTCGGCGAAGACCAGGTCGGGGGCGGTCGCCAGGGCGCGCGCGATCGCGACGCGCTGCTGCTGACCCCCCGAGAGCTGATGCGGACGGTGGCGCAGTCTCGCCGACAGGCCGAGCGACTCGATCAGCCCGTCGATGCGCGCCTTCTCGAGCGCCGAGGGACGCCTGCCGTCGAGGTCGAACGGCAGCATGATGTTGCCGATCGCGTCGAGGGTGGGCACGAGGTTGAACGCCTGGAAGACGAAGCCGACGCGGCGACGGCGCAGGATCGTGAGCTCGAGGTCCGACAGGCCGGTGATCTCCGTGTCGCCGATCCACGCCCGGCCGGACGTGGGCGCGTCGAGCCCCGCCATGATGTGCATGAGGGTGGACTTGCCCGACCCGGACGGACCCATGATCGCGGTGAACTCCCCGCGGCGGATGCCGACGGTGACCGCGTCGAGGGCGCGCACACCGCTCTCGCCGGCGCCGAAGGTCTTGGTGAGGTTCTGCACCCGGGCAGCCAGGCCGAGGTCTGTGGTTGTGATCTCCATGTCTCCGACGCTACGGACGCCGCCGCGACCGGTCGTCGGTCCGCAGTCGCGACCGTGTACATCGGAAGGATGATCCCGTGCGGACCGACGATCCGCTCAGGCGAGCCCGTGCTCGAAGGCGAACACCACCAGCTGCACGCGGTCGCGGAGACCGAGCTTGGTGAGGATCCGGCTGATGTGCGTCTTCACCGTCGCCTCGGAGAGGAACTCGCGCGCGGCGATCTCGCCGTTGGACAGCCCGCGGGCGGCGAGCGCGAAGATCTCCCGCTCGCGCTCCGTGAGCGCGGCGAAGGTCGCGGGCGGCGCCTGCGGCGACTCTCCGAACCGCGCGAACAGCTCGCGCGTGGCGGCCGCCGCGATGACCGAGGAACCGGCGTGGACGGTGCGGATCGCCGCCAGCAGGAACTCCGGATCGGCGTCCTTCAGCAGGAAACCGCTCGCCCCCTGGCGGATGGCACGCGCGGCCGCCTCGTCGAGGTCGAACGTGGTGAGCATGACCACCTTCGGCGGCTCGGCGCCGAAGGTCGGATCGCGCAGGAGCTCGGCCGTCGCGGCGAGACCGTCCATGACCGGCATCCGGATGTCCATCAGCACGACATCGGGTCGCTGCGCGCGCACCACGGCGAGCGCCTCAGCCCCGTCGCCCGCCTCTCCCACGACATCGAGGTCGGGCTGGGAGTCGATGACCATGCGGATGCCGGCACGGAAGAGTGCCTGATCGTCGACGAGGACCACGCGGATCGAGGCGCTCATCGCGTGCCCGTCCCGGCGCCCGCGACCGGAAGAGTCGCCGTGACGACGAAGTCGCCCCGCTCCTGCCCCGCCTCGAAGACGCCGCCGACCAGCTGGGCACGCTCGCGCATGCCGATCAGGCCGTGTCCCCGGCCGTCGCCGGCGGGAGGGCTCGACGACTCGGCCACGGGGTTGCGGACGCTCACCTGCACCCGGTCAGGATGCCATGCCAGGGCGACGTCGACCGGCCCCCCGGTGCCGTGTCGGAGCGCGTTGGTCAGCGCCTCCTGCAGGATCCGATACACCGCCAGCTGAACCGACGCCGGCGGCTCCTGGCCGGGCGCGGGATCCACGTCGATGCGCAGGTCGATCCCCGCAGCCCGCACCTGGGCATAGAGCCGCTCGAGATCGGCGATCGTGGGCTGCGGGCCGTCGGCCTGGCTGTGGCGGAGCTGGGTGAGCAGCATCCGCACATCCGACAGCGCTGAGCGCGCCGTCGACGAGATGGCTCCGAGCGCATCGGTCGCCGCCTGCGGATCGGCGGCCGCCGCGTAGCGTGCGCCGTCGGCCTGCGCGATGACGACCGCGAGGGAGTGGGCGACGACGTCGTGCATGTCGCGCGCGATGCGATTGCGCTCCGCCTCGACCGCCGTCTCCTCCTCAGCGCGCTCCTGCGCCTGGCGGTTGGCGCGCGCCCGCAGCGCCGTGCGCACGAGCGCACCGACCGTCCACGACAGCAGCAGCGCGAGGGCGGCGCTGAAGAACACCGTCACGCCGACGAGGAGGTTCGCCTCGATCGCGCCCATGAGGCTCCACCCACCCGCGATCAGCGGCGGGACGATCAGATAGAGCGTGATGGCCAGGCCGCCGACCATCGCCGACGCGAAGCCGAGCCAGAACAGGAGCCGGCTGCCGTAGGCGGCGGTCACGTACAGCACGCCGAAGATCGCGGCATTAGCGGGAAGCGGAGGCAGCCCGAACGACATCTGCACGACGGCCAGCAGCCACGCGAGCGCGAGGGCGAGCGGCGGCGACCAGCGACGAAGGCCGAGGGCGATCGAGAAGCCCGCGGTGAGGATCCCCGCCACGAGCAGACTCGCCCGCGTGTCGACGCCGGTCCAGAATCCGTACGGAATCACGATGACCAGCACCGAGCCCAGGAAGAACAGCACGGCGACGAAGATGTCGACGGTCAGCTGGTATCTCAGAAGCGGACGGAGCACCCCTCGACGCTACGCGAGCGGGCGCCTCGCAGCATCCGCCGCGGGATGTATCCCGTCTCAGGCCACCCCGCCCGTGCTCACGCCCGCGTGGGCGTGAGCGGACGACCCTCGAAGAAGGTCTGCAGGACGATCGTGGTGCGGGTGCTCACGGATGCCGCGCCACGGATCTCCCGGATGAGCTCTTCGAGCGCGCGCGGCGTCGCGACGCGCACGAACAGCATGTAGGCGGCCACCCCGGCGACCGAGTGGCAGGCCTCGATCTCGTCGAGGTGGGCGAGGAGCTCCGGCGCATTGTCGGGCTGGGCCGGGTCGAGCGGCGTGATCTCGATGAACGCCGCGAGCGGCTTGCCGACGGCCTCGGGGTCGATCGTCGCACGGTATCCGGTGATGGTGCCGTCAGCCTCGAGCCGCTTCAGCCGGGCCTGCACGGCGGAGACGGAGAGTCCGACGGCGGTGGACAGCTGCGAGAGCGTCGCCCGCCCGTCACGCGAGAGTGCCCGGACGATGCCGGCGTCGACGTCGGAGAGTGCCATGCGATCGACGCTACAGGAAATTTTCCGGCACTCTATTTATCACGGCGGAACTTCTCTCGTAAACTGGGTGCCGCGCCGCACGCGCACCCGTCCTCGAGCCCGATCGGAGGTTCATCATGTCCCTGACCGCACCGTCTTCGAAGTCCGTCATCGGCGAACCCGAGGTCGTCGAAGACGACCGAGCGATCGCGGAGCAGATCGTCGAAGACGACCGAGCGATCGCGGAGCTGCCGGCGTGGCTCGCCCTGAAGGACGCCGCCACGGCCCTGCAGGAGCTCCAGGAGCAGGACGGCTCCGTCAGCGGCGACACCGCCGAGGCGCGCGCCTACGTGGAGACGATCGTCGACGCCATCCGCGCCCTCGCTCCCCTCTTCCCGCACGACGCGGAGTACCTCGCGGCGAGCATCCACGACTTCGAGCGGTGGGCCGACGGAGGCTTCGGGGTGCCCGACTTCCTCGATTCCCTGACGGCGTTCCAGCCGCAGCAGCACCGCATCGACGGCCTCACCCACCTCGTGGTGTTCCCGATGTACACGCAGAACGGCTCGCGCAACCGCTACGTCGAGGCGGTGCTCGTGGAGGTCATCTGGCCGGAGTTCATCGCCGAGCTCGAGACGATGTACACGAACAAGCTGTTCGTGTCGCTGCGGCTCCTCGACTTCACCCCGGGCTACGACACCAACTCCGCGGTGCTGTTCCCCGAGACGGTCGCCATGCGCGAGATCCCGACCTTCACGTGGGGCGCGATCTTCCAGGACCGTGAGGCGGCGCGGTACCGCCGTGTGGTGCGCGCGGCGTCCGGGATCACGAAGCTCGACCTTCCCGACGACGCGGCGCGGATGCTCGATGACCAGACGCTCACCGAGAAGACGTTCGTGATGTGGGACATCATCCACGACCGCACCCACATGCGCGGCGACCTGCCGTTCGACCCGTTCATGATCAAGCAGCGGATGCCGTACTTCCTCTATTCGCTGGAGGAGCTGCGCTGCGATCTCACCGCCTTCCGCGAGTGCGTCGCGATCGAACGCGATCTGCGGGAGCGCGAGTCGCTGACCGCCGCGCAGGCCGAGATGCTCGAGCACGCGAAGCTCGTGCAGTACGCCGTGATCTTCGACCGCATCTTCCGGTTCTCGATCACCGGCACCCGGGTGCGCAACTACGACGGGCTCGGCGGCCAGCTCCTGTTCGCCTGGCTGCACCAGCGCGGCGTGCTGCACTGGACCGACACCGCCCTCGCCTTCGACTGGGAGGCGGTGCCGGCAGCCGTCGTCGCGCTCGGCGAGGCGATCGACGAGCTGTACTGGCGCTCGATCGACCGCCCCAAGGTCGCGCACTGGCTCGCCGCGTACGATCTCGTCCGCGCCACGGTGACGCCCCATCCGGCGTCGGTATGGGCGCGCGGCCTGTCGGACGAGATCCTCGCCGGTCCGCCGAAGGGGTACACGGATGCGGTTCTCGATGACGAGTTCCCGCTGTCGATGTTCTTCGAGGCGCTGGAGAAGAAGATGCGCGACGTCATCGCGTCGACGTCGGGGATCACCGGCGCCGATGGCTGAGGACGATCCTCAGGGGACCGCGGGCGTCGGGGGGCGCCTGGTGCTCGTGGCGGGGGCGACGAGTGCGAGCGGGGAAGCGGCGACGCGTGCGCTGGTGGACGCCGGCGCACGCGTCGTCGCGGTGGGTCGCGACGCGGCACGCCTGGCCTCCGTGACGCGCCTCGGCGCGAGGCCGGCGGTGTGCGATCTCACCGATGAGCAGGCCGTCGCGGCACTGGCGGCTCAGCTCGCTGCGACGGGCGACCGCGTCGACGGCATCCTCCACCTCGTCGGCGGGTGGCGCGGGGGCGGGGGCGTCGCCGGTCAGACCGACGACGACTACCGCTTCCTGGAGACGTCGCTCACGGCGTGGCGACACGTGTCGCGCGCCTTCTGGGGCGATCTGGTCGACTCGCCGGCAGCCCGGGTCGCCGTCGTGTCCTCGACAGCGGTGGCTCGGCCGCTCGCGGGAGGCGCGAACTACGCGGCGGTGAAGGCGGCCACCGAGGCATGGACCCGCGCGCTCGCACAGGGCTTCGCGAAGACCGCGCGGGAGGCCGGCGAGCCGCTGCGCGCGGCCGCCGTCGTCTTCCGCGTGAAGACCCTGGCCGGGAAGGAGAACGATCTCGCGACCGCCTTCACCGGTCTGTGGGACGCGGATGCGGATGCCGTGAACGACACCGTCGTGACTCTCGGCGACTGAGCGATCAGTCCCCTCGGGGGACTCCCTGGTCGGCGACGCCGCCGCGCGCCTGCGCGGAGGAGGCCGGCGGCACGTGTCGCTCCGTCGTCTTCTCGGCGGCCTCGCCGGGAGCGTCCGCGCCGTCGGCAGGAGCGTCCGCGCCGTCGACGGGTGTCTCGGGCGCCTCACGGTACTCGGCCGACAGGGTGCGGTAGGACTTCGTCGCGAACGCCAGGACGGCGAAGACGACCATGATGAGCCCCGAGAAGAGGAACACGAGGGCGATCCCACGGGCCTCGCCCTCACCGAGCAGCCAGCCCCACATGTCCTGACCGGCATCCGAGTCCATGTAGGGGATGATCCAGAACTCGGCGATCGGCGCGATGAGGAACGACGTGATCGGCGCGGCGGACACCTCGATCGCCGTGGCCGCACCGAAGACCCTGCCCTGCTTCTCGTAGGGGACCACCTTCTGCACGACGGTCTGCTCGGCCGCCTCGATCGCGGGGATGAGCATCATGTACAGCCAGATGCCGAGCGCGTACAGCCACCACCACTCGCGGATCGTGAAGAGGGAGCCGAGGACGCCCATCACGGCCACGAGCAGCAGCATCGTGCGGATCGGGTTCCGTCCGAGTCCGCGCGCGGCGATGACGCCGCCGCCGATGAGGAAGCCCGTCGAGGACACCGCCAGCACCACCCCCCACCATTCGACGGGGAACAGCGTCAGGCCGTACGGGTCCATCAGCGCCATGTAGACGCCGCCGACCAGGTTGTTGAACGTCGAGAACAGGATCAGCGCGAACAGGCCCGGCACCGCGCGGATCGCCGCCGCCGCGCCGCGCACATCGATGAACTTCGCATCCGGGTCGCGGTCCGGCTCGTCCTCGGGCACGGTGAGGGTGAAGAGGTGGATGAGCGCGGCCAGCGTGAGCACCAGCGCGATCACGAGCGTCCACCCCATGCCGAGGAAGCCGATGGCGAAACCGGAGAACACGCTGGTCACGAGGAAGGCGAGCCCCTGCACCGTGCCGACGAGACCGTTCGCATTGGCGTGGCGTTCGGTCGGCACGAGCAGGGTCACCGTCGTCGACAGGGCGATGTTGCGGAGGTTCTCGACGACGGCGCCCGCGAGGATGATTCCGGAGAACAGCCAGAACCACGGCTGGCCCAGATCGAGCAGCGTGGTCTCGGGCTGCGACAGGTAGATGCCCCCGGCCAGCAGGAACGCGACGAGTGTGACGAACCCCGACAGGATCATGACCCGATGCTTGCGATGGCGGTCGACGAACGTGCCGAACACCATGCCGAAGACGGCCAGCAGCAGCATGTACGCGCCGCCGATGATCCCGGTCGCGAGCACCGACTTCGTCTCGAGGTAGACCCAGAACGTGAGGGCGAACCACAGGAAGCTCGTGGTGATGTTCGCGGCCGCCGTGTTGACGAGGACGTGCAGGAAGGTGCGCATGCCGTTCGCGGGCACCGCGCGCAGCCCGCTCGAGGCGGCGGCGTCAGGAGTGGGATGCGACATAGGGCGAGGGTAGCGACCGCCGCCGACACGCGATACCCGGGTCGCCGCGAACTAGGCTGGGATGCCGTGACCACCCTCCACGACACGACCATCCGCGGCTTCGCCAGCGACAACTACTCCGGTGTCCACCCCGAGGTGCTCGCGGCCATCGCCGCAGCCAACGACGGGCATCAGATCGCCTACGGCGAGGATGCGTACACGGCGCGGCTCCAGGAGGTGTTCGTCCAGCACTTCGGTGAGGGCGTCGAGGCGTTCCCGGTGTTCAACGGCACGGGCGCCAACGTCACCGGCCTGCAGTCGATGCTCCCCCGCTGGGGTGCCGTCATCGCCGCTTCCACGGCGCACATCAACGTCGACGAGGGCGGCGCCCCCGAGCGGGTCGCGGGGATCAAGATCCTGAACGTGCCGACCGAGGACGGCAAGCTCACCCCCGAGCTCATCGACCGGGAGGCGTGGGGATGGGGCGACGAGCACCGCGCGCAGCCGCTGGTCGTCTCGATCACCCAGTCCACTGAGCTCGGCACCCTCTACACACCTGACGAGATCCGCGCGATCGCCGATCACGCCCACGCGCGCGGCATGCGGCTGCACCTCGACGGCGCCCGCATCTCCAACGCGGCCGCCGCGCTCGACCTGCCGCTGCGCGCCTTCACGCGCGACGTCGGCGTCGACGTGCTGAGCTTCGGCGGCACGAAGAACGGCGCCATGCTGGGCGAGGCGATCGTGGTCCTCGATCCCGCAGCCTCGGACGGGCTGCTGTTCCTCCGCAAGCTCAACATGCAGCTGTCGAGCAAGATGCGCTTCGTGTCGGCGCAGCTGGTCGCGCTCCTGGAGGGCGACCTGTACCTGCGCAACGCCCGCCACTCCAACGCGATGGCCGCTCGCCTGCGCGGCGCCGTGGAGGCGGGCCTGGCCGACGGCTCGATCGCCGGCGTCTCGTTCACGCAGCCGACCCAGGCCAACGGCGTCTTCGCGACGCTGCCCGACGGCATCGCGGATCGCCTTCGCGAGAGCTTCCGCTTCTACGACTGGGACGCCGCGAAGAACGAGGTGCGCTGGATGTGCTCGTTCGACACGAGCGAGACCGATGTCGACGCCTTCGTCGCCGAGCTCGGTCGCCTGACCACGGGCTGACCCCTCGACAGGCTCGGGGACCACCCCTCGACAGGCTCGGGGACCACCCCTCGACAGGCTCGGGGACCACCCCTCGACAGGCTCGGGGACCACCCCTCGACAGGCTCGGGGACCGGGGGCGGCTCGGGGACCGGGGGTGGCTCGGGGTCCGCGGGTGGCTCGGGGTCCGCGGGTGGGATGGCACTTGTTGTCGCCGCTGACCGATCGGATGACAGTGGTTGTCGCTTCGGCGGCCGGGAGACGACAACGACTGCCATCCCATCCGGGTCGATGCGGGTCGATGCAGGCTCGAGCGGGGTCAGGACTTCTCGACGGCGGCGACGGACTCGACCGTCTGCTCCAGCTCTCCCTGGGCCGGCGTCTCGTCGGGGTCATCCGGCTGCGCCGCGTCGGCGTCCTCCACGGGAGTCTCCTGAGGCTCGTCGCCCGCGCCCGCGACGGACTCGCCGCGCATGAGCTCTCGGACCTCCGACATGAAGCTCGTGAGCTGGTGCTGCTGCCAGCGCAGCTGGCGGGTGCGATCCTCGGCGTCGCGCAGCACCGACTCGGCGTGCGTCGTCACGGAGTCGATGATCTGCTGAGCCTTGACGCGTGCGCGGTCGAGCTGATCCCGGGCCTTCAGGTGCGCGTCGGCCTCGATCTGCGACGCCTGGGCGCGCATCAGCCGGTCGAAGTCGTCGGCCTTGGCGGTGATGCGCTGGGCGTGCTCCAGCGAGGCGGCGACCTGGTCGTTGGCGTCCTTCGTGATGCGCTCGGCGTGGGCGACGGCCTGGTTGTGGAGCACGAGGAACTCCTGCTGCGCGTCGTCCTGGCGGCGGGTGAGGGACTCCTCGAACTCGAGCGCGCGCATCCGGAGGGCGCGCACCGCCTCCTCCGCCTCCGCTCGCGCCTGCTCGGTCTCACGGGTCACGAGCGCCCGCAGCGCCGCGGCGCCCTTCTCGGACTCCGTGCGGACGACCGCGGCCTCCTGCTCGGCCTGCGCCACCTTCTCGGCGGCGTGGGCGCGCTCGCGATCGAGCTGGGCCTGGTGCGCCGTCAGCTCGGTCTCGATCCTGACCCGGGCCTGCTGGGCGTCGTGCTCGGCGCGGGCGATAATCGCGTCGGCGTCGGCCTGCGCCTCCTTGCGGCGGTTCTGGATCTCGGCGTTGGCCGCCTCCAGGAGTCGATCGGCCTGCACGCTCGCGTTCTTGATGAGCAGGCTCGCCTGCTCCTCCGCCACGTGCAGCACCTCCTCGAACTGGCGACGGTTGCCCGATTCGCCGGACGACCCGAGGAGCTCCTCGGTGAGCGTCTGGACCTGCTCCTCGGCGTTGGCCGCCTTCGCGTTGGCGACGGCGAGCTCGGCCTCCAGCTCCTCGACGCGCTGCGACCCCTGGGCCTTGGCCGAGGCGACCGCGCGGCGGTACCGATCCTTCAGCTGCGACAGCTCCTCCCCCTGCACCCGCAGCCGCGTCGTCAGCTCGGAGATCGCCGACTCCACCTCGCCCTTGTCGTAGCCGCGGAAGGCCGTGGTGAAGGTCGCCTCGGCACCATCCTGCGAACGGCCCTCCTGCGATCGGATGAGGTCGTCGAACGGCGAGGACTCGTCGCCGGATGAGGTCTGCAGATCGGGCATGAGGACTCCGCGAGGGGTGTGGGGATGCCGGGGGGCCACACCGGCACTTCGAAGATTACCGCTCTCGCCGTCGCCGCGGCGCGGCGGACCCCGTCAGTCGCCTGCGAGCCACGCCCGGTACGCGTCGAACCCGTACGGGCGACCCAGGAACGACTCCACCAGGTCGGCCGCGTCGCGCCGCCCGCCGGGTTCGAGGATCTCCCGGCGATAGCGTTCCGCGACCTCGGGGTCCATCAGATCGTCGCCGAACGCCGAACGCAGGTCGCGCGCGATCACGAGGCTCCACTGATATGTGTAGTAGCAGGATCCGTAGCCGGTGAGATGACCGAACCCGGCGTAGGGATGCAGGCCGCGCAGCGGCTGCACGGGCGAGGTGACCGTGTACCAGTGCTCCGTCGCGGCCTGCAGGTCCGCCGGCCGGTCCACGTGCAGGTGGTACGAGACGTTCGCGTGCCCCAGCTGCCGTCGCACCTCCAGCGCCCGGCCGAAGCCGTCGGCCACCCGCATCCGCGCGACCAGGTCGGCGGGGATCGGCTCGCCGTCGGCGCCGGCGGTGAAGGACGCGAGGACGTCGGCATCCCACGCCCACTCCTCCAGGAGCTGGCTCGGCGCCTCGACGAAGTCCCATTCCGTCGCCACCCCGGTGAACCGGGCGAAGCGCTGCGCGCCGCCGAGGATGTCGTGGACGAGATGACCGAACTCGTGGAAGAAGGTGACGACCTCGTCGTGGGTCATGAGCCCGCGCGCGAAGTTGCACAGGAGCACGGCCTCGGGGAGGATCCGGCCCGCGATCCCGGGGGCGAGCGGGAAGCACGCCGCGTGGCTGAACTTCCCGTCGCGGGGGTGGAGGTCCAGGTGCACCCGGCCCAGCCGCTCCTCGCCCCGGATGACGTCGTAGGAGCGGACGTCCTCGTGCCACGTGGGGATGTCGACCGGGACGAAGGACAGGTCCAGCAGACGTCCGGCCGTCTCGAGCACTCCCGGCAGCACCCGCTCGAACGTGAAGTAGGACCGCACGAGCTGCGCGTCGACGTCGTGGCGCTCCTGCCGCAGCTGGCCGAGCACGTGGAAGAAGTCGGCGATCGTCACCTCCTCGGCATCCGGCTCGTCGCGCTGCAGGCGTTCGAGCAGGAGCGGGTACTCGGCGTCGGCGGCCTCCCGCGAGGCCTCGTCGAGGCGGTCGAGGAAGGCGCGCACCGCCGCTCCCGAGCCGATCATCCGCGGCTCGGTCTCGAAGTCGGCCCAGTCGGCGTAGCCGAGGAGCGCCGCCCGTTCGGCGCGGACGGCGAGCAGCTCCGTGAGGATCGCGTCGTTCTCGGGCCAGGCGAGGTCGTTGTACGCCGACACGAGCGCGGTGCGGGTCGCGCGCACCGCCCCGTACTCGCGCACCGGCATGAGGTCCGTGTAGTCGGTGGTGAGGACCACGAGGCCGTCGTCGCCGGCGGGGTGGGCGTCGATGAAGTCCTGCGGGAGCCCGGCGAGGTCCGCCGGCCGCACGCGGACCTCGCGCCGCCCCTCGCGGATGTTGCGGGCGAACGAGAGGCTCAGCTCCGTGTCTCTGTCGGTGAGCTCGCGGACGCGCTGCCGGTCGGCCTCGGCCAGGGCCACCCCGCCGCGGCGGAAGTCGCGGAGGGTGTGGGCGAGCAGCCGCTCCTGCTCGGCGTCCAGCTCGGCGCCCTCGAAAGCGGCGAGCGCGGCGAACAGGTCGGGGTCGAGGAGCCGCGACGACGACAGGGCCTCGAGCTTCTGCACCGCCTCCTCGGCGGCGGCGCGGACGCCCGCATCGGGGTGGGCCTCGCTCAGGAGGTACGCCTCGCTCATGGTGCCCCGCAGCGCCAGGTCGGCGTCGTTCCACAGCTCGAGCGCCTCGGCGGCCGAGGACGCGCCCGACGTCAGCTGCGCGTCGAAGTGGCGGACGAGCCGGATGGCCGCCTCGGCGTGTTCGACCGCGGCGGTCAGCCAGCCGTCGAGCGTGGTGGGGAAGACGAAGGGCTCGGGCGCACTCATGGGTCCGAGCCTAGGCGCACGCGCCGGGGCGTCAGCGGCAGCGGTGAGGGCGTGGCGCCCGCGGCGCTCAGCGCCGGACGGTCAGCATTCCGCCGAGCGTCGGCTTCCAGTGCCGGGCGACATAGGTGACCGCCTCGTCGACGCCGAACGACCGCGTGGAGTTGCCCACGCGCACCCACAGGTCGGTGCTCTGCCCCTGCGCGAGGAAGACCGGCTCCGGGGAGCGCGGGCAGCGCACCGCGCAGACGGTCCGTCCGTCGACCTCGGCGAAGCGGATGCGCGGAAGCGCGGCCGCGTTCTTGCCGAGGGTCGTCGACAGCATGTCGCGCAGCCACAGCTCGAAGCGATCGGCGTCGGGCTGACGCAGGGTCGCGAAGTCGCGATCCAGGCCGGTCGGGCAGCCGGTGTCGTCGGCGCCGATGACGAGGGTGCCGCCGCTGCTGTTGAGGAACGCCGCGACCGTCTTGGCGACGACGGCCTCCATGCGCGGATCCTTCTTCTCCTCGCGCACGTTCCAGCGCGCGGTCTCCTTGAACTCGACGCGGTCCGACTCTCCGGCCGCCAGCAGGGCCGCCACGTCCAGGGCACCCGCGTCGTGGCGCAGGAGCACGACGATCGCGGAGGCCAGCAGGGAGAGCCCGAGGCTGCAGCCGAAGGCGATGAGGAGCGTCGTCGGCATCCACAGTCGCAGGCCTGCGAAGAACCAGCCGGCGACGAACAGCCCTGCGCTCAGACCCACGAGCGAGACGATCGTCATCACCGACAGCGGCAGCGACAGCCGGTGTCCGAACAGGCGGCGCAGCGCCCACGCGATGAGGAGCGAGACGACGAGGGCGACCGGGAGGGCGACGGCGAAGTCGACGAGGAGCTGGCTCTGGGGCATGAGCGGTGGCGGTCTGCCGGTCAGCGCAGCGCGCCGACGGACGCGAGCGCCAGCCGGACGAGCGTGCCGCGCCCGCCCTCCATCTCGGCGGCCAGCGAATCGGAGGCCGCCTCCTCGGGGGTCAGCCAGGTGACCTCGAGCGCGTCCTGCCGCGGCTCGCACGTGCCGGTCACCGGCACGACGAAGGCGAGCGAGACCGCGTGCTGGCGGTCGTCGTGATAGGCGCTGAGGCCGGGCATCGGGAAGTACTCCGCGACGGTGAACGGCACCGGCTGCGGCGGCAGCAGGGGGAACGCCATGGGGCCGAGGTCGTTCTCGAGGTGCCGGAACAGCGCGTCGCGGACCGTCTCGCCGTAGCGGACGCGACCCGACACGGTCGAGCGGGTGATCTCACCCAGCGGCGTCGCGCGCAGGAGGATGCCGACCTCGGTGACCGTGCCGGTGCCGTCGGTGCGCACCGGCACCGCCTCGACATAGAGGATCGGCAGGCGGCGGCGGGCCTCGGCGAGCTCGATCTCCGTCAGCCAGCCGGGGTTGGCGGCGTTGCCCGGGGCCGGCGAGCCGAACGAGCCGTCTCCGACCGGGTGGTCCTGCCGCCCGTAGCCGCGCAGCGGATCGCGGGGTGACCCGTCGTCGTCGCGATCGTTCGGGTCGGGGTCGGGGGTGCGGACGGCCATGCACCATGTATACCCGCTCGCACCCGCTCGCACCCGCGAACCCCGCGGTCGACGCGGAACGGCAGCGAGTCGGAGCGGTTTGCGAGAATGGGCGCATGAGCCCGACGCTGGACCCCGATGCCGTGCTGTGGAGTGCGCCGCCCGAGGAGCGCGCGGGACGCCCTCTGCTGGTGCTGCTGCACGGCTACGGCTCGGAGGAGCGTGACCTGTTCGGGCTCGTGCCCCATCTGCCGGGCGAGTACGTCGTGGCCGCGGTCCGCGCGCCCCTGAGCCCGCCGTTCCCGACGCCGGGGTGGTCCTGGTTCCCGATCGAAGGGCTGCGGGGCCGCGATCCCGAGGGCACGACGTCCGCCGCCGAGGCCTTCCTCGCCTGGCTCGACGCGGCCACCGATGCCGAGACCGTCGGCCTGCTGGGCTTCTCCCAGGGCGCGGTCATCGCCCTGCAAGCGATGCGCCTGCGCCCGCAGCGCTTCGCCTTCGCGGTGAACCTCGCCGGCTACGTCGACGCCGGATCGCTGGCGACCGACGCTGAGCTCGCCGAGCGTCGCCCACCGGTCTTCTGGGGGCGGGGATCGCGCGACGAGGTGATTCCCGCCGACCGTGTGGCGCACACCGTGCAGTGGCTCCCCGAACACGTCGACCTCAGCGGACGGGTCTACGCCGGCCTGACCCACAGCGTCTCGCAGGAGGAGCTGGACGACGTGCGCGTGTTCCTCGAGAAGCGTCTGGAGCGCCCTTGACGCGCTCCGGTAGGATCGACGTGTTCCCCGTCCCTAGTGTGAGGAAGACCGTTGAAGGGTTTCGACGCCGCGCTGTGATCCCGCGCTGAGCCGTCGCACCCTCCGTCTTCTCCGACAGGGCCCCTCTTCCGCGACGCGTCAGCGACTCTCTCCGCGCTGACGTCGTCGACTCCCTCCCGTCTTCCGGTCCCCGGATGATCCGGGCTCGTGGTGTCCGCCGTCGGCGCACCCAAACCGACATCAGGGAGGCTTCATGCCTGCGAACATCTCCGCGGTCACCCTCGACCGCATCTCCTACATCTGGCCCGACGGCACCGCGGCCCTCACCGAGGTCTCCGGGGCCTTCGGCTCCGGACGCACCGGGCTCGTCGGCCGCAACGGCGCCGGCAAGTCGACGCTGCTCTCGCTCATCGCGGGTGAGCGCACGCCGACGACCGGTCAGCTCGTCGTGTCCGGCGCGGTCGACCGGCTGCCGCAGCAGCTGACGCTCGACGTGCGGCGTCCGGTCGCCGATCTGCTCGGCGTCGGGGAGGCGCTGCGCGCCGTGCGCGCGATCGAGCGCGGCGACGTCGACCCCGCGCACTTCGACGCCGTCGGCGACGACTGGGACGTCGAGGCGCGCGCCACGGCGGCCCTCGCCGAGGCGGGACTGCCGGGCGGTGCCCTCGACCGGCGCATCGGCGCGCTCTCCGGCGGTGAGGCGATGCTCGCGGCCCTCGTGGGCGTCCGGCTGCGGAGCGCACCGATCGCGCTCCTGGACGAGCCGACGAACAACCTCGACCGCGACGCGCGCGCCCGGGTCTACGACCTGGTGCGCGCCTGGCGCGGCACGCTCATCGTCGTGAGCCACGACACGCGCCTGCTCGATCTCATGGACGAGACCGCCGAGCTCTACGGCGGCGGCCTCTCGGTCTACGGGGGCCCGTACACGGCGTGGCGGGCGGCGCTCGAGGTCGAGCAGGCGGCCGCGCGGCAGGCGGAGTCGGCGGCGCGTCAGGTGGTGCGACGCGAGAAGCGCGACCGCATCGAGGCCGAGACGAAGATCTCCCACCGCCAGGCCGTCGGCCGCAAAGCGCAGATGGAGAAGCGGGTTCCGGGGATCGTCGCCGGTGGTCGCAAGCGCGCCGCCCAGGTGTCGGCCGGGAAGCTCCGCACCGAGGCCGCGGAGAAGGTGACGGCGGCACGCGCCGACCTCGACGCCGCCGAGCGGCGGGTCCGGGACGACGAATCGGTGCGCATCGATCTGCCCGATCCGGGCGTGGCCGCGGGGCGCCGCATCGCTCTGCTCGGCGACGCCGAGCGGGCCTGGATCGTCCAGGGTCCGGAACGCGTCGCCCTCGTCGGCCCGAACGGCGCGGGGAAGACGACGCTCGCCGAGCGGCTGGTCGGCGTCGGCGGCGCGGCGATGCCCGACCTGCACGCCGAGGCCTACACGGACCGGATCGGCTATCTGTCGCAGCGGGTCGACGGTCTCGACGACGACGCCTCGGTGATGGAGAACCTCCGGACCCCGGGGGTCGGCGACGTCGAGCTGCGCAATCGGCTGGCGCGGTTCCTCCTGCGCGGGGACGCCGTGCTGCGACCGGTGTCTGCGCTGTCGGGCGGCGAGCGCTTCCGCGCGGCCCTGGCACGGGTCCTGCTGGCCGACCCGCCGCCGCAGCTGCTCGTCCTCGACGAGCCGACCAACAACCTCGACCTCGACACGGTCGATCAGCTCGTCGACGCGCTCGCGGGATACCGCGGAGCGGTGCTCGTCGTCAGCCACGACGACGCGTTCCTCGAGCGCATCGGCCCCGACCTCGTGCTCGAACTGCGCGACGGGGAGCTCGGCGAACGGGTGCTCACGGCAGCGGGGAGGTGACCGGAGGCTACCGGGAAGCGAACGCGACGCGGAAGAGGGCGGCGCGATGTCGGTGGGGCGCGCGAAGATGGACGGATGGCCGACGTCTTGGCGAGATTCGGTCCTGCGACGCAGGACTGGTTTCGCAGCGCCTTCTCGCGCCCCACGGCTGCGCAGGTCGGCGCGTGGGAGACCATCTCCGCCGGCCGGCACGCCCTCGTGGTCGCACCGACCGGCTCGGGCAAGACGCTGTCGGCATTCCTGTGGTCGATCGACCGCCTCTTCCACGACAAGCAGGACGCCGCAGCGCGCGCCGCCCGGCGGACCGGCGCGACCGCGGCGAAGAAGGGCCGCCCTGGCAAGGACGATCGCTCGACCCGCACACGGGTGCTCTACATCTCGCCGCTGAAGGCGCTCGGCGTGGACGTCGAGCGGAATCTCCGCTCCCCGCTCGTGGGGATAGGCCAGTCGGCGCGACGCCTCGGCATCGCCGTGCCGGAGATCACGGTGGGCGTGCGCTCCGGCGACACCACCTCTGCCGACCGCCGCAAGCTCGTGTCGGACCCGCCCGACATCCTCATCACCACCCCCGAGTCCCTGTACCTCATGCTCACGTCGCAGGCGGGCCAGACGCTGAAGGGCGTGCACACGGTCATCATCGACGAGGTGCACGCCGTCGCGGCCACCAAGCGCGGCGCCCACCTGGCGGTGAGCCTGGAACGCCTCGACGCGCTGCGCCGCGAGGACGATGAGGCGGTCGCCCCGGCGCAGCGCATCGGCCTGTCGGCGACCGTGCGCCCGATCGACGAGGTCGCCCGGTTCCTGGGTGGCTCGGCCCCCGTCGAGGTCGTGGCGCCGAAGGCGAGCAAGGCCTTCGACCTGTCGGTCGTCGTGCCGATGGACGACATGCTGAACCCCCCGCCACGGCCCGGCAGCGACGAACCGTCTGCGGAGTCGACGGACACGGCGGAGGGCGCCGAGGCCGCAGGCGAGGACGGATCCGCCTGGTATCAGACGGCTCCCGGTGGCGCGGCCTCCGGCGTCGGAGCCACGGAGGCGACCGGCTCGGTGTGGCCGCACGTCGAGGAGGCGATCGTGGATCGCATCCTCCAGCACCGCTCGACCATCGTCTTCGCGAACTCGCGGCGCCTCGCCGAGCGCCTCACCGGCCGTCTCAACGAGATCTACGCCGAGCGTCTCGACCCCTCGACAAGCTCGGGGACCGGAGTGAGCTCGGGGACCGGAGTGAGCTCGGGGACCGGAGTGAGCTCGGGGACCGGAGTGAGCTCGGGGACCGGAGCGAGCTCGGGGACCGGGGCGGGCTCGGGGACCGGAGCAGGCTCGGGGACCGGAGTGAGCTCGGGGAACGGGGCACGCTCGGGGACCGGAGCAGGCTCGGGGAACGGTAACCGGCTGCCTGCCGCGATGATGGCGCAGGCGGGAATCTCGGCGGGCGCCGACCCCGTGCTCGCCAAGGCCCACCACGGCTCGGTGTCCAAGGAGCAGCGCGCGCAGGTCGAGGACGAGCTGAAGTCGGGCCTGCTGCGCTGCGTCGTGGCGACCAGCAGCCTCGAGCTCGGCATCGACATGGGGGCCGTCGACCTCGTGATCCAGGTCGAGGCGCCGCCCTCCGCCGCCTCGGGACTGCAGCGCGTCGGTCGCGCCGGTCACCAGGTGGGCGAAGTGAGCCGCGCCGCCCTCTTCCCGAAGCACCGCGGCGACGTCCTGCACACCGCGGTCGTCACCGAGCGCATGCTCGCCGGACAGATCGAGGCGATCGCGGTGCCGCAGAACCCGCTCGACATCCTCGCCCAGCAGACGGTGGCGGCGTGCGCGACGGGACCCGTCGACGTCGAGGGCTGGTTCGAGACCGTCAAGCGCTCGGCGCCGTTCCGCACGCTCCCGCGCTCGGCGTACGAGGCGACGCTCGACCTCCTCTCCGGCCGGTTCCCGTCCGACGAGTTCGCCGAACTCCGTCCCCGCGTCGTGTGGGATCGCGATCACGGCATCCTGACGGGTCGCCCGGGGGCGCAGCGGATCGCCGTCACGAGCGGCGGGACGATCCCCGACCGAGGCCTGTTCGGGGTGTTCGTCGCCGGCGAGACGCGCAACGCCCGCGTCGGCGAGCTCGACGAGGAGATGGTCTACGAGTCCCGGGTCAACGACGTCTTCACCCTCGGCACGACGAGCTGGCGGATCGTCGAGATCACGCACGACCGCGTCAACGTGCTCCCCGCGTTCGGGCAGCCGGGCAAGCTGCCCTTCTGGCACGGCGACGGGCTCGGCAGGCCGGCGGAGCTCGGCGAGGCGCTCGGGAGATTCTCGCGCGAAGTGGCTGCGGCGACTCCCGAGAAGGCGACCGCGCGGCTGCGCGAGTCCGGACTCGACGACAACGCGATCGGCAACCTCCTGGCCTATCTGACGGAGCAGCGCGAGGCGACCGGCACCCTCCCCACCGACAGGACGCTGACGGTCGAGCGCTCGCGCGACGAGGTGGGCGACTGGCGGATCATCCTGCATTCCCCGTACGGCATGCACGTGCACGCGCCGTGGGCGCTGGCGGTCAACGCGCGCATCCGGGAGCGGCTGGGGGTCGAGGGGTCGGCCGTCGCGAGCGACGACGGGATCATCGCCCGCGTCCCCGACACCGAGTCCGAACCGCCCGACGCCGAGCTCTTCGTGTTCGACGCCGACGAGCTGGAGCAGATCGTCACCGACGAGGTCGGCGGATCGGCCCTGTTCGCCTCGCGGTTCCGCGAGTGCGCCGCGCGGGCGCTGCTGCTGCCACGGCTGAACCCGAACCGGCGCTCGCCCCTGTGGCAGCAGCGCCAGAAGTCCGCGCAGCTGCTGGAGGTGGCCAAGAACCATCCGACGTTCCCGATCATCCTCGAGACCCTGCGCGAAGTGCTCCAGGACGTCTACGACCTGCCGGCTCTCCTTCGGATCGCGCGGTCGATCGGCGACCGCCGCATCCGGCTCGTCGAGACGACGACCTCGCAGCCCTCCCCCTATGCGCGCGACCTGCTCTTCGGCTACGTCGGCGCGTTCATGTACGAGGGCGACTCTCCGCTGGCCGAGCGACGCGCCGCCGCGCTGTCGGTCGACCCGGCGCTGCTGAGCGAGCTGCTCGGCAAGGTCGAGATGCGCGAGCTCCTCGACCCGGGGATCATCGCCCAGTTCGAGCGCGAGGTGCAGCGCCTCGACCCGACCCGTCGCGTGCGCGGCCTCGAGGGCGTCGCCGATCTGCTGCGCCTGGTCGGCCCGCTCGACGCCGAGGAGGTCGCCGCACGCCTGGAAGGGACCGAGCCCGCCCCGGTCCCCGAGCCCGCCCCGGTCCCCGAGCTTGTCGAGGGGTCGCACGCCACCGCCCCGGTCCCCGCCACCGCCCCGGTCCCCGAGCTTGTCGCAGTCCCCGAGCTTGTCGCGGTCCCCGAGCTTGTCGAGGGGTCGCACGCCACCGTCGCGGAGGCGGCCGCTCACCTCGACGCGCTCGTCGACGCACGGCGCGCGATCCGCGTCACCCTCGCCGGGGTGGACCGGATCGCCGCGATCGAGGACGCCGGACGTCTCCGGGACGCACTCGGCGCCGCGCTGCCGGTCGGCATCCCGACGGCCTTCCTCGAACCGGTCGTCGACCCGCTCGCCGACCTCGTCGCGCGCCACGCGCGCACCCACGGCCCGTTCCGCACCGCCGACGTGGCGGCACGCCTGGGGATCGGGGCGGCGGTCGCCCGCCAGACGCTGCAGCGACTCGAGTCGCAGGGGCGCCTGTCGGGCGGCTTCTTCCTGCCCGACCGCGCGAACGGATCGGGCACAGCCGAGGACGGCCACGCTCCGGCCACGGCCACCGGCGGCGATCTCGAATGGTGCGACACCGAGGTCCTGCGCCGGCTGCGACTGCGATCGCTCGCCGCGATCAGGGGCGCGGTGGAGCCCGTCGCCCCCGAGGCCTTCGCCCGCTTCCTCCCCGCCTGGCAGCACCTGGCGGGAGCTGCGGAGGGTCGCGGGCTGGACGGCGTCGACGGCGTTCTCGCGGTGATCGAGCAGCTCGCCGGCGTCCCGCTCCCCGCGAGCGCCTGGGAGTCGCTGATCCTTCCGAGCCGCGTCGTCGACTATGCGCCCGGGATGCTCGACGAGCTCACCTCGACGGGAGAGGTGATCTGGTCCGGCCACGGGTCGCTCCCCGGGCGGGACGGCTGGATCGCGCTCCACCCGATCGACACCGCCTCCCTCACGCTCCGTCCCGCGGAGCAGCAGGAGCACACGGTCCTCGAGCAGCAGCTGCTGGCCGCCCTCGCCGGCGGGGGTGCCTTCTTCGCGGGCCAGCTCGTCCCCCTCATCGGCGCGGAGAACGAGCAGTCGGTCGTCGAGGCCCTCTGGAACCTCGCGTGGACCTCACGCATCACGAACGACACGTTCGCGCCGATCCGGATGCTGCTCGGCGGCGGCTCGCAGGCGCACCGCACCGTGCGTCGCACGCCACGGGCGCGCATGTTCCGCGGCACGCCGATCGCGCGCCCGCAGGCGGCGCCGCAGCGCCCGCCCCTCGTCGGGGGACGCTGGTCGCTGCTCCCGGCCCCGGAAGCGGACCCGGCCCTGCGCGCGGCCGCCTCCGCGAGCCTGCTGCTCGAGCGGTACGGCGTCGTCACGCGCGGCTCGGTGCAGGCCGAAGAGCTGCCGGGCGGGTTCGCGCAGGCATACCGGACCCTGGCCGGCTTCGAGGACGCCGGCCACTGCCGCCGCGGCTACTTCATCGAGAAGCTCGGTGCGGCGCAGTTCGCGACCTCCGCCACCGTGGACCGGCTGCGCACCTTCACGGGGCCCGACCCCGGTGACGGAAGTCCGCGGCTGCACGCGCTCACCCTCGCGGCGACGGACCCCGCGAACCCCTACGGCGCCGCGCTCGGCTGGCCGGCCCAGGACGGCGGGCACCGCCCGGGGCGCAAGGCGGGCGCGCTCGTCGTGCTGGTCGACGGTGCCCTCGTGCTCTACCTCGAACGAGGCGGACGCTCGGCGCTCGTGTTCAGCGACGACGAGCAGGTGCTGGCGGCGGGCGCCCGGAGCCTCGTCGACACCGCCCGGGGTCGACGGCTCGACACCCTGACGATCGAACAGGTCGGCGGCGCCTTCGTCTACGGCACCCCCGCCGGGCGCGCGCTGCTCGACGCCGGCTTCGTCGAGTCCGCCCGCGGCCTGACCCTGCGGCGAGCGCGATGACGGCCGAGGTGACCAGTGCCAGAGGGTGACACCGTCTTCCGCACCGCCCGGCGGCTCCACGAGGCGCTCGCGGGAGGGATCGCGACGCGCTTCGACATCCGCGTGCCCGGCAGCGCCACGGCCGACCTCACCGGCGAGCGCGTGCACGAGGTCGTGCCGCGCGGCAAGCACCTGCTGCTGCGGATCGGCACGTTCACCCTGCATTCGCATCTGAAGATGGAGGGCCGCTGGGACGTCTACCGTCCGGGCCAGCGCTGGCGGGTCCCCGCCTTCCGGGCCAGGGCGGTCGTCGGGACGACGGCGGCAGAGGCGGTCGGGTTCGATCTCGCGATGGTGGAGGTCCTCCCCACGGCCGACGAGGACCGCATCGTCGGTCACCTCGGACCCGACCCGCTCGCCCCCACGTGGGACGCCGCCGAGGCGGCGCGGCGCCTGTCGGCCGATGACCGCCCCGTGCATGTCGCGCTCCTCGATCAGCGCAACGTCGCGGGGTTCGGCAACGAGTACGCGAACGAGCTGCTGTTCGTCCGCGGCATCCTGCCGACCCGGTCCGCCACCGATATCGACGCTGCGGGCCTGCTCGACACCGGTGCCCGAATGATCCGCCTCAATCGAGATCGGCACGGCCGCACCTTCACGGGCGACTCCCGTCCCGGGCAGCAGGACTGGGTCTACCGGCGGGAGGGCAAGCCGTGCCGCCGGTGCGGCACCCTCATCCGCAAGACCGAGCTGGGGGCCGACCCCACGGAAGAGCGCATCGTCTTCTGGTGCCCCCGCTGCCAGGTCTGAGGCCCGGCGCCGTCAGTGCCCGAGGTAGCGCCCCGGGCGATGGTTCAGCGCGAGGACGAGGTTCAGCAGCACGGCACCGGCAGCACTCATCAGGACGTTGGGCCAGGGCACGACCAGCAGCGCAGCGATGATCACGAGCACGTCGAAGACCATGAGTGACCAGCCGGCACGGATGCCCGTGCGCTCCTGCAGCAGCAGCGCGATGATGTGGACACCGCCGACGCTCGAGCGGTGACGGAAGAGGATGAGCACGCCGACTCCGGCCAGGAGGTTCCCCGCCAGGGTGCCGTAGACGGGATCGATGTCGCCGACGGGCAGATACGTCTGGTGCACGACCGCGAACCCCGACACGAGCGCGATCGACACGATCGTGCGGATCGTGAAGTCCCAGCCCTTCTTCCACACGGCAAGCACCGCGAACGGCATGTTGATGACCGCGAACAGCAGCCAGAACGGCCAGGTCGTCGCGTAGCCCAGGAGCAGGGAGAGTCCCGCGGTGCCCCCGGTGACGGCGTGCGCCGCATGCAGGAGGTGAAGGCCGAGCGAGGCGGCGAAGGTGCCGGTGAGGATGCCCAGCACGTCCTCCAGCACGGAGTGCTCGGTGGCCTTGTCATCGAAGACCAGCGAGGGACCCGTCGTCGGATCGGGGTCCTCTGAAGGGAGGCGATCGGGGGTGCTCACGGCATCCATCCTCGCATCCGGGCTGCGTCCGATGTTCCGTCGCGGCGCCGGGTGGGAACGAAGCGGCGCTACCCGCACCCTCCTGTACGGACGCGCATGTATAGGCGCCGCGAGGTAGATGTTTGTGTTGGTTTCACATCACGTCGAGCTGAACCTCCGACGTCTAGAGTGGGGTCACGCGCGCGCCTCGATTGCGGACGGTGGGCCCTTCGCAGAGAGAGGTTCACATTAGTCGCAATGCATCAGTCTCGGGGCCAGCTGCCGCCCTCTTGGTCTTGGCGGTCGCCTTGTCACCTGTGGCTGCCGTGGCTGCGCCGGAAGAAGAAGGTAGCGCGGCATTGACTGCACTAGAGGCTGTCGCTCCAGACGTGCTGAAAGGTGCCGTCGAGCTCACACCGGACGATGGCGGCGCCGAAGCAGGGACGGCAGAGGGAACCGTAACCGTTCCCGCGAGCTCAGATGACTTGGTGCGGATCTCAACCGACGACGTTGCGGTGGCCGTTCAACTGCCCGTCGCGGGAGCATCGCTTGTGAATCACGATCAGGGGGCAGCGGTCTACAGCTCCGTCGACAGCGTCTCCACGATCGTCTCCCCTCAGCTCAATGGCAGCGTAGTGATCGCAACCAACATCGAGGATGTCTCGGCGCCGACACGCTTCGATTACGTGTACCCAGGGCTGACTTTGCGAGCAGTCGGTGATGGAGACGTCGTGGGGTACGACGCCGACGGGGAGATCGCGATGTTCGTGGGCATTCCGTGGGCGTACGACGCTAACGGTGCGGCCGTCAGCACGCACTACGAGGTAGATGGAAGCACCCTGACCCAGGTGGTCAGCCACATGGACGAGGCATACGTGTACCCCATCGTTGCGGACCCGACTCTCAACTTCGGCGGCAACTCGTTCTACACGAAGATCGTCGAGGATCGGAACGCCTCGACTGGCGCTGTCATCATTCGGGTGTACCCGGTGTCCCAGAACTTCTCGCGCATAACCAACACCGAGATCTGGGAAAAGTACAAGGCGATCGTGCCGAGCACGTACGAGACCACGACGATGCATGACCAGCTGATCTGTCACGTGCGAAACGTGGCACTACTGAAAGTGCCCTGGAACCTTGAGCCGTGGCGACCTAACGTGGGATACGTCGCGGTGGTCGCCGCCGCCTGCAACCCCAACTAAGGAGCGAGCATGACTAGGCGTGTTGCTGTCGCCCTGGCCCTGATTGTGGTCTCCATCGCATCCATCGCTACGGCGGGGGTCGCCTGGTACTCGGTCGGTCTCTATGCCGACGCCACCGGGACCGGCGGCTACATTCCGGCGCTCTCGTGGGTCACAGGCATCCTCGGCGTCGTGGCACTCGTCGCGGGAATCTGGGTCCTTCAGACCGGGCCCACGACGAGCCGAGACGACCAGCCCGGCGAGTAGCGAGAAGATCTGGGGGTACACCGCTGGCTGAGGGCCACGGTGTGCCCCCCAGCCTCGTTCCAAGTAGGACGAGGGTGCCCATGCCCTTTGCGGCGCGCAATGAAATTCAGAAGCGCACCTCTACTGCCAGCTGGTACTCATGAAAGCGTCGTGCATAAAAGCCGATAGAATCAAGGTTTCCGTGCGCGAGCAGATCGTCGATCGCCTCGGGGCAGAGCTCGACTAGGAACTTCACGAATCTCGTCGTGACGTGTTCGCGTCCCCAGGTTCCCTTGGGGCTGCACAGTGACTCCAAGGCGGTCACCAGCATGATGGTCGCCACGTCCACCGACTCCTGCTTGAGCGCGGCGTGGTACGCGAGCAGTGCTCGACTGATGCGCTGGAAGGACTCCACATCGCCCAGCTGAGTCAACTGAATGAAGACGTCCAGGGAGATCCCGTCGCGGGCCAGGCCCAGAATCGCGGGGTCGAATCTCCTCCCCTCGGCTGCCGCCGGTTCGGCCGGATCCAGATCGGACACCGGCGGCACGTGACGTACAGGCTCACCGGTGGCCAGAGCACAGATCGCCGCGACGGTCTCCGCGACACCGCGAACCTGGCGCAGCGTGAACTCGCTATGGATGGGCCCTTCGATGAAAATCGTCGCTTTAATCGCCTCGGGCTCTCCACCCCCGAACAGGGCTTGCGGCGTCCCCTTGCGGAGAGAGGCCGCGACGTTGCGACCGGTGCTGCCGAACACCACGACGCGTTGGTAGACCGCGGCGCCATTTTGCCACTGACCGGTTTCCTCTGCTCACTCATCCCGGTCGCCCCGCGCCCGTCGTTCATAGGCGGCGCCTAGATGCGCCACACGAGCCGCATGAGGCAGCCCGCGACACTGGCCGACATGAAGACGCGACTGAAGCAGGGCCTGATCGCCGGCGGAGTCGTCGTGGCGCTCACCGCGACCGGCGGCACCGTCTGGGCGCTGGACCGGTTCGTGGTCCCGCACGTCGTGGTCGACGACGTCGCCGCCTACGAGGCGGCGCAATCCGGGACGGCGGCCACGGACGACACCGGAGACGACACGACGGAGCCGGTCATCACCGACACGACGTACACGTCGGACGATGCCGCGCTGGAGATCACCACCGTCACCGAGGGCACCGGCGACGACACCGTCACCTATCACGTCGCCGACATCGAGCTGAGCGACGCCACCGTGCTGCGGAGCGCCTTCGCGCAGAACCAGTTCGGCGAGAACATCACCGATCTCGTCTCGACCATCGCCGCGGACAATGGAGCGGTCTTCGCCGTCAACGGCGACTACTACGGCTTCCGCGACAGCGGCATCGTCATCCGAAACGGCGTGGTCTACCGCGATCAGGGCGCCCGCGAAGGACTCGTCTTCTACCGCGACGGCTCGGTCGCGATCTACGACGAGACGCAGACGAGCGCGGACGAGCTCCTGGCGGACGGCGCGTGGAACACGCTCAGCTTCGGCCCGGCCGTCGTGGCGGACGGCGCGGTCGTCGACGGCATCGACGACGTCGAGATCGACACGAATTTCGGGAACCACTCCATCCAGGGCGAGCAGCCGCGGACGGCGATCGGGGTGATCGACGAGAACCATCTCGTGATCGTGGTGGTCGACGGCCGCGACACCGGCTACAGCCGTGGCGTCACGATGACGGAGCTCGCCGAGATCATGGTCTCCCTGGGCGCGACCACGGCCTACAACCTGGACGGCGGCGGGTCGAGCGAGATGTGGTTCGACGGAGAGGTCGTCAACCAGCCCTCCAACGGCGGCGAGCGCGCCACGAGCGACATCCTCTACCTGGCGGGGTGAGCGACGTGCACGTGGTCCTGATCCCCGCGTTCGAACCCGACGGGCGGCTGGTCGAACTCGTCCGCGCGCTCGTCCGTGCGGACGACGCCGCGCCGGTGCTGATCGTGGACGACGGTTCGGGGGCGTACTACGCGGACGTCTTCGCGGCAGGGGAGGTCGCCGGCGCGGTCGTCGTGACCCACTCCCGCAACCGCGGCAAAGGGGCGGCGCTGCGCACGGGCTTCGCCGAGATCGCGCGCCGGTGGCCGTCGGCGTCGGTCGTCACCGCCGACGCGGACGGTCAGCACACCCCCGACGACATCCACCGGGTGGCCGCCGCCGTCACGGACGGGGATGACGACGTACCGACGATCGTCCTCGGCGCGCGGAGCTTCGCGGGCGGTGCGGTGCCCGCGCGCAGCCGTGTCGGCAATGTGATCACCCGCGGCCTGTTCCGCCTTGCGACCGGACAGCGCCTGAGCGACACCCAGACGGGCCTGCGGGGCTATCCGGCAACGACGCTGCCGTGGCTGCGGGCCCTCCGGGGCGACCGTTTCGAGTACGAGTTCGCTCTGCTCCTGAAGGCACGGGAGGCGGGCATCGCCCTGTCCGAGGTGCCGATCGCGACGGTCTACCTCGACGGCAACGCGTCGAGCCACTTCCGTCCTCTGCGGGATTCGGCCCGTGTGTACGGGCCGCTGCTGCGTTTCGCGGCGTCGGCGCTGCTCGCCTTCGCCGTCGACACGCTGGCCCTGCTGCTCTTCCAGGCGCTCACCGGATGGCTCCTCTTCTCGGTGGTCGCCGCGCGCGTGGTGAGCGCGAGCCTGAACTTCGCGGTGAACCGCTCCCTCGTCTTCGGAGCACGACGCACACTGCCCCTGCGGACGGCGGCCGCGCGGTACTTCTCGCTGGCGGGTCTGCTCCTCACCGCGAGCTTCGGGCTGCTCACCGCTCTGTCCGACCTCGGCGTCCCCCTGGTGGCGGCCAAGCTCATCACCGACGGCGCCCTGTTCGTGGTGAGCTTCGCCGTGCAGCGGGCGGTGGTGTTCGCGCCGGTGACTTCTCCGGTGACGACACCGATGGCAGCACCGGCATCCCGATCGCCGATCGCCGTGCCCGCCGGGGAATGAACATACCGGTGCATGCGTTGTCATCACTGTCAGGAGGACCAGTGGGCAAGAACTACGTCGACATCGAGAACGACCGGGGCGAGACGCTGCGCTACCGCAAGCACGTCAACGGTCGGGGCCTCATCGCGAACGGGGCCAAGGTACACGCGAGCGCGCTCGTCGAAGCCGGTGCCTATGTCGAACCGGGAGCACAGATCGCCGCAGGCGCGCACATCGGGCGCGGCGCATGGATCGAACCGGATGCCGTCATCGGCCCGGAGGTCGAGATCGCCCCGCACGCGCACATCGGCCCGGGAGCGGCCATCGGGCCGCGCGCCAAGATCGGCGTCCGCGCCTTCGTGGGCGCGAACGCCCGTGTGGCCGGTGGATCGCTCATCGGCGATGACGAGTCGATCGGCGACGGCGAGGCCGTGGCGACCGACCGGCGCGGGTTGCACCTGGCGGCATAGGGTCGCCATCGGCGTCTGCGCCCTGGCCTAGGGTGAGGGCGTGACGCGCCCGGCCGGAAGACGACGTCGCGTGCGACCTCTCGCCGCGGCGCTGGCCGCGCTGCTCGTCGCGGCGGCCGTCTGTGCGGGAGTGTGGCTCGTTCCCGTCGTGCGCGGCGCCGGAGAAGAGTCCCCTGCGGCTGGGGCGGTCCCGGAGCGTCCGAGCGATGCGTTCGTGCTCACCGTCGATCACGTCTTCGACGGCGACACCCTCCGTGCGGCGGTGGTCGAGCCGAACGACGTCGTCACGACGCGGAAGCCCATCCGCATCCGTCTGATCGGCATCGACACCCCAGAGGGGGCGCCGACCGTGGAATGCGGTGCCGATGAGGCGCGCGCCTACCTGCGAGAGCTGCTGCCCGAGGGTGCGCGCGTCTGGGCGTCGGTCGACCGGGACTCGTGGGACCGGTACGACCGG
>Ga0307406_10000257_pt1 | contig 32217 bp, 19 predicted proteins | sample 322Cmetagenome_3_FD_203706 | JGI IMG/M metagenome (GOLD analysis project Ga0307406, IMG submission 203706) | Maize rhizosphere microbial communities from greenhouse at UC Davis, California, United States - 322HYB-C-2 | ecosystem: Host-associated > Plants > Roots > Rhizosphere > Soil | place...
CTCCCGCTCGCCCTCACCGCCCAAGAAAAAAAGGGCGACCGAACTTGCCGCATCCTCTTCCTCGGAGCGGCGGATTCGGATCCCGAAAAACTCTACCTGCATGATGGCACCACCGCGCAAGAAGTGGAGCTGCCCCGACTGAATCTATCCAAGGTCTACGAGCTGTCCAAGGGCGCGCTCACGCTGAAGATGCTTTCCACATTGCCCGCCGAAGGACAGCCAGTCCCTCCTGCGGCTCCTTCCGTCGCCGTTCCTGAAACCACCGGCGATTTTTACCTGCTGCTCAGTTCGGACGCGGCGAACAAGGTCGCTCCGGTCCGCATGCAGGTCATCGATGCCTCCACCGAGCGCTTCAAGCCCGGCCAGATGCTGTGGTTCAATCTTACCGCTAACGATGTCGGCGGAAGCGTGGGAAAGCAGCAGCTCGCCCTGAAAACCCGCTCGAAGGTCATGCTTGATCCACCGGCTTCCCAGCTGGAGTCGTACAACGTGAACCTCACCTTCCGCATCCCGGGCAAGGAAGCGCTTTATCCGCTCTGCGAGACGCAGTGGAATCACGATCCGGCCACTCGCACGATTGTCTTCGTCGTCACTGAACCCGGCAGCCGCACGCCCCGGGTGCTCGGATTTCCCGATCATCGCGTGTCATCCGGAAAGAATCCCTGAAGTACGCTCCGTTTCTTGTCTCACCCGTTCATGCAAAAATTTCCATCATCCATTGCTCTGTTCCTCCTTGCGCTGCCGCTTCACGGCCAGGAATGGAAACAACTTTTCAATGGCCGCAATCTCGACGGCTGGACCGGCGATTCGCGCCTTTGGAGCGTCAAGGATGGCGTGCTTATCGGCGAAACCGACGATGACCGCCGCAAGCTGGACGCGAACTCGTTCCTCATTTGGAAAGACGGCCAAGTCCAAGACTTCGAGCTCGAATACAAGGCACGAGTCACCGGCAACAATTCCGGCGTCCAATATCGCAGCCGCGTGATGGATCCCAAGAAGTGGATCGTCGGCGGCTACCAGATGGACCTGCATCCGGATCCAAAGTACCTCGGCATGCTCTATGAAGAACAGGGCCGTGGCATTGCTTGCGAAAGCGGCCAGAAAGTGGACCTCGCCGACAAGCCGACGGTTACCGGTTCACTCGAACGTCCCGCCACGAATCTCGCCGAGTGGAACACCTACCGCATCGTCGCGAAGGGTGACACCGCCACGCACTACATCAACGACAAGCCCGTAGCCGAGATCCACGATGTCGATGCCGGGAAGCGTTCGCTGAAAGGCGTGCTCGCGCTGCAAGTTCACGCCGGACCGGCGATGAAAGCGGAGTTCAAGGACCTGCGCATCCGCGCCTTCACTCCTGCGCCGGTGGCCGCTCCCGCGAAAGCCGTCCCAGGAAAGGCTGCCGGTGTCTCCGCGGGGGTCGAGCCGACGATTTCCTGGATCTGGCAGAACAGCTCTCCCACCGACAATCAGAAGGTCTTCTTTCGCCGCGAGTTCGCCCTGCCGAAGGACATCATCGCCGCCTCGCTCACCGTCACCTGCGACAACTGGCAACGTGTCTGGATCAACGGCAAGGATCTCGGTTTCACCAGCGAGTGGGGCGCGCCCGCGAATCACGATGTCATCAAGCACATCGTCCAAGGCGGCCGTAACGTCATCGCTGTAGAAGGTCGCAACGATGGCGGCAGCGCCGGCATGGCGTTGCGTTTCTCCGCGACGGCAAAGGGCGGTCGCAGGGCATGGATCACGACGGATGACCAGTGGGTCACCTCTCTGGAAGCACCGCGCGGTTGGCAAGAGCCACGATTCTCGCCACGCGATTGGACACCTGCCGTGGCTGTTGGAAAGATGGGCGATGGTCCGTGGGGCATGGTCCTCCAGCCGGATTCCGAGGGAGGCACCCTTCCGGTCGATGTCACTGACAAGTATCAGCTTCTTCCCGGCTTCAAGCTCGAGCGCCTCTATCAGGTGCCGAATGTCCAGGGCTCGTGGGTTGCCATGACCGTCGATGGCACCGGCAAGCTGCTTTGTGCGGACCAGTATGGAAAAATCTATCGCGTCACGCCAGCCACCAAGCCGGATCAAGAAACCGTGGTCACTCCGACCGCGATCCCGCTCGCGGGTGCGCATGGTCTGCTGTGGCACCAAGGCGTCCTGTGGGTCACGGTGAATGAAGGACCCGAGCCTGCCGGTGTCTATCGCGTCACTGATAGCGACCGCGATGGCGAGCCAGACAAGGCCGAGCGCGTCCTGTCCGTGGCGGGCAATGGCGAGCACGGTCCTCACGCTCTAGTCCCATCGCCCGATGGCAAGTTCATCTACTTTGTCGCCGGCAATCACACCGACATGCCGAAGATTGAAAAGTCGATGGTTCCAAAGGTGTGGGCGGAAGACCAACTCCTGCCTCGCCGACCGGATGCGCGTGGTCATGCGAAGGACCGCATGGCACCCGGTGGCTGGGTGGCCCGTTGCAATCTCGATGGCTCCGACTGGACCGTCATGGCGATCGGCCTGCGCAACACCTACGACATCGCCTTCAACCAGCGCGGTGATCTCTTCGGCTATGATGCCGACATGGAGTGGGACCTTGGCATGCCGTGGTATCGTCCCACCCGCATTTGCCATCTCGTCCCGGGCTCCGAGTCCGGCTGGCGCAACGGCACCGGCAAGTGGCCCGCCTACTATGAAGATAGTATGCCGTCCCAAGTCGATCTTGGCCCCGGTTCACCGACCGGCCTTCTTTCCGGAAAAGGTGCCAAGTTCCCGGCCAAGTACCAGCAAGCGCTCTATGCCTTCGACTGGACCTATGCCACCATCCACGCCATCCACCTCACTCCTGACGGTGAAGGTTATAAGGCGGAGGCTGAAGACTTCCTCGCCGGCTCCGGCTTGCCGCTGACCGACGCTGTCATTGGCCAGGACGGCACCATGTATTTCATGACGGGCGGTCGTCGCACGGCATCCGCGCTCTGGCGCGTCCGCTATAGCGGCAGCGAGCCTGTCGCGCCCGTGCCTGCTGCCGCCACGGAAGCCACGGTCGCCAGCAAGGATGGCGCTTGGGAAGGCCTCGCTTCTACCGATCGCGTCAAGCGCTACAACTCCCGTACCGCCCTCGAACTTGCCGGTGCTTCGGCCATCTCTCAGAAGCTCGCCAAGGAGAGCGACCCATGGACCGTCATCGGTGGATCCATCGCCTTGGCACGTGTCGGCACGGCCTCGCAACGCGATGAACTTCTCGACGCCTTGGATCGCCTCGACTGGGCCAAGCTCGATGTGCAGCAGAAGCTCAACTGGCTCCGCGCTGCCGGACTCGCCTTCGCCCGTCACGGTGAGCCAGACGCGGATGAACGCACCAGGGTTCTCGCCAAGATCGACGCCGCCTTCCCATCCAACCAGAGCGAGGTGGATCGCGAGCTGTGCCGCATGCTCTGCTACCTGCAGGCCCCCGGCATCGTCGGTCGCACGCTGGCGCTGATGGACACCACCGGCCCCTCGCCCGCACCCGATTGGCTCGCCGTCGCCGGGCGCAATGCCCAGTACGGCGCGGACGTGAAGAAGATGATCGGGAACCTGCCTCCCGCGCAGGTCATCCACTACATCTACTGCCTGCGCGTCGTGAAGGGCCCGTGGAGCCAGGATGAACGCAAGCGCTTCTTCTCGTGGTTCGGCCGCCTGCTCGAAAAGAGCGGGGGTGCCAGCTACGCCGGATTCATCCAGGATCTCCGCAAGCAGACGTTGGAAGTCGCCACTCCTGAAGAGCGCGAGTGGATCGAGAAGATGGCTCCCGCCGTCACCGCGAACCCGCTCGCCAATCTGCCACCTGTCCAAGGTCCTGGTCGGGAGTGGACCGTTGCCGAGATCGAGAAGCTCGCCGCATCCGGCTTGGAAGGTCGCAGCAAGGAGAACGGCAAGAAGATGTTCCAAGCCTCCCTATGCGCTGCTTGCCACCGCTTCGATGGTGAAGGCGGTGCCGCCGGACCTGACCTCACTGCCGTCGGGGGCCGGTTTAGCGTGAAGGATCTCGCTGAATCCATCCTCGAGCCAAGCAAGGTCGTCTCCGACCAGTATGCCTTCGACACCATCTTCAAGAAGGATGGCTCACAGGTCGTCGGCAAGCTGATCGAAGAGAAGGACGAGCACTGGATCATCGCCACCAGCCCGTTCGACTTCAGCTCCACGAGCGAAATCGAGCGCAGCCAGATCAAGGACATCAAGCCATCGCCGGTATCTCCGATGCCAGCAGGCCTGATCAATCGCCTCAATCCGGAAGAACTGAAGGACCTGCTCGCCTACCTGCTGGCGAAGTAAGGAATCATTCTTCCAATCCATCCTGACCAGCACTGGCCACATGAGGAGACCTGTCAAATCAGTGACCGGGCTGGGCGGGATGGCTTCATGCCTCCCGCTGCTCCTGGCACCGCTATCCGCCCGGGCGGACGTGGACTTCGCCCATCAGGTCGTTCCGATCCTGAAGGAGCATTGCTCGAAATGTCACATGGACACCGCCAAGAAAGGCGGCTTCTCCATGAACACTCGGGAGTCGCTACTCGCGGGCTCCGAAAACGGCGCCATCGTCGAACCAGGCAAGGCAGATGAGAGCGTCCTGTTAGAAAGCGTTCGCTCCGACGACAAGTCCGACCGCATGCCGCCGAAGGGCCCGCGCGTCCCGGCGGACCAAGTCGAGATCCTCAAGAAATGGATCGACGAGGGCATGGCGTGGGAGCCTGGCTTCAGCTTCGGCAAGGATGCCTATGAGCCACCGCTCAAGCCGCGCCGCCCGCAATTGCCGGCGGTGGTGGAAGGCCGCGAGCATCCCATCGACCGCTTGGTCGATGCCTACTTCGCCGACAACAAGGTCACGCGCCCGCAACCTCTGGGTGATGCCGCCTTCATCCGCCGCCTCACGCTCGATCTCACGGGCCTGCTTCCGACACCGGAAGCCATCGACGCCTTCGTCGCCGACAAGGCGCCGGACAAGCGGGAGAAGCTAATCACCGCGACGCTCGCCCGCGATGTCGACTATGCCGAGCATTGGCTGAGCTTCTGGAATGACCTTCTGCGGAATGATTACCAAGGCACCGGCTACATCGATGGTGGCCGCAAGCCGATCACCGGGTGGCTTTATCAGTCGCTGGTTTCTAACAAGCCCTACGATCAATTCGCCCGGGAGCTGCTCGCGCCGCCGACACCCGATTCGCGCGGCTTCATCGATGGCATCCAGTGGCGGGGCAGCGTCAATGCCTCGCAAGTCCGCGAGATCCAGTTCTCCCAATCGGTTTCCCAGACTTTCCTCGGCCTGAACATGAAGTGCGCCTCGTGCCACGACAGCTTCGTGGACCGCTGGAAGCTGGATGAGGCCTACGGACTCGCCGCCATCTACAGCGAACGGCCTTTGGAAATCGCGCGCTGCGACAAGCCCACCGGCCGCATGGCCAAGGCGGGCTGGATCTTCCCTGAACTCGGCGAGGTCGATGCAAACGCGCCACAGCCGGAACGGCTGAAGCAACTCGCCGGCCTGATGACGCATCCGGACAATGGCCGGTTCACCCGCACCATCGTCAATCGCCTGTGGCATCGCCTCATGGGCCGCGGCATCGTCCATCCGGTCGATGCCATGGACACCCAGCCGTGGAATGAAGACCTGCTCGACTACCTCGCCGTGCGCTTTGCCGACGATGGCTATGATTTGAAGAAGGCGCTCGCGTTCATCGCCTCCTCACAGATCTATCAATCTCAGCCGGTGGTGACCGCGAAGAATGCGGATCAAACGGTGTTCCGTGGCCCACTCGCCAAGCGCATGAGCGCCGAGCAATTCGTCGATGCCGTGTGGACCCTCACCGGCACCGCGCCGGCCACGCCAAACAATGCGATCCCGCGCGGCAAGGCGGCCGGAGGTTCGGCACTGAGCGCGAAATGGATTTGGTCATACGCTAGTGCTTCCTCGTCCTCTCCTTCCGGCGAAACGATCACGCTCGGCACGGAATTCACCTTGTCCTCCGCGCCGTTATCCGCGAAGGCGGTATTCATTGCCGACAACGAAGCCGAGATCTTCGTGAACGGCGTCTCCATCATTCGCGAGACGATCCAACCTGAAGGTCCGCGTGGGATCGTCATCGACTTGAAGGATCTCCGCGCTGGCAAGAACTCCATCATCGTCATCGCTCGCAATGGCGGCAGTGGGCCGAATCCCGCCGGCTTCCTGTTAGAAGGCCGGATCGAATTGCCGGACGCCAAGCCTATCATCATTTCAAGTGGTCCTTCATGGAAGTGGACCGCCGCTTTGCCCGATGCGAAAGGCAAGTTCGCTCGTCCGCCGAAGGATTGGCAACCTGCTCAAGTGCTGGCGAATCCGGGAGTATGGGACCGCTTCGTCGCTGCCATGCCGCCGCTTACATCGGACTCCGCACCGATGGTTCGCGCCTCGCTCGTTTCCTCGGATATGCTGATGCGCGCGCTCGGCCGGCCGAACCGCGAGCAGATCGTCAGCATGCGGCCTGACAACATCACCACGCTTGAGGCCATCGACCTCGCGAACGGTGAGCAACTCGCCAGCCTACTGAAACAAGGAGCCACTTCCCTTTCCCGCACACGAAAGCCGACGCCCGAGCTGATCGACCAAGTCTTCATGCGATCCCTCGGTCGCCGCGCGACTGCCGCGGAGAAGAACGGCCTCGGTGGCGCGCTTGGCACACAACCCACGTCTCAGGCGATCGAGGACCTCCTCTGGATGGTCATCCTGTTGCCCGAATTCCAATTCGTCCGCTGAACCTATGGACACCACCCGCCGCACTTTTCTCAGGGCGATTTCCGCTTCCAGTCTCGCCGCGGCCATGTCCGGCGCACCACGCGCGTTCGGCAGCGAAGAGGTCGTCCATCCCAAGGCAACCGCCGACTGCTGCATCCTGTTGTGGATGGCCGGCGGCATGGCAGCCCCGGAAACCTTCGACCCCAAGGGCTATCACGCTTTCGAGAAAGGCCTGCCCATCGACAAGATCCTCAGCACCTTCCCCGCCATCGATACCACGCTCGATGGCGTGAAGATCAGCCAGGGACTTGAGGAGATCGCGAAGCTGATGGATCGCGCCACGCTGATCCGCTCGCACGTGCAGCCCGACCTCGGGTCCATCCTTCATTCGCGCCACCAGTATCACTGGCACACGGGCTACGTGCCGCCGCAGACCGTCGCCGCGCCACACATCGGCGCGTGGATGGCACGCGTCCTCGGCCCGCGCAATCCGGTGATGCCTCCCTTTGTCAACATCGGCCAGCGGCTTGAAGGAATCGGCGAAAGCGAGGAGCTCAAGGCTTTCACCACCGGTGGCTTTTTTGGCGCCGAATTCGGCCCGTTCAATCTCCCGTATCCCGATGAGGCCGCACGTTCAGTGCGTCCGCCGGAAGGCATGGACGCCGGTCGCTTCACCAACCGCTACAAGCTCTATCGCAAGCTCGTCGATGCGAACCCGCAGCGCGATTTCATGAGCGACTACCAGCAGGAGTCGATGCTCCGCTCGCTGGAGAATGCGCACCGCTTGTTAGGGTCGAAGGAAAAGGAAGCCTTCGACCTGACCCGCGAGTCGAAGGAAAGCCTGGACGCCTACGGCTCCGGTCGCTTCGGCCGCGGCTGCCTGCTCGCCCGTCGTCTCGCGGAAGCGGGCGCTCGCTTCATCGAAGTCACCACCGAGTATGTTCCCTTCGTTCACTGGGACACCCACGAGAACGGCCACGAGACCGTCGTCAAACTGAAGAAGGAAATCGACCGGCCTATCGCGCGGCTAATCCGCGATCTTGAAGAGCGCCGCATGCTGGACCGCACCCTGGTCATCATCGCGAGCGAGTTCAGCCGCGACATGATGATCGAGGGCGTCCCCGGGTCGACGGCGAAGGATCAGGCGACCGTGAAATCCGACACGTTGGAGAGCATGACCCACTACGGCCTGCACCGCCATTTCACCGGCGGCTCTTCGGTCGTCATGTTCGGCGGCGGCGTGAAGAAGGGCCACGTCCACGGCGCGACCGCGGACGAACGCCCGCTGGTTGCCGTGAAGGATCCGGTGACCATCACCGACCTTCACGCTACCATCTTCACCGCCATGGGCATCAGTCCGAAGACGGTTTACGACATCGAGAAGCGCCCCTTCTACGCCACCGAGGACGGGAAGGGTAAGCCGGTGACGAGTCTGTTCGGCGCGTAGCCGTTCTTCTCTCAATCTCCGAACTTCGCCGTGAGCTTCGGCAGCTTCTCGGCATTGAGGTCCATGTCGTCGAAATCCCACTCCTCGCCGGAAGGCTCCAAGGCAGGCGGATCGTCGGAGTGCGGGATCTCCTCGTCAGTGATGGACTGATAGACTTGGCCGGCGACGTAGCCGAACTCCTCGTTGGAGAGGAAGTCCTCTTCGTCCAGCAGGTCGGCGAGCGTGTCGGGATCGGCGAGAGCGGCTTCGTAGACTTTCTGTCCACGCGAGATCAGACCGTAGCGGAAATCATTGAAGCCATCGTCCGAGCAGCCACCTTCCATGAGATACGCGGCACCCCAAAGCGACCACGTGTAGGCCTTGGCATGAGCGTCATCGAAGTGACGCTGGAAGTCCGCGATCTCGGCCGGTTCGAGTTCTTCGAGACGGCTGGCGAGTTCAGCGGCGGCGTCCTCGGTGTCGAGGCCGTCGAGGAGTTTCCAGAATGCGTTCTTATCCATGCGGGCGGCGACGAAAGCAGATGGCGGGCGGGCGGAAAGCGAAAATGTCAGGATCGTGGACTTTGGGTCAAACCCGCAGCCCATGCGTTGGTTTCTCCATGATCCAACTTTTCATTGTCCGAATGGAGGATGAAGAGGGTCGGAAGGCATTGCGAATCACTCCATTCTAACATGAAGCGCTCATTTTGGCAGGGATTGGGAATCCAATTCCATCGTCTCCCCAGAGGACCGGGGTAAAACCGGGGTTCATCGGTTCCGGCCTTGTCGCATGGGCATGGCACCCTCCCGCCCTCATGCGACAGCCCCCCGACTCTAAGAAAAACCCTATGCCCATGAAATTAACCCCGCGCTTCACAGGAGCGCTAGCGAGTTACCTCGCTGCGTCATTCCTGTTTTCCGCCATCCCCTCGGTGGCACAGACCCTCGTCAATGGCAACTTCGATGCCCAAACCTTCGGCACCTTCCCCGGCTATGCCGCGGCCAATGGCGGCTCGATCACCGGATGGACGCTGAGTCCCAACACCCGGATTGGACTCAACAGTGCATCCGGGCCTTTCTGGTCCACTCCGTGCGGACCAATCCCAAGTGCCGGAAACTGCGCCTTCATCCAAGCCAGCGGCGCTGCTTCCAGCATGTCGCAGACGGTGACCGGTTTGACCATCGGCACCAAATACGTCGTGACCGCCCGGATCTCCGCCCGGTCCGGCAACACGCCTTCTCTCGTATTCTCGACAGACGGCGATGGTCCGACCGTCAAATTGGAGGTGATCGCTCCTCCCTCAACGGGATCCTTGGCAACTGCCACCGTCTTCCGGACAGCGGCGTTCCAATTCACTGCGACCGCAACCAGCCACCTGATCACCTTCACCAACGACCGGACGGCCGGTGACCACACCCTGCTACTTGACGACGTGACCGTCGCACCCGCTGCGACCAGCAGCTCCTGGTCGCTCGCACCATGGACCGGCGATGCGGACTCGGGCGTGGACTCGCAGTACGTCTACACCCACGCTCATCATCTCTCCTTGGGTGGCTCTTGGCAGTCGGTCAAAATCAACGGTGTCGATTTCGATATCGGGGACACTCCGGGTTCGAACCGGTTCACGCTGACAAACCTCACTGCCAACTTCCTCAACCGGACACCGAACAACGTGACCGGGGAAAGCGCCAAGCTGGCGAAGGATTTCCGCTACGACGGCCCTAACACCGGGATCACCTTGCAGAACCTGAAGCCGAACACCCAGTATGTCTTCACGCTCTATGGTCTCGGTTTCGATGCCACGGCCTACCGTTCAGCAACCTTCAACAGTAGCGTTCCAGGGAGCAACCCGTTCTCAGTGAACCTGAACCACTACGGACAAGGCAATGGTCTCAGGGTGAACTACACCTACACCACCGACGCATCCGCTACTCCGGTCACCATTTCCTATCCCACACACGGCTCGGGAACCTTCCATACCGGTGGCTTCAGCAATCGCGAGGCTGTAGCCAGTACGCCGCCGGTCGTTTGGACCGCGCATCCGTGGAGCGACGACGAAACTTCCGGCATCAGTCCCAATCACGTTTACACCCATGCCCTCAGCTTCGGCTCGGCCAACAACGTGCATGTCAACGGCATCAATTTCACGGGTGTCGCCGGGACCAATCCGACCGCCACGAATTACACCTCATCCAACTTGCCGGGAGTCTCCAACAATGACGTCAACAGCGTCACCGGATACAGTTCGGGTTTGGCGAAGGACTTCATTTTCGGCGGCTACCCTGAAACCCACAACCTCAGCGGACTCACCCCGGGGAAGAAATATATCTTAACCCTCTACACGGTGGGCTGGAACGACGGCACGCGCCGCGTGGCCTTGATCGGCGGCACGGGAGAAGGCTCAACCGTTCTCAACCAGGACGCCCTCGGCGATAACCAAGGACAGCGGTTCGAATACGAATACACGGCCAACGCCGCCGGCACCGCCACCATCACGGCGTCAGGTCTGGATGTCGCGGCAACCACACCTTTCGACCGGAAATCCTTCCACACCTATGCCATCAGCAATCGTGAGGCCGACGCCATGCTCGCTGTCGCACCCACGATCACGCTTCAGCCCGTCGGTGCCACCATCGGCATGGGCAGCGACTACACTCTCCGCGCCGGCGCGACCGGCAGCGCGACGCTCACCTATCAGTGGAAACGAGGCACCACCGATATCCCCGGTGCCACCGGGCCGGTGCTTTTCCTGGAGGACGTGGATGCCGGAGACACGGGAAGCTACACGGTGGTCGTGACCAACGACGTCAACTCCGCCACCAGCAACCCTGCCGCGGTATCCGTGCTCGAGAACGTCCCCGGCGTCTTCAGTACCGGCGTGAACCATCTGGGCGAAGCGCTCGCGGCGGGTGCCACCGATCCGCACTACACGCTGCTCGTCAATCCGGACAATATCGGCTCCACCACCGCGCTGGTGCAAAATCCGATCCCTGGCGCATGGATCCCGCACACCGCTACTGCGACTTGGATCGGTCCCCGTGGGAACACCAGTGCTGCCAACGGGACAGCTGACGCGGGAGAAGGCGTCGGCACCTACGTGTATCGCACCCAGATCGACCTGACCGGTTTCGACATTTCGACGGCGCAGATCTCCGGAAGCTGGTCCACCGATAACTCCGGCCTCGCCATCCGCGTCAACGGTTCGCCCACCGGCATCACCAACACGGTCGGGTCTACCTTTGGCGCGCTGTTTCCGTTCACGATCAATACCGCCAATGCGCCGGGCCTGATCGCGGGCGTCAACAACATCGACTTCGTGGTCAACAACGCCGGCGATGGCTTCACCGGCCTGCGTGTCGTCGACCTGCATGCCATCGGCGCGATCCCGCCGAACACCCCGCCGCACATCGCCCAGCAACCGCAAGGTGGCAACGGCCCGCATGACGGCACCTTCACCTTGAGCGTGGGGGCCAGCGGTTCCGCGCCACTGACCTATCAATGGTACAGGGGCACCGATCCGATCCCCGGCGAGGAGTCCGCGACGCTTGAGGTGCCAATCGAGGACCTGACCTCTGGCGGCGACTTCAAGGTGCGCGTGAGCAATAGCGTTACCTTTGTCGATAGCAGCGTGGCGACGGTGTCCGTAACCAATGCCAATCCAGTGGTGGTGGATGACAACCTGAACACTGACGAAGGCGTCCCGCTCGAGATCGACGTGACATTCGATTTGCTGGTCAACGATACCGATGCGGACGGCGACTCGCTAACGCTCGCCACCTTCAGTCCCACCAGCTTCAACGGTGGCACGGTCACCCTGGATGAAGGCATCCTCACCTACACGCCAGCACCGGGCTTCGATGGCCTCGACGGCTTTGCCTACACGGTCAGCGATGGCTGGGGCGGCACCTCTGCCGCGGGCACGGTCTTGATCACCGTGAATGCTGCCGTGATCCCGGCTCCAGGCCCGCTGACGCTGACGGTCGACCTCAACGGCAACAACGTCACCGGCACCTTCACGGGTTCCCCCGGCGCCACCTACATCCTGCAGCGCTCCGCCAGCATGCAAGCTGCCAGCTGGATCACGGTGGACACGCAGGTCGCGCCCCCTTCGGGCATCGTGACGGTGGTGGATAGCGATCCGCCGGACGGCCGCGCCTTCTATCGCATCTCCTACACCGAATGATCCACCCGCTCGGCTGATGATTCCCGGCTCCGCGGATCCAAGTGATCCGCGGAGCCTTTTTTCGGGAAAGAGCCTGCCCCTCCCTGGCACTCATCCCACCCCTCGACTCCCTTTCCCTTTCTCCATGTTCACCCTGAGATGGTTCCCGCTGCTCGGCCTCGTCGCCACGGCACGATTGTTCGCCGACACCCCTGACGCGGTCGTTACCTTCAACGAGATCCACTACAACCCGTCCTCCGGCCAGGACGCGGAGTGGATCGAGCTGCACAATCAGATGGCAGTGAACGTCGATCTCTCCGGCTGGTCACTGGCGGATGGGGTCAGCTACGTCTTTCCTAGTAGCACGGTCATTCCCGGTGGCGGCTATCTGGTCGTCGCGAAAACGCCGGGGCATGCATCGCTTGCCGGCGTCTCCGGCGTGCTCGGGCCATTCACCGGCAACCTTTCCAACAGCGGCGAAACGGTCGACCTGCTGAGTCCCACCGGACGCCTGATGGATCGCGTCTCGTACGCCGACACCGCACCGTGGCCGGTCGCCGCCGATGGCGCGGGTGCCACGTTGGCAAAGCGACACGAGGGACGCGGCGCAGAGGTCCCCGCGAACTGGCGTGCTGCGACCGCCACACCGGCCACGCTCAACTTCCGGGCGCCGGATCAACCGTTGACCCATATTTTCACCAACGCCGATACCACCTGGCGTTACCGCGACAATACCACCGCGCCCTCGAATTCCTGGGTAAATGCCAATTTCAGCGACAGCACGTGGTCGCAAGGCCAGGCGCCGTTCGGAACAACAGGCGGCTCACCGGTGCTCGGAGTCACTGCGAACCTGGTCGAACGCTTCCGGGCCAGTGACATCACCGGCGTGGCAAATGGCGCGGGATTCAGCACGTGGAATGACACGGCCACCGATGATGGCGTCTCACAGAATGCCACCTCCGGCGGCAATCCATTCTTCGCCACCAGCATGACACCGAGCGGCCAACCCTCGGTCAATTTCGATGGCAACGATGAGTTCCGCACCGCGCTCTCGCCCGGGATTGGACCCACTTCCGGCTTCGTTTACTTCATTGTCTGCCGCGCGAATGCCGCACCCAGCAACGGCGGTGTTAGCGACGGCAGCGGCGCCTACCTTTTCGACCGGGTGCCGACGGTGAGTGACCCGCCGTTGGTTTCGCTCAAGGCGGTGAACGGCCGCTACGGCTTCCAAAAGCGCTACGACGACAACAGCGGTCTCGGCGGACCAGTCTCGACGACCTCGATCTCGACCACCCAGTTTCAAATCGTCGCAGTGCGGCGGAACCCAACGCTAAGCCGCTTCGAACTGTGGGTCGATGGCGTGATGGAAGGCAGCACCGCGGACAGCGGTGCCAACCTGACCCCGCAGCCGATCGTGGTCGGCTGCCACGGCAGCCAACCAAACAATGGCTTCAATGGCGACATCGCCGAGCTGCTGATCTATCGCGACGCGCTCGGCGATGCCGATTTCCAGGCTGCCGGTGCGTATCTTGAGGCGAAGTATGGTCTCTCGACAGCCTTTCCAGACAGCGTTGCCCGCACCTCACTCGCGGCCAATGCCTCCACCTCCTACTTCCGGAAATCCTTCACCTTCACGGGCGATCCGACGCGCACTGCGCTGGAGCTCGGACACACCTTGGCGGATGGAGCGGTCTTCTACCTGAATGGCCAGGAGATTTCACGCAGCGGCATGCCAGCCGGCACCGTGAGCCACTCGACCTCCTCGCTGGCTGATCTGGCAACTCCGGCCACGACGGGATATCAAATCGTCCCCTCGACCGCATTGATCAGCGGCACGAATGTTCTCGCGGTCTCGGTGCACACCGGCGCTTCGGATAACACGGCGTACTTCACCGCCAACCTCCGCGGCATTGAGACGCCGGTGGATCCCGATTTGCCCGCGGCTTTGGAGCTGAACGAGATCGCCGCGTCCGCCTCTCCATCATTCTATATCGAAGTCCGGAATCCGACCTCGCAGACGGTTTCCACGAATGGCTTCACACTCGAGGTGGCCGGCTCCGTGGACGCCACCGATGCCCTGCTGAACACCACAGTGCCGCCAGGCGGAATAATCCATTTCAATCACATCCAACTCGGCTTCCGCCCCGGCGTCGGCGACAAGATCATCCTGCGCGCCCCGAGCGGTGCTCCTGTCGATGCGCAGATCGCAGATTCGGTCGTCCGTGGCCGCAGTGACATCTGGCCGGGACGCTGGCTCTTCCCTTCATCCGCCACTCCGGGTGGCACGAATGCCTTCACGCTGCAGCAAGACATCGTGCTCAATGAACTCTGCTACAACCCACCGGACCTGACACCAGCGAGCGCGGACAAGGAGTGGATCGAACTCCGCAATCGCGGCGCCGCAACAGTGAATATCGGCGGCTGGCGCGTCGGCGGCGGGATCGATTTCACCTTCCCTGCCAATACCATGCTTACCGCGGGTGGCCATCTGGTCATCGCGAAGAATCCCGGAAGCTTTCCCGTGCCGGGCGGTGTGACAGTTCTCGGACCGTGGTCCGGCAGCTTGGCCAATAGCGGCGAGACGGTCACGCTGTTCGACAGCGCGGGGAATCCCGCCGACGAAGTGAAATACCTCGATGGCGGGCGTTGGCCCGGCGATGCCGATGGCGAAGGATCCTCCCTTGAACTTCGCGATCCGCGCTCTGACAACTCGCTGCCCGAAGCGTGGGCGGCCAGCAATGAAAGCGCGCGGCGGTCGTGGCAAAACTACAGCTATCGCATGACCGCCACCGCCAGCAGCGTGGGACCGGACGGCCAGTGGAAAGAGTTCATCTTCGGTTTGTTGGATGGTGGCGACGTGCTGCTGGATGACATCGCGGTGATCGAGAATCCAGACAGCACCGCGGTGCCGATGATCGCCAATGGCACCTTCAGCTCCGGCACCGCCGGCTGGCGCTTTCTCGGCAACCACCGCCACGTCGAGGTGATCAACGATCCCGATCAGCCGGGGAACCCGGTGCTTCACCTTTCCGCGAAAGGTGCAACGGAACACATGCACAATCACGTGGAGACCACGCTCGCGAGCGGAAGATCGGTGACCAACGGCCGCGTCTATGAAATCCGCTACCGGGCCCGCTGGCTCAGCGGCTCGAACCGGCTCAATACCCGGCTCTACTTCAATCGCTGCGCGAAGACGACTGAACTCACGCGCGCGGAGAACCCCGGCACTCCCGGCACGGCGAATTCCACCGCCTCGGCGAATGTTGGCCCGAGTTTCACCCACTTCACTCACTCGCCCGCCGTGCCGAATGCGGGTCAAAGCGTGACCGTGACAGCGCGCGCCGCGGACCCCGACGGCCTCGGCACACTGACGCTCCACTACGCGGTTGATGGCGGTTCGTTCACGGCCATCCCGATGACCTCCACCGGCGACGGTGCCACCTTCACGGGAGCCGTCCCGGGCCAAGCTGCCACCAGCGTGGTGCGCTTCTACGTCTCCGCCGCCGATGCGGCAGCAGTACCACAAACCTCGTACTTCCCTGCGGGTGGCGCCACTTCGCACGCGCTCTATCAGGTGAACGACAATCTGGCCGCCACCAATGGGCTTCACAACCTGCGCATCGTGATGGATCCAGCGGATGAAGCACTGCTCTACCAAGAGAACAACCTGATGAGCAACGAGCGGCTCGGCTGCACGGTGATCTACGACGAGAGCGAGATCTACTACGAGGTCGGCGTCCGCCTGAAAAGCAGCCAGCGCGGCCGCCCGTCCGACAATCGGGTCGGTTTCAATCTCGGCTTCAATGACGACCAACTCTTCCGCGGCGTTCACGGCACGATCGCGATCGACCGCTCGGATGGCCAGGAGACGGGCTGCCGTGAGATCCTCTTCGATCACACGATGGCGGCCGGCGGTGGCATCCCTGCGGAATACAACGACCTCTGCCAAGTCATCGCGCCGAACCCAGCCCACACCAGCCAGGCGATCCTGCAAATGGCTCGCTTCAACGATGTCTTCCTGGACTCGCAGTTCGAAAACGGCAGCGACGGGACGGCATGGGAATATGAGCTGATCTACTACCCCACCACGACCGATGGCAATGGCTACAAGCTACCCCAACCGGACGGCGTGGTCGGCACGGACTTGACCGACCTCGGTGACGACAAGGAAAACTACCGCTGGAACTTCCTGTTAGAAAACAACGAGGACAAGGACGACTACTCGCGCATCATCGCGGCCGCGAAGCAGTTCTCGAAGAATGGCAGTGCCTTCGAAGCCGGACTGGGTGACGTGATCGATCCGAACCAGTGGCTCCAGGCACTGGCGCATGCCTGCACCACCGGCGCGGGCGACTCGTTCTTCGACAACTCGAACCACAATGGGATCTTCTACGCTCGTCCGGATGGGCGCGTCCTCTATTTCCCGCACGACATGGACTACGCGTTCAATGCGACGCGAGGCATCTTCGACAATTCGGAGCTCCAGAAGTTGGTCGCAAATCCTGCGCGCCGCCGGCTCTACCTCGGTCACTTGCACCACTTGTGCACCACCGTTTTCAACCAAGCCTACCTCGGCACGTGGGCCACTCACTACGGCAGCCTGCTACCCGGCCAGGATTTCGCTGGGCACATGAGCTATATCAACACGCGCTCGAACTACATCCTTGGCGCAATCCAAAGCGACACACCATCCGTCGCCTTCAACATCACCACCAACAACGGGGTAAACTTCTCCACGCCCTTCAGTCCCGTCACCCTCGCCGGCACCGGCTGGGTGAATGTCCGCAATATCCGCCTCGCCGGCTCCAGCGTGCCGCTGGCCGTGACATGGACATCCTCCACTGCGTGGCAGGTAGCCGTGCCGATCGCCTCCGGCCCGAACTCCATCACGCTCGAGGCCGTGGACTTCACGGGAACCGTGATCGGCAGCGACAGCATCATTGTCACCAATACCGGGGGCATCGCGCTGCCAGCGCCATCCACGCTGGTCGTTTCCGAGATCTACTACAATCCGCCGGGCGACGTGGAGACCACCGAATACGTGGAGCTGATGAACGTCTCGAACGCGACGCTCGACCTCAGCAGTGTCAGCTTCGCCGCAGGCATCGAATTCACCTTCCCCGGCAGCACGCTGCTGGCTCCCGGCGCGAGCATTCTGGTGGTGAAGGATGTTACGGCGTTCAATACCGCCTTCGGGACTGGCAGGCCGATCGCCGGAACCTTCCCCAACAGCCTCGACAACAACGGCGAGCCGCTCCTGCTAGTCGCCGCGAACGGCGACGTGCTGCACGACTTCATCTACGATGACGTGGCTCCCTGGCCGGTCGAGGCGGATGGCGACGGCTACTCACTCGTCCTGATCAATCCCACCTCCGCGCCGGATCACAATGATCCGCGGAGCTGGCGCGCAAGTTCGGTGGCAGGTGGCGGCACACCGGGCCTCAGCGACACGCAGAGCTACGCCGATTGGAAGGCCGCGAATGGCAATCACGACGACAACGAGGATCTGGATGGTGACGGCTTCACCACTCGCGAGGAGTATTTCCTCGGCGGCAATCCACAAGTCGCCGACCCGACGCTGGCACCGACCTTCCAAATCGAGGCAGGCGGCAAATTCCTGATGACGATCACGCGGCGAGCCACCGCGGAAGGTGCCTCCGTGATCCCGCAAATCTCCACCAACCTCGAAGGCTGGGCCGTGGACGCGAGCGCGGAATTCGTCGGCAGCCACCGTGTGAGCACCAGCCCGGCGGTGGATCGCCTGAGCTACCGGATCACAGCCCCCCCAGCGGAGACGAAATTCTTCGCGCGCTTTGCCTTCGGGCCGTGATGCCGATCACGCCGGTTGAAGCCACTTCTTCAAGGTGCCCACGTCGTTCTTCATCGCCTCAAACATGCGGGGGACTTGGTCCTTGCCACCGATGTATTCGATGTGGACGGAGATCGGCGTGGTGGCCGGAAGAAGCTGGCGGACCAGCGCGGCCGCCTTCGGATTGACCGAGCCTTCGCCAAGCGGGCAGGGATTCCATTCGCGACCATCGAGTCGGTAGTCCTTGAAATACACTGCCACGATGTGCGGAGCGGCGCGGTGCAGGTTCAGCTCCCACGCATTGCCGCCCTCGACGGTGGCGTGAGCGAAGTCAAAGGCGAGACCGAGCTGGGCGGGATCGATGCCATCGAGCGCGGAGACCATATCCCAGATCGGACCACCCACGTAGTTGTTGCCGCGGTGGTTCTGATACTGGCCTTGCACGCCGAGCTCCTTGTTCATCGCGGCGATGTCGATCAGCTTGGCGCGGATGTTCGCTAGCTGCGGTGCAATCGGCTTCTTCAGGTCGTAGTTGTAGTGCTTCAGGCGGTAGCGCTTGATACCGAGCGCGGCTGCGGCGCGGAGCACTTTCTCATGCTCGTCGCTCGCCTGATCCACGTCAGAAGAAAGAATGACGATCTCGAGGCCGCGCTTCTTGAAGGCCTCGGCGAAGGCCGGCAGCTTGTCCGGCACGTCCTTCGGTTCGATGTGACCACCGGCCCGGATCGGGGCCTCGATGCCGGTCACGCCGAGGGCGGCGACTTTTTCCGCCAGTTCGTCCGCCGGGACCTTCTCGAGCATCTTGGTGAAGACGGCGAGCGGGCGGTCAGCCGCGGCCGGGGCATTCTCCGCCGCGGGCAGGGGCGAAATGCCGGTGGCGGCGAGGGCGAGGGCGGAAGATTCGAGGAAGTGCCGGCGGTGCATGGTTTCCAAGCCTGACCGATGCTCCGCGGATTTCAATCCACCGGTTCGGGTAGGGCGGGAAGCCACGCCGCGGTTGTCTCCCGCCCCTTCCCGCCCCATGGTCCCCGCATGTCCCCGGCCGATGCGATCAAGCAGCTCGCCCGCGAGACCGGCTTTGACGATTGCCGGATCGCGGCGGCGGGCGTGGCGACGCATGCGGACGCCTTTCGCGACTGGATCGGCGATGGCTGCCACGGCGAGATGGCGTGGATGGAGCGCACGCCGGAGCGGCGCTGCGACCCGCGCGAGGTGCTGCCCGGCTGCAAGGCGGTCGTCTGCCTGGCGCTGAATTACTATCCGGGCCGTAGCGCGGGCGAGGGCTACCGGATCGCCCGCTATGCGTGGAACGACGACTACCACGACATCATCGAAAAGATGCTGCGGCGGATGGACGAGGGCATGCAGGCGCTCGGCGGCACGCAACGTTTCTACGTCGATACCGGTCCGGTGCTGGAGCGGGACTTCGCCAGCGACGCGGGGCTCGGCTGGAATGGTAAATCGACCGTGCAGATCCACCGCGAGATCGGCACCTGGTTTTTCCTCGCCGAGCTGCTCACGACGCTCGATCTGCCACCTGACCCTGTCTTCGGAGATCACTGTGGGAAATGCACCCGCTGCATCGACGCGTGCCCCACGAAAGCGATCACGGCGCCGCACCGGGTAGATGCGCGGCGCTGCATTTCCTACCTGACGATCGAGCACAAGGGGCCAATCCCCGAGGAGTTCCGCGAGGCAATCGGCGACCGGCTCTACGGTTGCGACGCGTGTCTGGAGGTGTGCCCGTGGAATCGCTTCGCCCGGGAGTCCCGGGAGGCGCGCTTTTACGCCCGCGAGGCGGTCTTCGCGATGAAGGCCCGCGACTTCCTGGCGCTGGATGACGACGCATTCCGCACGCTTTTCTCCAAATCGCCGATCAAGCGAATCAAACGCCCGCGCTTCCTGCGAAATGTCTGCGTGGTGCTGGGAAACACCGGTGGAGCGGAAGACCTGCCGGCGCTGGATCAAGCGGCAGCAGATCCGGACGCCTTGATCGCCGAACACGCCGCGTGGGCGGTGAAAAAGATCCGCGACAGACTGGCGGAAATCCCACCCGCCAACTAAACCTTCTTACCGGCATAGGCCGTGCATTCTTGGCAGCCATGGACCCCAGTGAAGAGAATCTCGACGAATTCGTGAGCGAACTGACCCGCTGCCAGATGGATCTGTTCTATTTCATCCGTGCACTGACCGGCGATATGCACGCGGCCTATGACATCCGGCAGGCGGTGAACATGGTGCTGTGGAAGAAGCGGGAGAAATTCCGTCCGGGCAGCAGCTTTAAGAACTGGTCATTTCAAATCGCCCAGCTGGAGGTGAAGAGCCACCTCCGCAAGCAGCGGAAGTCGCCGTTGGTGACGTTCGACGACAAGCTGTTCGACCTCTTCGCCACCGAATTCGCCGAGACCGTGGATGAGCTGCCTGAGCGCCGGGCCGCGCTTTCCAATTGCCTGGCCAAGCTCACGCCCAAGGACACCGAGCTGCTGCGCCACCGCTACTGGAGCGGCGGTTCGCTTGAGACGCTGGCGAACAACACTCATCGCAGCGTGGGCACGCTGAAGGCGCGACTCCACCAACTCCGCGCCGGACTGCGGCGCTGCATTGAGGGGCAACTCCATCAACCTGAGAGTTCATGAGCAGGCCGTCCGAGACCGTGCCGCTGATCCATGAGTTGGTCGACGGCACCATCGGCAAGGAGGACTTCGCGCGCCTTCAAGAGATCCTGCTGCGCGATCCGGCCGCGCGGAAAGACTACTACGCCCTGCTGTGCACGGACCAGATGCTCGTGGACACCTACGAGATGCCGGACCACTTGGCCGCGCATGCGAAGGTGGTCACCGTTCCCTCGGTCAAGCGGCGCAAGATCGGCAAGGTGCTGCTCGCTCTCGCCGCCGTCCTGGTGGCCGGCTTCTTCACCGCGACGGTGATTCAAGCGAACACGCCGCGAGTGACCATGACCGCCACGGCGGATAGCCATTTCCTGATCGACGGGAAAGAGGCGACTTCCAAGTTCTGGAAAAAGGGTGAGGTGCTCGAGGTGCACGATGGCATGTTGACCGTGCGGTTGAATCCTTCCGCCGAGGCCAGCATCGACGGGGCGGCGAGCTTGCGGCTGACGAGCAATAGCGGCGACATCGAGCTACGCCGCGGCCGGACCTTCTTCCGCGCGGCGGCGAATAGCGCTGACTTCCAGGTGAAGGTGGCTGGCGCGACCGTGCGGCACGTCGGCACGGACTTCGGCATCCGCGCGCTGGACGATGGATCCTGCGACGTTCACGTGCTGGGCGGCAGTGTGGAGATCACCCGGCCCGGGGAAGACAAGCTGGTGCTTTCCGCGGGCGAATCGGCGTCGTGGCGCGATGGCGGGCCGACCCGGCGCGCCGCGGCGGAACGTCTGGCCTTCCGCCAATCGCCGCCGGTGGAGCAGGTGATTTTCGATGACGATTTCAGCGAGCCTGCCGGCACGGTCCTCGCGGACAAGCAGCCGGACACGGGCAAGCCGTGGAAGGTGGTCGAGCAGCAGGGCATCATGACGACGGGCAATGGCCGGCTCGATACCTCAGGCGGCTTCCGGCACCTCGGCGCCATCTTCGTCGACCCGCCGGCAGGTGCAGGACGCGAGGTGCTGGTGGCGACGTTCACCACCACGCCCCCCTCCGGGATGGAGGATAAAAAGACCCGCCGCAGCGGCATCGAGCGGATCACCCTGATGGACGCGAGCGGCAAGCGCCTGTGTTCGGTGGTGGCTCTTGCCCGGGAAAATCACTGCTGGCGACTGCGCGACGATGTCACCGGCAAGGAGTCCAGCCTGACTCGTCTGTCCGCCTTGGACCCCCACCACCTGACGCTGCGCTACGATCCTGCTGCGGGAAGAATCACCCTCCACGCCGGCACCAACGCCCAAGGAGAAACGCTGGCCGAACTCGAAACGGAAGCGAGGGCGATACCTACTTCGATGGAGCTGTGGAACGACTACGGCGGCGACTTTGCCCTGAGCCGGCTGAGCGTGCGGCACGTGCGGTATCCTTGATCGACGGCTGACACCTTTCTCGTGTAACGCGGCGCGGAATTTCGGTTAGGATGGTTGTCACCGCATGCCCGGGGAAAAGCCAAACGTCTCATTCTTCGCCACCACCCGCTGGACGCTCGTCGGCGACGCGGGTGCCGAGGATCCTGCGCGGGCGCGCGAGGGACTGGCAGAACTGTTCCGCATCTATTGGCCGCCGCTCTATCGCTACGTCCGGCGCCTCGGCCACGGCGAGCATGATGCGGAAGATCTGGTGCAAGGGTTCTTCGCTCACCTCTGGGAGGGGCAAGGGCTGCGTCACGCCGATGTCGATCGCGGTCGATTCCGCGCCTTCCTGTTAGGCTCGCTCAAGCACTTCCTCGCGAACGAATGGCGCCATGCGCACCGGCAGAAGCGCGGCGGATTTGCCACGAAGATCTCGATCGACCGAAGTAATGCGGAAAGCGGGCTCGCGCTTGATCCCGCGGACCCTCTCAGTCCCGACATATTGTTCGATCGCGAGTGGGCGATAGCCATGCTCGACAAGGTGTTGGGCGATCTGGAAGCGGAGGAAGAGGACTTCGCGCGCTGGAAACCCTTCCTCGGCATGGGCAGCAACCGCATCGCCTATGCGGAAATCGCGGAAAAATTCGACATGACCGAAGGCGCAGCACGAGTAGCTGTGCACCGGCTGCGGAAGCGCTACCGGCAGCGGCTGCGCGAGGAGATCTCCCGCACACTGGTCTCCGGCGATCTGGTGGACGAGGAGATGCAGGCGCTCTTCGCCGCATTGGCGAATTCGTAGGACTCAGCGAGCGTCGTCCGCCTCAGGAAACGCCCTGCGAAAACGCTCGCGAATCCGCTCGGTCATGCGGCTTTCCAACAGGGTCAATCCACCATGATTCCTGTCCGCGCGCGTTACTCCGTCGAGTGCGTGCCAATGGCGTTCGGTCGCGACCAGTGGTACCCAACACGCAAGCAGCAGCGCCGCAAACATCGCGAGCGGCACCATCGTCCGGCGGCATAGTAACACACCGCCGAGAGCTTGATCACGGGGCGAAAAGAGCACCATCCCTGCCTCCCACAACAGCCAGAGCAGCGGCAATCCACCGGTGGCGGCGATCGCCTGCAAATAGCGCTGCTCATTCCCCGGAAGCCAACGCACCCCGCCCGCCAACAGTACCACCACCGCGGCAACCGCTGCCATCGTCCAACCGATCCACGGACGGACAGGTTTCAAAGCAAGGAACCCTACCCGCGCAGAGACGCGCCAGCGCGCGGTCTGGACCAGCATCAATAGCGTGAACACCAAAGCCGCTCCCTCTTGGATCAAGATAGGATGCGGCTGGTGCTCGTAGTAAGTCATTCCTATATCGCGCAGTCCAAGGGACGTCCATCGTATGACCCCCACGTACCACAGCGCTGGCACGGCGACACCTAGGATCAACGTCCACAAAAGATCGGCCGGAAAAAACAAGGGCTCCAAGCCAGCCGCCAAGCCATTGACGCAACGTCCTCGGCGGAAGCTTTCGACACCGGCAGCGGCGAGGAAGAGCAGCACCACGATCGCCGCGACCAAGCATGACATGCGCTCCATCACGGCATATTCCACCCGCCGGCCGGGTTCGAAGGCGGATGCCTCGACGACAGTGTCAGGCAATGGCCCCGATACCAGCACCCGGGCGAGAGAACTCATTGGCCGGGTATCGGCGCCGGCCCCACGATAGGCCGCTTGGTAGTCCACGAATTGCTTCCCGAGTTCATCCAGCCGGAGTTCTTCCTCGCGCAACCCGAGGTCCCGGCTCGCTTGGAGCATGACCTTGCCGGCTTCGCTCCAACTGGATGCCGCGGGAATCAAATCCAAAAGGGTGTTTCCGTTCGCAGCCAGACGGCCCGGCAAGCGCTCGTAAGACTTGATCAAGGCCGCAAGTTCCGCGGCATCCTTGTCCACCACGGCTTGCTGGGCCGCCTCGCCAAAGGTGAGAATAGCCTCGTGCTGATAGCGGACTGATGGCGCCCAGAGTGCTGAAATCGAGTAGAGGATCACCTCCGTCTCTTCCGCCAGCGTGTCGGTGGAGCCCAACATCGCAAGACGACGACTGCGGAGGTCGGGCAGGTAGGATTTGAACCTCGGGGCTGAAGCGCTCTGGCAAAGCAAGTCGAGCACTTCACGAGAAAACGTTTCTCCTGCAGGAGGCCCCTTGGCCTTCCATTCCTCGTTCTTGCCAACCGCTTCGAGAAATAACCACAGGCCATTGTCGCCATCGAGACGTCGCCACGTTTCCGGAAAGTCCGGCGACAGACCTTGCTTCGCGGCAATGCGGCGGTGAACAAGCTCCTCATAGACTCCCAGCTCGTCGGGATGGAGCTCCCATTGCCGCTGGAGATTCATCACCGCCTCATGATCCGAGCCGACGCCGGCATAGACGAAATCGCGCGTCTCTGGGTCGAGTTGTTTTCGCAATCGATCCCTGGGATCGAGGGACGATCCGAAACTCATGAGCCCCTGAAGCGCCCTCGCTTCCGGCAAGGCCTTCTTCACCTGCCAGCCGGCGCATAGGCCCAGAACGACCAAGGCCACCGCTGAAAGGCACGCGGGCCTCCAGAAAGATCGTGGCTGACTCGACTCCAGCCTTGCCGAAGCCTCCGTGGTGTTGGCGCCGGTATGAGCCAGCCGGCCGAGAACCTCGGCCCGAGCTTCCTCCCGGAGATCCGGCGATGCTTCCAATGGCCTCGTCGCCAGTTCGGCGAAACGTTCCTGCTCCGGCGTCATGTCGCGTCGAGATAGCGGCCGACTTCCGCGGGCACGAATTCCGCGTCCGTCGATTCTTCCGCGGCGAGTCGCATCTGCGGCTTGATGATGAGCGGATCGACCGGTGGCAGGTAGCCTTGCAGGCAGGTGCGGAGTGCCTCTTCCGCGGATGGCGTTCCCGTTTTTGTTAGACGATAGGCTTTCACCGCGAGGGCCTCTGCTGCGCCCGGCGTGAGCCATGGTGGGACCAAGGGGAGCAACGCGGTCTTTGCTTCATCATCGAGCGGGATGCCGCGGCGTTTGCACAGCGCGCCTAACAGAACCATCCCCTCCTCCGCCGTGGCGGTCGGGAAGATCGGCACCTTCACGTCGATCCGGCCGGGGCGCTTCAGGTCGACTTCGATCAGATCCGGCCGGCTCGATGCGAGCACCCACAGGATCTTGCCGCGATTGCGCGTGTCGGACATTTCCGCGGCGAGCATCGAGTAAACGCGACTGGAAACACCGGAGTCACCACTGCCCGCAGTCCGGCGACCCAGCGCTTGATCGGCTTCATCGACGAAGACGATGCAGCGCCCAAGCGCATGAAGCAGTGAGAAGATCTTTTCCAAGTTCGCCTCGGTGGATCCCACCCAGCGGTCGCGGAAATTCCGCAGCGTCACCACGGGCACTCCCGCTTCGCCGGCGAGGCATTCGGCGAGGTAGGTCTTGCCGGTGCCAACAGGGCCGCAGAACAGATAGCCCATCGGCAACGCCGCGATTTCATCCTGTTTCCACAGCGAGAGATCCTGACGCAGCCGAGTCTTCACTCCTTCCAGGCCGATCACATCATCGAGGTTTCGGTCCGGCTCGACGAAGTCGATCAGCTCTCCGGCATCGCGCTCGACCAAGGCCTTCCGCAGTTCGCCGAGATCGGCATCACCCAAAGGCGCGCCGGCGTGATTGCGGCGACGTAGGAAGGCTTCCAAGGCGGCGATCGACGTGCCTGCCAGCCGCGACGCGATGCGCGTGAAATCAGCATCCGCCGCCAGCGCCTTCGGGCACTCGGGAGCGAGCACTTGCAGCGCCCCTGCCAACTCGCCGGTATCCGGCAGCGGCAGCTCGATTTCCGCCGCCCGCGGATTCGTCGCAACCAACGGGTGCAGGCTATTGATGCGATCCGCCACCAGAAACACTGCTTGGCCATGTGCCGCCAAGGTCGTGTCTCCACCCCACGAGCGGATCAGCGAAGCAATCGCGCTCAGCTCGTGATTCATCGTCTGCGGCAGCACTGGCACGTAGAGTTGGGCATCCCGCAGCACCACCGCCACGGTCACGGGCTTGGCACCTACCGCGCGAAGATTGCGGGCGTATTGGAGAAAGCGGGCGATGGCCCGGACCGCTGGCAGCGGCAGTGACGGCAACTCCGCCATCTCTTTCAAGGCCGGCCAATCGGCGAATACTTCCTTCCCCCGCTCGACACGCAACCCAAAGCCGGGATCGTAGCTCAGCACCACTTGGAAGCGCGGCAACAGCACGTCTAACAAATAGTCAGTCAGCCGCCCCAGCTTCGAACCCTCCGGCAAGCGCAGCAGCATGCGATCGGCGACATTGCCGTGGAGGATGAATTGACCCGCCGCACCGCTTTCATAGCGCGCGACGATCTCGGTGGCCCAGGTCGGAAGAGACATCGACTGAAAAGACACCCGCCCGCCGTCCCGATGTCGACTGGAAAGGAGGGCCGCATTCCCAACAGACGCAGAAGAACGCAAGGAAAGAGAGAATCCGTGCCGTGCACGAAATGACGCCCAGCCCCGGGTGGACAGGCCCCCCTGGATTTGAGATAAGCCCATCGCGCGTGCCCCCGGCGTGATCCGAAAGATCCCATGAAAGCCTACCGCACGTCCCGCCGCCGCTTCCTCGGCCAAGCCAGTTGCTCTGCCGTCAGCTCGATCCCGCTGCTGAATACGCTGCTCAACTTGCGGCTCGCGGGTTCGGTCGCCAATGCCGCACCACCCGTGGCCGGCGAGTACCGCGCCATCGTCTGCCTCTTCCTCAGCGGCGGGAATGACAGCTTCAACATGCTGTCCCCCTACAGCGGGCCCTCCTCTACCCACGCGAACTCGCGCACCGAGTATGAGAACAGCCGCGGCAATCTCGCCCTCGACTTGGAGGACCTCCATCAGATCCATCCGACCAATACGCCGGGCCGCACCTTCGGCGTGCATCCTTCGATGCCGAACCTCGCCGCGCGCTTCGAGGCAGGCGATGCCGCTTTCGTCGCGAATGTCGGCACGCTGATCGAGCCCGTCTTCAATCGCGGCGAAGTCATTGCCGCATCCAAGCGCCTGCCGCTCGGCCTGTATTCGCACTCCGACCAGATCGAGCAATGGCAGACCAGCGTCCCACAGAGCCGCACCGGCATCGGCTGGGCCGGCCGCATGATGGACCTGATCAAGAGCATCAATCCCGGTCAGGCGGTCTCGATGAACATCTCCATCGACGGCAGCAATGTCTTCCAGAGCGGCATCACCGGCGCGGAGTACGCCGTCAGCGCGGGCTACAACGATGGCTCCGGCGGCGGCGCGACTCCGCTCACCGGCTACAAGGCCAGCTACGATACCAATAGTACTTTCACCAATGCCGCCAGCACCGCGGTGGACAGCATGCTGGCCCAGCAATACGGCCATCTGCTCCAGGAGACCTTCCAAAAGAAGCGGCGCGAGGCACAGCAGGCCTATGACATGTATGCCGCGGCCACCGCGCCGGCACTTCCTGCCACGGCCACCTTCACCAACGACAATCCAATCAGCCGCCAACTCAAGCAGGTGGCGAAGGCCATCATGGGGCGCAATGGACTCCAAGCGGTGCGCCAGACCTTCTTCGTCCAACGCGGCGGTTGGGATCACCACAGCGAAACCCTGAACCTTCAGAATGGAATGCTGGCCGAGGTGGACGAGGCGATCGGCGAATTCTGGCAAGCCCTCGTCGCGCTCGGCATCCAAGACCAAGTCGTGCTCTTCACCGCCTCCGACTTCGGCCGCACTCTCACCAGCAACGACCGCGGTTCCGACCACGCATGGGGCGGCAATCACTTCGTAATGGGCGGGAGCGTCGGCGGAAGAAAGATCTACGGCCAGTATCCCAGCCTCGCCCTCAATCCCGACAGCGGCGCGGAGCTGAACCCGCTCGATACTGGACGCGGCCGGCTGATCCCGACGACAAGCTGTGACGAGTATTTCGCCGAGCTTGCCCTATGGCTTGGCGTGCCGCCCTCAAGCCTGCCGCTGGTGCTGCCAAACGTCGGAAACTTCTTCACGCCTGGCGCGACCGGACCACTTGGGTTCCTCGCATAGCATAAATTCATGTCCGATTTCACCCGGTCAGCCGCCTCTCTATAGAGAGATCCGGATTGACTCATGCCTCTTCGCCTAACATCCTCCCGAACTTCCGATGAATCCGGTGTCCACCACTTCCCGCTCCCTCTCGCACCTCGTGCGTGTCGGGAAGACCGCGGGCATGTGGCACACCAACGTCCGTCCGCTCGTCGCGAATTTCCGCACCAAATACGAGCGCGCGCGGCGGGATGAAACCGTGATGGAATAGACTGATACTCCAGAACCTTTTTCGCCCCGTCCGCCGCACCGGCAGACGGGGCTTTTTGTTTTCCGCCCCATGTCATGAACCCGATACCGATACCCATCCGTCATCCCACGCTGCGGCAGGACCTGTGTGCCCTGCCCGGCCAGTACTGGATCCTCTTCAGTGGCACGCTCGTGAACCGCTTCGGGCACTTCGTGATCCCGTTCCTGGCCATCTATCTGCGCCAGCAGGGGCATAATGCGGGCACCACCGGTCTGGTGATGGCGGCGTATGGAGCGGGAGCCTTGGTCGCCGGCGCCATCGGCGGCTATCTGGCCGATCGGCTCGGCCGCAAGCCGACCATGCTGATCTCGTGTGCGGGCGCGGCCCTTTTCATGCTGCTGCTGTCGCAAGCCCACGGAGTGCCGGCGTTGGTGGGTACCACCTTCATGACCGGCATGCTCACCGCAATGTATGGCCCCGCGGCGAGCGCATTGATCGCGGATCTGGTGCCCCCGGCGCTGCGGGTGCGTGCCTTCTCCTGCCAGCGGCTGGCCATCAATTTCGGCTTCGCCGCAGGCATGGCCACGGCTGGCTTCATGGCCAAGCAATCCTTCATGGCGCTCTTCATCGCGGATGCGGCGACGACGATCATCCTCGGCCTCACCGTGCTCTTCGGCTTGAAGCCCCGCACCGTCTCTGCCTCCGCCGCCAAGCTCGGCTGGGGCCACGCGCTCCAGCACATGAAGGGCAACGTGCCCTTCCAACTGGCCACCGTGGCTGGCACCCTGATCGGCATCGTCTTCTGGCAAATGAGCAGCAGCTATGGCCTGCAAGCGACCGAAGGCGCGGGCCTCGACGAGCGCGCCTATGGCTTGCTGATGGCGCTGAACGGCATCCTCATCGTCATCCTTGAGCTGCCCCTCACCAGCTACACTCGGCGCTTCTCACCGGTCCGCATCATGGCGGTCGGGTACGCGGTCATTGGCATAGGCATGGGCATGAATGCCCTCGGCGCCAGCCTTCCACTGCTGATTTCGAGCATGATCGTCTTCACGGTCGGCGAGATGATCGCCCTGCCCGTGGGCAATAGCTACATCGCAGGTCTGGCACCGGACGAAATGCGCGGCCGCTATCAAGGCGTCAGCTCCATCAGCTGGAGCAGCGCCACCATGATCGGCCCTTCGCTCGGCATCACGCTGTGGCAGTTCAGTCCCGTGTTCCTGTGGATCGGCGTGCTCGTGGCATCCTCGGTCGCTGCCTTTCTGATGCTCGCTACCCGCCGCTACGTGCCGGAGGGGTAGAGCCTCGCGACGAAACCGAATCCCGGAGGGATTGCAGCGAGTAGCCGGTGGTCGAACCCGCGCAGCGGGTGAAGACCACCGGAACATGGTGGTGAAGAATGGAACCCCGGATGGGGTTCAAGCCGGGCATGAAGAATCCCGCGCCGCGCGGTCATGAAGTAGATGGAGCGGAAGCGCTGTACAAGCCCGGCCACGCCGACGTCGAGGCCGGGACGCCGATGCGGAACGACATGTTCGGCCACGATGGAGCCTACGGCACCGATCTCTCCGTCCATCCCGGCACCGGCATGATTGCCCTCTTCCTGGTGCAATGCTCCAGCGGCGATCAATGGGAAGCGCGCGACAACTTCCTTAAAGCAGCTGCGGAGACCTTTGAAAAATCGAAGCAAGGCAAGTGACGCTTCGTCCGCTAATCCGGGATTGCATGAAGCACCGGACTTCGTGACTTCACCTTCTCGCCCGGGGCATTCCCGAGGCCTTCGATGATTTATTCACTTGGAGCGGATTTCGGGATCCTCGTAAGGTCTTCCTGTTATCCATGAAGGTCGTCTTGGCAATCATCCTGTGTTTAGGCTGTTCTCTCGTCTCATATATCGTCGGGCATTGGAACGGCTACTCCCTCGGCGTTCGATTGGAGACGACAGGAGCCATGAGCTTCCTGATGGTCGCGCGTGGGCAGTTGGAAAATGGAGAGACAGCCGCGGCGGTGGGATCGATCGACAAAGGCTTGGCAGCGGGAAGCGACGTCCTCTTGAAGTTGGAACGCCCCGGAATGAAGCCCGGCATGATCGGCAACGCCTTTGGAGCGGGAGCACCGGAGAAAGTCATCGCAAATCTCCGGGGACTGCTTGCTGAAGGCGTGAGCCGCCAGCGCACGCCCCTTCCCGCAAGCGTGTATCAACTCCTCAAGCTGCCAGTAGTGGCTGGCAATTCTGTATCGTCCAGCAATGGGACCATGCCGACGATTCCCGCTCAGGAAAGCGGAGCATCGCAAACACCATCGACAACACCCCCTCCGGCACCGAAGCAACCGCAGCTGCCACCCGGGATCGAGCGGCGTCAGCGTTGAGGCATCAGCTGAAGCTCCTTCCTCCCGGATATCCATCCGCGACATCCTGACATCCGCGGTCTCATTCCTTCCGAATCTTCGCATCATGCCATCCATGAGCTATCGGATGGTCCACGCTGGTAGCCCCCCGCGGGGCACCGACGAGAAACCCGGGACGGCTCAAGTCGGTCTCTGTTGGACAAGGTCACCCTTCTGGCGAAATTCGAGGATGCCTCTCTGGCTCAAGATCGTCCTCAGCATCGTAGCCGCAGAAATCCTCGGCGGACTGGGCGGGTTTCTCACCGCGTCCTCCATCGGCTCGTGGTATGCCGCGCTCGAGCGACCTCCCGGCACGCCGCCCAATGCCGTCTTCGGCCCGGTGTGGACCGTGCTCTACGCCATGATGGGCATCGCCTTCGCACTCATCTGGCATCGCGCACCGGCCAGCCCCGCCAAGCGACGCGCGCTCACCGTGTTCTTCATCCAGCTCGTCTTCAATCTCGCATGGACACCGGTCTTCTTCGGTGCCCACCAACTCGCCGCCGCGCTGGTGGTCATCGTTCTGCTCATCCTCGCCATCGTCGTCACCATCCTCCGCTTCCGCCCGCTCGACAAGCTCGCTGCGGCGCTTCTCGTGCCGTACCTGCTGTGGGTGTGCTATGCGACTTACCTGAATGCGGGTTTCCTTGTATTGAATCGATGAGGATCGGCGAACCTCGACGAGGGGTAGGTTGCGACTCATTATCGCAGGGGCTTCATGAATCTCCCTGAGCGCGGCTGGTACTTATCGAGGATGTCGAATGACGCGAGGACGGTGGTGGCCTTGCCGACGATCCGCTTGCGCTCGACCATGCCGAAGTCACGCGAGTCCGCGCTATTGTCCCGATTATCGCCCATGATGAAATAGTGGCCCGCAGGCACCGTGATCGGGGGAAAGCTCGTGGGAGCTCCGGGAAAACCGGGGATCGCCATCACCGCATGCTCTGCGCCGGCGAGATCCTCTTCAGCCATTACGGAGCGGGAGGCGAGGACGGGATTCAGCCCGGCCGATTCCGTCGCCGGCAAGGGACCATAGTCCAGCGGCTTGCCATTGAGGAAGAGTGTGCGGTTCCGCAACTCGATCACATCGCCTGGAGTGCCGACCACCCGCTTCACCAGCCTCGTATCGTCCTTCGGCGAGAACAGCACCACAATGTCCCCCTTCGCCGGATCCTGCCAATGCGCGATCCGCTGGTAGGTCAGCGGCACCCGCAAGTCGTAAGCGAGCTTGTCCACATACACCAGATCCCCTTCGAGGATGGTCGGATTCATCGACCCCGTCGGCACCCAGTTCATGTCCGCGAAACTGGACTTCACCGGGGTGATGACGAAGACGGCAAACAAGACCGTGGACCGCCATTCAGT
>Ga0307406_10000258_pt1 | contig 32199 bp, 27 predicted proteins | sample 322Cmetagenome_3_FD_203706 | JGI IMG/M metagenome (GOLD analysis project Ga0307406, IMG submission 203706) | Maize rhizosphere microbial communities from greenhouse at UC Davis, California, United States - 322HYB-C-2 | ecosystem: Host-associated > Plants > Roots > Rhizosphere > Soil | place...
GCCTGCGGCGGGGACTTTGACTTCGAGAGACATCGGGGAAGGCTTTATTGAGGAAAATGAAATCGGATAGGATGAGGAAGGGCGGATAGCATTTGATCGGCCATCCGCCCGCTTCCATCTCAGACGGTGAATGCTGCTTCGAACAGGGCCTTGCTTTCCTTGTAGTGCTGGGCCTTGGAGCCGGCCGCCGGGCTGGAGGCGCGGTTGCGGCCAGCGTAGCGGATGCGGCGATCCAGCACCTTCTCGAGGCGCGGGAAGATGTAGGACCATGCGCCCATGTTGAGCGGCTCTTCCTGGGCCCAGACGAACTTGTTCGCGGCGGCATACTGGCCGACCAGTGCGGCCACGAGCTCATCGTGGAAGGGATAGAGCTGCTCCACGCGGAGGATGGCGGTGTTCTTGATGCCGTGCTCTTCGCGATAGGCGGCGAGATCGTAATAGACCTTGCCCGAGCAGAAGATCACGCGCTCGACCGACATCGGATCTTCGAAGTGCATCGGATCCGGCAGGACTTCCTGGAAGCAGGAGCCCTCGAGGAAATCGGCCTCTTGCGAAACCGCTTCCGGGCGGGTCAGCAGGCTCTTCGGCGTCATCAGGATGAGCGGCTTGCGGAAGGGCCGCATCTTCTGGCGACGCAGGGCGTGGAAATACTGGGCCGGCGTGGTGAAGTTACCAACGATGATGTTCTTCCCGGCGCAAAGCTGGAGGAAGCGCTCAAGGCGGGCACTGGAGTGCTCGGGACCTTGGCCTTCGTAGCCGTGAGGCAGCAGCATCACGAGGTCGGATGGCGTCTGCCACTTCGACTCGGCGGAGGCGATGAACTGGTCGATGATGACCTGCGCGCCGTTCGAGAAGTCACCGAACTGGGCTTCCCACAGGGTCAGCATGTTCGGCGCACCCAGCGAGTAGCCGTAGTCGAAGCCGAGCACGGCGAACTCCGAGAGGAAGGAGTTGTAAACGCAGAACTTCGCCTGCGTCGGGCTCACGTGCTCCAGCGGAATGTAGCGGGCACGCGTCTCGGAATCGTAGAACACCGCGTGGCGGTGCGAGAAGGTGCCGCGGCGGCAGTCCTGACCGGACAGGCGGACTTGGTGGCCTTCGGTAAGGAGGGCACCCCAAGCGAGCGACTCGGCAAAAGCCCAGTCGATCGGGCCCCCATTCTGCAGGGCTTCCTGACGGCGCGGCACGAAGCGCTTGGCGAGCGTCGGGTGGAGATTAAAGCCTTCCGGAACGGTGGTGAGCACCTTGCCAACGTGCTGCAGCAGGTCGCGGCCAATGCCAGTCGGCACCGGAGCGTGAGTGTAGGGCATCTGCTCGACGGCGGTGGAGCCGCTGAAGGCACTGCGCTCGCCCTTTTCCTGAAGCTCCACCATCTTGGCGTGACCGGCTTCGAAGCGGTCCCAGATGTCCTGCTCGATCTTGTCGGCCTCGGCTTGGCTAAGCACGCCTTGGGCGACGAGCTGCTTCTTGTAAATCTGGCCGATCGTCTCGCGACCTTGGATCAGCTTGTAGATGTGCGGCTGGGTGAACGCGGCCTGGTCGGTCTCGTTGTGCCCCTGCCGGCGGTAGCAATACATGTCGATCACCACGTCGCGGCCGAATTGCTGGCGGAATTCCAAGGCGAACTCGGCGGCCCAGTGGAGTTCCATCGGCACTTCACCGTTCACGTGAAGAATTGGTGCCTCGATCATCTTCGCCACGTCGGTCGCGTAGGCGGACGAGCGAGCATCAGCCGGCATCGTGGTGAAGCCGATCTGGTTGTTGATGATGAGGTGGATGGTGCCGCCGGTGCGATAGCCCGGAAGCTGGGAAAGGTTAAGACACTCGGCGACCGGACCTTGGCCGGCGAAAGCGGCGTCACCGTGCAGCAGGATCGGCAGCACGCGCTTGCGGTCCGTCGCCACGCCATCGTCACCGAGAAGGCGCTGGCGGGCGCGGGCCTTGCCCTCGACCACCGGATTGACGGCTTCGAGGTGGCTCGGGTTGGCGGCGAGGCTGACGCGGACATTGCCATCCGGCAGTTCGCGGACGCTCTCGTAGCCGAGGTGATACTTCACGTCGCCATCGCCCGCCACGAGGTCGGGCATGTAGTTCGGCGTGAACTCGTAAAGGATCGTGGTGAGCGACTTGCGGACGAAGTTCGCGAGGATGTTCAGACGACCGCGGTGGGCCATGCCCATCTCGATCTCAAGCACGCCCGCAGACGGACATTTTTCAAGGATGGCGTTGAGCACGACCATCGCGCCTTCACCACCTTCGAGCGAGAAGCGCTTCTCGCCGAGGAACTTCTTGCCGAGGAAATTCTCAAAGCTGTCCGCCTCGATCAGCCAGCCGAGCGCGCGGCTCTTGCGGTCGGCGGGATCTTCCCCGCGCAAGGCATGGCCCTCGATCCGGTGGCGGACCCAGTTGCGGACGGTGGTGTTGTGAATGTGGGTGAATTCGAAGCCAATGTAGCCGGAATAGGTGGCTTCCAGCGCGGCGACCATGTCGCGCAGCTTCATCTTCGCACCGTCGCGGAACAGCGGGTTGGACGCCTCGCGGTCCATGTCGGCCTCGGTGAAGCCGAATTGGGAAATATTGAGACGCGGATTCCGCTCGGGGCGGTCCGAAAGCGGGTTGATGTGCGCCTGGGTGTGGCCGAGGGCGCGGAAATTATACACCAGGCTGACCACCTTGCCGTAGAACGCGAGGTCGGTTTCGCTAGGGCTGCCCGCTGCGGCGGGTGCGGCGGCAGCGGCCGGGGCTCCTTCCCCATTTCGAGGCTTGAGCTGGGCAACCCCGAGCTCGAAGCCTTCAAAAAAGGCCGACCATGTGGGATCGACCGAGCGAGGATCCGCGCACCACAGCGCGTATTGTTGTTCCAACAGGTCCGCATTCAAGCGGGCGGAAACCGACGATTTCATGAGCGGTAGGTTCGGGTGCCGGCGGGAGATTGCGGAAATTCCCGCTTGGCCCCTCGCACGCAGCGCTTAGGTAAGAGGCCGCCCCGGACGCGTCAACGCACAAGGCCGCATTTCGGGGCGAATTTCCTGCATATCGTCCATGATCGAAGTCCGGCAACTGACCAAGAGCTTCGCCCGCCACCAGGCGGTCAAAGGCATCGATTTCAATGTCTCCCCCGGCGAGATCGTCGGCTTCCTAGGGCCAAACGGCGCTGGCAAGACGACTACCCTGCGGATGCTGACCGGCTACCTGCCGCCGACATCCGGCAGCGCCCGGGTCGCGGGATTCGATATTTTCCGCCAATCCCTCGAGGCGCGCCGCTGCATCGGCTACATGCCGGAAAACGTCCCGCTCTACGACGACATGCGGGTTCGCGAGTATTTGAAATACCGGGCCTCCCTGAAGGGCCTGTCCAACCGCGACGCCCGCCGCCGGGTCAATGAGGTGATCGATATCTGCGGGCTGGACGCCGTCCGCCGGAAAATGATCCGCGTCCTTTCCAAGGGCTACCGCCAGCGGGTCGGCCTCGCCGACGCCCTCGTCCACGAGCCCCAGCTCCTGATCCTCGACGAACCCACCAATGGCTTGGACCCCAATCAGATCCGTCAAATCCGCGATCTGATCAAAAAGCTCTCCGAAAAGCACACCATCCTGCTTTCCACCCACATCCTCCACGAGGTCGAAATGACCTGCGGCCGGGTCATCATCATCGATGGCGGCGTGATCAAGGCACAGGACACTCCGCAAAATCTGGTCGCCGGCATGCGTGCCGCCGGCCGGGTCCATGCCGAGATTTCCGGCGATCTGGGGGTGATTGGACCCGCCTTGCAGCGACTTGACCACGTGAAACGCGTGACTTCCGAGCCCCTGACCGACGACTGGGCGCATTACGAGATCCTCGTCGATTCCGGCACCGACGCCCGCGAGCGGATCCACGAACTGGTAAGCCAATACGGCTGGCCGATGCGCAGCCTGCACCGGAAGGACGCCACGCTGGAAGACGTCTTCGTCGAGCTGACCCGGCGCGACTGATCGGCGATCCCAGTGGCACTCCGATATTCCGACATGCCTATATACCGGAGTTATCGGAGTTCCCCGGCCACCCCTCGTTCGGGTAATCGGGCCGGTATTTGACAAGCAGCGGGATTTCCCGTGCGTAGTGGCACGCCCATGAGATTTGTCTGCCTTTCGGTCCTGCCGCTGGTCGCTCCCCTCCTCGCGGCTCCGGAAAGCTATCCTTGCCAAAACGGCCTCGTGCGCTCGCTGGTCGCCCGCGAGCCCATGTTCATGAATCCGGTCGCCGTCTCGGTGGACACGGACGGCAGCATCTACGTGACCGAGACCACCCGCCGCAAGCAGGCCGACCTTGATATCCGCGAGGTGATGTGGTGGGTCACCGACGACCTTTCCCACACCTCGGTCGCGGAGAAGCGGGACTTTTTCCGGAAGAATGTCACCCCCGAGCGCTTCAAGAACCATCCCTCGCTCAAGGATCACAATGGCGACGGCACCATCGACTGGAAGGACCTGACCGTCCACAGCGAGAAGATTCACCGGTTGGTTGATACCGACGGCGACGGCATGGCGGACCAACACACGCTTTTTGCCGAGGGGTTCAATACCGAGGTCACCGGGATTGCGGCCGGTGTGCTCGCTCATCGCGGCGACGTCTACGCGACCATCGCTCCAGATGTGTGGAAGCTGCGGGACGCGAATGGCGATGGGAAAGCAGATGAGCGCAAGGCGATCGCCAGCGGCTTCGGCGTCCACATCAACTACGCCGGCCACGACATGCACGGGCTGACGCTCGGGCCGGATGGCAAGCTCTACTGGACCATCGGCGACAAGGGCACCAACGTCGAAAGCGAGGGCAAGCGCTGGTCCTACCCTCACGAGGGTGCCGTGCTGCGCTGCAATCCCGATGGCAGCGACTTCGAGGTCTTCGCCCACGGCCTGCGCAACGTCCAACAGATCGCCTTCGATGACTATGGCTACCTGTTTGGCGTCGATAACGACTCTGACCAGAAGGGCGAGAAGGAGCGGCTCGTCTACATTCCCGAGGGCTCGGACAGTGGCTGGCGCTGCTACTACCAATATCGTGGCGGGAAGTACAATCCATGGATGGACGAGCGCATCGCCTTCCCTGATGGCAAGGATCGCCCGGCCTCGATCATTCCGCCGCTCGCCCTCTATTTGGATGGACCGAGCGGCTTCGCCTACAACCCCGGCACTGCGCTGAGCGAGCGTTACCGCGGCCATTTCTTCCTGACACAGTTTCCAGCGGGGAAGATCAACGCCTTCCAGCTCGAGCCCGATGGAGCCTCCTTCAAGATGAAGGGCGATCACCTGATGGCGAGCGGCACCGCCTTCACCGGCTGCAACTTCGGCCCCGACGGCGCGCTCTATGTGGCCGATTGGCAAGGCGGCTACCCGCTCAAGGAGAAGGGTGCTGTCTGGAAGATCGACGATCCAAAGGAAGCGCGCAGCGCGGTGAGGAAAGAAGTCGCGGCCATGCTGAAGGACGGCCCTTCAAAGGTGGCGGACGACGACCTCATCAAGCGGCTCGGCCACGCCGACCAACGCATCCGCCTCGACGCCCAATGGGAACTCGCATCGCGGAAAAAATGGGATGCCTTGAAGGAGATTGCCGGGTCGAGTGATGCGTCACAGCTTGCCCGCATCCACGCCTTGTGGGGCCTTTCGCAGGGCAAGCAGTTCGATGAGGCTCTCTTCACCTCGCTCGCCAAGGAGAAGGACCTCGAGTTGCGCTCTCAAGCTGCAAAGTGGGCGGGAGAAACCACCAACAATCTCCCTTCATCGTTTGGCGATCTGCTTGCCGACGCTTCCGCTCGTGTCCGCTTCCAAGCTGCGATGGCAGTTGGGAAGACCAATGACCTGGATCAGGGTGAAAACATCGCTGCCATGCTGGCCGCGAACGATAATAAGGATCCCTTTCTCCGCCACGCTGGTGCCTTTGCCCTCCGGAAGGTCGCGAGCTCGGATATGACGAGGATCGTGGGCACGCAACCTTCGGCGGCGGTGCGACTGGCCTTCGTCATCGCCATACGCGCGTCGCTCCTCGACACCTTCGCGGGCATCGGGACGGAGAATCCGAAAGGAGTGATGCGCAGCGGCACCAACTCAACGATTGCCTCTGGTTACGTGGTGTTGAACCTTATGCTTGCCGACAGGGACCCTGCAGTGGTCTCGGAGGCCGCTTGGGCTCTTCATGACACTTGCCAGTCAGATGGCCCCCGCGCCGCGCTCGCCAAATTGTTAGAGAAGAATCCCAACGCCAGTGAATCGGCACTGCGCCGTTCGATCACTGCGAACCGGCGCGTCGGAGCCGATCAGAACCTTGAGGCGCTCGCCAGGTTCGCGGTCGATTCGTCCCGCCCTATCCCGCTGCGTCTTGCAGCTCTCGAAGCTTTGGGCAGCGTGAAGTCGAGCGAGCCGCTCGATCCGGTCGATGGCCGCTACGCTCCGCTCAAGCCACTCACGATCTCCAACGATTTCGCGGCGAAGCTCGCATCCATCCTGTCGCCACTTGTAAATGCCCCCCAGCTTTCAAAAGCAGTTGGTTCCGCCCTCGATGCCTTGGGAGCCAAACAAGATTCCGCTGCACTCACCGCGCAGACGTTTGATCGGGCGCTTGATGCCAGCCGCCGCCTCGACGCACTCCGGCATCTGAAGGACAGCGAGGACGCAACGTGGCCCAGCACAGCTTCGACGCTTTTGAAGGAAAGCTCCCCTGCCCTTCGTACCGGTGCCGCCGCGCTTCTTGTCTCTGCCATGCCCGCCCCAGTGCTGGCCTACATCAAGGAAACCGGAGTGAAGTCGCCGGATCTTGCCGAACGTCAGGCCGCCATCCGCTTGCTTGCATCGCTGCCGGATTCCAAGCCGGTGCTGGATGATCTGCTCTCCCAACTCACCTCGGGTAAGCTCGACCCCGCCGTGCATCTCGAGGTCATTGAAAGCGCCTCCGCTCTTCAGCTCGATAGCTTGCATGAAGCACAAGCGGCACTCGCGGCGAAGGACACGCTCGGCAAGTGGTCCTATATTCTCGTCGGAGGAAACGCCGCCGCCGGTAAGAAGGTCTTCGAACAGAACTTGTCCGCCAACTGCACCGCCTGCCATCGCATCGAGGCGGAAGGCTCCAATGTCGGGCCGCCGCTGACGAAGGTGGGAGCGAGGGGCCGGGAGCACTTGTTAGAGTCGCTGGTGACGCCTCAGGCCAAGGTCGCATCCGGCTATGGCATGATGAGGGCGACGAAAAAGGATGGCATCCCAGTCGCCGGAGCTTTCGTCGAAGAAAAGGAAGGCAAGCTCGTCCTCGCTCAAGCGGACGGCTCGAAGCTTGAAGTCCCGCTTTCCGACATCGCCTCAAAGACTGCTCCCATCAGCACCATGCCACCCATGGACGCGATCCTGAAACCAGCCGAACTCCGTGACCTGATCGAGTTCCTCTCGACGCTGAAGTAGCCTCAGCCCTGCGGCTCGCCATTCGGGAAGATCCCCTGGATCGGCGTCTCCACGTGGTCATCGATCCACGAATCGAGCGCCATTTTCATCGACTCCAGCACCTCCGGCCGGCCGCTGGAAAGATCGCTGCGGCAGTCGGGATCGGAGTCGAGATGGAAGAGCCCGTAGTGGCGACCGCCATCCTTGGTCGGGGTCGCCACGACCTTCCAGTGGCGGGTGCGCAGGCAGCGCTGCTTGGACGAGACGACAGCGTCGTCCCAGTTCTCCGGGAGGACGAAGTGGTAGTGGTAGTCGCGATCAATCGTGACCATCTCATCCATCGGCGGGATGTGCGGACGTTCGACGCCGGGGATCTGGAAGAGGATGTAAGGAAAGCTCGTCTCGCCGTAGAACGGCAGATCGAGGGGCGCGTCCTTGCCACTCATCCAGCCGGCAAGACTCTGACCTTCCCAACCAGCGGGCTTTCCGACGCCGACGAGATCGAGCAATGTTGGCGCGAGGTCGATGGTCCGAACCTGCTGCGGCAGTGACTTGCCGGAAATACCGGGGCCGCCGATGGCCATCGGCAGGTGCGAGCAATGGTCGCCACCATTGAAGCCGAGGCCATGGGTCAGGGTGACGCCGGGCTCGTAGAGATCGTCGCCATGGTCTGCCGTGACCACGATGATCGTGTTTTTCGCGAGGCCGTTCTTCTCCAACGCGGCATGGATTCGCGCGAAGCAATCGTCGAAGTGACGCGTGCAGCCATCATAGAGGCCGCGGATCTGGCGGATGTCCTCGGGCGAGAGTGCCTTGAGCTTGTCCTCCATGTCGGTGCCGCCGACGAACTTGTTAATGTCGAAATCCACCTGCGACTTGTTTCTGCCGGAGTAGGCAGGATCGGTGAAGTAGCGGACGTAGGGTTCGCCACAGCTGTAAGGAAGGTGATTGCAGGAGTAGAAGACGTGCCAGAAAAACGGCCGCCCGCTGGCCGCTTGGGTCGCCAGCTTTTCTTCGACACGAGTGGTCACCACATCGGGAGTGACGAACCGTGCGAACGAGCTGATCTGCGGGAAGATCCGGTAGCCGATGGCATTGTCGAAATAGAGCGGCACCACCGAGTGCGCGAGCAGCACGGCCTGGCTCACATACACGCGGAAGTTGTCGTAGCTCGATACCGAGATGTCCTGGAAGCCGAGCGGCATCTGGTTGCAGTAGTTGGCGCACCAGTCGCCCAGTACCGCGGTGTCGTAGCCACTTTCGGCGAGCACGTCGGGCAAGGTGCGGATGCGCTCGCGTGCGCCATCGATCTGCTCACGCCGGGGGAACATGTGGCGGATGCCGTGGCTGTGCGGGTAGGTGGAGGAAAGCATGCTCACCGCAGACTCAAGAGTGGAGCCGATGGGTGTGTAGCAGCGCTCGAAGCGGACCGCGTCCTTCGCCCACGCATCGATCCGCGGAGAGACTCCGTCGGCAGCGGGACCATCGCGGCGCTCCGGCTGGTAACCGCTGTAGCCAATGCGGTCACCGCGCAGCGAATCGGAGCCAATGATGATGATGTTGGGCGGCTGCTTGCCCTGGGTCACCGACTTCGTCACCGGAGCCGCCTTGTGTTGGGGCCAAAAGCAAGCGATGGCCGTCAGTGCGAGCGCAGAGCCGACAAGTGTCCAACGCACGCGCGGTCCGACGCGCCGCAACCACCAGACGGCGACCGCCACGACCACCAGCCACGGCAGCACGGTGAAAAGAGCGCCATTGATATAGGGGCGCACTGTCACCGGCCAGAGTTCGGGAATGCGGAAGTACCAGTGCCCGTATTCCCCTTCACTGAGGAAGTAGGGACGCTTGTACGCCAGTCGGAGAATGAAGTAGCTGTGGATCGCCATCCCCATCAGGAAGGCCGGGACCAAGGCGGCGCCGCGCTTCGACGAGGGAAAGCGCTTCCGCAGGGTCGCCACCGCCGGCAGCAGCACCAGCACCGCGACAATCCACAGCAGGACGTAGGCGAGGAGCACGAGCAGGTTTTGCCCGATCATGAATGACAGATGCTCGCTGCGAGCAATCTGGCTGAACTTGTTGTCCATCTCCCCGGTGCTGGTGGCGAGCCGCCACAGCGACCATCCGAAAAGCGCGGCCAGCCAGAGCCCCGAGCCCCCGGCCGTGCCTTTGAGCCAGCGCCGCCACCTGTCCGGTTGATTTGTCGTTTCCGTCACGCGGGCGGGACGCTCGCAGGGCCGGACGCCGGGATCAAGGGCCGTCCTTGGAAGGGTCCGTCACATACATCCAGCGGGGCTCGATCAACTTGTCGATCACCACCCCGCGCGGAGAGTTGCCACCGGCTGGAAACCGCAGTCGGGCGATCACCGTGGCCATCCCGCCGGAATTTCCTTGGAAAAACCGATCCAGCTCGCGGGCGATATCGCTGTCGGCAGGTGCGTAGCCGAAGAGGTGGTCGTCGGAACCCTTGGTCTTGAGGCGGTAGCAACGCCAGCGGCCGGCATTCGAAAACTCGTGGCTGTAGTAGGAATCCGGGGTGATCCACAGACGGAAATCCATGGCGGCTGAAGGACGTTCCGCGATGTAGCGTCCCCAATCCATCGGCTGGTAGCAAACGTGGGTCTCCCAATCCACCCGCACGTCGGTTTCCCCCTTTTGTTCCACAATCAGATTCTGCGGCTCCCCATCACGGACTTCCGCGCGGATGATCCAAAACGTGCTACTGGGAATGCTGGCCGGCTGGAACATCGTCACCCGGGCGAATTTCAGTGCCTGCTTCGGCCGGACCTTCCACTCCGCCTCAATCAAGGGCTTCACCCGCTCCGGCTGGCGCACCAGCGGGAGGATTTTATCGAGGGTGTCCGCCGCCAGATAGTGTCTCACGAGCTTTTCGATCCGGTCGACCAGTTCGCGCGCGGCGCGATCCTCGGCGGCGTCGTCTTCGTTCATGTCGCGCACCTCCTGAAGACGCACGGCCACCTGCTGCTCGCCTTTTTGCATCTGGATCGCCGCCCAGACGCACGCCGCGATCACCGCGACCATCACCAGAACGAACCAGCCGTAGGGCACCCCCGCTAGCCGGCCATCGCGGAGCCCCCAAGGCTGCTCCACGTTCTCGACGATCTCCTCCTTGTCGAGGATCGCCTCGACACCGGGCTCCTGGCTACGTCCCTCGAAATTCTCCCGCGGCTGGGATTCCAACCGCTCCGGCTCTTCGTCTTGGAGCACCTTCTTCGGGGTCAGACGCTCGACTTGGTCAAAGGACGTGCCCGTCGCCTTCAGCCGCACGACTTCGTCAGCCTTCTCGTCCTGGTCATCGACGATGCGGAGCTTGGGATCGGACTCGGACATGCGTTGGCAGACGAAAACCGTAAATGCCGTTCGACGCAATGCCTTGCTTTGGCTTATGAAGCGCGCGCCAACTGCCGATGCCTGCCCGGATCCTCATTTGCACTGCCGCCTTCGGCGAAGGCCACAACAGCGCCGCCCGCAATCTGGCGCTGGCGCTCCAAGAAGCCGGGGCGGAGGCCCGGGTCGCCGATCCCTGCCTTCTCGGCGCCCCCTACAGCACCCGCTGGATCTGCAATGGCTACCGCTTCGTCACCACCCGGTTTCCCGGGCTCTGGTATCAGGTCTATCTGCGCACTGCGGACGTCGATTTCTCTAAGCAGCGCATGCCGCTGATGCGCAAGCCGGAGCGCAAGCTCGGCGAACTAGTGGATACCTGGCAGCCCGACGCCATCGTCGCCACTTACCCGCTCTACCCGTATTTCCTCGAGCGCCTGCTGGAGGGACACCCCAAGCCGCCGAGGATCTTCACGGTCGTCACCGACTCGATCGAGATCAATGCCGCCTGGCTGAAATGCCCGACCGCCGAGTGGCTGGTTTCCGACCCCTACACCCGCGACGCGATGATCCGCGGAGGGCTGCCGGCGGAGCGGGTGATAGATACCGGCTTCCCGGTGAATCCCGCCTTCTCCCGACTCACGCCGGTCGCGGCAAATGACGCATGCGAGCCCTTCCGCGTGCTCTTTTTCACCACCTCCCGCCGCCTGCAGGTCCGCCGCTTCGCGAAGGCAGTCCTCCAAGCCTCGCCGCACACCGAGATCACCATCGTGCTCGGCAAGAACGTCCGCCACCTGTGGAAGAAGGCGAAGGAGATCCGCGACGCCTTCCCCGGCCGGGTGAAAGTCAAGGGCTGGACACGGAAGGTCCCACAACTCCTCAACAGCCACCACCTCGTCATCGGCAAGGCCGGCGGTGCCACCGTCCACGAGGCGCTCGCCGCCCGCTGCCCGATGCTGGTGCACCACCTTGTGCCGGGCCAGGAAGAGGGCAATCTCCGGCTGTTAGAAGCCGTCGGTGGTGGTCGCTTGGCCGACACTCCGGAAACGATGCGCGCCGCGGTCACCGACCTGCTCGGGGACGACGCCGCACTGTGGCGTGCCATGAAGCGCAAGCTCGCCGCCCACGGTAGAAATGCCGGTGCGATCGCATCGGCGCGGCATGTGCTGGGGAGATTGGCCCTTTGATCGGTCGAAGGCACTCGATTTCAATCGAACCAGAAACGGCAAACTTCCATTTCCGGCATCAAGAACTACAAAGGCCGCTTAGATGAGCCTCATTCTAACCCAATCCATCTCCGTTATCCTTACAATAGGTGCCGCCCTATGGTTATGGCACGAACCTGGGTATGAACCATTCCTAGCAGTAATCGGAGGCATTGGAGCCCTCGTTGGAACGGATATATGGCATCTCAGACGTAGATCTTCAAAGGACACGCGGCAAAGCATGGAAAAATCGGCCGACGATTACGATAGGATTCGCAAGCAAGAGAAGTCCACTTTTGACAGGTCTGCTCGAATGACTGCCTGCACAAAACAGATGATAATCGACTCCGATAGCATTCACGATTTTCCCTTTAGTGAGTGGCTCGTTGATTCACGAGACGGAAGGCGGTTGGGCGCATACGTTTACGCGTTCACTAAGCCAGACCCTAAATTCTTCACTAATCTCGTTACACAAGTCTGTTTGCACGAACGCCCACCTTTCAACATCTATTGGGGGCTACTTGCCATAAGACAATGCTTGGGCGAACATCGGTTCGACCCTAGCAGATCGAAAATCAAAGAGCAGCTATCCCGTCTAGCAGTCCGGATTAAAGAGCGCAGCGAGATCCGAGGAGCCGGACCAGACATCAGTTTTTTGATGACGCAAATCGATCGGATGACCGAGTAGTCCCGCACGCTATTCCCTGCCTCATGACCTTTCTCTTCGACATCGGCAAGGTGATCCTCGATTTCCACTTCGAGCCCTCGCTCGCCAAATTGCTGCCCGCCGGGACAGTGGATGCGAACGAGCGCCTGTCGGTTCTGTTAGAGAAGAAGGACGACTTCGAAGGCGGGCGGATCCAGGTGACGGACTACGTCCCGTGGGCAATCGAGCGCCTCGGCTCGCCGGTCAGTGAAGCGGACTTCCTTCACGCCTGGCGGAACATCTTCACGCCGAACCTGCCGATGTGGCAGGTCATCGAGAGCCTCGCGGCCGGCGGTCACCAGCTGATCCTGTTTTCGAACACGAATGGCATCCACTGCCCGTGGATCTTCGAGACCTACGAGATCTTCCGCCACTTCGGCGGCGCGGTGCTCTCCTACGAAACCGGCTCGATCAAGCCGGAGCCTGAGATCTACCACCACGCGATCACCGCCCATGGGCTGAAGCCTTCGGAGACGCGCTACATCGACGACCTGCCGGCGAACATCGAAACCGGCAAGAAGCTCGGTTTCCGCTCGTGGCAGTATGACCTGAACGACCACCCCGCCTTCGAGCGCTGGCTGGCGGCGGAGCTGCTCCACCGGTGATTCCCGCGGCCTGATCCCGGGAATTACCCGATTGTTAGAAAGGAAGCCTTGCGTTTCCAAATTAGCCTAGGCTAATTTTCTCCGCGATGACTAACTCCGCCTCCTACCTGCTATTCTTGGCAGCCCTTTCCGCGCCCCTCGCCGCCGAGCAACTCCGGCCGCTGAGCACGGACCGGCCCGACACCACCGAAAGCCCCTACTCGGTCGATGCCGGGCACTTCCAATTCGAGATGGAAGCCGTGGCCTGGACCCGCGATGGCGACGACGACAGCGTTTCGCTCGGCGAGCTGAACGCCAAATATGGCCTCAATTCCTGCACCGACCTCCAAGTGGTGATCCCCTTCTACACCCACGAGGACAGCGGCGCGGAAGGCTTCGGCGACATCGAAATCCGACTGAAGCGCAACCTCTGGGGCAATGACGAGGGCTCCACCGCACTCGCCGTGATGCCTTACCTCAAGCTGCCCACCGCCAATAGTGACCTCGGCAACGGCAAGCTGGAAGGCGGTATCATCGTGCCCCTCGCCTTCGACGGGCCGGGAGACTGGAACTGCGCCGTCATGACCCAGCTTGATTTCGCCGAGGACTCGGACGAGAGCGGCTATCACGCGGTTTCCGTGAACTCCGCCACCGCCAGCCACGCGATCACCGATGAGATGGCCGCCTTCTTCGAACTGGTCGGGATTTTCAGTGCCGACTCCGACGACCACACGGAGGCCTATTTCAATACCGGCTGCACCTATGCGCTGGACGATACAACCCAGCTCGACGGCGGCGTCCGGCTTGGCCTGACCGATGCTTCGGCCGACGTGACCCCGTTCCTCGGCGTGAGCAAAAAGTTTTAATCCAAAATTTAGCCTACACTAAGATTCTACGTTGCGATGAACCCCATTCGACTCCAAACTCCGGCCGTGTCCAACGGCATCCTGAAGCGCCGCGCCGTGCTCGCCCTCGCAATGGGGGCCGCCCTTTTCGCCAGTTGCGGTCCTGCGAAATCCTCCGCCTCGTCAGGCAAGAAGAAGGTCGTCACCAGCTTCACGATCATTGCGGACATGGCCCGCGAGGTCGCTGGCGATGCCGCCGAGGTGGAATCCATCACCAAGCCCGGCGCCGAGATCCACGGCTACGAACCGACGCCGAAAGACATCGTCAAGGCCCAGAGCGCCGACCTCGTGCTATGGAACGGCATGAACCTCGAACTGTGGTTCGAGAAGTTCTTCCAGAACGTGAAGGACGTGCCGAGCGCCGTGCTCACGGAAGGCATTCAGCCGATGGGCATCAGCGAAGGCCCCTACACCGGCAAGCCGAACCCACACGCCTGGATGTCTCCGGCCAATGCCGCGATTTACGTGGAAAACATCCGCAAGGCACTGGTGAAAATGGATCCTGCGAACGAGGCGACCTACAACGCCAACGCCGCCGCTTACACCGCGAAGATCAAGGCCCTGGATGAACCCGTGCGTCAGAAGCTTTCCTCCATCCCGGAAGACCAGCGCTGGCTCGTCAGCAGCGAGGGCGCCTTCTCCTACCTCTGTGCCAACTATGGCCTGAAGCAACTCTACCTGTGGCCGATCAATGCCGATGCGCAGGGCACGCCGCAGCAGGTGCAGAAGGTCATCGATGGCGTCCGTTCCAACAAGATCCCGGTGGTCTTCTCCGAAAGCACGGTGAGCGACAAGCCGGCGAAGCAAGTGAGCAAGGAAACCGGCGCGCGCTACGGCGGCGTGCTTTACGTCGACTCGCTGACCGATGAGTCCGGCCCCGCGCCCAGCTACCTGAAGTTGCTGGAAGCGAACGCCGACACGATTGTGAAAGGCTTCCATCCATGACCCCGCTGACCCTCGACGTGGAATCCGTTTCGGTGGCCTATTCGAATGGCCACCGGGCGCTCCACGATGCGACCTTTCACCTCAAAGGCGGCACCATCTGTGCGCTGGTCGGCGTGAATGGCAGCGGGAAGTCGACGCTCTTCAAGAGCATCATGGGTTTCGTCCGGCCGGACCGCGGCGCGGTGCGCATCAATGGCCGGCCGGTGCGCGATGCCCTCCGGGAAAACCTGGTCGCCTACGTACCGCAGTCGGAGGAAGTCGATTGGCAGTTCCCCGTCAACGTCACCGACGTGGCGATGATGGGCCGCTATGGCGCGATGAACTTCCTGCGGATCCCCCGCGCCGCGGACAAGGCCGCCGTGGAGCAAAGCCTGCAGCGTGTCTCGATGTGGGACTTCCGCGACCGCCAGATCGGCGAGCTCAGCGGGGGACAAAAGAAACGGGTATTCCTCGCCCGTGCCCTCGCACAGGGAGCCCGGATCATTCTATTAGACGAGCCCTTCACCGGCGTGGACGTGAAGACTGAGGAAGCGATCATCACCCTGCTCGGCGAATTGCGGGAGTCGGGCTGCATCATTCTGGTCTCCACCCACAACCTCGGCAGCGTGCCGGAATTCTGCGATCAAGTCGTGCTGATCAACCGCACCGTGCTCGCCTACGGGGCTACGCACGAGGTATTCACCGAGCGGAATCTAACAAAAGCCTTCGGCGGCGTTTTGCGGCAGTTCCACTTCGAGGAATCCACCATCCAGGATCACGACGGCCGCGCCGTGCGCGTGCTCACCGACGACGAGCGTCCGCTGGTCTTCGGCAAGGACGGCCATCTCGAATACAAGGACCGCCACGGACGGGAAGACATCGTCAAGCAGCGGGAGGAGGAGGAGGAGGGATGATCGCTGATCTCCTCACTCCCCTTCACTACGACTACATGCTACGCGCCATCTGGGTCAGCGCGCTGATTGGCGGGGTCTGCGGATTCCTTTCCTCCTTCGTCACGTTGAAGGGCTGGTCGCTGATGGGCGACGCGCTATCGCATGCGGTCGTGCCTGGTGTGGCGCTGGCCTACATGTTCGCAGTTCCGTTTGCCTTGGGCGCCTTCGTCGCGGGCTTGCTCGCGGCGGGCACGATGGCCTTCGTGAAAACCCAGAGCCGGATCCGCGAGGATGCGACGATCGGCATCGTCTTCACGACCTTCTTCGCCCTCGGGCTGTTGCTGATCTCGATCTATCCGTCACGGGTCGATCTGAAGACCATCATCTTCGGCAACATCCTTGGCATTTCCGATCCGGACATCCTCCAGGTCATCATCATTAGTGCGGTTACACTGCTGGTGCTGGGACTGAAATGGAAGGATCTGATGCTCTTCTGCTTCGATCCCAATCAGGCACGGACACTGGGCCTGCCAGTGCGGCGGCTGCATTTGCTACTCCTCACCCTCTTGTCCGCCACCGCGGTGGCCGCCTTGCAAGCCGTCGGGGCTTGCTTGGTCGTGGCCATGCTCGTGACCCCCGGCGCGACGGCCTACCTGCTGACCGACCGCTTCGGTACCATGCTCCGGCTTTCCTCGATCATGGGCGTGGCGACCTCGTTGGTCGGGGCCTACGCCAGCTACTTCTTCGACGGTGCCACTGGCGGCTGCATTGTGACCTTCCAGACCTTGGTCTTCCTCGCCGCCTTCGTCTTCGCGCCAAAACACGGCCTGCTCGCGGCCAAACGTCGCGCCCGGGAAACTACTCCGCTCGATGGATCTGTTTGAACCACTGCGCTTCGCCTTCATGCAGGACGCGCTGCTCGTCGGCAGCGTGATCGCAGCGATGTGCGCAATGCTTTCGTGCTTCCTGGTCCTGAAAGGCTGGTCGCTGATGGGAGACGCCATCTCGCACGCCGTGCTGCCGGGGATCGTGCTCGCCTACCTCGCGGGTTTGCCGCTGGCCTTCGGCGCGTTTGCTTCCGGGCTGTTGTGCGCGGTCAGCACCGGCTTCATCAAACAGAACAGCCGGATCAAGGAGGACACCGTGATGGGCGTGGTCTTTACCGGGCTGTTCGCCTTCGGACTCGTGTTGTTCAGCCGGACCACCTCCGACCTTCACCTCGATCACATTCTCTTTGGAAACATCCTCGGCATCGCCAAGGAGCAACGTCTGGAGAGCTTCCTGCTCGGCGGGGCCATTTTTACCATCATCGCCGTGCTGCGGCGGGATCTGCTGCTGATCTGCTTCGACCCGGCCCAAGCTCGGGTGCTGGGTCTCCGCGAGCGCTTCCTGAACTACCTGCTGCTCTCCCTGCTTTCGCTGGCGATCGTCGTCGCCCTGAAAGCGGTCGGCATCATCCTGGTGGTCGCCATGCTGGTCACTCCCGGCTGCATCGCCCAGTTGTGGACGGACCGCTTTGACCGGATGCTACTGATCGCGATCGGCTCGGCCGTGGCGTCGACCGTGGTGGGGATCTTCATCAGCTACCACCTCAACGGCTCGACCGGGGCCTGCATCGTCCTGACCCAAGCACTGGTATTTGCCGCGTCGCTGCTGTTTGCCCCGAAATACGGGATTTTCGGCGAGGCCCGGCGGAAAAACGGAGCCTGAACAAGAGGCCCTTCACCACTTGCCATATTCCCATATTCCCGTATTTTGGGCTCATGAAGACCACCATCGAGCTTCCCGATCATTTGCTCCGCCGAGCTAAGATCTTGGCCGTGGAGCAGGGGCTAACTCTCAAGGAAGTGATGACCGAAGCGCTACAGGCTCACTTGGGAGCAGCCCCACCCAATCCCCCAAGCCATCAGGCAGGAGAAGGTTTGGATGATGATGATCCATTCTTCGCTGCCTTGGATCAGGTGCGCGCTTGGGGGAACTCGCAGATGCCCGGCAAGCGATGAGCCGGTATCTCGCCGACACCAATGTTTTGAGCGAAGTGCTCAAGAAGCGGCCGAATGCGGCGGTGGTGGATCGACTGCGGAGCCTTTCGCCGTCTTCGGTCTTCGCCAGCGAGATCACCCGAATGGAACTACGCTTCGGTGCAGCTCTTCATCCACAAGGCTCATCCCTCTGGAAAACGATTGAGGCCTCGATCCTCCCGCTCGCCACTTGGGTGGAATTTGACCGCGATGCTTCAACCAGGACCGCCGATCTGTTAGCGGAAATGCAAAAGGCAGGAACTCCCATTGGCCCTTGGGATACCTGCATCGCTGGTACCGCCCTCACCCGCGGATTGATCTTGGTGACCCGCAACGTCTCTCACTTCAAACGCATCCCAAAGTTGCGCATCGAGAACTGGTTCGAGGAATGACGCTGCTCCAGCTGCGCGACGCTCATTCCGCTTGCCGGGGGGACGGGTCGTGAAGAACCTCCCGCGATGCAAACCGCTGCCTATTTCAAAGACCTGTTCGGCCTCGAGGGACAAACCGCCGTCGTCATCGGGGGCACCGGAGAGCTTTGCGGCTGCATGGCGCAGGGCCTCGCCCGCGCTGGCGCAGAAGTCGTGCTGGTCGGTCGCATCCGCGAAAAAGCCGAGCGCAACCTCGCCGAGATCGAAGAATTCGGCGGCAAGGGCTACTTCATGCCCGCTGACGTGACCTCGCGCGAGTCGCTGCAGGAGCTCGTCCAACAAGTCGTCGAGCGCTCCGGCAAGGTCGACATCCTGATCAACGGTGCCGGCATCAATTCCCCCACCCCATTCCTCGATATCCAGGAGGAAGAATTCCAGCGGATCATGGACACCAACGTGACCGCCGTGTTCCGCGCCTGCCAGGTCTTCGGCAAATACTTCATCGATGAGGGCATCCCGGCCTCGATCATCAACCTCGGCTCGATGTCCGCGCTGGTGCCGCTTTCCCGCGTCTTCACCTACTCCGCCAGCAAGGCCGCGGTGCACAACCTCTCCAAGAACCTCGCCCGCGAGTGGGCCGAATACTCGATCCGCGTCAACACGCTGGTCCCCGGCTTCTTCCCGGCGGAGCAAAACCGCAAGGTGCTGGATGAGAGCCGCGTGCTCGACATCCTCCGCCAGACCCCGATGAGCCGCTTCGGTTCGCCGGACGACCTGATCGGCGCCACCCTGCTGCTCGCCTCGAACAAGGCCGGCGGTTTCATCACCGGCACCGAAATGGTCGTGGACGGCGGTTTCAACGCGATGAAGATCTGACCCCGCGGCCCGACTCCCCGGCGGAGTAAGGGAAAACCCCTTACAAGCGCTACAAATCGGGCGAACCCGGCCCGCCGTGCCGCTTGCACCCCACCGCTTCCGGGTGTATGGCGTGCGCCCCGGCAGCAACCCGGCTCCTTACCTTCCCTTCAAATGATCAAGTGGATCCTTCAGAAAATCGTCGGCTCGAAGAACCAGCGCGAATTGCGCCGGATCCGCCCGACCGTCGAGCGCATCAAGGAAATCGAGGAGGCCCTGCAGCGGGAGCCCGAGGAAAAGCTGCGTGAAATGACCGCCAAGTGGCAGGACTACTTGTCCCGCTACCACGAGCTGAAGGTCGCCACCAAGCCGCAGCTCCAGCGCATGGAAGCCGACGGGCTGGCCGAGGCCGCCGCCTACATGAATGGCCGCCTCCAGCGCCTTCGCGACGATTTCCCGAACCTGCCGGCCAAGGTGGAGGCCACCGCCGACTCGATCGAAGCCGCCAAGACCGCCTTCCACGAAATCGAAGGCGACTTCATCAAGCTCCGCGCCGCCTACCTTGAAAAGATCCTGCCCGAGGCCTACGCCGTCGTGAAAAACGGTGCCCGCCGCATGTGTGGCAGCACCATCAGCGTCTGTGACCAGCCGCTGAAGTGGGAAATGGTCCATTTCGATACGCAGCTCGTCGGCGGTATCGCCCTTCACCGCGGGATGATCGCGGAAATGATGACGGGTGAAGGCAAGACCCTCGTCGCCACCCTGCCGGTCTATCTGAACGCGCTGACCGGCCTCGGCGTCCACGTCATCACGGTCAACGATTACCTCGCCCGACGTGACTCGGAGTGGATGGGTTCGCTCTTCAAGTTCCTCGGCCTGACCATCGGCTGTATCCAGAACCAGATGCCACCGTGGGATCGTCGCGAGCATTACGGCTGCGACATCACCTACGGGACGAACTCCGAGTTCGGCTTCGACTACCTGCGCGACAACGGCATGGCGTCCACCAAGGACGAGCAGGTCCAGCACAGCCACTACTTCGCGATCATCGACGAAGTGGACTCCATCCTCATCGACGAAGCTCGTACTCCGCTGATCATCTCCGGCCCGTCCTCCGTCTCCAGCCACCAGTTCGACAAGTACAAGCCGATGGTGGAGCAGATCGTGCGGCAACAGACGGTGCTTTGCAACGAGCTGATGGCTGAAGCGAAGAAGGCCCAGGAAGCAGGCGACCTTGAGACCGCCGGTCGTGCGCTCTTCAAGGTGAAGCTCGGCCAGCCGCGCAACCGCCAGCTCATGCGCATGATGCAGGAGCCGGACATGCGCCGCCTGATCGAGAAGACCGAGCTGTCTTTTTACCAAGATGCCCAGAAGAAGGAACTCTTCGCCCTGAAGGAAGAACTCTACTTCACCATCGACGAAAAGAGCCACGATTCCGACCTGATGGAAAAGGGCCGCGACTTCCTTTCGCCGGATGATGCGGATGCCTTCGTTCTTCCCGACATCGGCACCCTCTTCGCCGACATCGAAACCGATTCCTCTCTCAGCGACGAGGATCGCGTTGCCCGCAAGGAAGCAGCTCAACAGCTACTCGATTCCCAAGCGGAGAAGATGCACAACATTTCCCAGCTTCTGAAGGCTTATTGCGTCTATGAAAAGGACGTCCAGTATGTGGTCGAGGAAGGCAAGGTCGTCATCGTTGACGAAAACACCGGTCGCAAGATGGCTGGCCGCCGCTGGTCGGATGGCCTGCACCAGGCGGTCGAAGCCAAGGAAGGCGTCGCCATCGAGAAGGAGACCCAGACCTTTGCGACCATCACGATCCAGAACTACTTCCGCCTTTACGAAAAGCTGGCGGGCATGACCGGCACCGCGGAAACCGAAGCGGCCGAGTTCTCCGACATCTACAAGCTCGACGTGCTGCCGATCCCGGCCAACCGCCCGAACCGCCGGAAGGACGAGAACGACCAGGTCTTCAAGACCCGCCGCGAGAAGTACAACGCCGTCATCAAGAAGATCGAGGACGCCCACGCCAAGGGCCAGCCGGTGCTTGTCGGCACGGCTTCGGTCGATGCCTCGGAAACGGTCTCGCGCATGCTCAAGCGCAGCAAGATCCCGCACACGGTGCTGAACGCGAAGTTCCACATGCAAGAGGCGGAGATCATCGCCAATGCCGGCCAGCGCGGTGCGGTGACCATCTCCACCAACATGGCGGGCCGCGGCACCGACATCAAGCTGGGCGAAGGCGTCGCTGATCTCGGCGGCCTGTTCGTCATGGGCACCGAGCGCTACGAATCGCGCCGTGTCGACCGCCAGCTCCGTGGCCGCTGCGCCCGTCAGGGTGACCCGGGCCTGAGCCAATTCTTCATCTCGTTCGAGGACGACCTGATGCGCAACTTCGCGGCTGCCGACCGGATGACTTCCATGATGGAGCGCTTCGGGATGCAAGAAGGCGAGGCGCTTGAGCACTCGTGGCTAAACAAGTCGGTCGAAACCGCCCAGAAGCGCGTCGAGCAGCGCAACTACACCTGGCGCAAGCGCGTCCTTGAGTTCGACGACGTGATGAACAAGCAGCGCGAGGTCGTTTACGGCTATCGCAACGAAGTGCTCGGCACTGAGGAACCGCGCGACCTGGTCAACGAGATCATCGAAAAGGTCATCCCGCAAAAGGTGGAAGGTTTCCTCGCCGATCGCGACGAGGCGAATCCCGACTACAACGAGCTGCTGCACTGGGTGAACTCCACCCTGCCGATCCCCTTCACCGCCCAGGATCTCGAAGCCACCGCGAAGACCGCCGAGGACATTTCGAACACGCTGATCGCACGGGTGAAGGAAGCCTACGTCCACCGGGTGGATGGACTCCCGCCGGAGATCCTCGATCAGGAAGAGCGCCGCATGATGCTCGCCGCGATCGACCGCCAGTGGCAGGCTCACCTTTACAACATGGACGCCCTTCGCGAAGGCGTTCATCTCCGCGCCCAAGGCCAGAAGGACCCGCTTGTCGAATACAAGGTGGAAGCCTACGAGCTATTCCAGACTTTGATGTCGAACATCGAGCAGGAAGCCCTGCAAAACCTCTTCCGCTCTGCAGGCAACCTCGAAGCCATCTTGCGCCAGCTCCACGGCATGCCGCAGCAGCTTCACGGTGGCGAGGAACCCGGCACCCGCAGCCCGGCCTTGCTTCAGGAAAGTGACACCGGCGAGGTGAAAATCAACCTGCCCAAGCGCCGCCCGCCGAGCTTCAACATCGGAGGCTCGAGCGAGCCGAACCGCAATGCCCCCTGTCCTTGTGGCTCCGGCAAGAAGTTCAAGCAGTGCTGCGGCAAGGAGGCCTGAAGCGCCGCATTAAAGATAGCGAAGAAGCCGGAGCGGAAACGCCCCGGCTTTTTCTATTACCAGAAGCGTCGGATGAATCCCGCGCTCCCCGTTAAACCTGTTAGAACCGTCCTGCCGCCATCTGCTCGACCGGACGGAACGGCTTCTCATGGGTAAGCATGTCTGCCACGAGTCGCCCTGTCACCGGGCCGAGGCTCAGCCCCATCATCGCATGGCCGGTGGCGGCGATCAGATTCGGGAAACGCGGCACGGGACCAAGATAAGGCAAGCCATCGGGCGACACCGGACGCAGGCCTGCCCACGGCTTCACACCTTCAAAGTCGCGCTCGGAAAACTTCGGAAAGTAACCGTGCACCGACTTCACAATTCCGCGCACGCGTGCCGGATCGATGCTCAGATTGAGCCCTCCGACCTCCATCGTGCCGGCGAAGCGAAGGCTGCTGCCCATCGGCGTGATTGCGACCTTTGCCTCGACGAAGATGGAGCAATGCTGCGGCAATTCCGGCGGATTCGGCAGCGTGAGCGAGTAGCCTTTGCCGGCTTGCAGTGGAAGCTTGAGGCCGGTCTGGCGCAGCAGTTCCGCACTCCACGAGCCACAGGCGAGGACGAACTGGTCCCCCTCAAAGCGCTGGCCGCCGCCACTCAAGGCGACCACTTTCCCGTTACTCGACTCGATCGTATCGATCGCCACGCCGCTATGGATTTCCCCGCCTAGGGCGAGCACGCGGCGACGCATGGCCACCATGAAGCGCGCCGGATCGAGATGGCAGTCCTGCGGAAAATGCACCGAGCCGGTCACATCCATCGTGATGCTTGGATCGAGCCGCGCGGTGGCGGCGGCATCCAGCACTTCAGCCTCAATTCCGATCTCGCGCGCAGCGACCCCAACAGCAGCTTCCTCGTCGAGTCCCTTTGCCGTCTTGCACAGCATCAGCATGCCGCGCTTCGCGAGCCCGAAGTCCTCTTCCTCCGCCAACTCGGTGAAGAGCCGGCGGCTTTCCAAATTCAAATCGCGCAGCAGCTCCCGCGACTCCGCGACATGACGCTCGGTCGAGTGGCGATAGAAGAGCCAAGCCCAGCGCACCAGGGCTGGATCGAGACGCGGCCGGATGTAGAAGGGGCTTTCGGCGTTGAACATCCAGCGCAATCCCTTGGCAATCATGCCCGGCGCAGCCAGCGGGATGAAGTGGCTCGGCACGATCATGCCGGCATTGCCCATCGAGCAGTTGTCGCCGCCGGCGGCCTCGCGTTCGATCACCGTGACCGCCAGACCGCGCTTCAGCGCGTAGTACGCGGAGCACAATCCGATCACTCCGCCGCCGAGGACGATCACACGCTGTTTGCCTTGGGTCACATTTCCAAGATAGACCGGGCGTCTTGCCGGAGTCTTGAGGAAACGCTGCCGAAATGCGCCACCGGCGGGGCGCTGGACAGCCTCCCGCAGCACGTGCATGATCCCTCCAGAAGATGATGAAAGTCGCTGCCGCAGTAGCCATCGCCCTTTCCGCCGCAGCGGCCAGCGCCCAAGCGCCGCGCGTCGCCGTGATCCGCGTTTCCGAGGTCTTCAACAAGCTGGAGACCACGGTGCGGGCAACCGCAGAGACCACCGCCAAGAAGGCCGAGATCGAACGCGACAGCCGGATGGTGACCTACAAGGAACTCTACGCCGACCTGCAGCTCCGCAAGAAGGCACTGGAAGAGAACCCGCCGAAGATCGACGCGGAAACCCGCAAACGGCTCGCACGCGAGTATGCGGTCAAGCTTCAGGAAGCGAAGTCCGTGCTGGAAGACTTCGAGAGCTTTCGCGCCGAGCGGGTGCGGGAAATCGACACCGAAGCGGTGGCCGGCATGAAACAACGGCTTGCGGTCATCCACAGCACCGCCGAACAGATGGCCAAGGCAGAAGGTTACGACTGGGTGCTGGACGCCTCCGGCAACACCAACACCGGCGTTCCCCTGCTCCTCTACGCCAAGAAAACGAACGACCTGACCGATCGCATCCTCGCTACCCTCGGCCCCGCCCAACCCACTGCCCCTCCCTCGTCGAGTCCCCCACCCTCGGCCCAACAACGCTGATCCCCGTTTCCCATGGAATTCATCAACAACCTCTACAACGAGCACCCGCTCGTTCTCGGACTACTCATCGGTATCCTCATCGGGCTCGTGATGGTCTTTTTCACATGGAAGGCCAGCTTCTCCGCCCGGCGTGTCCTTGGCCGCGACATCCGCAAGCTGGAAAACGAACTCCGCGAGCTCCAAGGGCACCTGAACACCCAGCTCAAGATCAACGCTCAAGGCAACGATACCCTGCAGAAGGAACTCGATGAGCTGCGCCGCCAGAACGAGAACCTGCGCGTCAGCCTCGCCTCACTCCAGTCCAAGCCGGGCAAAGCCGAACTGCGCCACGCCCAGATCACGGAAAGCGCCGTGCGCCTGATGCGCGAGCAAGCCCCGGGCTTCGCCCCCGCGTGGGAGAAGGCGCTGCGCCAGGCCGAAACCGAGCTGGAAGCGGGAGAAAGCGGCCTCAAGAAACTGGTCCGGCGTGTCATTCCCGGCATCGGCATGAGCGGCAGCAGCACCCCGACCGGCACTCCCGACCAAGAGGTCTGAAAGTTTATAGTCAGGCCGCTGAAGGTAAAACAGGCTTCGCACCCCGTCATTCGACGTGAAATCCACTTGTAGGTGGAAAAGTGCGAAATATGTCCCGCCGGGCAGTTGCCATCGTATGGCAGAACTGTTGACTCTGACTCAGTTCGTCACAGTCCTCCCCACAACAGCGGATTCGCAATGGCCCACAGTTCCGATCAAGACATCCTCAACGTTCTCGATGCCGCCGGCCCGCAGTGGGCTGAATTGCAGGCATGGCGCGTGACCCCCATCGAGTCGTCCGCCAATGGAGCGATCACCGTTCACGGCCCGGCTTTCGTCTACCGCTGGGAAAACGGCCTCGGTCCCGTTAAAGTGTCATTTTGGACGCAGCAGGAAGGCCGTATCGCTAGCGGACCCGGCCACCTCCTCGCCATCGAGCCCGGTTTGGGCACGATCCGTTTGAAGCTGCCCGGTCGCGAGCCAATGGTGATCGGCGCGGTCGAGCCTGCCATCTATCAGCAGATCGGCGAGCTCACCGCCGAAGCCCAGTCTTCCGTGCAAGGCCAGGGCGGCGAACGCTGGTCGCGCGACCTGATCATCATCTCTGCCGCGATGAAACTCGCCGCACTCACCCGCGAAGCCGCCGCCTCCGCCAGTGCTCCGGATCGCGGCACCAAGCGCTCGCCGCGCAAGGACCAGCTGGTCACCCAGCTCCACGAGTGGCTGCGCCCGAATCTCGAAAAGTCGGTCAAGCTCGGCGATGCCGCCAAGCGCTTCGACAAGAGCCCGCGCCAACTCATCCGCATCCTGAAGGAGACCACCGGTGCCGGTTTCGCCGAGCACCTGACGATGCATCGCCTGACCCTCGCCCGTGCGCTCCTGATGCGCAGCGGCCAGTCGGTCATGGAGGTCGCCCGCGCGTCCGGCTTCAACAGCCGCGAGCAGTTCATCCGCTCCTTCAACAAGGCCTTCGGCTGGACCCCGCTCCAGTTCCGCAAGGCATGGAACCAAGCCGCGCTCAGCGATGCCGAGCTGGTCCAGCTCTGCCAGGTTTCCGAACGCACCGCCGTCGAGTGGCTTCCCTCCGGCAGCGTGGCCTCCAGCCCGGATGAGGACCACGAAGGCGAGCCGCACACCGTGGTGGTGGCGAATGCGCTTCACGATATCGTCGAGCTGTTCTGGGTCACTCCGCAGGGCAAGCGCGCCCGCATCGACGTGCTCGAGCGCGGCGGCATGGTCTTCGTGAACCGCGACACCGGCGGAAGCTGCTGGATCATCCGCGTCCCGGTTTCCGGCAAGGAGCGCTACTTCCGCACGCCCGACGACCACGCTCTCGCGGTGGTCACGGCCGAGGTGATGGCGTAAGGCAAAGCCGCTTCAGGGTTCCTTCGCCCGTTGGCTGGCGTCTTCGATCTTCTCGCCCATCCGCTTGAGGAAATCGCCGGTTTTCTCAGCCGCCTTGTCGATACCCTCCTCGGTCTTTCCCGGGCGAGCTTGATACCGTGCTCGGTCTTTTCGCCCGCGGTCTGAAGACCCTCGCCAGTCTTTTGCAAGGCGTGGTCCAAGTGCTCGCCCGGCGTCTTCGATGTGCCGGGGACAGGCTGAACTTCCACCCCAGGTGGCACCTCCGCAGCCGGCGGCGGGTCAGCCACGATCACGACTTCCTCTCTTACCTCGACTGCCTTCGGCGCCGAGGCGGAAGAGTCTTTCTTGCAGGACGGAACGGCCAACAGCAGGGGCAAAAGGAAGAGGCTTCGCTTCATGACGCCCCTAACATGGCACGCATCCCGGGGCTTGGCTAGTCGCCGCCGGGTCACTCCAGCGGAGTGACCGTCACCTCGCGGAACTCGATCTTCATCTTCACCCCCGGGTGAACCTGGAATCCGATCGGGCCGGACTCCTTGGCGGTGTCGGAGATGTATTCGATGACCTGCTTGCCATTGAGCGAGACCGTGTAGGTGTGGCCTTTCGCCACGATCTTCATGCGGTTCCATTCGCCCTCCTTGAGCACTTCCTTCGCGCCACTGGCTTCCTGCGGATAGCCGCGCTTGCTGCCGATGTAAGGCGAACCGGTCATGTCGCGCTTCAATGAACGGGACACGCCGATCTGGATCTGCTCGTTCTCATGGCGAAGGAAGATCCCGGAGTCGATGTCGCCGGAGTAGCGGAACTCGCATTCCACGGTGAAGTCCTTGTAGCTCTTCTCCGACCAGAGAACCGAGTTCTGCTTCTTGTCATCGCTCTGGCCCGTTAGGACGCCGTCGGCGACGGTCCAGTAGGACGCGCCCTGGGTCTTCCACCCCTCGAGGTTGGGAGCGGTGAAAAGCTTCTCCGGCTCGGCGGAAGCGAGGCCCGTTAGGAGCAGGACGGCGGAGAACAAGTGACGTTTCATGTTACCGCTTACGTCGGCGGGAGCGCGGTCTTTCCGAATTTGCATTCAAATGGCCCGGCGGCGCTGGAGGAACAGGTCAATGCCGTCCACCAGAGCAATCCATGAGGCCTCGATGATGTTTTCGGAAACGCCGACCGTGCCCCAGTTTTCCTCGCCGTCCGTAGAAACGATGAGGACCCGGGTCTTGGCCGCCGTGGCGTCGTGGCTGTCGATGATGCGGACCTTGTAGTCCACCAGCGAGACGTCGGAAATTTCCGGATAAAAAGGCCGCAGCGCCTTCCGGAGCGCCTTGTCGAGGGCGTTCACCACGCCATGGCCTTCGGCCACGGTGTATTCCGGCACCTCGCCCACGTAGAGCTTCACCGTCGCCTCGCAGACCGGTTGGTGGCCATCGCGATACTGGCGGAAGCTGGTGTGGTATTCCTTCAGCTCGAAGGGCTTCTCATAGCGACCCAGCTCGCGGCGGATCAGCAGCTCCAGCGAACCGCCAGCCGCTTCGAAGGCATAGCCCTCGTTTTCCAGCTCCTTCACCTTTTGAAGCACGGACTTGGCTTCAGCCGAACCTTTGTCGAGCGGGATCCCGAGTTGCTCGGCTTTGATCAGGATGTTCGATTGGCCGCTGAGTTCGGAGACGAGGATGTTCTGCTCGTTGCCGACCGCCTTCGGTTCGATGTGCTCGTAGCTGCGGGCCAGCTTCTGCACCGCATTGACGTGCATGCCGCCCTTGTGAGCAAAAGCCGTGCGACCAACGAATGCCGCGCGGGCGAAGTGCGGGTTGTTAGAGACATCGTCGACGAAGTACGAGAGTTCCTGGAGTTTGGTCAGATCGGGCACCACCTGCAGGTCCATCTTGAGCTGAAGGATCGGGATCACCGAGGTGAGGTTGCAGTTCCCGGTGCGTTCGCCATAGCCGTTGATGGTACCTTGGACCTGCACCGCCCCGCCTTTTACCGCAGCGATGGCATTGGCCACACCGAGTTCGCAGTCATTATGAGTGTGGATGCCCACCGGCACGTTCGGGATGCGTGCGCGAACGACGGCGCAGATTTCCATCACCTCCTCAGGCAGGGTGCCGCCATTGGTGTCGCAGAGGACGAGACAATCGGCTCCGCCTTCGGCCGCCGCTTGCAAGGAGCCAAGCGCATGTCCCGGCGAGTCCTTGTAGCCGTCGAAGAAATGCTCGGCATCATAGACCACCTCGCGGCCATGCTGTTTCAGGTAGGCCACCGTGTCGCGGATCATCGCGCGATTCTCCTCGGGCGTGGTGCGCAGCACTTCCGTGACCTGCATCTCCCAGCTCTTGCCGAAGATGGTGACCACCGGCGTCTCCGCATCCAGCAGGAGTTTCACCTGCGGGTCTTGCTCGACCGGAGTGTCGGCACGACGCGTCGAACCGAATGCCGCCAGCTTGGCGTGGTTGAGCTTGAGCGTCTTTGCCTGCTGGAAGAATTCGACATCCTTCGGGTTCGAACCCGGCCAGCCGCCTTCAATGTAGTCAACGCCGAAGGCATCGAGCCGCTCGGCAATGCGGAGCTTGTCGAGCAGCGAGAGTTGGAAACCCTCGCCCTGCGTGCCATCGCGCAGGGTGGTGTCGTAAAGGTGGACCGGCTTGTCGGAAAGGACACTCATGATTGGCGGGGCGCGGACGCTAGGGCCACACGCCGCCGCGGGCAACACGCAATCGGGACAGCTTCCGGTCTCAGGCCCAGAAACGCGACCCGGCCAGGAAAGCAAAGGCTGCAAGGCCAAACCACCCGGCCCAGCGGAAGGCCACGGCTCGCAGCCGGCTGCCAAGCCAGCCACTGGAATCCCCGGTATGGTCGGACAATTCGTCAGCGAACCAGATCGACGCGAGGGGAAAAATCAAGGAGCCCACGGACTTGGGAGCGCTCCCATTCGGGCAGAACAAGAATGCAGCGGCGATCAGCAGCGCAAACACCACCGAAGCACCCCGGTGGATCCGGCGATTTTTCAGAACAAAGTAGTCCGCGTCCTCAAAATCCATCGCGCGCCACAATGAACCAGAATGACTTGCGCCCGTCGAGAGCGATCACGACGGGCGCGAAAGCGGCGAGACGTGGTTACGGGCGAATGCCCGCGATCTCGAGGAACTTCTCAAGCGGCATCGCCACTTGGATCTGCGGCGAGGTCTGGGAGATGTGAATGGCGGACGCGTTCGTCGGAATAGCGCTGAACTGGAGTTCAAGCTTCGAAATGGAGTCCGGGATCTGGGTCTCGATTTCGTTGGTCAGCAGGTTCTGGCTGATTTTCACCGGGAAGCCCTTGCCGTGGAGCACCTTGTAGAAGGCGGCCTCGTCGATTTTCGAGGCGACGGCGGGAGCAGATGCCTTCGGGCTCGACGCAGTGCGGGCGGCCTTCGGAGCAGCTCCGACACGGCCTTGGTCGGCTTCACCGCTGGCCGGGCAGGTGCCGTAGGAGGAAAGGTATTTTCCGGAGACCCACAGCGGCGAGGCGCCGGCGCGGCGGTAGCGCGGGGTGTCGACCAGCGTCCACTTGCATTTCGACTTCTCCAAGTCGGCATAGACTGCTGCTTCAGTCGCTTCGAGGCCGTTGGCCTGGCGGAGTTCGAGAATCTTGGCGAGCGTGTCGGACGGAATCGTTTCCATATGGCGCGGGGACCGTGGCCGAGCCGACCGGCGGGTGCAAGGCCGGTTTCCCGCTTCCGCAGCGAGGCCTGTCGTGCTTTGTTCTCGCCATGCTCCGCAAACTGCTAGCCACCTCCATCCTCACGGCGACCCTCGCCCACGGAGGTGAATCCAACTCCAGCCGGATCCCCGCGAGCCGCGTGGTGCTGGTCCACGGGATCTTTCAGAATGACTGGCGCTGCTTCGGATTCCTGCGGAAGGACTTGGAAAAGCGCGGCGTGGAATGCCTGGTGCCATCTCTCAAGCCCGCCGACGGCCGCGACGGCCTGCCGGTGATGGCCGAGCAATTGCGACGGGAGATCGAACAGCGCTTTGGTAACGAACGTGTTGTGGTGATCGGCTTCAGCATGGGCGGGCTCATCAGCCGCTACTACCTGCAGGAGCTCGGCGGCGCGAAGCGATGCGACGGCTTTTTCACGATCTCCACGCCCCATCACGGCACCAAGATGGCGCAGCTGTTTTATGGCGAAGGCGCCCGCCAGATGCGCCCCGGCAGCGAATTCCTCGAGCGCTTGGAAGCGACGGAAAACCAACTCGGCAACATGCCCGTGGTCTCCTACCGCACGCCCGCCGATCTGGTCATCCGGCCCACCGCCAGTTCCGAATGGGATCGCGCTGAGAATTTGAGCATCCCCTGCCCCCTGCATCCCATGATGACCTTCTCGCCGCGAGTGCGGCAGGACATCCTCGCGCGGCTTGTGCCCCCGCGATGACGTGGTGCGCGAAGGCGTAATGGCATCCGGGGGAAAATCGGACATGATGATCCCCGTAAGCGACGCCGATCCCCCCACGGCCAAACTTACACCCATCTCCCCCCGGATGGGATTCCCCCCGAGACAGTCCCCCAGGACAACCCGCTGCCTGCCCCCTCCCCCCAACCGGCATCAGCGGGTTTTTCGTTTCTATCAGGTGCCTGCTTCCGCCCGGAGCGTCAGGATTGCCAGCTCGGGCGGACATGCGAAGCGCACCCGCAGGCCGCTGGTGCCAATGCCGCGGGTCACGAACAGGTTCGAGTTCCCCGTGGCGTGGTGGCCGTAGATGTATTTCTCACCATACTTCACCTTGGCCGGTGCATAGCCCGCCACCGGCACGCGGCACTGACCGCCGTGCGTGTGGCCCGATACTTGGAGCGTGATGTCCCGGCGGGCCGTCATGTCGTCGAAGTAATCCGGCTCGTGAACCAGCGCGAGCACCGGCGTATCCCTCGCAATGCCCTTCAAGGTCGCCTGTGGATCCGGCTTGCCGAGCCACACGAAGTCAGTGCCGGCGACCGCCAGCTTCTCGCCCCTAAGATGAAGATGGCTGTTCTGGTTGATCAGAAATGAAATGCCCGATTTCTCGAAGATCCGCCGCGTCAATGGGTGCCCGGCATTCCAGCCGTCGTGATTCCCCATCACCGCGAACACACCATGGCTTGCCTTCGCGTTCGTCAGGATTCGTGCAAGCGGTGCCAGCACCGAACTACTAGAAGAGACGTAGTCGCCGCCTAACAGCAGCAGGTCGAGCTTCTCTGCATTGATGTAAGCAACCGCTTCCTCGATCAGCGCATCATCGCGATCCGGCTCGAAGTGCAAGTCCGCCAGCAATCCAACGCGCAAGCCATCGAAACCAGAAGGCAAGCGCTTGCAGGGCACATTACACCGCGTGACCGTGAGCCAACCGGGCTCGATCCACATCGCATCGGCTAACGCGCCAGCGGTACCCGCGGCCATCAACCGCAGGAAATTCCGCCGTGTCACGATCCCGCGCTTGGCTGGCTTCATCCCGCCAACGTGATCGCGCACTGTGAATCACGAATGAACCCGGAGTGAATTCGCAGCAGCTTTTGGCACCGGATGCCTGCTGCCGTCATGGATGATCCGAACCAAGCTCACGAGATCTTCTTCTGAAATATCGACGAAGGAATCGAGCTGCCGCAGCGCCTCGACGATTTCCTCATGGGAAGGCGCGGTGCTTCCCACCGCGAGCTCGGTCTTACGGCTCCACGCGGCGGGATAGCGACGCCA
>Ga0307406_10000259_pt1 | contig 32169 bp, 17 predicted proteins | sample 322Cmetagenome_3_FD_203706 | JGI IMG/M metagenome (GOLD analysis project Ga0307406, IMG submission 203706) | Maize rhizosphere microbial communities from greenhouse at UC Davis, California, United States - 322HYB-C-2 | ecosystem: Host-associated > Plants > Roots > Rhizosphere > Soil | place...
GTTCAGATTGAAGGTATTGTTGACGAGGCCGTTGTTGGACCCCTGGTTGAGGTCGACCACGCTGGCGCCGCTGAAGACGCCGTTGTTATTGCCGGTGTAGCCGGTGATCGCGCCACCGTTCAGGGTGACGAAGCTGGTACCGGAGGCGGCGGCGTTGGTGCTGAAGCGGAGGTCGGTGTTGGTGTTGAGATTGATGTTACCGCCATTGATGGTCAGTTCGCCTTTCGATCCCGCCGTGTCGTTTACCTTGAGCCAACGCTCGGTGCCGTTGGCGACATTGAGCGTGCCGCTGTCGAGCGTGAGCTTGCCGGTGCCGGTGCCCGCGTAGCCGAAGATGAGGTCGCGCTCGAAGGTGGCGGTGCCGCCATTGATCTTGAGGGTGCCGACCGCGCCGTCGGCCGCGCCGATACGCGTTTGGTTCGCGTTGGCGGTTTGCTTGAAAACGGAGGTGCCGTTGACCTCGACCAAGCCGGTGGTGTTGGTGCCCAGCGCGATGTTGACGGTGCTTGCCAGGGTAGCTGTCGAAGCGCCGTTGAGCTTCAGCGAGAAGTTCGAGCCGGCAGACTCGGCGACATGGCTGAGGGTGGTGACGGTGAGGCTGGCGCTGTCATTGAGAGTGACGGTGCCGGCGGGAGTGCTGGTGCTGTTGTTGTTCCACCCGAGGCTCATGTTGACCGACGAGATGGAGGCGGTGTTGTTGAGGGTGAGGTTGTTGGTGGTGGCTCCGGTGCCGTTGCCCTTGCCGACGCTCAGCCAGTCGATGCCATTCAGCACGGAGGCGTTGTTAACGGTGAGGCTGGTATTGGTGCCCACCGTATCAAGTCCGCCGACAACGAGCTCGCCGTTGTTGGTGGTGATGTTGTTCGTGTAGGTGCCACCGTTGATGATGGTGGCGCCTTCCTTAAAAGTGGCGGAAGATCCGGCGTTGCCGAGAACCGTCGCGCCTTCCTTGAAGGCACCGCCGCCGGAGAGGGTCAGGGTGCCGGTGCCGGTCTTGTAGATCATGCCGTTGCCGCCGGAGGCGAAGGCGAGATTGGAGGCCACGGACCAGTCGCCCGAGCCGGCGAAATTCAGCACGTGATTGCCGCCGCCGCCGAGGCCGAGCACGGTATCCGAGCTGATGGTAGCGGCGTTCGATGAGCTGTTGGTGAAGGTCTGGGTGGATGCAGCACCGCCAAGCGTGATGTTGAAGGCGTCAGCTCCGTTTCCGAGCGTGAAAGCGCCGGCACCGGCGGCGAGGGTGATGTTGTTGATCCGGATCGCACCGGTGTTAGAGCCGGAGTCGATGCTCACCGCATCGGTTTGGGCGGCGGTGAGTTCCAGGTTGAGGCCGGCATTGCCGGCAGCGCCGGCGAGAAGGGCATTGCTGTAGACCAGTGAAAGTGCTCCGGCGGGGCTGCCGTTCCACTGCGCGGTGTCAGGTGTTGCCACATTGGGCAATACATCGCCGGCCCAGTTTTCGGCGGTACCAATGTCGGTGCCGGTCGCGGCGGGTCCGCCATCCCAGATGACAGTGGCAGCGAAGGCGGGAGCGTTGGCGGCAGCTGCCACCACGAGAGAGAACAGGAATGACGAGGAGCCATTTCCCAAAAGGGTCGGTTTACGGGACTTCATAAGGTAGGGTCGGTGGATTCGATGGTGTTATCTGGGGTGGGCTAACAGCAGCTAAGCCGGTGCGTGGGCACGAGGCTTCCGGTCCTGGAAAGAGGCAACGGGCATCCTCTAACAGATCCGGGTGGAACCGTTTTTTGAAACTGCGTCCGAGGGTTCAAGAGTGGCCGGTGGAACGCTACAGGCCGCCCGTGGCACAGGGTGCCTAGGGTTGCGATCCTTTGAGGATCTCAGGGGTTTCGAGTGGTGCTTTCGGGTTAAGAAGTTGCAGGATATGTTGCCTTACTCGGGTTACGGGCAAACCCGCCGCGCAGTGTCACCTGCGCGATGAAGGCGCGAGCAAGCTAACGCACGACTGTGTGTGCTGCTTGTAGGTTTCCAGAAAGGGTTTGTATGATTCCTCATCCCTCATTCGTGCGATGCGAATGGACTTGATTGTTGTCGCTCCCAACGAACAGCGGGCAGCCGCGATGGCCGATGAGGTTTGGGTTTGTATCTCAGACTTCATGAGGTCGAACGTTAGTCGCGACGACGAGCGGGGTTTCGTGAATGCCGGAAATGAGATACCCGAGCAATTCGTCAGGAAACTAGGCGTCGCTGCCGGGAGATCGAAAGTGGTGGCTCGTTTACGCTGGTAAGCAATTGTCGCGTGGCAGCGGAGAGGGTTGAAATGCCTGTGCAAGCGGCTGTCGAACGTGATGGTGCTCGCGAGGGCCGCGGTGGAATCACGGGTTTTCACCACGGCGGCCCTTCTTCGTCCTCGTGGAGTTGCATTCGCTTTCCACGGAAACACCGAAACGAAGTGCGGCAGCCGCGGCTCGTAGCAAGCTGCGCCGCACCTGCCACCTGCTGCGCAACAAGGGCTTTCCTGTTGCAGCAATTTAACGCAAATTTTTCCATTCATGACCCCTGTCGTTGTCACTCCTCCAGTTGCCGCGAATGCATCGCTGCGCCGGGCCTTTGACCTCTGCATTGCCAAGACGCACCGCAACATCGAGGCGCTCGCCGAACGGCCTACGACTTGGGCATTCGCCGTGGATGGCCACTATCCGGAGTGGAACGAGGGGTTTTACGAGATCGGCAACTGGACGAGTTCCTTCATCACCGGGATGGCGCTGCTGGCATGGCGGGAGACGGAGGACGAGCACTTCATCCGGCACGTCGAAAGACTGGAGTCATGGTATGCCGCCAAGGTCGGCGAGCATGCCGCGGAAACGATGCATGACCTCGGGTTCCTCTATTCACTCTACTCGGTGGCACTCTACAAGCTGACCGGTGAGGCGCGTCATCGCGAGCTGGGCTTGAAGGCGGCGGAGGTGCTGGCCGATCGCTTCATCCCGGAGGGAAACTACATCCGTGCATGGGGACGAATGGATGATGTCACGAGCGATTACGCGGGGCTGGCGATCATCGACTGCATGATGAATCTGCCGCTGCTTTACTGGGCGACAGAGGAAACGGGTGATGCGCGTTTCAAGGAGATCGCCATTCGTCACAGCGCTACCACCCTGCGCCGTTTTGTGCGGGAGGACGATTCGGTTTATCACGCGTATCGTTTCGATCCCGCGCAGGGGTCGCCTGCGGGTGGGGAAAACTACTGCGGTCGTGGTGTCGAGAGCCATTGGGCGCGCGGCACGACGTGGGCGATCTATGGATTCGTGCTGGGATACCGCTACACCGGTGACAGCGACTACCTCGGTACTGCACTGCGGGTGGCGCGGAAGTTCATTTCACAGCTCGATGGCGAAGGGGTTCCGATCTGGGACTTCCGCTTGGATGCCGGCGCTCCGCTCCTGCGCGATTCTTCCGCGGCGGCGGTGGCCGTGTGCGCATTCCAAGAGCTGGAGGCGGTTGGTGCGGCCGATGAGTCGATCATCGTGACCAAGCGCGCGCTGCTCGAGCGGCTTTGCTCGGACGACTACCTCGATCACGATCCCGCCGTGGAGGGTGTATTGAAGCACGGTCAGGTCGGCGATGGCGTGGGGAAGGCGAAGAGCGCCTACACGAGCTGGGGCGACTATTACCTGATGGAGGCCATCGCCCGGGAGATGGGCATGAAGGAGACCTGGTGGTAAGCGCTTCCGATCAAGACGCCCATGCCTCGCGAATACCTGTCTGTCCACACGCTCGGCGATACGATCGTGCGCTATCCTTACGATCCCGAGACGGGACGGGTAGGATTGGAATTGCTGCCGGCCGGACTGGCGGATCAAGCGGTGGCTCCGCGTGAGTCACTGCGTGGTGAGGCATGCATCGATGTGCTTCCCGGCAATGACCCGTGGCCAGCCCGGCCGGTCGAGTCGCTGCTGCAATTCAAGCTCGTGGGTGATCCCTATCCGGGTGCCTTCGCGCAAGGGCATACGATGCGGAACCCGGAGACTCTGAATCGATTCAAGCTGGCGGGGCAGCAGGTGGTTGAGGAAGGGGACACGACGATCATCGAGACGGAGCTCGCCAGTGAGGATGGCTTGGTGGTGACGCATCGCTTGAACTGGAAGAAGGGCGATGGGGCATTCGTCGTGAGCAGCGAGTTTGCGAATGGCTCTGACAGGCCGGTGACGCTTGAGATGCTCGCCAGCTTTTCGCTCGCTGGTATTTCGCCGTTTCACGAAGCCGATGCGCCCGGTCGCTTGAAGGTCCATCGCTTTCGATCCGTGTGGAGTGCGGAAGGGCGGCACGAGTGCCGGAGCATTGAGGAGCTTCATCTTGAGCGGTCGTGGTCTGGTGCGAGTGCCTTCAGTGAGCGCTTCGGCCAGCTAGGCACCATGCCGGTGCGGCGCTGGTTTCCATTCGTTGCGGTGGAGGATGTGGGGGTCGGCGTGCTCTGGGGGGCGCAGCTCGCATGGGCCGGCTCGTGGCAGATGGAAGTTTACCGCCAGCATGATGACGTCGCGATCTCCGGCGGGCTGGCCGACCGCGAATTCGGCCACTGGATGAAAACGCTGCTGCCGGGGGAGACGCTGGAGAGTCCGCTGGCCACGGTCGCTTGTGTGCAAGGTGACCTGGACGGCCTCTGTGACCGGCTCACCTCGATGCAGGATGCGGCGGTCAATCTCCAGCCGGAGGTGGAGCAGGACTTGCCGGTTGTTTTCAACGAGTGGTGCACCACCTGGGGCGATCCTTCGCATGAGAACTTATGCGAGATTGCGGACCGCTTGAAAGGCTCGGGTGTGCGATATCTGGTGATCGATGCCGGGTGGTACAAAGGCGCCGATACGGACTGGAGCAGTGGTCACGGCGATTGGAACCCGAGTGAGACGCTGTTCCCGAATGGCCTCAAGGCGACGGCCGATGCGATCCGCGAACGCGGCCTGATCCCGGGGCTGTGGTTTGAGATGGAGACGGTGGGGTCGCAGAGTGCGGCTTTCAAATTGGGCAAGCACTTCATCACGCGGGATGGCATACCGGTGACGGTCCGCGAGCGGCGCTTCTGGGATCTCAGTGATCCGCTGGCGATCGACTATCTTACGGAGAAGGTGATCGATCTGTTGGAAAGCTGCGGCTTCGGCTACCTCAAGGTGGACTACAACGAGACCGCTGGCCTTGGCTGCGATCATCCGGACTCGCAGGGCGAAGGGTTGCGTCGTCAGATCGAAGGAACCTATCGCTTCTTCGACAGGATCCGCGAGCGCTTGCCGGACCTGGTGATCGAGAACTGCTCATCAGGCGGACATCGCCTTGAGCCCTCAATGCTGTCACGCACGGCGATGTCGTCTTTTTCCGACGCGCATGAGCTGGTGGAGATCCCGCTGATCGCCGCGAACCTGCATCGCTTGCTGTTGCCGCGGCAGAATCAGATCTGGGCGGTGCTGCACCCGCATGACTCGCTGCAGCGGATCCAGTATAGCCTGGCCGCGACGTTTCTCGGGCGGATGTGCTTGTCGGGCGGCATTGCCAAGCTGTCGGCGGAGTCGTGGCAACTCGTTCGCGAGATGATTGCGCTTTATAAGAAGGCAGCGCCGGTGATCAAGTGCGGCACCAGCCGTAGATTCGGGGAAGTCGGGGAAAGCTGGCGTCATCCGCAGGGATGGCAGGCGGTGGTGCGGACGTCGGAGAGGCAGGCACTGGTGGTGCTGCATACGTTTGCGAACGCGCCGCAGGAAGTGGTGGTTCCCCTGGCGGGCGAGTGGACTGCTGTTGGAGAAGCTCCGCAGCCATCGAATGGCGAGATCCGCGTGACGACTGGCGGCGATTTCACCGGCTACGTGTGGCTCTATCAGCAGCGATGAGCGAGGCTATCGGCGGTCCGGCAGGGTCGTTCCATCGACCCACGACCCTTCCACGAGGATCTGCCGGAAGATCTCCGGGATGCCGCGCGCGCCGTCGTTGATCAGCGAGTTCAGCATGAGCAGGCCGACACGGCCGATTTCCTCGGGGTGTTGGTCGATGCCGGCATCGGCCTGTGCATCGAGGACGCTGGTGACCGCGAGGGCAACGTCATCGGGAATGCGGATGCCTTGCTTCTTAAGTAGCTCCGGCACTTCCGCGACATCGGTGAAGATAGCTTCGACCTTTTGCTTCTTGATCCACGCGGCGATGGCCTTGGCTCGCTCACTGGTGGAAGAAGCGCCGAGCGCCAGGACGGGAACCCGATCGCCGTCGGGAACCGAGCGTTGGGCGAGCAGGTAGCCGCCTTCGAAAAGATGGCCGCTTTCGTGGAGACGCTTTGCTTCCGTGACGAGACCGACGCGGCGATAACCGCGCTTCAGGATCTCGCGAATGGCGAGCATGGCATTCGCAACCTGATCGGCCGTGACGAGATGCGTGTGCGGTTCGCCGAGGCTGCGGCCGAAGCGGACGAGCGAATAGGACGACCAAGGGAAGTCGCCCCAATCGGGCTGGACCTGATGGGGCGGCAGCAGCAGGCCGCGGATGCCGCGCGTGGAAAGGATCTGATGAAGACGCTTCGGACTGCACTCGCGGCCGACGCGGAATTCCTCGAGGCGATAGCCGAACTTCTCGGCAGCGGCACTCGCGCCGTGCCAGTAGGCATCGAACTCGCGGTAGGTGCGGAGGTTCGCGGGTTCGGGCCAGGCATTGACCCATGCGATGGCCGCCTGGATGGCGGGGTTCGATTTGCTCTGCCGGTAGCTGGCCAGCGCGGTGAGCATGGGATCCGGACGGTAGCCGACTTGCTCGGCATACTTGCGGATCTTCTCCTTGAGCGGAGCGGAGATCCGCGGGCTATCGCGCAAGGCCATCGACACCGCGGCGTGGCTCACGCCGAGTTGGCGTGCGATGTCCCGCAGGCTGAAGCGGCGGTTTTCGGGTTCCGGGGTCATCGGGTTGGGCGCTACCGGGCTGTAGCACGATGATTGTCTCCGGGTGATATAAGGTCTGTCAAGTTACCAGTGTAAATGAAGCGCATCCGCGGCTACTTCCGTGCGGATTCTTCCTTCCGCAGTTGTTGGGCTGCGGTGGAGATCTTTTCGACGGCCGTCACCACGCGGGCGGCGAAGACCGGGTCCTTGGCCTTCTTGGCGCGGAGGCGATAGGTCAGCATGGCGCGCTCGAAAAAGGCGGTGCCGGTCTCGTCGTCACCCCGCCGGAGTTGATGATTCCCCCGGTCTTCCGCGGTCCATGGGTCATTGCTGACAAGGAGGCCGATCTGAAGGAACTCGCCCCACTCGTCGAAGTGGAGCATGCACTCGACGTTTTCTTTGATGAGGCGCTCGGAATCCGGTCCGATCATCCATTCGATCGTGCCTTTGCCATCGTAGGGCTGCATTTTAGGCTGGGTCACGCAGACCTTGCCTCCATCGACTGCCATGATGCCGATCGGCTGCTTGCTGTGAGCGTCGATGTCCCAGTCCTTTGGGAAGGGAGTGTTGAACTCCGTCTTCATCCGGGTCGGGAGCTTCTCGAGCGAGGCCATGATGAGCTTTTCCTCGCGGGAGCGCTCAGGCTTGGCAGCATCCACGGGAAGGACCAGCAGGCAAAGGGTGAATGCGAGTGCTCCAGTTTTCATGGGATGAAGTTTTTGGCAGGAGTTTCGAAGGAGTCGAGAGCGTCCGGATTCTTTACCTGAGATTGACGGGATTGTTATGCGCGCAACTTGGTGTCGAAAGAAGCGTTCTCATTGGGAACGTTTTCACCGGGGACTTTCTTGGTGGAACCTTTTTTTCACGAACCCACCTCCCATGAAAGCGAACGTGTTTCTAACGTGTTTCCTGCTTGTTCTCTCCCCAAGTCTTCGTGCGGAAGAGGAGGGCCAGGCCATCCCTTACAATAGCGTCAATACGACGATGAAACTTCTGGAAGGCCGGAAGATGGACGGCGTGGAGTGTATTCCATTCTTTGTCCGGACGCTGGAGGGCCAGCCGACTCTGGTGCCTGAGGACGCGAACTTTCGCATCGTCACTTGGGACGGGGAGACGGTGAAGCTCAAGTGCGAGTCGCTGGATCAGGTGCCAGCCGGCGAGCTGCCCGAGATCGGGAAGACGATGAAGAAGGACGGCTATACCCACGTGCTGTGGGTGCCGAAGGATGTGAAGGCGTACCTCGACGGGGCGATTTATCACTCGCTGTCGAAGGGTGCGGTGACCATCTCGCAGGGATTGGCTCTTACGGGAAAACTCAAGCTGGGTGGGAAAAAGGATGCGGATGGGAAGCAGGATCCAAAGGCGGATCCAAAGGAGCCCTGAGGGTGGAAGTCTGAGCCAGAAACAAAAAAGCACCCGGCCCGCCATGGGACCGGGTGCTGTGAAGCGGAGCCAGTCGTAAATTACTGGACCCGTGCGCGGATGAACTCCACGGGATCGCCGGTGATGGCACCGGGGCTGCGGAAGGTGCGATAAACCCAGCCGCTGCCGCTGAGTGTGGGCAGTCCGCTCTGGATGGCGGTGGCATCCGCTCCGGTGACTTCATCGATATCCAACAGCCAGCTGCCGAGCGTGTCGGAACCTTCAATGATGTAGGTCACGCCGTCTTGCGAGGAGGTGGCGGTGAGGGCGGTGGCTCCGCCGAAGACACCGACCGACGCGCGAACGGGCAAGGTGAGGGTGAGCGCCGGTTGTCCGCCGACGGTGGCGACTTTCACGACGATCTTGCCGCCGCTGGTTCCGGCCAATGGATTGCCGTCGAACGCGAATTCGCCGAGGTTATCGAAGCCATCGTTGTCGGGGTTGTCGGTTGGGGCGTTGTTGCCAGCGGTGAGACCGTTGTCGGTGGCCCACACGGTGTAGGGCGTGCCAGAGGTGGTCACATTGAGCAGGCCATCGCCGATGAGGAAGGGGCTCTCATGGATGGTGGGGTCGGAGTAGAGCGCTTGGGCGCCGATCCGTCCCCAGAGGCCGATTGGCTGGGCTGAGCCGTTGATGAAGAAGCTGCCGATGGTGTCGGTTTGAGCGTGGAAGAGCTCCAGCTTGCCATTGCCCGAAACCCGCACCGTCGACGTGTCAGCCAGGTAGGGCTGGTCGGTGGAGAGCGAGCCATCGGTGACGATGGTGTCTCCCGTGTAGGTATTCACCGCGGTGAGGGCGGTGTTGCCGGGGCCGGCGTGAGTCAGGCTGCCCGTGCCGGAGATGACATTGCTCAGCGAGAACTGGGTGAGCGCTGGGTCCGGGAGGCGGTTGATGACGATCGAGGCGTTGTTGGTGACTGCGCCGAAGCCGAACGAGCCGGTGGTGCCGCCGTTGCCGATTTGGACCACGCCTTCGCTAATGACCGTGACCTGGTTGTAGGCGTTTTCTCCGGAGAGGATCAGCTTGCCGGGGCCGGTCTTGGTGAGGGCGGTGGTGGTGCCGCTGCCAATGATCACCCCGCTGAATTCGGTTTCAGCGTTGTTGATGACGATGCCCTTGTTGCCGCCGCCTAGATCCACTCCTCCGCTGAAGGTCAGCTTGCCGGTGCTAGCGCTGCCGAAGGTGGTGTTAGCGCTGTAGGAGATGGGATTGGGGACCGGGCGGGCAGTGGCGTCCGAGGAACGGATGGCGCCGCCGCGCAGATCGATCAACGCGGTGGGATCACCGAAGACCGAGGCATCCGAGCCGATGGCGATCGTGCCGGAACCGACGCGGGTGGTGCCGGTGTAGGTATTGGCGGCGGTGAGGGTCAGGGTGTTATTGCCGTCCTTGTTGACCGCGGCGGGATTGAGCGCATTGCCGGTGAAGCCGCTGCCGGTGATGACATTGCTGAAGGTGACATCATCGCTGCGATTGAACCGGATGCCCGAGGTCAGGGAGTTCAGGTCGACCGGATTGGCATTGATGCTGCCGGTGGTGCCGCCATTGCCGATCTGGAGCGTGCCCGCGGTGATGGCGGTGTTGCCCGCATAGCTGTTGGCACCGGAGAGGATGACATTGCCGGCGGTGATGGTGAGACCGGTGAAGGTATTGTCGGCGGTGAGCGTCAGGGTGCCTACATCCAGCTTCTCCAGGGTGCCGGTGCCGGTGACCGGGTTCGGGATCGTGAAGGTGTTGCCGGTGCCCACGCTGATCTTGGCGGCGTCCGTCAACGTGACGGTGGAGCCGAGGGTGAGGTTCGCGCCGGTATTGCGCAGCGTCGAGCCGTTGACGGCAATTGCCTTGGAGAAGGAGCCGCTGGTGTAGTTCTCGAGCGTGAGAGTGGCACCATTGTTGACGTTGATGCTGCCAGTGCCGCTGACAACCGACCGCGTGAAAGCGAGCGTCCCTTCGTTGACGTTGATGACGCCGGGATTGGTGAGCGCGCCATCGACGACGCCGACAAAGTTGGTCCCCACCTTGGTCAAGGTGAAGCCGGCGAGGTCGACCAGCGCCTGCCCGGCGGTGATCGGGCGGACATCCCAGCGACCGGTTCCGCCGATGGTGGTGTCGGCTGCCAGGGTCAGCGAGCGGTAGCCGAAGTTCTGGCTACCAGCCGTGTTGACCACCGCCCCGGTGCCGCCGACGCCCGTGCCGGAGACAATGAGGTTGTAGTCGCGATTCGCGTTGAGCGAGCCATTGGCATCGACCGTTGCACCGGAGGTCACGGTGATGGTCTTGCCATTGGCGCCAAAGGCCTGGCTGCTGCCGGCCTTCAGGGTGCCGGCATTGACTTGGATGTTGCCGGTGTAGGTATTCGCGCCGGCCAGAGTGATGGAGCCGGTGCCGTTCTTGGTGACGCCGGTGGTGCCCGCGATGAGGTTGTTGGCCGCGGCGGTGAAGAAGTAATCGTTGCCGCTGGTGTTATTGAAAGTGATCGAGGACGGAGTGAGCACGCCGGTGATCGCGATCGACCCGACACCGGTGTCTCCGAAGATGACGGCGTCGGCTTGGTAGTACTTGTTGTCGCCTTCCAGCCAGTTCGAGGAAATGCCGACATCCCATGCGGCACCGCCATTCCAAGTGCGGCTGGCATTGCCGGTGGTCATGTGGATTTGACCGGCGACGGGCTGGGTGAAGACCGCCGAGCGATAGCCGGTGGCGGTGAAATTGGCCGGTCCGCCGGTGACGAGATTACTGGCGGTGAGCACGGCGATATCCGCGCCCGGGGCGGGCATGGTGAGCAGGTTGACCGTGTTCGTGCCGGTCACATTGAGGGGGCCGGTGAACGAGAGCGCGCCGGGGGTGAGGGGATCAATGTAAATGCCGCCGCCATTCAAGGCGACTGCGCCGCTCAGGGTCGACTCGCCGCCGATCTGGCCGGCAGCGGCCATGTTCACGGGGGCGGCGAAGGGGCTCGCGAAGGTCACCCGGCCGCCATTGATGTTCAGCGTGCCGGAGTAACCTGCGTTGCTGCCGGACAAGGTGAGATCACCTGCGGCCGTCTTGTTCACCGTGGCGGTGCCGGTCCATGCTCCGGAGAAGGTGAAGTTGCTCGCGACGCTGAGCGTGTGCGCGCTATCATTCCACGCCATGTTTGAGGCGATGGTGGTACCCGAGCCGCCGCCCATCGAGAGGGTGGAGGTGCCGTTCGCGATGATCGGGCGCGTGACCGTGAAGGTGCCGGAATTCCGTGCGAGGAAGAGGCTCGAGGTGCCGTTCACGGTGATGTTGCCGCTGCCGCCCACGATGAGCGGCTGATTGCCTCCGGCGTTCAGTTTCACGGCTCCCGTGTCGACGACGATGTTGCCGCTGCCGGAAACGTCGAGGCCGAGCAGCATCACGGCGCCGCTGCCGTTCTTGGTGACGTTGTTGTTGAGGACGAGCGTGCCGCTGGGCACGGCGGCGGCGGTGTCATTCACGCCGCGGACGACCAGGCCGCGGTCATCGCTGAAGATGCCGGTGGCACCGGCCACGGTCCATGTCTGGTTGCCAGAGACGATGTAGTTGCCGCGCAGGGTGGGGCCCACTGCGGCGAAATTGCCATTCGCGACGACTCCACCGGCCATGGTCAAGGCGAAGGCATTTGTCTGGACCGTGAAGGCGGTAAGCCGGGTGCCGGGGGTGGCGCTTCCGAAGTTGAAGCTGCCGATGCCGTGCGAGGCATCCAGCACCACGGTGTCGCCGTTGGCGGTGGCGTCGGCGATGGAAATGTTCGCGCCTTCCGCGGGCAGTCCGGGGACCCAGTTGGTGGCGATGGCCCAGCTATTGCTGGTGGTGCCGACCCAGATGGACTGGGCATTGGCGGAGGTGCCAAGCAGGCAGGTGACGGGCAAGAGGAGGGCAAGCGTCTGCTGATAAGCTCGAGTCGAGGTCATTGGGTTTCGATTTGGGGTTCAAACGGGTTGGGTATCTGCAAATCGCGGTGAAATGGGCTTCCACGATTCAAAAAATCCGTCTGACAAATCGTTTAATGGGTCAAGGAATCAGGCGCTCCGGGGTAGTGTTGTATTACATCTTTTGCATGGAAAAAGGTTTCCGATTCGCGCAAATCCTTCGTTTCGAAGGGCTTGGGTTTTCTGTCACGAAAAGCCATGAAATGGATATTTTCGTGTCATGATCGGCAGAGAGGGGTCGCAAGTCCCCAAAGCGGGGACATGCAACGCTCTAACGAGCAATCACCCTCAGCCGGTAAAAGCGGCGGGGCGCAACAGCGGGATCGGTGACGGTGAGCCAGCCATTCTGAAGGGCACCCGGGTAGTCGGTGCGGGAGTCGAAGATGACCGAGGCGTGCTGCCAATCGTCGACGTTGGCGGTGACTTCGACGAGGCAGGCGATGTCGTCTCGACCGGGATCAAAGGGGAAGCGGAATTCGCGACGGTTGGAGTAGCGGTCCAAGAGGGGCATCTTGGCGAACGGCGATTCGTTAATGCCGATGCCGAGGGCGTAGCGAAGGAGATTGGCGATGCCGTCCTTCTTCGGCGAGGCATCGGGTCCGCTGATGGCGGGATTGGTGAACTCGGCGGTGACCGGGAAACTCAGCTCCTGCCATGCGGGGAAGGAAGCGGGAGGAGCAGCGAGGCGAACTTCGACGATGTGGCCGTAGGTCGCGCCGCTGCCGAAGTTTGCGATTTCAGGCACGGTGACGACCTGAGCATTCGTGGCGAGCGTCCAGCCGGTGCCGTCCGGCTGATAGACTTCGCAGGTGGCCGCATGCATGGCACCGCTGAGGTCGGTATCCCATGGCGCGAAGATCACCCCGCGGAACGTATTCCCGGCATTCGGCAGATAGATGCGACAGAGATCCGGCGCTCCGGCGATTTCGTTGATGGAAAGCAAGCCGTTACCCGCACCGGTGGGCTGGGTGTAGTTGGGCGATCCGGCATTCGCGAGTGTGGCGGAGAGGATGGTATCGCTGAGGGTGGCGGCTTTGAGGATCTTGTTGTTCAGAGCGATGGTGCCGCTGCCGGAAATCGCTCCGGTGGTGCCGTAGCCTGTTAGAGTGCCGGTGGCATCGAGTGTGATCGTAGAACCGAGTGCACCGGCGAGTTCGAGCGTGCCATTGGCGATGGTGACGGGACCGGTGAAGGAGGCATTCGCGGTCTTGAGATGAAGGACGCCGCCGCCGGACTTGGTCAAAGCGTGCGCGGCGGGCGTGAGCGGAGCGGACAGCTCGAGGCGGTTGAAAGCGCCATCGACATGAATGCCCGCCGGAGCGGTGAGCTGCACGGCGGTGGGAACGATGGCGTGGTTCTCGCCATCGCCCGGGTCATAGCGGAGCGCGCCTTGCTTGCCCTCGCCCGCGTCATCGGGGATCGCGGTGCTACGACCACTGCCGGAAATCTTGAGCGTCTTGGCGAAGCCATAGGTGCGCGGCACGCCGGGCGTGCTGCCGGAGGTGAGGCGGAGCTGTCCGCCGGGACTGACGGTGATGGATGAGACAAGTGCCGGCGTGGATGGCTCGGAGACTTGCAGCACGCCTTCATCGATCGAGAGCGCACCGGTGAAGTCCTTGTCCTCGCCTGTCAGGGAAGCGATGCCGAGGCCGGTCTTGCGCAGGCCGCCGGGGCCGCTCCAGCGCTCGCGCAGTCGCAGTGCGCCGTGCTCGTCATCGCCATCGAGCTGATTCACCTGCAGTTCCAAGGTGCTGGCGAGAACGCTGCCGGCGACGACCTCGAATTCAACGAAGCCGCTGCCATTGCCATCGATCTGGATCTTTGCCTCCTGGCCCGATCCATTGAAGGTGAGGGTTTTTCCGGTGAGCTCGTCTTTGATGCGATTGCGGTAGAAGGCATTGGCTTCATTAAATCGGATGCTGCCGACGGTGACCGGTGCGGTCAGGCTGACGTCGCGATCGAGCGCGGTGGGGGCATTGATGACGGCGCGCTTGCCGGAGCCATTCGGATAACCGGATGGGGTCCAGTTGGCATTGGTGGTCCAATTCGCATCACCGGCCGGTTTGAAAATCGACTCGGCGGAAAGCGCAGTGAACACGGCCTCATCGAGTGCGCTCCACACACCACCGCTGAGCACGCGGGCCTTCAGCGTCTGTTGGCCGGTGATGGTGAGCGCGGTGGTGTAGATCGTGGCGGCGGACGAAACCGCACCGGTGTTCTCGACGCGCGGGTCGCTGCCATCGAGCGTGTAGTAGATGGTCCCTGCGGGTGCCGTAATCGTGATGGTCTGGCCGGCAGTCAGCTGGCCGCCATGCTGGCTGAAGGTCGGTGCCTCGACCGCGGGATAGAGCGAGGAGTTCTTGAGCTGGGTGAGCAGGTTCGCGGTGCGGACCGGGAAGTAGGAATTCAACAGCCAGTCGCGCGCGGCTAGCCAATGGGGATTCAGCGAGTAGATCGGCGAGGGGCCGTCGAGATCGTAGATCTCCTTGCGATAAGCGCCCCAGCGAGCCTGTTCTGCGAAGATCCCGGGCTGCGCCTTTGCTGCTGCGGTGGTGAAGCGCGCGCCGAGCACCGCTGGTGTGAGTGCACCTCCATTGAAGAGGTAGCGATGCGCGCGATCGGCGAAGCGCAGGCGGAACTCGGCATTCTGCCGCAGCGCGGTGTAGAGCATGCCGGGATTGTCGTTTTCCGTCAGGTCGCTGTTAGGCGGGTTGGTGCGGTTTGAGGTGGGGCTTTGCAGGGTCATCTCCGCATCCCACACGAAGAAGCGATAGCCGGCACCCTGATCGCGCAGGCGGGTGGCGGTCCAGTTGTTGTCCGGCCAGTCCTGATTCGAGCCGTAGAAGTTCAGCAACATGTAGTCGATGTATTGATCGACATCGAGGTACTGCTTGATGGTGGTGTATTGGGCCGGAGTGGTGACACCGGCGCGGGCGAGGTCGCGCATGGTGTTCCAGGCGATGTTGTCGCCGTCCACGACGCCGTCGTGATTCATCGCGTCGTAGTCCTCGGGATCACCACCGAAGTAGCTGGCGGAGAACTCCGCGTCGGGTCGTTCGGAGGGATTGTAGATGCCCCAGTAGATGCCGTTGATGTAGAGATGGACGAGATTGCCGTGCGAGCCCATGCCATGCATGGCGAGCTGGGTGTCGCGCATCCACTGGTCCTGGAAGGCGAGGGCGCGGTCGCGTTCCGTCGAGGTCAGCGAGATCCACGAATTGTTGAAATTTGCGCGCAGGATCAGCGCATTGAAATCGGCGAGCGGTGTGCCCGCGTCGTTCAAGATGGGCACCCGTAGCCGACCCTCGCCATACTCGCCGCGGAAAGCGAGGCGGAAGGACTTCTTCGGTGATTTGTCGTGATAGCGACTGGCGCCGCCGTGGACGCGAAGGCCGGCATCGATCTGGGTGTGGGAGGAATTGTCCGCCGTGAGCCACTCGGCGGAGACGACCTTCTCCAAGCCGTGCTCGGTGGAGTCGGTATAGACACCCTCGTCGCCAAACATGTCATTCGGCGCGAGCGAGATCGATAGCGTCGGGTAGCCGGCGAGCGCCGCCTTCATGGTATTCGTGTAGCCGGACTGGGCAGCCACGGTCGGGCTGATCGAGTAGCTCGTGTGCGTGAACTCACCCCAGTTCGCCGGATAGCCGGTCGGCCGGCTCGTCTGGGTCACGATGTCATTGAGGAAGAAGTAGGAACTGGTGGTGATGGCGCGGCTCGGCAAGGCGGTGCTCTTGAAGGCCGCTGCGCGCACGACGCGGGTCTTGCTGATCGAGATGGGCGAGCTGTAGGTGCTGCCATTCGTCAGCGATGGCTCGCTGCCATCGAGCGTGTAGCGGATGGTCGCGCCGGGCTCGGGGTGGGTGATGGTGAGGGAGAAGGTGGTGGTCTTGAAGCCACGCGCCGCGGAGAATGTCGGCTTGGCCAAGGGCGGTCCGTACGACAGCGCGGCATTCGGCTGGCCGGGCGTGGGCGTGGCGAACCACTTCCAGGTATTGCCGCTTTCCGGGCTGCGACCGTGGCTGGCGTCCTGCGGCATCGCCGCGGCTGCTACCAGGTCTTCCGTAGTTCCGGTGGGCCGGGTCAGGACGAGCTGCTCGCCGTCCGAGCTGATGTTGAAATTGGTGTGGATCTTCGGCCCCGTCGGGAGCGTGCCGCCGGGCAGGGCGTAGCGACCGCCGAGATGGACATCGAGGAAGGCGAGCTCGGCGGCATTCAGCGGGCGGTCGTAGAGCAGCACCTCCGCGATATCGCCATTGAAGTTCCGCCCGGTGTAGGAGCTGCCGACCGACATTTGTGTCAGGCTCGAAAGCAAGACGGTGCCCGGACTCTGCGCACGCGAGCCGACCATCTGGCCATTCTTGTAAAGCCGGGCCAGCGGCGAATCCTGGGTGCCAGCCACCGTTGCGGAGAGGACGGCCCATTCGTCATCGCCGGATGCGGCCTCCGCCTCGATCTGGTTCATTGCCCCGCTGCGGAAGCTCACCAGGCCGGCGGTGCCGACTTCGAGGTGAGTCTCGGTGGTGGCATCGCTGCTTTTCCACGCACCGAAGATGCCTGACGGGACACCGGTGCCACCCCACTTCGACACCGCGAACAGCGAGTAGTTGTTCAGGTTGGTGAGACCTTTGAAGCCGGAGGTGGGAAGGCGGAACTCGTGCGACAGCGAGCGCGAGAACTGGAAGGCCGGCTTGCCGTTGATACGGTTTGTCTTGAAAACCGGGCGGTTCGAGGAGGAGGGGGCGGTGCCGTGATTGGTGCGACCGCTGATGTCGGTCCAGGTGGTCACGGATTGGCCATCGGTGTAAGATTGGCCTTCTGCTTTCAGCCACAGCACCAGACCGGGGATATCGTCCGGCGAATCGACGGTGATGGCGCCGCCGCCGTTGCGGTCCTTGCCCGAGCACCAGATCACGAGCCGCTGGCCCGCGCCGATCTGGACGACGGGGAAGACCCACTTGAAGGGATCATCCGTGCGATCGGAGAGGCCCCAGCCGGCGAGATTCACCGACGCGCTGCCGCGATTGTACAGCTCGACCCAGTCGGAGGGATCTCCATCCTCATCAAGCAAGGTGGATCCATTCGACGACTGGAATTCATTGATCACGACATCGCCATGGCAATTGACCGCTAAGGCCAAGCCAGCGAGGAGCGTCAGGGTTTGATGACGCATGGGGGGCATGCAGAAGGGATAAAGGGGAACCCTCCCACCATGTGACGAATCCGTGATGTGTGCAAGATCACTCTATCAATTCAGAGTTCTTGAAAATCAATGGATCGAAGCGCATCCGATGGCGCTTTTTTTGATCACGGGGATTGGCTTGCCTTGAGGAGGTTTCGCTTCATGTCCTCGGTTGTGAAGATCGTCCTCGATCGTCGTGAACGTGGAGAATCCGGAGAGAGCGCTTTCGAGTTCGCAGTTGGAGGGGCTCTTTGCCGGTGACCTCGTCAGTTGGAAAGCGGTCGCGGGTAGAGCAGATGAGGAATGCGCCGCTTTAGGAAGGTCGGTATTTCCCGGTCACGGGTCTCGCGGAGCTTCTCTAGCGGTTCGTTGCGGCGGATTGCGGCCAGTGTTTCCGCGTCGCCGAGGAGCTTTGCCATGTTCTCCAGCTTCAGCTCGGTGGGATAGAGGCGGTGCAGCGTGGCGGCGAGGATCATACCGAGGTCGGCGGCGCGGAAGGCATCGCGATCAGTCAGGAGCAGGCGGACGCCGCGGCATTCCTCGTCCTTGTAGACGCTGGTGGTGGGCGTGAAGCGGACGGAGACGAAGCGGACGCCCTTGAGGCCGGCCTTGTTCAATTCGTCGGCCAGGATGAGGTCGTTGATATACGGTGCACCTAGTAGTTCGAATGGGGTGCCGGTGCCGCGACCGACGCTGACCTTGCAGAACTCCAGCACTCCCACGCCGGGGTAGAGGGTGGCGGCGGTGACGCTGCGCATGTTTGGCGAGGGATCGCGCCACGGCTGGCCGGTCTCGTCGAACCAGCGCAAAGGCGAGCCGCCTTCGCAACGAATGACACCGAGGTCGGTGCCAAACTTGCGCTCGGCATTGATGAGGCGTGCCAGTTCGCCGACGGTCATGCCGTGGCGAAGCGGGATCTCGTGCGCGGCGACGAAGCTGCGCTCGGCAGTGAGCACGGGTCCCTCGACGATCGCGCCGATGGGATTGACCCGGTCCAGCACGATGAAGCGCAGCTTGGCCTTGCCGGCGGCTTCCAAGCAATTCGCCATGGTGGAGATGTAGGTGTAGAAGCGGCAGCCGATGTCCTGGATGTCGAAGACGAGAGTATCGATGCCCTCGAGCTGCTCCGCGGATGGAGTACGACGTTCACCGTACAAACTGAACACGGGGAGGCCGGTTTTCGCGTCGGCGGTGTCGCCGATCTTCTCCTGATCCAGCTCGCCGCGGATGCCGTGTTCCGGGGCGAAGAGGGCGACCAATTTTACTTCCGGTGCGGCATGGAGAAGATCGATGGTGGGATTGCGTTCGCGGTCGATTCCGGTGTGATTCGTGATCAGGCCGATCTTGCGGCCGCGGAGCTGGCGGAAGCCGTCGCGCTTCAGGACATCGATGCCATTCAGCACCGCGCCGTCCTTTGACTGGCTCCGGACGATGGCCGGTTTCGTGGGATCCGGCGGCAAGGCTCCTTCCACTTTGGTGAAATCGAAGTCCTCGATCGCCTGTGCCGCCAGTGTGCCCAACTGGCGCTGCAGGGGGATTACGTTGCCTTCTTCGTCAGGATGATTCCGGTTCGAGAGGAAGATCGTCGTCGTCTTTGAGAAGGGATCGATCCAGATCCGGGTGCCGGTCCAGCCGGTGTGACCGTAGCTGCCGATGGGAAAAACGTCGCCGCGAGGACCGGCGTAGGGCGAGTCGATGTCCCAACCGAAGCCGCGCCGCGGCAAGCCCGGCGGAGATTGCACGGAGGTCATGGCCTTGACGGTTTCCTCCTTGAAGATCCGCACGTCATCGAGTTCGCCGCCATTCAACATCATGCGGGCGAAGCGACCGAGATCGGCGGCGGTGGTGAAGACGCCCGCATGCCCGGCCACGGCGCCCATGCGCCGCGAAGTGGGATCGTGAACGACTCCGCGCAAGGGCTTCCCAGCGGTGACGGTGGTCGGCGCGATGTGCGATACGTCGCCAGGATCAAGGGTGCGGAAGGCGGTGTCCTTCATCTTCAGCGGCTGGAAGATTTCCTTGGCGCAGTAGGCGTCGAGGGTGCTCCCGCTGACCCGCTCGACGACGAAGCCGAGCAGGATGAAATTGATATCGCTGTAGCGGTAGGCAGTGCCGGGTTTCACGGGGAGAGGTTCCGCGCAGGCGACGCTGAGTGCTCCGTCCTTGCCCTGCCAATCTCCCAGTGGCGGCAGGCCCGCACGGAGGCCGGAGGTGTGGGTGAGCAGCTGGCGGAGCGTGATGGCTTCCTTGCCGTCGCCGCGGAACTCGGGGAGGTAGCGGCTGACTGGCGCTGCTACGTCGAGCTTGGCGGTTTCCACGAGCTTCATCACCGCAGAGGTGGTGGCGACGACCTTGGTCAGGGAGGCCGCATCGAAGACGGTGTCCTCGGTCATTAGCTCGCGTTCCGGGACAATCATGCGGTCGCCGTAGGCCTTCTGATACACGGCGTCTTCCCGCTCGATGCGGAAGACGGCGCCGGGTGCCTTGGCATCGGTGATCGCTTGAGAGATGGCGTCGTCGATTTTTGCAAGGCCAGCAGGGGAGAACACTGCGGCGTGCAATGTGCAGGGCAGGCACATCAGCAGAAAGAGGCGGAGCAAACCAAGCATGAGGAGCGTGATGCTACGTGGGATCAAGGGGGGAGCGATCAGGAACTGGGAGGGAATTGGGTGGGGTGGCGACGGGGCGGGGCGCTGCAGATCCCATGAGGGACGTGGTTTTCGGCGGTTTGGAGCTCGAAGTGGAGGTGGGCCCGAGGGACCGTTCTGCGGGCCGGAGGATACGCGCTCCAGCGGGGTGGAGGCCAGTTCGTCGATGTGGCACGGAATCGGCGAAGAAGGAGGGGATGAATGCAACCACTCCTTCCACACGGGCTTCCTTCAGCCTCCCCTCGGTCATCGCCATCTTGGCTGCCATCGGCAGCTTCATGAATGGGGCGACCCTCGGACTCATTCTCGCCATCGTCGCGATCTTTTTCGGGATCATCGGCGTGGTGCTCTCGCTCGCGCCGGGCAAGCGGGGCGGGGTGATCAGCACCTTCGGGATCGGTGCCGGAGTGATCGGCATCATTGCCGCGGTGATCAAGGCGGCGATGTACCTCTTCGGCTGAGACGACGGATTTTCTTCGTCACCCACGTCGCACTTCCCGTAATCAGGAGAAGAGCGCCGGCCCCCGCCGCCCACGCATAGCGCGGGATCGGCATGGTGGCCCGGAAGCGGGTGATGATGGGCTTCCTCATCGCTTCGCCGAGGGTGTAGTCCCACGTGAGCGTCTTGCCGCCGTCGGTGACCTGGGTGGCATTGTTCTCCTTGGCGGCCTTCGGCAGGTGAATGATGTAGGTGAGCCTGCGGTTTTCACGCTCCTCGGAAGCGACCGCGAGGGCGGCGAGGCCGAGGGCTTCCTTCACCTGGACGCTGCGGGAGAAGTCGAGATCGAGCCAACGGAGCCGGACATCGAAATGACCGGCGATGTTTGTGGTCGTCTCGGAGAGGTTCTGGAAGCTCTCGCTTTTCTTGAGGTCGAGCAGTGAAAGCAGCGACTTGGTGGAAACCTTCACGGTCACCGTGGCACGCTCGTCTTTCACCTCCACGGAGACGTCGTCGAGGGTGATCGATGGCTGGCTGGCGATGAGTTCGCGGATCTTCTTCTCCGTGCCGTAGGCGCCCCCATTGAAGAGGAGCGCGGACTCGGGCACGGTGTAGCGCAGCTCGGCGCGGCCGGCTCCATTGCGCTCGATCCAGACTTCCTCGCGGATGTCGAAGCAGGCACTGAGCAGCAGGCAGGAGGCGAGGATGAGAAGCCGGTGGAAGATGGCAGGAAGCTTGCGCATCGGAGATAGGGGAGCCACGCTCTAACCGCGATGCAGCGCGTTGTAGAGCCGGAAATCATCGACCAACTTCCACCGGATCACCCGGACGTGAAGCGGAGCCGCAGGGATCTGAAGGTGATCAACTTCCTGATGGACAATGAGCGTTGGATCGCCCGGCACATCGCGCAATTTCCTGCCGCGCTGGCGAAGGGTGTAGTGGAGATCGGTGCGGGCGAGGGAACCCTGCTGCGACGCTTGGCGAAACGGCACGCGGGGATCCCGCTGACGGCGTGCGACCTGGCACCACGGCCCGAGGGACTGCCGGAGCGGATTGTGTGGGACCGGCGAGATGTGTTTGAAAGCCTGGCCGAGGTGAAGGGCGGCGTGTTGGCGGCGAATCTTTTCCTACACCACTTCGAATACGACGAGTTGGAGCAGTTCCGCCCGCATCTGGAGCGGTTCGAGGTGATCTGTTTCAATGAGCCCTATCGGGCGGAACGGACGATCTGGGATGCGCAGTTCATCCTGCCTTTCGTGGGGCGTGCGACGAAGCACGACATGATGGTGAGCATCCGCGCGGGCTTCGTGCATGGCGAGCTGCCGGAGCGGCTGGGTCTGGATCCGGCGAAATGGCGGATTCGCGAGGAAACCACATGGCGCGGCGGGCTGCGCATGCTAGCTTCGCTCGCTTGAGCGGCACGGTGACCATTGCGGGTGGAGGATTGGCGGGACTTTCGCTGGCTGTGGGGCTGCGACTCCGTGGGATCGCGGTGACGGTGCATGAAGCGGGTAGCTATCCGCGCCACCGGGTGTGTGGCGAATTCATCTCCGGGGTCGGGAAGGCGACGCTGGAAAGACTGGGTATCGCGGATGCCCTGGCCGATGCGCTGGAACTGCGGAGCGTCGCTTGGTTTCGCGAGGGCAGGCAGATCCATGAAGATGTGCTGCCCGAGCCTGCGATGGGGATTTCGCGGTATCGGCTGGACCGGCGATTGAAGGAGCAGGTGGTGGAGGCCGGCGGCGTGGTGGTCGAGCGATCGCGGCAGGTGAAGAAGGACGGCGAAGGCCTGGTCTGGGCGGCGGGTCGTGTACCGCAACGCGGATCGTGGATCGGGCTGAAGGCGCACGTTCACGGGCTGGCCATGGCGGCGGATCTCGAGATGCATCTCGGCGCGCATGGCTATGCCGGACTCGCGCGAGTGGAGGAGGGCCGCGTGAATGTGTGCGGACTCTTTCGCGTGGATCGGTCGCTGGCGGGACAGGGAATGGATTTGTTGGATGGCTATCTCCGTGCGTCGGGGAATCGCGTGCTGGCGGATCGATTGCGCGCGGCCACGGTGGAGTCGGAGTCCTTCTGCGCCGTCGCTGGTTTCGAGCTCGGCCGTCAAAAAGCCGATCCCGGGCTGTGTGCGATCGGCGATGCGGAGAGCATGACTCCACCTTTTACCGGCAATGGCATGAGCATGGCTTTCCAAGCGGCGGAACTCGCGTTGGATCCGCTGGAGCGCTGGAGCCGCGGTGGCCTGCCGTGGGATGCGTGCGTGGCGGGGATCCGCGAGGGGCTGAGACGTCGTTTCCGTCGGCGGCTCGCTGCGGCGCAGGTGCTGCATCCGCTTTTGCTCCGGCGGGGCGGGCGCGATGTGATCGAGTCGATCGCCGCCGCTGGACTATTACCTTTTCGCCCGCTTCTTTCCCTTGTCCGCTGATGTTTCTCGAATCAATCACCACCGCCGTCCCGCCGCACCATTTCACGCAGCCGCAAAGCTTGGCGGGGTTTCGTGAAACGCCGTCGTACGTCGCCTTGTCACGGCGCTCGAAAGCGATGCTCGGGGCGATCTTGCGCGACGGGGTATCGGGCATTGATCGGAGGAGTTTTTGCTCCGGAGAGATTGGCAACCTGGTCGGGCGTGATGCGCAGAAGCTGAACGAGGACTTCGAGCGCGATGCGCCGCGGTTGGCGCTCGCCGCGCTGGTGCCGGCTTTGGAAAAGGCGGGGATCACGGCGGCGGAACTTGATGCGCTCTTCATCTGCACCTGCACCGGTTATCTCTGTCCCGGTGTGACCAGCCATGTGGCTGAGCAGCTGGGACTACGGGAAACGGCGTACTTGCAGGATCTCGTAGGTCTCGGCTGCGGCGCGGCGATTCCGATGCTGCGCTCGGCGGCCGGTTTCCTCGCAATGCATCCCGGCGCGAAGGTGGCCACCGTGGCGGTGGAGGTTTGCTCGGCGGCGTTCTTTGCCGATGATGATCCCGGCGTGCTGATCTCGCTTTGTCTCTTCGGCGACGGCGCGGCGGCGGCCGTGTGGTCGGATGTGGCGGGTGAAGGAAAGTGGCAGGCGGGCAATTTCACCACGGTCCATCGGCCGGAGCAGCGGGAGAAGATCCGCTTCGTCAATGCTGGCGGGAAGCTGCGCAACCAGCTCGACAAGGCGGTGCCAGGACTTGCGGCGGAAGCGGTGGCGGAACTCTTCGCGAAGCGTAAGGGCGAGCCGGACCGCGTGCTTGCGCATTCGGGTGGGCGCGATGTGATCGATGCGCTGGAGGCGGTGCTGCCGCATCGCTTGTTAGAGACCCGGGAGGTGCTGCGCGATCATGGGAACATGAGCAGTCCCTCGGTTCTGTTTGCGCTGGACCGGGCGATGGCGAGCGTGAATGGCGACCAGCGCTGGTGGCTGACGGCGTTTGGCGCGGGATTTGCGGCGCATGCGTGTGAGATGTGGAGGGGAGGAGTGCCGAGTGATCGGTAATCAGTGATCAGTGATCAGTGATCAGTGGAGCAGCCCATGACCGGTGGAGAAGGAACCGCGGAGTCGCAGAGGTCGCGGAGAGACGCGGAGGGAAGAATGAGGACGCGGAGGCGAAAGAGGAGAAGGTGGATAAGGGGTGTCGACCTTTGGTCGACGCGGCGCGGGCGAGAGTTCCGCGTTGATCTCTCCGGGAGCGGGGCGTAGTGGTGTCGAGTTGTTAGAAAGGTTCGTGTGCGAATCCCTCCCAATTTTCCCAAGCGGGCACAGGGATGATTTTGGCGACGCGTGAGATGAAGAGATGGCACCGGGTGCTACCCCGCAGCAGGGCTGCTGGCATCGAGCGGCAGCAGGGCTGCACGCAGTCCGGGTCTCCGACGACTGGGTGCGAACGTCCCCTCGTCAGGTCCAACGGGGCCATTTCATCGCCGCACCTTCGGCGCTGAAGGCTGCGGATTTGCGGAGGGAATAGGAATTGCCGACCCCTCTACTTCGGGTTGAGCGGTTGGCCGGTGGCGTCGATCAAGGTGGGGGTGACGAACACCACCGAGCGGCTGCCATCGGGATGAGTCTGCACGTGCATGTTGGCATTGCCGTCGCCGGAGAAGGAACTGTCGGCGATGGAGGTGCGTTCGACGATCCTGAAGGGATCGGATTCGGGGCCATCCGCGACGATGACCTTTTCGGAGAAGTTGAGGTCCACGTGGCTGCCGAATCCGTAGGGAGTAGGCCGGAAATTGACGACGACTCCGACGTCGTCTTTCCTGTATCCTTCGTCGGGAGTCCTCGGGGGCTGGATGACCTCGCGGATGATTTCGATCTTGGCGTTTTCGCCAGACCGGGCGGTGATGTCCGGCTGCACGACGATTTCCACGCCCTTGGATTGATCCAGTTGGCGCATCAGCTGCGCCACTCCGGCTGCGTCCAACTGCGAGAGATCGGGAGGTGTCCAATCCGTGTCGGCGGAAATTTGGACCATCCGGGTTTCCATCTTGTGCTGGACGGGCACGTCATTCACGGCGAGGTCGATCATTCCCTCGATGGCGATCCGGTCGGCGGCGCTGGTGGTCTCCAGTTGCAGGGTGCCGTCGGCGTTGCGGATGAGCTTGGTGTCGGGATCGAGCGCGATGCCCTTGCTCGCGAAGTAATCGGCGGGGCTCAGCTGGGCGGGCTCGTCGGGGTCTGTCCAGATGATGTCGTCGTCCTTTTTGTCGAACAGGGTCGCGAGGTGCTCGGAGGGTGACATTCCTTCGGGGAGGACGGGGACCTCCGCGAAGGGATCGGTTTCCTTGCTCGAAGGATCGGCGAAGAAATCCGGCGGGAGCTTGAAGGATTTCTTCACGGTCTCGCCGGATTCCTTCGGAGCGGTGAAGGCATACTCGCTGCCAGTGCGGGAGACCTTCAGACCTGACATCGCGGCGAGCAGGTGGATGGCACCATCGAGGTTGCGGATGCCGGTCTTCACGGTCAGTGGACGCGTGGCCTCGGGTGGGACGACGAAGGTGAGGCTCAGCGGGATTTCGCCGGATTCGCGGCAGACATTTTCATAGGCAACCTGGAGCTTGGCGAGGGCGGCCTTGAGCGGGAGGCCGTCTATTTCCACTTCCGGCAGGTAGAATTTCTTCAGCTGGTGCGGGCGATGGGTGGCGTGAACGCCGGGGCTGGCGGGGCGGTCGGAGACCTTGGTGGGGAGGCCGGTGGTTTCGGCGTTTTGATCGGCGGCGGGGGATGAAGAGGTGCGGTTGTTGGTGACGTTGGTCTGCTTGCTGCGCGCGATGTGATCTGCCCCGCGATAGAGGCAGATCAGGGCGACGAGGAGGGTGGCGGTCGCAACGACGCGCTTTTTCTTCATGGTGGGTAGCGTGGGAAGTGCGGCGGGCTTGGACAAGATGAATGAATGTGGGGAGTTCGGGAGCTTCATTCTCACTCGCTCTTCGGTTAACCTTCGTCCCCTTACTCATTCCACAAGGGTGCTCCTCCGCAGCAGGGCTGCGCTCAGTCCGGGTCTCCGACGACTTGGGCGGAGGTGAAAGATGAGGCGGAGTCGTTTGGTGCTTCGGCGGGCTAGCGGCCCGCGCACCCAGCGTTGTGTCGACTGAAAGTCGACACCCCTTACGGCCACTCGTCTGCGGAGAACTTTAGGAAATACATTGTGCTATTGCCTTCGTAGACGACGCCGAGGTGGGAGTCATCCACCGGGGCGAGGCAGGAGTAGCCGAAGCCGCTGCGGGAGTCGTAGAGGCGGGCGTCGGTTTCCGGCCAGGTCATGCCTTGGTCGGTGGAGCGCTTCACGGTCATGGCGCGTCGGCCGTCGGTGGCGTCGGGATTCGAGAACCACAGTGCGCCCTTCCACTCTAACAGGCTGCCCATACACACCGGTTCGCGGAGTGCCTTGCGGTCGGTGGGGTGGAGTTCCCAGGTTTTCCCGAGGTCCTTGGTGGTGGCGATGGTGCGGGAGCCACCGCGGTTGTCGCGGCAGTTGATCATGACGGAGCCGACGGCGAGCTGGGCGACCTGGGCTTCAGTGGTGTCGCTCTTCACGCCGGTGCCGGCTTGCCAGGTTTCGCCGTGATCCTCGGATGAAATCATGGTGGACCATGGCTTCCCATCCGCCGCGCGATACTGGGCGGCGAAGACGAGGGTGCCGTCCTTCAGGGCGATGCCCGCGCCGGGACCATTGAAGAACAGGCGCATCGCCGGGTCCTTCACTTGGGTGGTGATGTTCACCGGCTTCGACCACGTCTTGCCGTCATCGTCGCTATGAACGAGCACGAGCTGGCCGGTTTCCTCCGGCGTCATGCCGGGACCGGAGCCGCCCCATGCGCGATTGCCGTGGCTCCAGAGGGAGGCGATCCAGATGCGGCCATTGGAAGGGTCAACGAGGATGGCGGGATCGCCGACGCCGTCGTGGCCGTGCTTCGGGTCATTGCCCATGTCGACGGCGACGCGCATCGGCTCCCAGCTCTGCCCGCCGTCGGTGCTGCGGGAGGCGCCGACGTCGATGTTCGCGGGAAGGTCGCCGGCGTGGCCGTAGCGGATATCGTAAACGGCGATGAGCGATCCAGCCTTCGTGTGCACGAGGCCGGGGATGCGGTAGGACTTTGACTGGTCGTCGCCGGGGAGACGCACTGCGTAGCCGATGCGCTGCGTGCCAACGGGTGAGGGTTGCGCGGGCTCCAGGACCTTGCCGCCGACCTTCGCGCGGAAGAGCGAGGCATCGATGTGATGATCGATGGATGCGGTCTCTTTCAATTCGGGCGAGACCCAGAACCAGTGCTCGCCGGAGGACAGCTCGTGTTTGCTTGTCAGGGAGATCTTCTCGCCGGCTTTTGTGGCCTCGGCGATGGTGGCACCCGGATCTGCGGAAGGATCGGCGCTGCCTGCCACGATGCGGAAGGACGCGATGTCTGCCATGTCAGTGGTGCCGGTAAAGCCGAGCTCGAGGCTCTCAAGCGTCACCGAGCCTTCGCTACCCTCGACGACGATGCGGAAGCCGAGGATGGGATTGAAGTCTTCGCGGATGAATGCGGGGCAGACGGGTTGTACGGTCTCTAACAGAATCGCACGCGCCGGGCCGGGGCGGTGCAGGGTGAAGTCATCCATCATCACGCCGGCATCGGGCGGAGCGGTGACGATGAAGCGGAGTTCGCTGGTTCCGGTCGGGAGTTCGAGCCGGATCTCGGTCTTGAAGCCACCGGTGGTGGCGTCGTCGGCGTTCTTGATCTCTTTCCACGAGCCGCGTTCCTTCGCCTCGACGCGGAAGCGGAAGGGATCGCGTTTGGTCCAGCGTTCGGCGTGGAAGGTGAGCGCAGTGCCCTTCGCGGCGGGTTCGGTGAGGGCGAGGATGGCGCTGCGTTCTCCGTCGCCGGAGAGGCGGAGGGATTGCACGCCACTCTTCGCGTTGCCGGGGTGAATCTGGGCGTTGCCGGGTTCGGCGGACCAGGTGCCGATGGTGGTCTTTGCTTCGGTCAGTGGGCCGGCGGGCAATGACTCGAAGGATTCGGCGGAGAAGAGCGGGGAGATTAGCGCGAGGGCTGCGATGGCAAACGCAGTCGTTCCGCTACGAAGAATTCCGCTACGATCGAGAAGAAGATGGAGTGAGCTCGTCATTCGGATCTCAGAGAACATGCTGGGAAAGAATACGTGTGGAGAGTGCGATCACTTGCTGGTCGGGTGAGGCGACCGGTTGAAGTATTCATTTTGAAATCCCATCTACGAACCCACCTTCCCCACCGACGCGCCTTTCACGGTCGCCGGTGTGATCCACGCATTGCCGCCGGGATTGGGATCACCGGTGGCGATGCGTTCCAAGCGGCGGACGACGAGCTTCGCGACGGCTTCGGGATCGACGCGGTAGCCGGAGATTTCCGGCACGAGGTGATCGAGGAAAGGTTCCCAGCCGAGCGTAATGAGGCTGAGATGGCGGGGAACTTGCAGGCCTTGGCTGGCGAGCCACGTGAGGGCGGTGGCGGCTTGTCGCGGACGGGTGGCGATGATGGCGGTGGGTGGGCTCTTGAAATTCAGCGCGCGCGCGAGGACGCGGCCGAAATCCCCGGGCGAACCGTTTTCCACCAGCACGGTGGCTTCAAAGCCGGGCTCACCGAGCTCCGTGACGCCGCGGACGGCGGCTTCCACACCCATCAGCGCGTCGGCGGGAGAGAGCACGATCACGCGCCGGTGACCCATGCGCCACAGGTGGCCCGCGGCATGATGCGCGGTCGCCTGCCAATCGACATCAAGGTGCGGCAGCCTGATGCCCGGATGCGGATAGCCGCGGATGAGGGCGGGGATGCGGGTCTTCATGAACCAGCCCTGCACGGCGGCGCTGGAGCGCAGGAGCATCCACGCGCTGCAGTGTTGTTCCTCCATGAAGGCCTCGATGCGCTTGGCTGGGTTCTTCTGTTCATACCAACCGGGTGCGAAGACTTCGAGCGATCCGCCCTTGCTGGCGAGCGCCTTGCGGACCTGGTCGATCTCTAACAGCATCGGCTGTGGCAACTGCTCCAAGCGTCGGTGGGAGAGCAGGCCGATTTTCAAGGCGGGGGTCTTCTCGCGGATCGCTTCATCGCCGGCCCCGGTCACGCGGCGGCGTGTGCCGGCATCGGCCGGGGCGAGCACGCCATCGCGCTCGAGTTGTTGCAGGGCGAGGCGGATGGTGTCGCGGCCGACTTGGAGGGTCTCGGCGAGGCGGCGTTCACCGGGTAGCAGCTTCGGCCATTCGCCTGAGGCGATGCGCAGGTGCATCACGCGCACGCATTCGGCGACGAGATTGCCGCGGTAAGGCATCGGGGCTCCGGTCATGAGGGGAGTGTTCCCCGATCGCGGGTGAGGGCAAGTTTCAACTGGTGGGTGCGGCAGACCACTTGGGTGCTGGGGGCGCGGGACTCATCCCGCTTGAACAGAAGGTTCGCAGGCGCTGTGAAGCGGGATGAATCCCGCGCTCCCAGTTCGCTGGCGTTTCATTCACGGCGCGACCGCCTTGATCACGAAATCGACGATGGGCGCCGGATCGGGCAGGCTGTGCGGGTGGTGTTTGCCGCCGGGCTTGCGGATCACCTCGATGCGGCCGCCGAGTTCGCGGTAGCGTTTCTCGACGAGGTCGATGTTCTCGCTCACGGGCACTGCTTCGTCGGCATCGCCGATGACGGCGAGGATGGGAATACCGGCCATGGCGAGCGGGGCGAGGTTGTCGACGGGGTTGCCTTTCCATGCGAGGGCGGCGGCCTCGTCGGGGAAGTGATAGACCTTGATCAGGCGCTGCCAGTCCTCGGGCGATCCGGGTGCGAGGCCCTTGCCGCCGGGCCAGCTCTTGAAGTCGCACACGGGAGCATCGACGTAGAGCGCAGCGGTCCGGTCGGGGTGGCGTGCCGCCCAGTTGAAGGCGAAGAGTCCGCCGCGGCTGAAGCCTTCGAGGACGGTCTTCTTGGACAGCGAATGATAACGGGTGACGAAGGCGTGGAAGCGATCCATCGCATCCAGTGCCACTGGCGCGCCATAGAGATTCTGCACATCGATGTAGGCGACGTGGAATCCCTTCTCTAACAAGCCGATGTCCCCTTGCGGTTCATGGCCGAAGAATTCCGTGCGCCAGATCCAGGGATTGCCGAGAGCCGCTGTCTTCGGGCGGACGAGGAGCGCGGCCCGGCTGGCGAGCTGGAAATCGAGGCGCTCATGGCCGTTCCAATTCGAGGACTTTGCCGAGACGAGGGCCTGATAGTCGTCCAACCATTCTTTCGCCCGCGCATCGGCGGTTGCCAAGGGTTGGCCTTCGGGAATGCCGGGGCGTCGGTGTCTGGTCGAGGTGAGCCAGGCATGCTTCAGCAGGTCCTGGCGGTCCTTGAGGATACGAAGCGGCGGGTCATTCGCGAACCGGGGCTCGCCCGGAAGCTTGAGCAGCGGCCAGATGCCAGCGCAGGCGGCCTCGGCGATGAAGCGGTGCCCGGCATCGCCCGGATGAACGTTGTCGGCGGCGTAGATGAAAGCAGGGTCATTCGTTTTGGCCGCAGCGATGGCGGCGCGCAAGGCGGGTCGGATGTCCACGGTTTCCCAGCCTCTTTCCTTTTGTGAGAGCAGCCATTCCGAGAAGCGATCCAACGCGGCATCGTAGCGCGCCGGGTCCGTCGACGGCTTGTCCGCCTGATGCAGCGGCGGAGTGAGGAAGATCACGCGGGCTCCGGCACTGGTGGCCTCGTCCTTCAGGTGGGTGATGCCTTTTTGATAGGCGGCTTTCCGTGTCGCGTCGGGCGGCAGGTAGATGCCGTCGTTCATGCCGTAGCAAGCGATGACAAGCGTGGGCTTGAAGGCGGGAAGGACACGGCCAAGGCGCTCGTGCAGATCGGGGCGGGGGAACTTGCCGCCGGCGTGGCCTTCTTCGGAGAGGCCGGAGACGGTCTCGCTCGGCAGGCCTATGTTGACGATCTCGGCGTCCTTGAACCCCTGTGTGGATCGCAGGGCGGACTCGACGAAGGTGGTCCAGCGGCCGTCGTAGGTGATGCTGTCGCCAACGAAGAGGACTCGCGGCACTTCGGCACGGAGCAGCGCGGGCAAAAGGATGAGGGCGGCGAGCAGGCGTTTCATCGGGGCTATCAGGAACGTGGGAAAGGAGCGGTTTCTAGCAATTACCTCGCTGGTCGGGCGAGCAAACCGGATTGGAAAGCTTGCCGAGGGAAAGGATCGGTGAAGTTTATGAGTTGAGCTAGGAATGTCCCGTATTCTCATCGCCCTTTTCATGCTAATGCCAGGCGCTGCACTGCACGCCGGGATCGAGGTTTCGCGCGTGGTGGTGCCGGTTTTCAATGACGGCTCGGAGTCGCTGGTGGGCGAGTTTTCCTTCGATACGGACCGGACGCGGACGGTGAAGGCGATCCAACTGTCCGGTGAAGGCACCATGGCTGCAGCGGACATCGCGGAGGTCGGTGTGCGGCATCTGCGAAAGACGGGGGATCGCTGGATCGGGAAGACGAATGATTTTCAGCCTGCGATGGAACTCACCGCGGACCTTGAGTTTCCGGAGGGGAAGCATCGCTGTGAGCTGGTCGTGAAGACACAGCCGGGCGCGGATCTGACGCATCGATTCGGGATGCGGGTGGTGGCGATTGAGTTCGCAGATGGCGAGACGATGCGGGCAGAGGAGGATTCAGGAGAGGCTGCGTCACGGTTTGCCTACCGCATTCACCGGAAAGGCGAGCATGGCTGCGATACCTTCCGAATTCCGGGCCTGGCACGGGCGAGGGATGGCTCGCTGCTGGCAATCTACGACATGCGCTACGATGGCCCGCACGACCTGCAGGGTCACATGGACATCGGGCTCTCTCGCTCGACCGATGGCGGGAAGACGTGGTCCCCGCCGCGGGCGATCCTCGACATGGGCGAGCACGGCGGAAAGCCACAGCGCGAGAATGGTTGCTCCGATGCGAACATTCTGGTCGATGCCAACAGTGGCCGCATCTTCGTCGCCGCGGTGTGGACGCACGGTCGGCCGGGCACCCATCAATGGCGGGGCAAGGGATCGGAGCCGGGCTTGGGGATTGATGAGACGAGTCAATTCATGTGCGTTCACTCGGACGATCACGGCGTGACGTGGAGCGAGCCCCAGAATCTAACAATCCAGCTCAAGCAGCCGCAATGGTGGCTCTTCGCACCCGCACCGGGAAATGGCATCACGCTGCGCGATGGCACTCTGGCGATGCCAACGCAGGGTCGT
>Ga0307406_10000260_pt1 | contig 31960 bp, 24 predicted proteins | sample 322Cmetagenome_3_FD_203706 | JGI IMG/M metagenome (GOLD analysis project Ga0307406, IMG submission 203706) | Maize rhizosphere microbial communities from greenhouse at UC Davis, California, United States - 322HYB-C-2 | ecosystem: Host-associated > Plants > Roots > Rhizosphere > Soil | place...
ACCCCGGCATTGCGCAGCACATGCTTCCCGATCACCAGATGCCGCGGCAGTCCCCTGCCGATCGCCGTACGGACATGCTCCTTCGACCGCTGATCGTCGATGGACGCCATCGAGATCTGCGCCATGTAAGCGATCCACGACACCGAGAGCGCGATCGCCGGGAGGGTCAGATGCCAGAACCGATCCACGCCGGGCGCGCCCGCGCCGAAGCTCGGAAACCACCGCAGGTTCACTGCGAAGAGCCCGAGGAGCGCCGTCGCCGCAACATAGCTCGGTATCGAGATCAGCAGGGCGATCAGTCCCGCGATCGCAGGTCTGATGCGCTCGGTGAGCCCGCCGATCAGACCGAGCGCGATACCGAGCAGCACGATCAGGACGGCGGCGTAGAGGACCAGTTGCAGAGTGACCTCTGCGCGAGGCGCGAGCACGGAGATGACAGAGTCCCGGTAGGTGTACGAGGTGCCGAGGTCTCCACGCAGCAGACCTCCGATCCACTCGACGTAGCGCACGATCAGCGGCCTGTCCAGGCCCAGCTGCTCTCGCATGGCCGCGCGGGCCTCTTCGGTCGCCTTCCCTCCGAGGATCTGAGCGATCGGGTCTCCCGGCGTGAGGGACAACGCCGAGAAGACGAGGAACGACGTCACGAGTATCGTCGCCACGGGGAGCACGATCCAGCGCACGAGCCGTTGGCGCACTCTGGTCGCCGCAGAGGCGCGCCTTCCGATCGCCCGCACGCTCACGGTCGATGGCCCCAGATCGATCCCCGCTGTCACAGCCGGAACTCCGGGCGCAGGTGAGCCCACGGTTGCAGCGTCTCCCAGACGGCGGCCATCTGCAGAAGCCGAGCGTCCTGATGCTGAGGCATGTGCAGCTGCATGCCGACAGGCATCCCGTCGGAATCGAACCCCGCCGGCACCGTGATCGCGGGGATCCCGGCATGAGATGCGGGTTCGGTGTACCGATGAAAGTCGATCGCCGGGTGCGCGACGGGCACCCCGTCTATCTCGGTGTTGCCCCCTGCTGCGCCCGGATGCGGGAACGCCGCCACCGGGCTCGTGGGAGTGATGAGCAGATCGAACTCCTCGAACACGCGGTTGTAGGTCCGGGTGATCTCGGCTCGAGTCTCGGAAGCCGTGTGAAGGTGTCTCTCCAATGTGACCCGCTGCGCCGCCTCGCTGACGCTGCGCATGGCGGGATGCGGCAGCGGGGCGTTCGGATCGAGGAAGGCGGGACCCCAGAAATCGATGAAGTACTCCACCGGGTCCGGCAGAGGCAGGTCGATGAGATTGACCTCGGCTCCTGCGCCCACCAGCACGTCGATGGCCCGACGGACGACGGCAGCCACCTCAGCACTCGGGGCCGCACCGGACGGGCTCTGCGCGTAGGCGATGCGGACACCGGCGAGGTCGGCGGGAAGGGCGCGCACGGCGCTGACGAAGTCGCGGGCGGGCAACGGCGTCGAGAACGGAGCCAATGGGTGATGCCCCGCCGTGACCTCCAACAGAAGAGCCTGATCGACGACGGTACGGGTGAGCGGACCGTCGGTCACCGCCGAGTCCCAAGGGTGCTCACCCGGGATCCAACGCAGCGAGGCTTTGAGCCCGACCACACCGCAGTAGGACGCGGGGATGCGCACCGACCCGCCGCCGTCTGAGCCCCAGGCGAGCTGTCCCATGCCGGATGCGCTCGCCACTGCTGCACCGCCGCTGGATCCGCCGGCGGTGCGCGACAGCCGCCAAGGGTTGTTGGTGACTCCGGTGAGTGCGCTCTCGGTGACTCCGAGCATCCCGAACTCCGGGGTGGTCGTCTTGCCGATGAGGATAGCCCCAGCGCCTCGAAGACGGCCCACTGCGAGAGAATCCGCATCGGGGACGTGCTCGGCGAACTGCGTGCTGCCGAAGGTCGTTCTGATCCCCGCTGTGGCCGAGAGGTCCTTGACGGTGAGCGGCACGCCGAACAGCGGAGGCAGGTCTGCTGGATCTGCTCGCATCACCTCCTCGTCCGCACGCGCCGCCTGATCCATTGCCTGCTCGGCGAGGACCGTGACGAAGGCGTTCGTCTGCGCTTCGTGCTCATCGATCTGCTGAAGCGCGGCGGCCACCGCCTCCGACGGCTTGACGCTGCGCGAGCGGATGAGGGACGCCACGTCTGCACCGGACATCCAGGCGAGCTCGTCGGAGCGCGGAGTCGTCGACATCACGCCTCGTCCTCCTCGTCCACGCTCCACAGCGCCTTCCACGTCGCGACCATCGCCGGTCGCTCGGATCCCTCGATCTCCATGACGCAGTCGTAGGTGACGAGGTAGCCGCCGGCTCGAGGCTGCAACTGCGTGATCTCACCCGCGACTCGCACACGGTCGGAGATGGTCACCGGAGACGTGAACCGGACTCGATCGAGACCGTAGTTCCACCCCGTCCACGCGTCCGCCTCCACGTACGACACCTGGCCGACGAGGTGATCCAGGAGCGCCAGCAGGTGGAATCCTTCCACCAGGCCCTCCGGATAGCCTGCAGGATCGAAAGGGCTCTCGGCCTGATCCAGGTAGGACGCCTTCTCGAAATGGATTCTGGCGTCGTCTGATATCTCGAGCCATTCGCTGACGAACCGTCGTCCGACGAGACTCTCGATCTCGCTCCAAGGGGCCACGGCGCGCTCTGCGCTGGTTGGGATAGTGCTCACGGTGCTCCTCGGGTACTCGCACTCAAGGTCGGGTGAAAGCACTCTACGAAAAAACTCGCCGTTTGTATAGAGCTCGTCACAAAATAATAATCGTCAGCCGTTCGCGCTCTGCACGCCCACCAAGCCGAGCGCCGCCAAGCCGCGCTCCACCACCGCTCGCTGACGCTCTTCCGTCCAGTACTGCGGGTGTTCGACCGCGGAGAGCACAGCTCCGTTGACGAGCGTGCGAAGGAAGTCGATCGCCTCCCCCATCGCATCCTCATCAATCAGACCGTTGAGCCTCGCCCGGAATGCCGAGCGGGCCCTGCCCTCCATCGAGTCGAAGAAGCTCGCTATCGCACTGTTGTCCGCGGAGTGGACGAGCGCGACTCTGCAGCGCTCGATATCGATCTCCTCAGGTGTCAGCGGAACCATCCACAGCAGGTACGCACGCAGGTCCTCGACGCGGTCGCCGGTCAGGGGCAGCGATGCGACATCATCGTCGTAGTTTGTGGACAGCTCATCGATGATGCCGGCCAGGAGCGTCTGCCTGTCCGCGTAGAAGTGCGTCACCAGCGTGATGGAGCCCTTGAGTTCGCGGGCCAGCGCACGCAACGTCAGCCCGTCGGGGCCGCTGCGGGCGAGCACGCGCATCGCCGCCACGCTGATCTCATGCCTGCGCGCCGCATGGTCGACGATCTTCGGCATGATCCCTCCTCCGTCTGTAACACCCCGCCCGGTCAGAGCAGCTGGAATACGCGGATCCGGATCCGCTGGCCTTCATCGCTCGCCACCCCGATGAACTGATTCTCCGCCAACCATCGGTACGTGGGCGAATCCGTGCGGAAAGTGAAGGCCGTACGGAAATAGTACGAGCCTTCCTCGACGGGTTGCCCTGCCTCGAGAAGCTCCTCGACCTCGAGCGTCGCACGGAAGTAGCCCACATTGGTGACGTCCACCACGACGCCATCGCTCGTCTTGATGAGATACCGGGCCTCGACACGCGTCGTGTCCTGCCGCTTCACCGACCAGTCGCCGCCGCCCGACAGCACCTCGCCCGAGAGGCGTGGCCCTTCGAAACTCCCCCCCGTGATCGGAGTGAACCACAACTTCTCGTCTTCTCCGACACCGATGTGCCACCCCTCGGCGATGTCCACGAGGATGTCGAAGGCGAACTCGAAGGTCGGCATGGTCAGGTCGGGCATGGGGTTCCTCTTGTCGTGGTCTTTCAGGTGTGTTCCTCGGCGGTCATGCGCAGACCCGAGCGGAATCATCGGGGCGCCGGCAGACGTCCCGACACGACCGCACCCCGGTAGACGACCGCGGTCGGATGTACGGCGGCGAGGTCGTAACCGGGAGTCGTGAACGGGTCGACGTTGAGCACGACGAGGTTTGCGAGCTTTCCCGGCGATACGCTGCCGTAGTCCTTCTCGATGCGCAGCTGCACCGAGGCATCGATCGTGTACCCCCGAAGCAGCCTGGACAGCGAGAGCGATGCTGCGGCGGCAGGTCGCCTGCTCTCGACGAATCGTTCAGCATCCAGAGGCACCTCCGGATCGATCCGGGTGACGGCGATCTGCATGCCGAAGAAGGGTGCCGCCCGGTGCAGTTCAGCGGCCGACACCACATCACTCGAGAACGTGACCCGCGCACCGGCGTCGGCGATCGCGGCCACGTCGTACATACGCTCCCAGCGATGCGGACCGAGGTGGCGTGCGGCCTCCTCCCCGAAGTATCCGCCGGACCAATGATTGGTCCAGTTGACGATCACTCCGAGCTCAGCGGGCCGAGCCAGATCGGCCGGATCCACGAGCTCGCAGTGAGCGAACGTGACCTGGACGTTCCATGCGGTGCCCTCTGCCTCCACCTGAGACCGTGCACGCTCTACCGCGTCGCATGCCGTGCGGAAGGCCCGGTCGCCGACCATGTGGATGTGAAGGTCCACGGCTGCTCCGTTGCACAGACGCAGGCACTCCACGAGATCGTCGAGCTCCATCTGGATCGCCCCCAGCGGGCCCGCATTGTCTTCGCTGAGCAGCGGATCGATGACGGCTCCGCTGCCGAGCTCGTTCGTGCCGTCGAGGAACAGCTTGACGGTGCGCACCCGCACCTTGCTCGAGTCGGAGTCGTCGTCGAGCGCAGCCACCGTCTCGAGCGCCTCTGGCAGATCGGCCAGGGTGCGGAACCGAATCGCTCCTTCGTAGTGCATGTGGAGGTCTCCACGGCTGTCGAGCTCTCGCATCGCAGTGATGACCTCCGGCGACTCGATGAGCGCGTCGAATACGGCCACCACTCCGGTGCTCCCGAGGAAGTCCAGGACCGGCCGGATGATCTCCGGCGTCGGCCGCTCCGGCGGAGTCCAGCCCAGCGCCTCATACATTCGCGGAAGGAACCCCGCGTGCGCGTTCTCGAAGATGTACCCGGTCGGGCGTCCACCGGCATCCCTCGCGAATCGCTCAAGTCCTGGCACAGGGTCCGGAGTGTTCTCGTCGACACCGAGGAGCTCGAGCATCCGGGTGTTGACCCAGCTCGCATGATCGCCGGAGTCCTGTACGAGCACCGGACGATCGGAGATAGCGCTATCGAGCAGCTCCTTCGTCGCGCCGGCTTCGCCGAGGAGAGCAGTCGGGAAGTACTCGAAATACAGGTACGGCGCCTCCTCTTTCGGATGCGCTGCGCCGTGGTCGCGAATGGCATCGAGGAGCTCGTCCACGCTGTGCGTCTCCGGCAGCTGCACATGCCATCTGCTCATCGCCACCAGGGCGGGGTGGGAGTGGGCATCGATCAGACCGGGGATCACCGTCCTCCCATCGAGATCCATCGTCGGGAGATCGTGATCCGCGGGGAGATCGGAGGCACGACCCACCCACTCGAAGCGGCCGTCTCGGATCACGACGGTGTCCGCCACGGGACACTGGTCGTCGGAGGTGTGGATCACCGCATTCGTCAGGATCATCCCGGACATCACCCTTTCGCGGGGCAGGACTCCCCGGTTCATTCGCCACCACCGGTGCCGCCGAGGTAGGCGACGGAGGGCATCGACATGTACGCGAACGACGTGATCGCGCCGCCGAGGCGGCTGTTCAGAAACGTCGTGGTGTGCAGGCTCAGCAGCGGGATCGCGGCCGACGTCGCCTCCCCGATCTCCTGCGCCTCGATCACGAGGCGCGCACGGTCCTCCGGATCGACGGCCGCTCGCGCCCGCTCGAGGAGAGTGGCGAGCTCGGGATCGGCGATCTGCGTGTAGTTGTAAGGGGCACCTTCAGTCAGGGTGAACCCGAGGGGCTCCAGCGGCTCCGCCGTCGCGTTGAAGGACTCGCCGAGCAGCAGGTCCAAGCCGAAGCGCTCCCTGGTCACCGTGTCGTAGGAGGCGGTCGCATAGTCGAGGGGCTGGAGATCCTTGATCTCGATCTGCACACCGACCGCCTCTGCCTGCTGCTGCACCAGCTGCGCCACCCGCGAGAGGGTGGCCTGCCCCGCGGGCACGCCCAGCACCAGCGTCTCGCCGCCATAGCCTGAGCCTTCGACGAGCTTCTTCGCGGCCTCGGGATCGAACGTCCGCGCAGCCGCCCACTTGTCATAGGCGTCCTGGTACAGCTCGTGCTGCGCGGTCGGCCACGTGCGCGGGGTCACCGTGGCGTAGAGAGGGGCCGCCGCTCCGGAGTACACGGTCGTCGCGAGCGCTTCTCTGTCGATGGCCTTCTGCAGGCCATCCCGGAGGGCGACGTCGGCCAGCGGCCCGTCCGCCCTGGCCACATACAGCTGCAGGCTCTCCATCGACGGACCGAAGAAGAGCTGCCCGTTCGAGGCTGCTCCGAGAGTCGGCACTGCGGAGGGATCGATGCGGTATGCGCCGTCGATCTCGCCGGTCGACAGCGCCTGGGATGCAGCCGTGCTGTCCGTGATGAAGGTGAACTTCGCGCGCTCGACGAGCAGAGGGAGCTCCTTGTTCCAGTAGTCGGGGTTGCGCTCGATGGTGATGTCGCTTCCCGGGCGCCACTGGTCGAGCGTGTACGGCCCGCTGCACATGATCCCTCCTGCCGCGGTTCCGAACGACGCACCGGCCGTCTCGGCGAAGGAGCGTTCCACGACGGCACCGGCGAACGTCGCCATCTGCGCATTGAACATCGCATCCGGCTGGGCGAACCGAACCGTCACCGTGGCATCGTCCGTCTTCTCGACGTCGGCGACGTTCGCGAACAGGAACGCGGTGATCGCAGCCGGGTCCGCCGCTCGGTCCAGACTGTAGACGATGTCGTCTGCGGTGACGGGCCGACCGTCCCAGAACGTCGCCTTCGCTTCGATGGTGTAGACGAGCGTCAGCGGGTCCGGCGCCTCGAAGCTGACGAGGTTCGCATGCAGGGTGTAGTCCTCGTCGATCGCCAGGAGCGGGTCGCAGAGGTTCGCGACCACCGTCGCGCTCGAGTACGTCGCGGAGTCCCTGGGATCAAGCGTCGCCGGCTCGCCATCCGAGAGGTTCCACGTGATCTCCGACACCGACTCCGCAGCCGATGGTGCGCGATCGGTCAGGTCGACCTCGATCTCGTTGGATCCCGTCGGGGTCGAGCATGCGGTGATGGACAGGAGACCCGCGGCGATGGTCGCCATCGTCAAGACCCTGCGGTATCGAAGGGACGTGCGTTCGGCCATGGAGTCCTCCGGATGGGCGGCTGTTCAGACTTTTATAGAACACTTGCTATTAAAAAAGCAAGAGGCTTCCCGTTGCAGAACGACCGCTCCGGGCTCCGCGAACACGCGCCTCAGCCGCGCGAAGAGAAAGCGATCTCCCGCAGGATCGCAGCGAGGCGATCCTGCGTCTCCTCGTCGAGCACCGAGTACAACCGCTCCTCCGCAGCGCGCGCCGCGTGGTGGGCGACACGGTGCAGGCGCACTCCGGCATCCGTCGCGACGACGACGTTCGCCCGACGATCTCGAGGGTCGGGCTGCCGCTCGACGAGGCCATCGGCCTGCAGCTCGTCGATGAGCGCCACGACCTGACTGGGATCGAGCCGGAGGAAGTCAGCGAGCTCGCGCTGCGACGGACGCTCGCCGGAGACGGCGAGCGCGAGCACCGAATAGGACCTCACTCGCAGCCCGTGCGCCGCGAGCGCCACGTTCCCCGCAGCGAGCGACAGCGCGTTCGTCCGGGCGAGCAGGAAACTGAGCTCGTCGGCGAGACCGCTCTCGCGCAGCCGGTCCACAGCCACGCTCACATCATCAGTCGGAATCGGGGAGGTCACGACGCAACGATAACAAATGATGAGCGAACACAATGATTGACTTTCTCAATCATTGTGTGGTTCGATCATCGTGATTCGAAAGGACATCATGTCTCTCAACGGAAAAGCCGCCATCGTCACCGGCTCCGGCCGCGGGCTGGGCCTCGCCTACGCGCAGGAACTCGCACGCCAAGGAGCCTCCGTCGTGATCAACGACGTCGACGCCGCCATCGCCGACTCAGCGGTCGAGAGCATCCGCTCAACGGGCGGAAACGCCACCGCCGTCGCGGCGCCGGTCGGGTCTGCGGACACCGCACAGGCTCTGGTCGATGCCGCCGTCTCCCACTTCGGACGACTCGACATCCTCGTGACGAATGCCGGAGTCCTACGCGACACCGTGCTGTGGAAGATGAGTGACGACGACTTCGACACCGTGATCGACGTTCACCTGCGTGGAACATTCACCACCGTCCGCGCCGCTGCCTCCTATATGCGTGAGAACGAGATCGCCGGCCGCATCATCTGCATCGGATCGCCTACCGGCCAGCGCGGCAACTTCGGGCAGACGAACTATGCGGCGGCGAAGGCGGGGATCGTCGGGATGGTGCGCACCTGGGCGCTCGAGCTCCGGCGGGCGGGGATCACTGCGAACGCGGTCATTCCCGTCGCCGCCACGGCGATGACCGCGACGGTGCCGTACTTCGCCGCCGCCGTCGAGGCGGATGCCGCAGGCCGACCGATGCCCGACTTCTTCCGGCACGACCTCGGCTTCGGCACCGCTGCCGACGTCAGCGGACTCATCGCCTACCTGGCCTCGGACGACGCGGCCGGCGTGACAGGACAGGCGATCGGCATCGGCGGCGACCGCATCCAGCTGTGGTCCCATCCCGAGCCCGTGGTCACGGAGTACCGTGACGGAGGCTGGACGACCGCCGCGCTCGAAGAGCTCTTCCCCGCACTGATCGGCGAGCGGCTGCAGGACGTCGGCGAGAAGTTCCCGCCTCTTCCCGCCGAACTCCAGCGTCCTGCTCCTCAGGCCTGATGACCGTGGCCCGCTACGAGTCGGCCATCGACCTCGCCTCGATCACCGCCGTCGACATGCATGTGCACATCGAGGTCGATGAACACGGGCACACCTCGCTGCCACCCGACCTCGCCGACGCCGCCTCCGCCTACTTCTCGACAGAGGGGCCGCGCCCCGATCTCGACTCGGTGGCGTCCTACTATCGCGATCACCGCATGGCCGCAGTCGTCTTCACCGTCGACGCGACGACGCAATTGGGCCACAGGGGCCTCGCGAGCGAGGAGATCGCCGAGGGTGCAGCGCGCAACAACGACGTGCTGATCCCGTTCGGCTCGGTGGACCCGCGCCTCGGCATCGAGGCCGTCGACCGCGCACGGCGTCTCATCGACGAGCACGGCGTTCGCGGATTCAAGTTCCACCCCACTGTCCAGGGGTTCGATCCCAGCAATACGACGAACTACGCGCTCTACGGCGTCCTGCAGGACGCGGGAGTGGTCGCCCTGTTCCACACCGGGCAGACAGGCATCGGCGCAGGACTCCCCGGTGGGCGTGGCCTGCGTCTCGGGCTGTCGAACCCGATCCTGCTCGACCCGGTTGCCGCGGACTTCCCCGACCTGCAGATCGTCATGGCGCACCCGTCGGTGCCCTGGCAGGACGAGGCGCTGTCGGTGGCGACCCACAAGCACAACACCTGGATCGACCTGTCGGGCTGGAGCCCGAAGTACTTCCCGGAGAACCTCGTCAGGCACGCGAACACGCTTCTCCGGTCCCGCGTGCTCTTCGGCTCCGACTTCCCCCTCCTCACCCCCGAACGCTGGATGCGCGACGTCGACAAGACCTCGCTCAGATCAGAGGTGATGCCGGGGATCCTCAAGGACAACGCTGCACGCCTGCTCGGCCTCGCACACTGACCCCATCGAAAGGAACATCATGACCACCACCGTCGCCTATGCCGACGTCGACGGACTCGCCGGAACAGATCTCGGCTGGTCCGAATGGCTGGAGGTCACGCAGGACCGCGTGAACCTCTTCGCCGACGCCACCGACGACCACCAGTGGATCCACACCGACCCGGAGCGTGCGAAGGACGGCCCCTTCGGAGGACCGATCGCGCACGGCTTCCTGTCCCTCTCGCTCGTCATCAAGTTCTGGACCGAGCTGTTCGACGTCGACGGCGTCTCCACTAAGGTCAACTACGGTCTCGACAAGGTCCGCTTCATCTCCCCCGTCACCGTCGGCGCTCAGGTGCGCGGCAACGCCGTGATCGCCGAGGTCGCCGAGATACCGGGCGGCTACCAGCTCGCCGTCGACCACACCATCGAGATCCAGGGCGCCGCCAAGCCCGCCGTCGCCGCGCGGAGCCTGTACCGCTTCTACGCGTGACACCTCTCGGCGCCCGGCACACGGCGGGCGCAGACACCGCTTCGGCGCAAGGACGCGCCCCACCTCGAAGAAGAGAACGATGCACACACAAGGCCTGGGAGCCTGGCTCCCTCGACGCCGACTGCGAAACCCCCGCAAGGCGGCGATCGCCTTCGGAGACGGGCAGCAGCTCTCCTATGCGCAGCTCGCGCACTCGGCGGAGCGCATGTCCGCGGTCCTCGTCGAACGCGGCGTGCGCCAGGGCGACAGGGTCGCCTATCTCGGCGAGAACAGCCCGGACTTCCTCATCACGCTGTTCGCAACGGTGCGGATCGGCGCCGTGTTCGTCCCCGTCAACACCCGCCTCGCGGTACCCGAGATCGCGCACGTCCTCACGGACAGCGGCGCTCGCATCCTGATCTACGATCCGGAGTTCGCCCATCGGCTCGAGCGCATGCTCGCCGCGCCCGGAGCCCCGGCCCATGCCATCCGCACCGGATCGTCAGGGCGCGACGGCTCCCTCGGGCTCGCCCGTCTGATCGATCAGGCCACGGAGGTCCCGCCATTGCACGCGGCCGACGACGACACTCCTGCGGCCATCGTCTACACCTCGGGGACCACGGGTCGGGCCAAGGGCGCCGTCCTCACGCACGCGAACCTGACCGCGGTGGCCGTCAACAACCTCATCGACTATGACATCTGCTCCGACGACGTCGCACTGATGATCTCCCCCCTGTTCCACGTCGCGGCTTTGGGCATGGGGGCACTGCCGGTGCTCCTCAAGGGTGGCACCCTCGTTCTCGAGAGAGGCTTCGATGCCGGCACGGCGCTGGATCTGATCGAACGTCACCGCGTCACCATGCTCTCCGGCGTCCCCACCACGTTTCAGCTGCTGGCCGATCACCCGGCTTGGGGCTCGACCGACCTGTCGAGTCTCAGCAAACTGACCTGCGGAGGGTCCGCGGTGCCCTCGCGCATCCTTACCGCCTATGAGGAACGCGGGATGTCGTTCTCCCAGGGGTATGGAATGACCGAAACCTCGCCTGGTGCGACCTCGCTAGCCCCCGAGATGACCGTGCACAAGCACGGCAGCGTCGGTCTTCCGCACTTCTTCACCGATGTCCGCGTGGTCGATGAGCGCGGCAGGGAGGTCACGGCGGGAACCGTCGGCGAGATCCAGATCACGGGGCCCAACGTCTTCGCGGGTTATCACGGCCTTCCCGATGCGACGGCCGCTTCGCTCACTTCGGATGGCTGGTTCCGCTCGGGTGACCTCGGATACATCGACGACCACGGCTACCTATACGTCGCCGACCGGTTGAAGGACATGATCATCTCCGGCGGGGAGAACATCTATCCCGCCGAGGTCGAGTCACTCATCGCAGACATCGACGGGGTGACGGGAGCCGCCGTGATCGGGGTCCCCGACGAGAAATGGGGCGAGGCGCCGATCGCGGTTCTCACGGTTGGCGATGGTTTCGACATCACGCTCGACACCGTTCGAGGAGCGTTGGAAGGTCGCGTCGCCCGGTACAAGCTGCCCACCCGCATCGAGATCGTCGACTCGCTGCCTCGAACCGCCTCGGGCAAAGTGCGCAAGAACGAGGTTCGAGCACTGTTCTCGCGGTGAGGGCGCTCGTCTCGCCGGCTTCCGGGTGCAGGACGCTCGAGGCCGGCGCCTCGCCCGCGAGCCGCCCTGCCCCTCGAGCGGAGACGCGCCCGAGGAAAAGCATGCCGGCTCGTCGATCGATCTTGTACTACCTTGGCGTCAACAACGGTGATCAACGCTCGAGAGGTACGACTGCATGCCGGAGGATCGCGCTCGGTCGGCGTCTATGCGCGACGTGGCCGAGCTCGCGGGCGTATCCGGACAAACCGTCTCTCGCGTGGCGAACAATCTGGGCAACGTGACGGAGCGGACACGCCGTCGCGTCGAACTGGCGATGAAGGAGCTCGGCTATCGTCCGAACATCGCGGCGCGTGCCCTCCGAAACGGCGAGTTCCGATCGATAGCCGTCGTGGTGTTCGGCCTCGAGACTCTGGGCAACGTGCGGACAGTGAGCGCGATAGCCGAGGAGGCGGCGAGACGGAGCTATGCCGTCGAACTGATATCGGTGCAGCATTCGCCCGAAGAAGCGGGCACGGCCGACTTCTCATGGGCCATACGTAGACTCGGGCAGGATGCCGTCGACGGCATCATACTGATCCTGGAGACGAGCAACTCCGCCGGAGCGGCAGTGCGCCTACCTCCTGGCGTTCCCGCGGTGATCGTCGATGCGGGCGCCGCTTTCGAGCATCCGTCGGTCGACGCGAACCAGGAGCAGGGCGCCCGCCTCGCCGTGGATCACCTTCTTGAGCTCGGACATCCGACCGTCTGGCATATCGCCGGGCCGCCCGAATCGAACGCGGCGGCTGCACGTGCACGAGCATGGCGGACTCAGCTCGAACAAGCCGGTCGACTCGTTCCCGAGATGCTCATCGGCGACTGGACCCCTGAGTCCGGCTACAACGCAGCGCTGGAACTGGCCGCCCGCCAGGAAGTGACGGCGGTCTTTGCAGCAAACGATCAGATGGCACTCGGCGCCCTCCGCGCGTTTCACGAGAACGGGGTCCCTGTACCTGAGGGCATCAGCGTCGTGGGATTCGACGACATGGTCGAGTCATCGCAGTTCTGGCCCCCGCTCACGACGGTGCGGCAACGCTTCAAGGCAGCGGGTGCCACCGCCGTATCCCTGCTCGTCGACCAGATCGAGCATGGTGAAGCCCCGGCAGGACGGCGCGTGATCGATACAGAGCTCGTGGTGCGCGCGTCGACCGGCCCCTTCGGCGAGCGATCTTCCCGCCGATAGGCGATCGCCCGACTCACGCCGTTGACATCAGCGTTTCCGAGCATGTATCTTTGGCTCGAATGTTTACGTAACCATTCGTATTTTCGCGGGACCACACCGACATGAAGCTCCCCTCAGAGTTCGGACCCACGATCGTCGAAACTCATCCCTATCCCCCTCCGTTCGTGAGCGAAAGGCCGCTGTCCGTGACATTCACGCAGACCGATCAGACCGGGCCCACCGGGCGCACGACTGAGACCCGTTCCGGGCGGGAATCCTTCATCAGCACGAGCACCGCGCCGCACTGGTTCGATGGCGTCGTCACGGGAAGCGGAGTCGTCGGTGCGATCGTATGGGGCGCTCCGCACGAGCACGTGGTCTCCCTCTCACATGAGCGGTTCTTCGTGCCCGCGAACTCGATCATGCCGCCTCCCGACACCGGCGCGCGGATCGAGGACATTCGACGAGAGCTCCTCTCCGCGAACCCGTCCGCCGCAGCGGCTCTGGTCGCAGACAGCGTCGCGGAAGCTGCAATGGACGATCTCATCTGGACAGACCCGCTTGGCCCCACGTCGGAGCTGCGCATCGAGTGCGCGACGGTCGAACCGCACACGTATCGCCGATCCGTGGACTTCGCCACCGGCGAGGTCCACATCCGCTGGATGGACGACGCCGGCGCGACCGAACTTCGCGTATCCGCCCGCCGCGGCGACTCGAACGTCACCGTGCGGTACCGCTCCGACAGCCCCGGGCCCGTGACGGCGCACCTCGGCATGCCTCGCAACAGAGAGGCACTGCGCGGCGAATCACCCGACTACGCCGACGACGTCGAGTGCCGCGTATGGGAGGAGAGCCCCACGACGGCGAGCCTGGAGCTGCGTGCGACGCACCCCGAGAGTGGACGCATCGTCTCCGCCACGACCCGCATCCAGGCGCCCCTCGCCTCGCAGGTGCGCATCCACGACGGCGACATCATCGCCCGCATCGACACCCTCGCCGGCGAATGGGCGCAGGTCGATATCACCGTGGACGTGAACGACGGCGCTGCGCACTCGTCATCCGATCCCCACGCGCATGACGCGTTGCAGAGAGCCTCCACCCTCTCTCTCGCTTCGCTCGTTCCCGCGGACATCACGACGGAGGAGCTGCTCGGCCGGGCCCCCGACGACACGGACCACGCACTCGCGCTCATCGAGCTGGCCTACGCGGCAGGCCGATACAACATCATCTCGTCGACAGGCGAGCTCCCCGCCACCCTCCAGGGAGTCTGGCAAGGCACATGGTCACCCCCGTGGTCGGCGGACTACACCCTGAACGGGAACGTGCAGAACGGGTCGATCGCCTCGCTCGTGTCTACGGGCACCCCCGAGCTCATTCGATCGGTCACGCGACTGGTCGTCCCTCGCCTCGAAGACTTCCGCACCAACGCGAGACGCGTCTTCGGAGTCGAGGGCGCCCTGCTTCCGTCTCGCATGAGCAGCCACGGCCTCGCCAATCACTTCTCCGCTGACTACCCTCTCCAGTTCTGGACAGGATGCGGCGGCTGGATCCTCCGTATGCTCGCAGACGCCGTCCTGGCGACGGGCGACCGCGAGCTCGTCGACGACAGCACATGGCACCTCGTGGAGGAAGTGCTGCGCTTCTACCAGGAGGTCGGCTCCCAGGTTCCGCTTGCGCCCGCCTACTCGCCGGAGAACACCCCGTTGGGCGCCCCCACCCCCATCTCCGTCGACCCGACGATGGACATCGCGATCCTCCGGGACCTTGCCCGGTCTGCTACCGTGCTCGCCGAGGCCAGAGGAGTGCCGACTCCGGAACTGCCCACGGTCGCTGCACGGTACCGCGTGGAAGACGGGCGTCTCGCCGAGTGGTCATCCCCAGGACAACCCGATGACGTCGCCCATCGTCACGTAAGTCAGCTGTACGGCCTCTGGTACGAGCCCGATGATGCCTTCGACGACCCGCAGCTGCGCAGCGCCGCGGCAAAGCTGATTCACGACAAGATCGCCTGGCGGGCCGAGAACCCAGGACCACCTCCTGGCAACATGGAGATGGCGTTCGGGCTCACACAGCTCGGTCTGGCCGCGGCCACGTTGGGAGACTCCGACGCCCTGCAGCAGTGCATCGAATGGCTCACACAGCTGCACTTCACGACGGCGATGACGACCACTCACGATGCCGGAAGGATGTTCAACGTCGACGCGAGCGGTGGACTGCCCGCTGTGATCGCTTCCGCTCTCGTGCAGTCGACCCGCCAGACGATCCATCTGCTGCCTGCGCTGCCCGGGCCCTGGACGAACGGATCCGTGACGGGGCTCACCACCCGAACCGGCCTGCGGGTGGACGAGCTGAGTTGGGACGAGCACGGCATGACCGTCGCACTGTCCGGCGATCCGGCCTCACGCTGGGTGCGTCGCGAGGGCGTGACTGTTCAGCTCCCCCGGCCTGCGTCCCTGCGCAGCGGATCCGACCCTGCCACGCGCTTCCGTCTTGCGGAGGCCGACTCGCACACCTTGAACTTCCGGTGGGTCGAGGAGACGACTCCCTCGAGATCATGACCAGGTCTCGCCTCCACGCGCCACCACCGGAACCCGCATGCCCGCCGACCCACCCCGAGGCGACCCCCGTCTTCCGCCTCAGAACAGGAATCAGGACCCGATGAACAGACCACTCTCACCCCTCGATCCGTCCACTCTCCCTGCCCCCGTGGACGTCTCCGACAACTCCGCCGCACTTGCGGCAGTGGATGCGGTGATCGAGGCGGGTCCGTACGCGGCGGACTGGGAATCGCTTCGCGCGTACGAACCGCCCCGCTGGTATCTCGATGCCAAACTCGGCATCTTCATCCACTGGGGCGTCTATTCTGTACCTGCTTTCCACAACGAGTGGTACTCGCGAAACATGTACCGCGAGGCGAGCGAAGACTTCGCTCATCATCGGGAGACCTATGGTGAGCATCGCGACTTCGGATACAAGGACTTCATCCCTCACTTCACGATGCGCGACTTCGATCCTGACGAGTGGGCGGCTGTGTTCAAGCGCGCAGGAGCGCAGTTCGTGGTTCCCGTCGCCGAGCACCACGACGGCTTCGCGATGTACGACACGGAGCGATCGCGGTGGAACGCGGCGGCGATGGGACCGCAGCGGGATGTCTTCGGCGATCTGACCGCGGCTGTCGACCGCGCCTGGATGGTACCGGGGGCGTCATCGCATCGGGCCGAGCACTGGTTCTTCATGAACGGCGGTTCCCGTTTCGACTCCGATGTGCGCGACCCTGCGTACGCGGACTTCTACGGACCGGCCCAGCGGGAAGAGGTGGCGCCGAACGAGCGGTTCCTCGAAGACTGGCTGCTGCGGACCGTCGAGGTCATCGACAAGTACCGCCCCCAGGTCCTGTGGTTCGACTGGTGGATCGAGCAGCCGGCCTTCGAGCCCTACCTGCGCCGGCTGGCCGCGTACTACTACAACCGCGCTGCCGAGTGGGGGCGCGAGGTCGCCATCAATTACAAATGGAAGGCGTTCGCCGAGGGCAGCGCCGTGTACGACATCGAACGCGGGACGATGGGCGGGATCCGTCCGGCCGTATGGCAGAACGACTCGGCCATCTCGAAGAACTCGTGGAGCTGGATCGAGGGTCACGAGTACAAGACGGTCGATGCGCTCGTCGCCGAGCTCGCGGACACGGTGTCGAAGAACGGCCTGCTCCTGCTCAACGTCGGCCCCACCCCGGAGGGAACCATTCCGGATGCCGAGAAGCGTGTTCTCGAAGGCATCGGGGACTGGCTGACCCGCAACGGCGAGGCGATCTACGGCACCCGCCCCTGGCGGATCGCCCAGGAGGGCCCGACGCAGCTGACCGTCGGGTCATTCGTCGACGCCGCGACCCCGGAGTACGGCTCTGCAGACATCCGTTTCACCACTCGGCACGATGTCACGGGCGACTACCTGTACGCGATCCTCCTCGCCGAGCCCGACGATGGCGTGGCGCGGATCCGCTCCTTCGGCACGGGATCCGGTCTGCTCGACCGCGGTATCCGCGAGGTGACGGTGCTCGGCGTCGCCGAAGCCGTGGCCTGGGAGCAGACGGCCTCTGAGCTGAGCGTGACGCTGCCCCCGCAGAGCCCGCTCGCGTGCGGTCCCGTCGTCAAGGTGTTCCTCGAAGAGGCCGTCACGCCGCCGCGCCAGGACTTCCTCCACGGCTGAGCCGAACGAAGAGGTGCCAACGGGCCGCTCGATCCACACCGCGGATCGAGCGGCCCGTGTCTTGCGGGACAGTCGCATACTCGCGGTGTGATCGACGAGTGCGGCATCCCGAACATGGAGTACGACGATTGACCCCTCGACATGTGCCGCCGAGTCCCTCGGGCTCGAATGCACAGAAGGAGCGCACGTCCCCAGGTCGAGGACGTGCGCTCCTTGTCTGTGCGATGCGGCCGCCGGGTCAGACGCCGATGACGCGGCGACTCTTAGCGGCCGCGAAGACTCCACCCGCGGTCAGCAGGACGAGCGCGAGCAGCGCCACCGCGATGGGCAGTTCGGCTCCCGTGATTGCCAGGTGTCCGGTCGTCGATCCGCCGACAGATCCGCCGACTATCCCGCCGCCCGCGCCGGGCGTCGTGCCCGGGCCTGCGCCGCCTCCGGGAACGGTCGCGGCGCGCACCGCGGCGGTGGGATCGCTCGTCACCGAACCGTCTCGGAAGCCCTCGAGAGAACCCGTGACGGTGACAGTGATGCGGGAGCCCACGGCATCCGCGGGAATCACGAACTGATCGCCCGTCTGTGCCGCCGCCGCCGAGAGAAGGATAGACGCGGGGACAGTATCGTCGCTCCTGGCTCCGACGGGGACGCCGTCGACGGCCCACTCGTACGTCAGCGACGTGCCCTCGGGCCAGCCCTCCGACTCCGCGGCGAGAGTCTCTCCGACCACGGCCTGGCCCGAGATCGACGGACGCTCCGACGGAGCGACCTCGTCGACGACCGTCGGTGCGGCGAACGTCAGGGTCAGGCGCGGTGCCAGGCCCTCCGCGTTGGGGTTACGGGCGCCGCCCTCTCTCGAGACGAAGAGAAGATCCTGCCTCTTCGTCTCGTTCACGGCGAAGGAGACCGCGGAGGCGTCCGCGGCGAGCCGCGTGACAAGAGGAAGGACGTCGATCGTCGCCTTGGAGCCCACCGGCTTCTGCGTCGCGGAGTACGACGCGTCCGATCCGACCTTGTTCGGTGATGTGACGTCGAAGGGTGCCGACGTGGCGGTCACCGTGGTGTCGATCGCCGGCTTGGTCAGCCAGGTCACGGCACCGTCCACGGTGTTCGTGCGCGCCGGAGGCGTGCTCTTGCCGTCCCCTTCGATCCACCCGGGGGTCGCGAGCGCCGCGACCAGGCTGTTGGAGCCGCTGAGTCCACCCTTGGCGGGCCCCGCGTACGTCATGGTGAGCTCGGCGGACAGCAGTTCCCCTGCCGCGATGCGCTCGCCCAGGTCTCCCAGCTCGAACGAGAGCAGGCTGAGCTTGGAGTCACGATTCGACTGGTTACCCGCGTACTTCTCGCCGAGGACGCCGCCGAGGTTCGCGTCGTTGAAGTTCAACATCCGCAGCAGTTCGCCGTCACCGTAGTTCAGGGTCTGCTCCGCGTTCCACGTCTGTACGTTCGTGTCCGCCGCGACCGGGATCTCGATCCTCTCCGCATCGGGATCGATGACCTTGACCGTCGCCGATCCCGTCGCGGTCGCACCGTGGGAGTCGGTCGCGAGGAGGGGGATGCTGGTGGTGCCGGCCTGAGCGCTGGTGGGCGTCCAGTGCAGGGCGTTGTCCGTGATGGTCGCGCCCTCCGGCAGCGACGGGGACGATACCTGCACGGTGTCGCCGTCGCCGTCGCTCACCGGAATCGGGAGGACGAGCTCGGTGCCGACCTCGATCTCCGACGTCGGGATCGTTCCGAAGACGGGCGCGACATCCTCGATGAAGTCGAAGTCGCGGTTCACGACGTTCGTGAGCTTCAGGGCGAACTGCGTCAGTCTCGTGACCGGCGTTCCGGCGACCGAGAGGTCGTGGATGCGCAGATCAGTGGTGTTCGAGATGTTGATGGGCAGATTGTGCGAGAACCAGACGTCGTCCAGGATGAGGGAGCCGAAACGGTCGGATGCGGAGCTCCCTCGCCCGCCGATGGACGCATTGGTGGTGACCTTGGAGGTGTCGAACGTCGCGTCGGTGAACTTCACCTTCGTGTCCGCGGTGAAGTTGGACAGCGTGATCCCGAGGTTCTTGAATCCGACGTAGTTGACGTTCTCGAAGGTGAAGTCCTTCTGCGTGTAACCGCCGCCACCGCCGATGCGCACGCCGTTTCCTGCACCTGCGGTCCAGCCGAGGTGGTTCTTGACCGAGATGCCGAACGTGTCCGCGGTGTCCCACGACAGCCGGTCGGGGTCGGGGGTGAACTTGTCGTTCGGGTTGTAGTGACCGCTCGCGAAGGTGTCGTCGTTGCCCAGGGAGAGCGCTCCGTTCACCGTGACGTTCTGGCCGCTGGCCAGGTTGATCCCGTCGACCCAGGGCTGTGCGTAGGGGGTCAGGCCCTTGATGTTGTTGAACGTGATGTTCTTCGCGGTGTGCGTCTCCCAGTTCCACTGCTTCGCATCGCGGGCGAGGGTGTCGTTGAACGTGATGTTCTGCGAGTGGAGGATCATGACGCCACCCTGGTGCTGGGACGTCGCCGCATCGTGGCGCCAGCCTCCGTTGCCCGTGTCGTAGTTCGCGAATCCGTTGCCGTCGAACACGCCACGTCCGTAGAACGTGATGTTGGCCGAGTTCCAGATCCCGATGGTCGGCTCCATGGCCTCCATGGTCGGCTGGATGCGGTTCTTCAGCAGAGCGCCTTCCGCGGTGTAGATCGTGACGGGCTTCGTTCTATTGCGCAGATCGAGACCGGCATATGTGTACCATCCGTCGGGGAAGTACAGCGTGTCCTTCGAGTCGTCCGAGTAGAGCTCGTCGATAGCTGCCCGGATCTGAGTCGTCTGATCGGTAGCGCCCGTCGCGTCGGTGACGAAGTCCATGACGTTCACCACGTTGTCGGCGCTGGGGTCGGGGATGGTGGCCGGGTCCTCGAGCGGGTCGTTGACGATGGCGAGTCCCGGCTGCGCTCCGTTGATCTCCACGATGACGTAGCGCAGTTCGCTCGACATCGTGAAGGTCAGTGTCGTGCCGGACACCGCGACGGCCGAAGCGGGATAGTCCTTCTCGGGGTAGATCTTCCACGAGGTGATCGGCTCATTCGCCGTCACTGTGAGGACGGGCGTCGAATCGTCCGACGCGAACCGTGCGACAGCCATCCGGTTGTTGAATCGGTTCGAGTACTTCGCGACGAACACGTCCGTACCGTTCGCCTCGAGCGTGAAGCGATCGGACCGGGCATCTCCCGGGGTGTCGCGATACGTGTGCACGGATGCAGCCGCCTCAGCGGCGGCGGGAGGTGGGGCCGAGATCAGGGGGCTGATCAGAATGGCAGCGATCAGTGCCGCAGTGACCGCCCGGGGTGACTTCTTCGTCATGACTTCCTCGCTCGTAGATTGATCGGGTCAAAACGAAGATAGATCTGATCCTTGTTCACGTCAACAACGGGATGGCTGGAGCCCGTCGACGCGCGTTCCCCCAGAGAACTAGCTCGAAAACAAGCGGTGAGGCGGCCTCATCTCCTGCCGGCCTTGACATATGGCGACGTCAACACATTATGATGAAACATCGGATGATCACGTCACCATTCGACACCGAAGGATTGGACATAGATGTCAACCATGGCAAGGCCGACGGCTCTCGCCCCGCGCAGACCACAACCTGGCCGACCACGTCGTCGTCGCCACAGGTGGGCAGGGCTGGCTTTTCTGACGCCCTTCCTCTGCGTGTTCGCCGTCACGGTCCTGGCGCCCGTCATCTACGCGATCGTCCTGAGCGTGTTCCGTGAGCGACTGGTCGGAGGCAACTCTTTCGTAGGGTTCGACAACTATCTCGCCGCGTTCGCAGACCCCAAGTTCCTCGAGGGACTCCTCCGTGTGTCCGGTTTCCTCGTCGTCCAGGTCCCCATCATGCTGGTGCTGGCTCTTCTCGCGGCCATGGCGATCGATTCCCGACGGCTCGCGAAGCCCGGCTTCTACCGCATCGCACTGTTCCTGCCCTACGCGGTTCCCGGCATCGTGGCGGTGCTCATGTGGGGGTTCCTCTACTCCGACCGCGTCGGCATGGCGGGGAACATCAACTCCCTCCTCGGCTTCGAGCTGATCACGCCCTTCGCATCCCAGTGGATCCTCTTCGCCATCGGAAACATCGTCACGTGGCAGTTCGTGGGCTACAACATGGTCATCTTCTACGCAGCCCTGCGAACCATCCCCGAGGAGCTGTACGAGGCGGCAGCCATCGATGGGGCCGGGGCCTGGCGCGTCGTGGCGAGTGTCAAACTCCCCGCCCTGCGTGGTGCCATCGTCATCGCGACGATCTTCTCCATCATCGGAAGCTTCCAGCTCTTCAACGAACCGAACATCCTCCGCGCGAACGCCCCAGGCCTCATCACGACGTTCTACACACCCAACATGTATGCGTACAACTTGAGCTTCATCGGGCAGCAGGCCAACTACGCGGCAACCTTGGCGATCATCATGGGCGTCATCACGGGAGTGATCGCCTACATCGTCCAGGTCCGCGGTACCCGTCAGGAGATCCAATGAGTCGCGCAGTGGCGGATCGCCGTCGATTCCTCAGCAGCCCGCGACGGTCTGTTGCCCTGACCATCGTCATGGTCGTGTTCGTGCTCTACTCACTCGTTCCGCTGGCCTGGCTCATCATCAGTGCCACCAAGACGCAGCAGTCGCTCTCCGGATCCTTCGGCCTGTGGTTCTCAGGGCCGTTCGCTCTCTTCGATAACATCTGGCAGACGCTGACCCACGACAACGGCATCTTCGTGCAGTGGCTGGGCAACACGCTTCTGTACGTCGTCGCCGGGGCGGGCGGAGCCACGCTCCTGGCCACCCTCGGCGGCTATGGGCTGGCACGGTTCGAGTTCCCTGGCAAGCGCGTCATCTTCACTGTGATCCTGGCTGCGATTGCGATCCCCGGAACCGCGCTCGCCGTGCCAACCTTCCTGCTGTTCAGCCAGATGGGTCTGACGAACACGGTGTGGGCCGTGATCATCCCCTCACTCGTGTCTCCGTTCGGTCTCTACCTGGTCTGGGTGTACGCGCAAGAGGCAATCCCTGCAGAACTCCTCGAAGCTGCTCGGGTGGACGGATCCGGAGAGCTTCGCACGTTCTTCACCATCTCACTTCGGCTGCTGGCGCCCGGCGTGGCGACGGTGGGCCTGTTCTCGATCGTCGCCTCATGGAACAACTACTTTCTCCCGCTCATCATGCTCAGCGACCCTGAGCTCTATCCCCTGACCATCGGTCTGAACCTCTGGAACCAGCAAGGCCAGGGAATCGGCGCCGATCCGATCTTCAACCTCGTCATCACGGGATCGCTCCTGACGATCATTCCCATCGTCGGCGCATTCCTGCTCATGCAGCGGTACTGGCAGTCCGGCCTCGCGGCCGGCAGCGTCAAGCAGTGACCGCTGCATCCGATGACGCCACCCCATCCCCTGGGGCCCGCATCACCACCACCCACAGAAAGGAACACAGCATGAACCGTCGTCTTATCGTGCGCAGCGTCGCCGCGAGCGTCGCCACCGCTCTGGTCGGCCTGAGCCTGGCAGCGTGTGCCAGCACCGGCACGCCCGACTCCGGAGAGAAGGGAGCGGACGCCGTCGAGAAGGCCCTGGAAAAGGGAGGCGAGATCACCTTCTGGAGCTGGAGCCCGTCCGCCGAGAAGCAGGTCGACGCCTTCGAGAAGGCCTACCCGAACGTCAAGGTCGACTTCGTCAACTCCGGCGGCGCGAACGACAGCAACCTGAAGCTGCAGAACGCGCTGGCCGCGGGCAAGGGCGCACCCGATGTCGTCCAGCTCGAGTACATGTCGGTGCCGCAGTTCGTCCTCGCGGACGCCTTCGTCGATCTCACCGACTACGGCTTCGCCGACTTGAAGGATCAGTACTCCGAGTCCTCCTGGACCAACATCAGCCAGGGCGGCATCTGGGGCCTTCCCCAGGACTCCGGCCCCATGGCGCTGTTCTACAACAAGGCGACGTTCGACAAGTTCGGCCTCACCGTTCCCACGACCTGGGACGAGTACATCGACGCAGCCCGCAAGCTCCACGCCGCCGACCCGGAGTACTACATCACCAACGACTCCGGACTCGACGGCGGATTCGGCTCCGCGATGCTCTGGCAGGCAGGCTCCAACGCCTTCCAGGTCGACGGAGACAAGGTCACCATCGACCTGCAGGACGAAGGCGCCCAGCGCTATGCCGAGAAGTGGGGGACGCTCGTCAAGGAGGGCCTCCTCGACGGCATCGGCGGATGGAGCGACGAGTGGTTCGACGGTCTCTCCAGCGGGAAGATCGCCACTCTGGCAGCCGGCGCCTGGATGCCCGGCGTCCTGGAGTCGGGTGCCTCCGACAGCGCCGGCGACTGGCGCGTCGCGCCCATGCCGACCTACGACGGCGGGGCCCCCGCGACGGCGGAGAACGGTGGCAGCACGGAGGCCGTCACGAAGCAGTCCAAGAACCCTGCGCTGGCCGCCGGCTTCCTGAAGTGGCTGAACTCTTCGGATGAGTCGATCGGCATCTTCGTGGACGGCGGCGGCTTCCCCGCCACCGTCGCGCAGCTCGAGTCGTCCGAGTTCCTCAACGCGGAGCCCGAGTTCTTCGGCGGGCAGCAGATCAACAAGGTGCTCGTGGACGCGTCCAAGTCCGTCGTGCCCGACTGGCAGTACCTGCCGTGGCAGGCCTACGCGAACAGCATCTACGGCGACGCCATGGGTCCGATCTACACGAGCAACGGTGACGTCGCCGACGGCCTGAAGGCCTGGCAGGACGCGAACATCAAGTACGGCGAGACGCAGGGCTTCACCCTCGGAAAGTGACATCCGAGAGAGGGTGTGGGCTGCTCGCCACGAGCGGCCCACACCCTCTCTTCGGTAGAAGGAGGACACAACAATGACCGCCGCACGCTTCTCGTACGACGACGAGACGTTCCGCCTCGATGGCGAACCCTTCCGCATCGTCTCCGGCGCCCTGCACTACTTCCGTGTGCATCCCGACCAGTGGGCCGAGCGGATCGCGATGGGTCGCCTCATGGGGTTGAACACCATCGAGACCTACATCCCGTGGAACGCGCACAGCCCGATGCGCGGAAGCTTCGACACCGAGGGCGGCCTCGACCTCGGGCGATTCCTCGACCTCATCGCCGAAGCCGGAATGCATGCCATCGTCAGGCCCGGTCCCTACATCTGCGCCGAATGGGACAACGGAGGGCTTCCGCACTGGCTCATGGCGATCCCCGGGATCCGCGTGCGCTCCTCCGAGCACCACTACCTCGAGGCTGTCACCGAGTACCTCGAGTCTGCTCTCGCCGTCGTCGCCCCGCGTCAGATCGACGCCGGGGGCCCCGTGGTGCTGATGCAGGTGGAGAATGAGTACGGCGCCTACGGCGACGACTCCGACTACCTTCGCACGCTCGTGGACATCTACCGACGCAACGGCATCACCGTTCCCCTCACGACGGTGGACCAGCCGCGCGACGGCATGCTCGAGCGCGGGAACGTGCCTGGCCTGCTGGCGACGGGATCTTTCGGCTCCCGTGTGCACGAACGCCTCGCCGCGCTGCGCACCCACCAGCCGACCGGGCCGCTCATGTGCTCGGAGTTCTGGTGCGGGTGGTTCGATCACTGGGGCGGCTTCCACCACGTGACGGATGCGGAGGAATCCGCGCGGAGTCTCGACAGCATTCTCGAGGCCGGCGCCTCCGTGAACATCTACATGCTGCACGGCGGCACGAACTTCGGCCTCACCAACGGCGCGAACGACAAAGGGGTGTATCAGCCGACGGTGACGTCGTACGACTACGACGCCCCGCTCGATGAAGCGGGCCGACCCACCGCCAAGTTCTGGCGCTTCCGGGAAGTGATCGCCCGCCACGAACCCGTCCCTCCCCTTCCCTCGGATGCACTCGGCTCTTCGGACTTCGTGGTCCCCGCATCCGTCTCCCTGCAGGGGGTGGGAGCACTCGATCAGGTCGCCCCCGCCGAATGGAGCGTCTTCGGCGACCTCCCGACGCTGGACGATCTCGGCTCGGCCAATGGCTTCATCCGCTATCGCGCCTCACTCTCCGCCGGCGATGAGCCGACTGTGCTGCAGTTCGCCGACGTGCGTGATCGCGCGTGGGTGTCCCTCGACGGAACGGCTGTCGGCGTGCTCTCCCGATCGGCGGGCGAACGTTCGATCACGCTCCCCCGAGGAACAGGCGTGCTCGAGGTTCTCGTCGAAGACGAGGGGCGGGTCAACTACGGTCCTCGGATCGGCGAGCCGAAGGGCCTCATCGGTCCGGCCGTGCTGGCCGGGCGGGAGATCACCGGATGGGAGGCGTCCGTCGTCCCCCTGACGGACCTGCCGACCCTGGCGGAGCGCTCGACCTCGACCCTCTTCCCGCTGAAGGCGGGGCTCATCCGGGCTGAGTTCGAACTGGATGCGCCGACGGATCTCGCTCTGCACACCGGCGATCTCGGATGGGGCGTGGCGTGGATGAACGGGTTCAACCTCGGAAGGTTCCGTCCCCGCGGCCCCCAGCGGACGCTCTACGCGCCCCGCCCCGTCACTCGACAGGGCACCAACACCGTCCTCCTGTTCACGCAGGAGCCACCCCGATCACGCCAGCTGACATTTCGTCCGACTCTCGACCTAGGGCCCGTGGATGACTGATCCCTCTCCTCGCGTCATGTACGGCGGTGACTACAATCCCGAGCAGTGGCCCGCCGCCATCTGGGACGAGGACGTGCGTCTCATGAAACTCGCCCGGGTGTCGACGGTGACCCTCGCGGTCTTCGCATGGGCCCAGCTCGAGCCCGAGCCCGGTCGCTACGACTTCGCCTGGCTCGACGATGTGCTCGATCGTATGCACCGCGGCGGCATCCGGGTGATCCTCGCGACGGCGACCGCGTCACCGCCCGCCTGGCTCGCCCACCGGTACCCGGAGTCGCTGCCCGTCTCGATCGACGGCGTCAGGCTCGCTTTCGGCTCTCGTCAGCAGTTCAGTCCGAGTTCGGCGGCGTACCGCCACCATGCGATGCGACTGGTGACCGAGCTCGCCGCACGGTACGCTCAGCATCCGTCCCTAGTGGGATGGCACGTCGGAAACGAGTACGGCAATCATGTGACCCGCAGCTACGACCCCGAGTCGGCGGAGGCGTTTCGGGGGTGGCTGCAGGATCGCTACGGCAGCATCGAATCCCTGAACGCCGCGTGGGGGACGACGTTCTGGTCGCAGACCTACCAGAGCTTCGCCGAGGTCGGCGTCCCCTCCGCAGCTCCGATGATCCGCAATCCCACGCAGGTGCTCGATTTCGATCGCTTCAGTTCCGATGCCTTGCTCGACCTGTACCGCGCCGAGGCGGAGATCATCCGCTCCTACGCGGGGGACCGGGCTGATACGCCGATCACGACCAACTTCATGGGCTTCTTCAAGGACGTCGACTACTGGTCCTGGGCCCCGCACGTCGACGTCGTCTCGGACGATCTCTACCCGGATCCCGCCGATCCGCGCAGTCATGTGCTGTCTGCGGCGGCACGAGACCTGATGCGGTCTTTGGGTGGAGGCAGACCGTGGCTGCTGATGGAGCAGGCGACCTCCGCCGTCAACTGGCGTCCGCCGAACGTGCCACTGGCCGACGGACGCCACCGTCTGAACTCGCTCCAGGCCGTTGCCCGGGGCGCTGATGCCGTCCTGCACTTCCAATGGCGTCAGTCGGCCGCCGGCGCCGAGAAGTTCCATTCCGCGATGCTCCCGCACGCGGGCGAGGACACCCGTGTGCATCGCGGTGTCCGTGCTCTCGGCGCAGAGCTGAGCGAGCTCGGTGATCTCGTCGGCGAGGGCGTCTCCAGCAACGTCGCACTGTGCTTCGACTGGGACTCATGGAGAGCGATCGAACAGGACGGCACCCCGGTGAGGGTGGACTACCTGGACACCGTCCTGCGCTTCTACGAGGGTTTCCTCCGTCGCGGGGTCACGGTCGACTTCATTCATCCGGAAGCCGATTCGACAGGCTATTCGCTCGTCGTCGCGCCCGCGACGCACGTTCTCTCCGATGACGCAGCGCGAGCGCTGGCGGAGGTGCCGGGTCGTGGGGACACGCTCGTCGTCACATATCTCAGCGGTGTCGTCGACGAACGGCTCCATATCCACCTCGGCGGATATCTGGGAGGCGACGGCCCCCTGCGCAGCGCCCTCGGCGTGCGTGTCGAGGAGTTCGCGCCGGCCGCCGACGGGTCCCCCTTCACGCTCACGGGAGATCTGGCGGGCAGATCAGACTTCTGGCAGGAGCTCATCAGGACCGAGGATCCGCGGGTCGAGGTGGTGGCCTCCTTCGCGGACGGATTCGCAGACGGTTCGCCGGCCGTCACCGTCAACCGCAGGAGCGGACAGGGAGCAGCGTGGTACGTGGGCACCCGGCCCTCGACCGCGCTCATGGACGACCTGGTGGCGGCCTGGCTCGACGACGCCGGCATCAAGGCGCCTCTCGCCGAGAGCATCGCCGGTGTGGAGACCGTCGTGCGCGGCGGGCGGCGTCTGATCGCCAACCACACACCGGATGTCGTGACCGTCGTCGTGTCAGGGCACCGCATCGACCTTCCCGGGTACGGCGCCGAGTGGATCTGCGTCGCCCCCGAGGACCAGACTCACACGATTGGCAGCTGAATGGCACGTCTCGACGACACGGAGGACCGCGCCACGGGCGCGGGCTATCTCTATGTGCATTTCAAGCGCGAGAGCGAAGACGGGGAGCAGATCTACTTCGCTCTGAGCGACGGCGATGACCCGCTCCACTTCGATGACCTGAACGGTGGTGAGCCCGTTCTGCGCTCGACGCTCGGTCAACGCGGAGTCAGGGATCCGCATATCGTCCGGTCGCCGTCCGGCGACCGGTTCTACCTGGTCGCCACAGACCTGCGCGTGTACGCCAACGACGACTGGGATCAGCTCGAACGGCACGGCAGCCGCTCGATCATGGTGTGGGAGTCCGCGGATCTCGTGCACTGGGGGGAAGGCAGACTCGTCGAGGTCGCCCCCCAGGAGGCCGGGAACGCGTGGGCTCCGGAGTCCATCTGGGACCCCGAGCAGAACGCATTCCTCGTGCACTGGTCTTCGAAGCTCTACGACGATGCCGAACACGAGGGAGAGAGCTATCACCGCATCCTCTACGCGACCACTCGCGATTTCCGCACCTTCTCCGCGCCGCGGGTGTGGATCGACAGAGGATGGCAGACGATCGATGCCACGGTGATCGAGCACGGCGGACTCTACTACCGATTCGTGAAGGACGAGCGGCATCGGACGGCGACCAGCCCCCACGGCAAGTCCGTCTTCTCGGAGACCTCCTCGTCGCTGACCGGGGACGAGTGGACGCCCCTGACTGAGGGCATCGGACTCGACGCCATCCGTCAGGGCGAGGGTCCGCTCGTGTACAAGTCGCAGACCGAGGATCGGTGGTTCCTCTGGATCGACGAGTTCACCGCCGAGCGACGATACGTCCCGTTCGAGACGGCTGATCTGACCAGCGGGAGATGGGCGCTCGCCGACGATGTGCGGCTGCCGCGGGATGCCTGCCACGGGGTCGTGCTGCCGGTGACCTCGGAGGAGTACGCGCGTCTTCGCGAGGCGTGGAAGCCATAGCCTCCACAGCAGGAAGAACTCGTTGCTCTCATCCTTGCGCTCACCAGGGACCTGCTGTCGCCGCTGTCCTCCTCCGAGCAGCACGTCCTCATCGGCCTGTTGGGGAAGGTGGCCGCGGCGAGCGCCTGAGCCCTCACTGCTCGCCGTCGGAGCCGGCGTCGGAAGCGGGCGGATGTTGCGCCCGAGTTTCTCTCGCGACTCGGGCGCAACATCGGCGCGAGCGTTTCAGGCGACGAGATTCTCTCCTATCCATTCGCGGAGGGTGGTGGTCGGGATCCCGTGGCGCGCGTTGAAGGTCGCCGCCTTGTCCCAGGCCACACCACGCCCCTGCGCGAAAGCCGCCCGATACTTGCGGGTCATGTCGTCGGGGTCTGCGGCGAGTTCGTCCATGAGGAGCGGCTCCGACCACACCCGCAGCTCGAACGGGCGGCCGAGCATCTCCTCCAGCGTCGTCGCAAGCTGGGCGTAGGTGATCGTGTCTCCGGCGACGTAGACGATCTCATCGCGGATCCTCGGCTCGGCGAAGAGGATCTCGGCGGTGAGCGCGCCGATGTCTTCGGGGGTGGTCACGGTGACGGCCGTGTCGGCGGTCCCGAGCGCGTTCACCGCGTCGTTCGAAAGGTCCACCATTCCCGACCCCGGCTCGAAGAGGTAGTTCATGAACATGCCCGTGGAGATGATCACCCACTCGGTGCCGTCCTGCGATCGGAGCAGGTCCCGTACGTCGAGCTGCGAGTCGAAGATGTCCTGGGGGCTGCCGCGACCGATGACGTCGAAGTCGACGCCGAACTGCCACGGGAAGTATCGGGGGAGCTTCGCCTGCAGCGCCGCCCGCGCGACCTTCATGGGAGCGTCGAGCCCGGCGGTGATCCCCGTGCACCCGATGACCGTGTCGTAGCCCGAGAAGATCTGAGCGAGGTCGTCGACCGTGCTCTCCACCAGGTCGCCGGGGACGACCCCTATACCGAGGCTGCGGATCTCGGCGACATCGCGCTGCTTCGCGGTCACGGTCGACTCGATGGTGCGAGGACGCAGCAGCACGTCTACCGACGAACCCGGCACGGCGGCCGCTCTTCGGGCGACGTTGCGCAGGACGGGCATCCCCAGCTCACCCGCCCCGATGACGAGGATCCTCCGCGACGTTCCTGTCCAGTCGCTCATCGACATGTGTCTTCCTTTCTTCGGCGGCCCGCAGTTCGGGACACGGCGCACGAACACCAATGTAAACTTTGACATCACTGTCAAGGTCAAATTCATCTCCATCGAGGGTCGAAGAAGGGCGCGCCACCATGAGGATCAGCGAGGCTGCCGAAGAGATCGGGGCTCCCGCGCGGATGCTGCGCTACTACGAGCAGCAGGGGCTCATCGAGGCGTCGAGGTCGGGGAACGGATATCGCGACTACACGGAGGAGCAGATAGAGAACGCCCGCCATGTGCGAGCCCTCGTCGAGGCAGGGCTGTCCACGCGAATGATCAAGATCGTGCTGAACATCGAGGCGTCCTCGCCGGAGCACCAGACGGGAGCACACAACCGAACCTCGGCTGAGGAGCTGGCGAGGGAGTTGCGTGTGGTGGAGAACCGCATCGTATGCCTGGAGAAGAGTCGCGAGGCTGTCATCGACTACCTTCGGCGTACCGGCCACACCGATCTGCTCTCGGCGACCACGCCCTGACCAGCGCAGGCGGAGAGCTCTCGGAGAGCGGGCAGGCATCCGCGCACTCCCTCTAAACGGTGCCGAATGCGTGCGCCAGCTTGATCGGCACGACGACTTCCGATGCGAGGAAGGCGAGAAGTGACGCAGCGCGCGACGGGTCAGCGGATGCTGTCGCCACGACGCCCCCGAAGACGGTGTCGATCGCGGCATCGTCGGGCATCACCCCGAGGATGCGCACGCCGATCTGCCCGACCAGCTCGCTGAGCTGCTGGAACCCCAGATCGACCTCCCCGTCTGCGAGGAGCGCCGCGACCGGAACGCCTGGGCGCGCCTGCACGAGGCGGTCGCCGAACTCGTCGGCGAAGCCCCATTCATCGATCATGCGCAGCAGCGCCGTCCCGCTCGGGCCGGTCGAGTAGCCGATCCGTTCCGCCGCGCGCAGCGCCTCGCGCAGGCCGGCCGCGTCGTCGAAGGCCGGTCCGAGCGGGAGCTCCGCAGGACCGGTCGAGCCGGACCGCACCGCCACCGCGACCTGCGACACGACGAGCGGCATCACCGTGCTGGCGTCCACGTGCCCGCCGACGGCGAGTCGGCGCAGGGCGCTCTCGGCGAGGAACACCAGGTCGAACCCCTCCCCTGCCGCGACGCGTCGCTCGGCGTCGACGCCGCCGACGGATTCGACGATGACCTCCGCGCATCCCGCCGAGGCGGCCGAAGCGACGAGGTCGGCGAGCAGATGCCGGGTCGCCATGGACGAGATCGCCTTCACCCTGCCTCCTCGAACGCTTCGGTGTCGACATCGGCTGCGGGGCCCGAGGCGTAGCGAGGGCCGGAGATCGTCGCGGTGCAGATGAGGTCGCCGGCCCGAGCCAGCAGAACCGGGTCGATCACGAGATCCATCGCCGCGCGGTCGTCGCGGAGGTGGTCGGGGTTCGTGGTGCCCGGAATCGGAATGACGTGATCACCGCGCGACATCACCCACGCGAGGGCGAGCTGTGCCGGCGTGCATCCTGCCTCTGCGGCGAGCGCACGCCAGCGCGGCAGCAGCGCGGCGTTCGCCGGCCAGTGCTCGGGGCGGAAACGGGGCATGGTGCGGCGGATGTCGTTCTGCGCCAACGTCGACGGATCAGCGACGCTGTCGCTGAGGAATCCGCGAGCCACCGGGGAGAACGCGACCAGTGCGATGCCTGCGTCACGCGTCGCGTCCAGCATCCCGAGCTCCGGGTTGCGACTCCACAACGAGTACTCGTTCTGCACCGCGGCGATCGGTGCGACCCGCTGCGCCTCGCGCAGCCTCGCGACCGACACCTCCGAAAGGCCGATCGCGCCGATCTTGCCTGCGTCGATGAGCGCGGCGAGCGCGCCGACGCTCTCACCGATGGGGACCAAGCGATCCCACCGGTGCAGGTAGTAGA
>Ga0307406_10000263_pt1 | contig 31677 bp, 31 predicted proteins | sample 322Cmetagenome_3_FD_203706 | JGI IMG/M metagenome (GOLD analysis project Ga0307406, IMG submission 203706) | Maize rhizosphere microbial communities from greenhouse at UC Davis, California, United States - 322HYB-C-2 | ecosystem: Host-associated > Plants > Roots > Rhizosphere > Soil | place...
GTCGTGGTGATGGTGTGGGCGAACCTGCAGACGGTCTATTCGGGGCCGATGGCGACGTCGACGTACCTCCTCTGCGGCGCCCTGGTCGCGGCCCTGCTGATCGGATCCGCCGTCCTCCCCGAGCGGCGGCGCGTGCGCGACGGTCAGCGGCCATGATGGCTGATCCCGTGGAGGCTCGAGGTCCCGCGCATCCGAGGACTCGCCTCGATGACAACTTCTCCACGCCTATCCGCTTCTCGCTGATGGCGTCGCTCGGCGAGGGGATCGAGCTCGACTTCGCCACCCTCGCGGAGATACTGCAGGCGAACGACTCCGGGCTCAGCAAGGCGATCAGTCATCTGCAGCAGGCCGGCTACGTCATCGGCCGCAAGGGATACGTGGGCACCCGCCCGCGCACCTGGGTGCGCTCGACCGCGGCGGGGCTCAGCGCCTTCGACGGGCACCTGCGCGCACTGCGCGAGATCGTCGAGCTCGGCGGCCAGCGGATGCCCTGAGCTCCTCCGCTGCGCCGACAGCTCTCAGGCGGGAGCGCCCACGAGATCGGGGTGATGGATCGCCGCGACGTCCGGGTGTGCCCGCAGTCGCGACTTCATCGCGTTCTCGCCGTATGTCGCATGGATCGGATTGCTCGGGTCCTCGGTGACGCCCGTCGCGTCGGCGGCGAGCGCCGTCGGCAGTTCGAGCAAAGGGAGCTGCTGGTCGAGCGCCGGGTTGAAGAAGAACGGGATCGAGATGCGCTCCTCCGGTGCCCGGGGTGAGATCACCCGGTGGTTGGTCGCCTTCAGGTATCCGCCGGTCGCGTACTCGAGCAGCTCGCCGATGTTGACGACGAAGGCGCCGTCGACGGGAGGAGCCGAGACCCATTCGCCGTCGCGTTCGACCTGCAGACCGCCCTTGCCCGGCTCGACCCACAGCAGCGTGAGCACGCCGGAGTCCTTGTGTGCGCCCACGCCCTGCTGCGGCTCCGGCTCATGCGAGCCCGGGTAGCGCACGATCTTGATCAGCGTGGACGGGTCGCGGAAAGGCTCGTCGAAGTACGACTCCTCCGCTCCGAGGGTCAGGGCCCAGGCACGCAGAAGCTTGCGGGCTATCGCGGTCAGGGTGTCATGCCACTCGGTGACGATCTCCTGCAGCTCCGGCTGCGCCGCCGGCCAGAGGTTCGGCCCGATGAGGCGGTTGAACGCGGGGCCGTCCTCGACGGGCTCGCGCTCCGGCCCGATGTCGATCTGCTCACGCCAGTCGACCTTGCCCTGCGTCCGCTCTCCGCCGATACGCGTGTAGCCCCGGAAGTGCGGGCTGTTCACGTTCTCGATCGCGAGCTTGTCGGCTTCGGGGAGGGCGAAGAAGTCCAGCGCCGCGCGGTGCAGCCGTGCTTCCAGCTCGGGGGAGATGCCCGTGCCGGTGAGGTAGAAGAACCCGACGTCGTGCGTCGCCGCACGCAGGTCGTCCCGGAAACGGGCGGCGGCTTCGGGGCTTTCGTCGAGCTGGGACAGGTCGAGGATGGGGAGCGAGAGTTCAGCCATGGACCGAGGCTACGTCGCCCTTCCGGGGTGGCGGGCGTGTGTTGCGCCGCATTACCCAGTGCTAGAGTCTCGTGAGTAAGGGATGCCTTACCTCAGTCATCACAAGAGAGTCGAACATTCCGTGCTCGCCACCTTCCTCATCGGCCTTCGCGAGGGCCTCGAAGCCGCGCTCGTCGTCGGCATCCTCGTCGCCTACCTCCGTCGACTGGGTCGGCAGGATGCACTGCCGAAGCTCTGGGCCGGGGTCGGGCTCGCGATCGCCCTCGCTCTCGGGATCGGCGCGGTGCTCACCTTCGGCGCGTACGAGCTCACCTTCACCGCCCAGGAGCTGATCGGCGGCTGCCTCTCGCTGCTCGCCGTCGGCATGGTCACCTGGATGATCTTCTGGATGCAGCGCGCGGGGCGCACGATGAAGGCGACTCTCGAGGGCGGCATCGACCGGGCGCTCACCGCCGGCGGACTCTGGGCCCTCATCGCGATCGGATTCGTCTCAGTCGCCCGCGAAGGCATCGAGACGACGCTGCTGCTGTGGTCGATGGTGCAGTCGTTCGGCGACGCACCGTCTGCGCTGCTCGGAGCACTGCTCGGTCTCGTGGCCGCCGTCCTCGTGGGCTGGCTCATCTCGCGCGGCGCCGTGAAGCTGGACCTGCGCCGCTTCTTCGCCTGGACCGGGGGCTTCCTGGTCATCGTCGCGGCCGGCGTGCTCGCCTATGCGCTCATGGACCTGCAGGAGGCCGGGGCTCTTCCCGGACCGTTCACCGCCGCGGCTCCGATCGACCCGCTCACCGGCAGTGTGGTGGTCGGCTGGGCCGGTCTGCCCTTCGGCTGGGCCTTCGACGTCTCGGCGACGATCGCACCGGGCGGCCCGCTTGCCGCGATCCTGCAGGCCACCGTCGGGTTCATGCCCGCGATGACCTGGCTGCAGGTGCTCGCCTGGACGCTCTACATCCTCATCGTCGGATCGCTGTACATCCGCGGTCTCCGCTCGCGGCGCCCGTCGAAGCCCCGCGCGTCGACGGATCCGCACCTCGCAACGGCATCTCACTCACCACAAGGAGCAGCATGACCACCTTCCACCGGATTCTCGGGGCGGTGGCCGCCACGGGCGCCGCCGCGCTCGTCCTGAGCGGCTGCGTCGCGAAGAGCGACGTCGGCGCCGCAGCGGCCTTCGACGTCTCCTCCACGGATGCCGGCTGCGCCGTGTCCGCGGCGACGGCGAAGAGCGGGACGCTCACGTTCGACGTGAAGAACGACACCGATCAGGTCTCCGAGTTCTACCTGCTCGCAGAAGACGGACTGCGCATCGTCGGCGAGGTCGAGAACATCGCGCCCGCGGCATCCCGCACGCTGACGGTCGTGGCGCAGCCCGGCGACTACTTCACGCTCTGCAAGCCGGGCATGATCGGCGAAGGCGTCGGGAAGACCGCATTCACCGTCACGGGCGACCGTGTGGCCGTCGACGGCCCCGACGCCGAGCAGAAGAAGGCGGCCGTCGACCTGTACGCGGCTTTCGTGAAGGACCAGGTCGGCCAGCTGGTCCCCGCGGTCGAGGACTTCGTCGCCGCGTACGAGTCGGGCGACGACGAGACGGCCCGCGCGCTGTTCCCGCAGGTGCGCGCGTACTACGAGCGCATCGAGCCGGTCGCCGAGGCGCTCGGGGACCTCGACCCGCGCATCGACTACCGCGAGGTCGACGCCGTCGCGGAGGGCCTGGACTGGACCGGTTTCCACCGCATCGAGAAGGACCTCTGGGTGCCGGCGCAGGATGCGCTGAACGCCGACGGCGAGACTCCCGCCTGGCAGGACTGGGCGCCGTCGACCCCGGCGGAGCGGGCCGACTTCGGCGACCTGCTGCTCGCCGATGCGCAGGAGCTCTACGACTACGTGCACTCGGACGACTTCACCACCGCGCTCGAGGACCAGGGCATCGGCGGCATCTCCAACGGTGCGATCGCGCTGCTCGACGAGGTCGCGACGGGCAAGATCTCCGGCGAGGAGGACTGGTGGTCGGGAACCGACCTGTACGACTTCGCCGCGAACGTCGAGGGCTCGAAGATGGCGTTCTCCCTCGTGCGGGACTTCGCCGCGGCACAGGGCGATGACGGCAAGACGCTCGTGTCGGAGATCGAGGCCGGTTACGCGGCTCTCGAGGAGTCGCTGGCCGCGCACGGCTCGCTGGCCGACGGTTTCGTCGGCTACTCGGAGCTCACCGAGGCCGACAAGCGCGAATTCACCGATCTGATCAACGCCCTGGCCGAGCCGCTCTCGCAGCTGACCGGCACGGTCCTCGACTGATCGCCCGAGCCGATACGATCACGGACGTGAACGAACCAGACGAGGATGCCGCGGCCGAGACGGCTGCGGCATCCCCTCCGGCCGGGCTTAGCAGGCGCGGCCTGCTGGGCCTTGCCATCGGAGGCGGCGTCGCAGGACTGGCGGTCGGTGCCGGTGCCGGCATCGCGGGTGGTGTGGCGATCGGGCGCGCGCGAGCGCACGCCGACGCGCAGCCCGTGCACGAGTTCTTCGGCGAGCATCAGGCCGGGATCACGACTTCTGTGCAGGACCACCTGCACTTCGCGAGCTTCGACATGATGCCGCGCACCGACCGCGACGACCTGATCTCCCTGCTGCAGGACTGGTCGTACGCGGCGGCCCGCATGACGCAGGGTCTCGAGGTGAGCGCCAGCGGCGCGGTCGGCGGTCTGGCGGAGGCGCCTCCGGACGACACCGGCGAGGCGCTGGGGCTTCCGGCCGCAGGCCTCACGATCACGTTCGGCTTCGGACCGGGGCTGTTCGAGAACGAGGACGGCGATCGCTACGGGATCGCCGCGCTCCGTCCGACCGGCCTTGAGCGCCTGCCGGCCTTCCTCGGAGACGACCTGAGCCCGCAGGCGTCGCACGGCGACCTCTGCGTCCAGGCGTGCGCCGACGACCCGCAGGTGGCGGTGCACGCGATCCGCAACCTCAGCCGGATCGCGTTCGGCCGTGCGCGGCTGCGCTGGTCGCAGCTGGGGTTCGGAAAGACGTCGCGCACCACCTCTTCGCAGGCCACACCGCGGAACCTCTTCGGGTTCAAGGACGGCACGGCGAACATCCTGGCCGACGACGCGGCAGCTCTCGACGATCACGTGTGGGTCGCATCCGACGATGAGCCGGCCTGGCTCGCTGGCGGTTCCTACCTGGTGGCACGCAAGATCGCCATGCTCATCGAGACCTGGGATCGCGTGCGTCTCGCCGAGCAGGACACGATCATCGGCCGGGACAAGGGGGAGGGCGCGCCGCTCTCCGGAGGTGACGAGTTCACGGCACCCGACTTCGGCGGCGCGTCGATCGACGCGAACAGCCACGTGCGCCTCGCCCACCCCGAGCAGAACGAGGGCATCCGCATCCTCCGCCGCGGCTACAACTACGTCGACGGGAACAACGAGCTGGGCAGGCTCGACGCCGGGCTCTTCTTCCTGTCCTATCAGCGGGACCCCGAGCAGTTCATCACCCTGCAGCGACGCCTGTCGACCGATCTCCTCAACGAGTACATCCGTCATGTCGGCTCCGGCATCTGGGCGGTCCCCGCGGGAGTGAAGCCCGGCTCCTACGTGGGCGCCGAGCTCTTCGCCTAGGCGGCGTCAGCTCGCGAGCATCCGTACGACGGCGGCCGCCATGGCGTCGGCGCCCAGGTGATCGTTCGCGGTGATGGTGACCACGGCCTCATCGACGAAGATGATCAGCTGGCCGTGCGCGCCGTGCAGCCGCCACGCGCCACCCGGTCCACCCCAGCCCGCGAGCGCGTAGCGGTCGTAGCCGGGAGTCGATCCCGCCACCACCCAGTCAGAGTGCATCGCGTCGATCCACTCCGCAGAGACCAGCCTGGACCCCTCGCACATCCCTCGGTCGCGGATCAGAGCCCCGATGCGCGCCAGCTCCTCGGTGCGCAGCGCGAGCCCTCCGCCGGCGACGATCCGGCCGTTCGGGCAGCGCTCCCAGGCGACGTCGCGGATGCCGAGCGGACGGAACAGGCGCGGATCGAGATACTCGGCGACGTCGCCGACGCGGCGGGCGAGTACGGTCATTGCCGTGTAGGTGCTGGCGTTGGAGTACTGGAAGACGGACCCTCGCGACGGCCGGCCGAGGAACTCGATCGCGAGATCGGGCCAGTCGGTAATCATGGTCTCCGACCAGGGCAGATCGATGCCGCTCGACATGCTCAGGAGACGGCGGAGCGTCACGCGATCGACGCCGGCTCCGATATCGATGTCGTCGACGTATGTGCCGACCGGGGCGTCGAGATCGATGAGCCCCTCATCCGAGGCGATGCCGGCGGCGAGGACGCAGACGGCCTTCGCGACGGAATGGATGTCCTCGCGGACGTCGGGGGTCCAGCGGTGCTCCGCGGAATCCGTGCCGATGAGGACGTGCAGTCCGTGCGCGTCGAAGCCGGATTCCTCCACCTGCTGGACGATCTGATCGCGGATGGTCGAGGCGCGGAGCATCCGTTCAGGCTATCGCGGCCGCCGCGATCCGGTCGGGTCGTTCCTCCGCCCCTCGCGGGAGGCGAGAGCGGGGTCGGCGAACAGCCATTTCGGGCGCGGTTCGACGAGCGGACGGAAGAGCCAGCGGACGGGTCTCGTCGCCAGAGCCAGTGTGACGACGACGGACAGGATCGTGACGAGAGGCAGCCAGATCCACGTCGGTTCGAGGTCGCGCAGGGCACCCGATTCACGGAAGGGATACAACACGAACGAATGCAGGAGGAACACGTACATCGTGTACTGGCCGAAGTGCGTCCACCAATAGGTCCCGCGGGGGATGAGCGCGAAGAACGCCGCGCAGAGCACGACGGCGAGGAGCATCAGCGCGAACCGGAGACCGCCGGCCCACCACTGCTCACCGCCGAGGTCGGCGTAGGAGTCCTCGTAGAAGAGCCAGTGACGCAGGTCGATCGCCTGCCACACCGGGAGCCAGTTCCAGGCCGCCCAGCCCGTGGCCGCGAGAACGGCGACGGCGACGACGCGCACCCACCAGGGGCGGAAGTCGAGGAGGCGGAATCGGGCGACGATGTCGCGCTCCCGGAGCCACCACCCGAACGCGAAGAACGGGAGGAGGCCCAGCGTGCGCGAGAGCGAGAAGGTGCTGTCGACGTTCGGCAGGTACCCGACGCCGATCGAGATCAGGATCGTCCAGGCCAGCGGCCACCGGAGCAGAGCGAGGTAGGGGAGGACCAGCCGGAAGATCCCCAGCGCCAGCAGGAACCACAGCGTCCAGGACGGCTTGGTGATGTTCGGGTTTGCCTGGCCCTCCACGAGCCACTTGGTGAGCGTCCACAGCACCTCGAAGATGAGATACGGCACCAGGATGTCGGTGATGACTCTGGCCATCTGCGTCCTGGTCGGCGACCCGGACTTCGAGAAGTAGCCCGAGATGATCGCGAACGCCGGCATGTGGAAGGCGTATAGGGCCAGGTAGAACGCGAAGGCGATGTCGGAGTCGTAGATGAGCCGCTGGATCGCGTGGCCCAGCACCACCAGCACGATGCACGCGTAGCGGGCGTTGTCCCAGAACGGGACGCGGCGCCGAGGGCGTGCCGTCGACCCGGTCGGGGGACCGGAAGGGGCCGCGGCTGCGTTGCTCATCCTTCGAGGCTACCGTCGGGAATAAAGTTGGCCGCATCGCGTTGACTCATATACATTCAAATGAATAGAAACGGATGCACCGTCATCCGCTTCGAGGAAAACGGAGCAATCATGAGCGAGCAGTCAGGCGCGCAGGCGATGCAGTTCGGCATCATGTCGGTCAGCGACATCACCCGCGATCCCACCACGGGCATCACCCCCAGCGAGCAGGAGCGGATCAAGGCGACGCTGACGATCGCCACGCACGCCGAAGAGGTCGGACTCGACGTCTTCGCGATCGGCGAGCACCACAACCCGCCGTTCTGGTCCTCGAGCCCCACGACCTTCCTCGCCGCCCTCGCCGCGCAGACCGAGCGTCTGATCGTCTCGACCTCGACCACGCTCATCACGACGAACGACCCGGTGCGCATCGCCGAGGAGTACGCGATGCTGCAGCACGTGTCCGACGGCCGCATGGACCTCATGCTCGGTCGCGGGAACACCGGACCGGTGTACCCGTGGTTCGGCCAGGACATCCGTCAGGGACTCCCTCTCGCGATCGAGAACTACGCCCTGTTGCACAAGCTGTGGCGTGAGGACGTCGTCGACTGGGAGGGCAAGTTCCGCACCCCGCTGCAGGGGTTCACGTCCACGCCGCGGCCCCTCGACGGCATCGCGCCCTTCGTCTGGCACGGATCCATCCGCACACCGGAGATCGCCGAGCAGGCGGCCTACTACGGCGACGGCTTCTTCGCGAACAACATCTTCTGGCCGAAGGAGCACTACCAGCGCCTCATCGAGCTGTACCGTCAGCGCTACGCGCACTACGGGCACGGCACCCCGGAGCAGGCGATCGTCGGTCTCGGCGGTCAGGTGTTCATGGCCGCGAACTCGCAGGACGCGGCGAACCAGTTCCGTCCGTACTTCGACAATGCGCCCGTCTACGGCCACGGTCCGAGCATGGAGGACTTCACCGAGATGACGCCTCTCACTGTGGGGTCGCCGCAGCAGATCATCGATCGCTACGCCGCCATGCGCGAGCACTACGGCGACTACCAGCGTCAGCTCTTCCTGATCGACCACGCCGGGCTTCCGCTCAAGATCGTGCTCGAGCAGCTCGACATCCTCGGCTCCGAGGTCGTGCCCGTGCTGCGGAAGGAACTCGCGCAGGGTCGCCCGGAGACCGTGCGGGATGCTCCCACCCACGCCGCACGCGTGAAGGCGGAGTTCGGCGACGGGCCCACCCGTCAGGCGCGCCCCGGTGCCAACCGCGGCGACAACCTGACCGGCGACTCGCCCTACCAGGACACCCCGGCTCCGGCCGGTGCCGCCTTCGGGGTCAGCCGGAAGGAGGCCTGAGATGACCGTGCGTCGCATCGCCGTCGTCTCGGCGGGCCTCTCGAATCCCTCGTCCACACGGATGCTCGCCGACCGGCTGGCCGCCGAGACGGTGAAGGCGCTCCGCGAGCACGACATCGAGACGAGCGTCGACGTGATCGAGCTGCGCGACTACGCGCATGACATCACCAACAACCTGCTCACCGGATTCGCGCCGCCGGCGCTGGAGACGGCGATCAACACGGTGGTGTCGGCCGATGCGCTCATCGTGGTGACGCCCATCTTCTCGACCAGCTACTCGGGATTGTTCAAGTCGTTCATCGACGTGCTCGATCCCGACGCGCTGACCGGGAAGCCGGTCCTCATCGGCGCGAACGCCGGGACCGCCCGGCACTCGCTGGCGATCGACTACGCGATCCGTCCGCTGTTCGCCTACCTGCATGCCGACGCCGTCTCGACCGGCGTGTTCGCGGCCTCCAGCGACTGGGGAGGGTCGGGCGACGACGTCGCTCCGCTCGCGAAGCGCGTCGAGAAGGGCGCGCGGGAGCTCGCGGATGCGGTGGCCCGACGCGACGCCGCCTCGGCCGCCGACCCGTTCGACCCGGCGACGTACCTCGGTGAGGGCCGGTCGTTCGGCCACCTGCTGGGCGGTCTAGCGGGGGAGTGAGGCGACTGTTCGCCTCCGCTGCCGATCAGGCGAGGGCGTCGAGTCCGGCGAGCGTCTTCACGACCGCGTCGGCGAGCTCGGCGCCCTTGACGGAGAAGTGACGGCGGAAGTACTCGCGGTGCTCGTCGTGCTCGTGGAAGTTGTGCGGCGTGAGGACCGCCGAGAACACGGGCACGTCCGTCTCCAGCTGCACGCGCATCAGCGCGTCCACGACCGTGGAAGCCACGAAGTCGTGGCGGTAGATGCCGCCGTCGACGACGAGCGCGCAGGTGGCGATGGCGTCGACTCGACCGCTGCGGGCGAGCCGCTGCGCGTGCAGCGGGATCTCGAAGGCCCCGGGTACCCGGAGGATGCTGACGTCGTCGAAGCCGAGTGTCGCGAGCCTTCCCTCGAAGGATTCGACGGCCTGATCGACGATCTCGGCGTGCCACTGCGCGGCGACGATGGCGATTCTGGGCATGATGACTGCTCTCTCTCGTCCTCTTCCATCCGGACTGTGACCGTCGGCCCCGGAATCGCACCGGGTCTGCAGACCCCACCGTGGGGTCCGCTCGCGGGCTCCACGGCCCTGCCGTGATACCGCCGGTGGGGAATCGCACCCCGCCCTGAGGACATTCGGCACGAGGCTATCACTGGGTATGGTCGAATGTCCGAGGGATGTCCTACCGTGGCGTCATGACCTCGATCTCCTCGTTCGATGCCCTTCGCGACCGACTGAGCGGCTCCCTTCTCCGTCCCGGCGATGCCGGGTTCGATGAGGCGCGACAGCCATGGAACCTCGCGATCGATCAGCGACCCCTCGCTGTCGCCGCTCCGGCGGAGGTCGCCGATCTGCACGCACTGCTCGGCGCCGCTCGTTCGTCGGGCTTCCGCCTCGCCGTCCAGCCGAGCGGGCACGGAGCGTCGAGTGATCTCGACGGTACGGTGATCGTGCGGATGTCGGCATTCGATGAGCTCGATGTCGACGTCGATGCCGGGATTCTCCGAGTGGGCAGCGGTGTGCGCTGGGGCGCGGTCGTCGACGCCCTCGAGGGCACCGGCTGGGCGGCTCCGGCCGGCACGAGTCCGGTCGTCAGCGTGGCCGGTTACACACTGGGTGGCGGGCACTCGTGGTTCAGCCGCACGGCGGGCCTCGGCTCCGACAACCTGCGCGCCGCCTGGGTGCTGCGCGCCGACGGCACCCACCAGCGCGTCGACGACGACAGCGCTCCGGATCTCATGTGGGCCCTGCGCGGCTCGGGCGGCGTCGTCGGCATCGTCACGGCCCTCGAGATCGATCTCGTGCGCACGCCGGCGCTGTGGGGTGCGAGCCTCACTTTCGACGTGGCGGATGCCGCCGCGGTGATCCGCGCCGTGCGCGACCTCGCGGCCGACGCGCCGGCGTCGCTCAACGTGTTCATGAACTCGATGCGCATGCCCGACGCGCCACAGCTGCCGGAGGCGATCCGCGGGCGCAGCTTCCTCGAGGTCCAGGCGTTGTCTGTCGACGGCTCAGCGGACGAGCTCATCGATCGGGTTCGCCGCGCCGGCGCGGTACAGCACGAGACGACGGGAGCCACCACGCCGGCGGCCCTCGTGGCGGCATCGAACGAACCGACAGAGCCGACCCCTGGCCGTGGCGCGTCCATGGCGCTCACGACGTTGGACGACGCCACGATCGATGCGCTCGTGGAGTTCCGCGAGCTGCCGGAGCAGGCTCCGATCATCGGGATCGACATCCGGATGCTGGGCGGCGCGCTCGACGCGCCACGGCGCAGCGGCTTCGCGAGCCTGGCTTCGGCGGGTTGGCTGCTGCACGCGCTCGCGCCGCTGTTCCCCGGCGCGCCCCGCGAACCGGGAGACGCGAGTCTCGCGGGGTTCGTCGGTGTACTGGCGCACACAGAGGCCTCGCGTACGGTGCCGACCTTCCTGGGGCCGGGACAGACGCTCGACCGCTGCGGTACCTCGGCCGACCTCGATCGGCTGCGCGCTGTCCGCGCCGCCGTCGATCCCGAAGGGGTACTGCACGCGGGACGCCTTCCGCGCTGAGTCGTCAGGCGTCGTCGCCGTTGCCCCGGTTCCAGTGATACTCGGTCTCGGGACGCCCGCGCGCGCCGTACCGCGCGGTCCGGAGGAGCACGCCCTCGGCGGCGAGATGCTCGAGGTAGCGCCGCACGGCGACGCGGGACATGCCCAGACGCTCCGCCGCCTCGCTCGCCGACAGCGGACCCATCGCGCGCAGCGCAGAGGTCACGCGATCCAAGGACGCTGCCGACAGACCCTTGGGCAGCAGGACCGTGCCGGTCGCGCGGCCGAGCAGAGCATCGATCTCGGCCTGCGTCGCCTCGCCGTCGGTGGTGCGGGCCTGATCCCGGTAGGAGCGGTACTGCTCCATCCGCTCCTTGAACACGGCGAAGGGGAACGGCTTCACGAGGTACTGGAAGACTCCCAGAGCGGCCATCTGCCGCACGGTCTCGGCATCGCGCACTCCGGTGATCGCGATGACGTCGACCGAGGCCGCCCTGGCACGGAGAGCCCGCAGGACGTCGATGCCGGAACCGTCCGGCATCGTGATGTCGAGCAGGACGAGGTCGAAGGCGTCCGCGCCCCGGCGATCCAGGACCGCGCTCACCGCGGCGCGTGCTCCGCTGCACTCTCCGGAGGCCTCGAACCCCTCGAGGCGTGCGAGGTAGTCGCGATGGAGTTCGAGGGTCAGAGCGTCGTCGTCGACGATGAGCGTCCGGATCATGAACGGCGCCTCCGCGCTCCCGCTGCGGGCAGGATGACGCGGAAGGTCGTGGGATCGCCCTCCAGCGTCACCGAACCACCGACGCCCGTGACGACCGACCTCACGAGTGCGAGGCCGATGCCTCGGCCCTGCGCATCAGCGGGCTTGGTCGAGAAGCCCTGCTGGAAGATCTGCTCGCGGCGGTCGATCGGGACGCCAGGTCCGCTGTCCGAGACCTCGAGCACGATCCCGCCGTCCGCGCCCGGCGTGAGCGAGACGGCCACCCAGCGGTCGTCGGACTCCGCCGCGGCATCCATCGCGTTGTCGACGAGGTTGCCGAGCACCGACACGCTGTCGACCGTCGACAGCGGCGAGCGCGGGGTCTCCGGATCGATGCGCACACGCCAGTCGATGCCGCGCTCCTTCGCCTGAGACGCCTTCCCCAGCAGCAGGGCCCCGACCGCGGGGTCGCCCTGGCGCCGTGCTGTGACCTGGTCGACGAGGGATTGGCTCTGCCGCGAGGTCTTGGTAAGGATCTCGATCGCCTCGTCGCTCCGCCCGAGCTCGAGCAGGGCGACGGCGGTGTGCATCCGGTTCCCGTGCTCGTGGGTCTGGGCGCGCAGCGCCTCGCCCAGCGTCCGGATGGATTCGTACGACGACACGGCATCACGCACCTGGCCGGGCGGAAGGTCGCCGGCGATGCGCCGGGTGACCCGGCGCGCGATCAGGGCTCCGCCTGCGCCGAGCGCGACGAGTCCCACGGTGATCCCGAGCGTGAGGGGGAGACGGCGGATCAGCGTGTCGGTGATCGACTCGGTCGTCACGCCCGCCGCCACCCAGCCGATCAGGGTGTCGTCGGCGTCCATGACCGGCACGATCGTGCGGACCGAGGGCCCGAGGGTGCCGGTGAACTCCTCGGTGAGCGTCCGGGGGGTCGTGGGGATCGTGCCGAGATAGCGTCCGCCGATCTGCGCGAGGTCGGGGTGGGTGACGCGCACACCCTCGACGGTCATGACCGTGATGAAGTCGAGTCCGGCGTCCTCCACGACCGTCATCGCGTAGGGCTCGAGCAGACGTGTCGCTGCGCCCTCGTCTCCGTCGCTCAGCGAGGAGACGACATCCGGTGATGCGGCGAGTGAGATGGCGGCTGCCGCCGTGACCCTCTCGGCCTCGGCGCGGATGGCGCGCTGCGCCTCCACGACGAGATAGACGGCGACGAGGGCGCCGATGACGACCGCGACCCCGAGGAGCACGACGAACACGCGCGACGCGGTGCTGCGGCCGTCAGAGGCGTGTGCCATCGCGTCCTCCGGTCGTCGGCGCTCTCGGTAGTGACCAATACGACCACAAATCGCGTCGCGGTGTGAAGTCCGCGACGGTGAATCTCATCGGCGGCGAGGATGCCGCCGCACACATGACACGAAGACGTTCATGATCAAGGAGGAAACATGGCCATCACAACGGGGTTCCGTCTGCCGGGGTTCAACTCGCGGCGTGGCAAGCAGTCCTGGGACCGGCACACCTGGCTGTACGTGTCGGTGATCATCGCGGTCGCGCTCGGCGCCCTCGTCGGACTCATCTGGCCCGAGGTCGGACAGGGGTTCGAGGCTCTCGGCAAGGGATTCGTGGCGCTGATCAAGATGATGATCGCGCCGATCATCTTCTGCACCATCGTCGTCGGAGTCGGATCCATCGCGAAGGCGGCGACGGTCGGGAAGATCGGCGGGCTGGCCCTGCTGTACTTCATGATCATGTCGACCTTCGCCCTCGCGATCGGCCTGGTCGTCGGCAACATCATCCACCCGGGATCCGGGCTCGACATGGCCGCCTCCACGTACGATCCCGAGGGTGCGACCGAGGCGAAGACCACCCAGGAGTTCATCCTCGGGATCATCCCCGCGACGTTCTTCGGTGCCTTCACCGGCGAGAGCGTGCTGCAGGTGCTGTTCATCGCTCTCCTCGTCGGTTTCGCCCTGCAGGGTCTCGGCGAGCGCGGTGCTCCGATCATGGAGGCGGTCAAGCAGCTGCAGAAGCTGGTGTTCCGCATCCTCGGCATGATCCTCTGGCTGGCGCCGATCGGTGCCTTCGGTGCGATCGCGGCCGTCGTGGGCAAGACCGGCATCTCGGCGATCTGGAGCCTCGGCATCCTGATGGGCGCGTTCTACATCACGTGCATCCTGTTCATCGTCGTGGTGCTGGGCACGCTGCTCTGGACCGTCACGCGGGTCAACATCTTCTCGCTCATGAAGTACCTGGGGCGCGAGTACCTGCTGATCGTCGGCACGTCCTCCTCGGAGTCCGCGCTGCCGCGGCTGATCGCGAAGATGGAGCACGTCGGCGTCTCCAAGCCCGTAGTGGGCATCACGGTGCCGACCGGCTACTCGTTCAACCTCGACGGCACGGCGATCTACCTGACGATGGCCTCGCTGTTCATCGCGACGGGCATGGGCCAGCCGATGTCCATCGGCGAGCAGATCGGCCTGCTCGTCTTCATGATCATCGCGAGCAAGGGCGCCGCCGGAGTCACGGGTGCAGGACTCGCCACGCTGGCGGGCGGACTGCAGGCGTACCGGCCTGACCTGGTCGACGGCGTCGGGGTCATCGTCGGCATCGACCGCTTCATGTCGGAGGGTCGCGCCCTCACGAACTTCACGGGCAACGCTGTCGCGACGCTCCTCATCGGCACGTGGACCAAGCAGATCGACCGTGACCGCACGCGCCGCGTGCTCAACGGGGAACTGCCGTTCGACGAATCGATGATGGACGGCGTCGACGGACACGGGATGTCGGACGCTCCGCACGCCGTCGGTGTGCAGGAGCTCAGCGAGTCGGCGGTGTCGGAGATGGCGGCGAAGGAGCAGCGGGCCAGGGACCGCGCCGCACAGCGCTGAGCGGAGAAAGAAGCTGAGCGGACAGAGAGGGATCCGGGGGCCGGATGATTCCGGCCCCCGCATCCATGTGGTCAACCGCTCTTGCGTCGGAACTCGCGCCGCGTCTGCGGGGCGGCCGCGCCGTGCACGGCGGAGTCGCCGTCGAGGTGCGACTCGCCCTGCCGGTGCTGCGCGTTCTTCTTCTCGAGCGCTTCCTTGAACTTGCGCTTCATCTCCTCGGAGGAGGTGGCGCCTTCTTCGGTGCTCATGCTCCGAGCCTAGAGCACGGTCGCCGCGAGGGGGAGGTCAGCGGCGGCTGCGGCGCAGCGCGAGGTCGATCAGGGCTCCGACGCCGATCGCGACGACGATCGACACCGGCACGGCGACGAGAGGTCCTCCGGGGACGATCGCGGCGACGGCGGCGCCCACCGCCGCCTGGTAGACGGCCCACGCGGTCGCGGCCATCCCGACGAGGGCGAGATAGCGCGGGGGATGGATCCGCGATGCCCCGGCCACCAGGTTGATCGCGAGCCGGGCGAACGGCACGAAGCGCGCTGTGAAGAGCACTGTGGCCGTGCCGCTCTCGAGGCGTCGTCCGGCCCACTCGAGCGCCTGCCGCACGCGGGGCGCGCGCATCCAGCGCCAGCGTTCGATGCCGACCAGGCGTCCGATCAGATAGCAGCACGCGTCTCCGAGCGCGGCGGCGACAGCGGCGCACACGATCACCGCCCAGAGGGCCGGCGCACCGTTCGTGACCGCGAGCGCCCCGAGCGCGGTCACCGCGACCTCGCCGGGGACGACCACGAAGAAGGCGTCCCCGAGGACCAGGAGGCTCATCAGCACCAGGCTCCACGGTCCGGTGAGCGATTCGGCGAGCACGTCGGTCGGCACGGGCACACTGTGCACGCAGAGGGTGAACGGGAACCAAAGACCGGATAGCCGGTGACCTGCGCTCCAGCATCCGGTGAACATCTGGTGGCGAAGGCCGATTCCGGAGATTCCCGCACGCCGGCGCCGTCATCCTGAGGGTGTGAGAGTAGCGATCGTCACGGAGTCCTTCCTTCCGCACATGAACGGCGTGACCGGATCGGTGCTGCAGATCCTGCGGCATCTCGAGAGCCGGGGGCACGATGCGCACGTGATCGCCCCCGCGGCCGTCGGCATCCCCGAGACCGTGGACGGTGCGCGCATCGAGGCGATCCCGAGTCTTGCGCTGCCGGGCTACCGGAACGTCCGGGTCGGCACCTCGACGGCCCACCGCGTCGCGGCCGCCCTGCGTCGCTTCCAGCCGGACGTCGTCCATCTCGCCTCGCCCTTCGCCCTCGGGTGGCGCGGCGTGCTCGCGGCGGAACGTCTCGACGTGGCATCCGTCGCGGCCTATCAGACCGACGTCGCGGCTTACACGGAGCGCTATGGCATCGCGGCGACCACGGGGATCGCTCAGACGCACATCGCCCGGCTCCACCGGCGTGCGACGCTGACGCTCGCGCCCTCGGCCGAGTCGGCGCAACAGCTGGCCTCGCTCGGCATCGACCGTGTGCGCCGCTGGGGTCGCGGAGTGGATGCCGAGCGCTTCCGGCCCTCCCGCCGCGACGGTGCGCTGCGCGCCGCCTGGGGAGCCGACGTCGTGATCGGCTATGTGGGCAGGCTCGCACCGGAGAAGCAGGTCGAGGACCTCGCCGCGCTGCACGACGTGCCCGGCACGCGACTCGTGATCGTGGGCGACGGACCGAGCCGTGCGCGGCTGGAGAGCCTGCTGCCGGATGCCCTCTTCCTCGGACACCTCGGCGGAGAGGCGCTCGCCGCGGCGATGGCGTCCTTCGACCTGTTCGTGCACCCGGGGGAGAGCGAGACCTTCGGTCAGACCCTGCAGGAGGCCCACGCGAGCGGCGTCCCCGTCATCGCGACCGGCCGTGGAGGTCCGCTCGACCTCGTGCGGATGGGCATCGACGGCTGGCTGTACCGGCCGGGCGATCTCGGCGACCTGCGGATGCGCGTCGCGGACCTCGCCGGAGATGCGCGCAAGAGGCGAGCCTTCGGCGAGGCAGGACGCGAAGCCGTGCAGGGCCGCAGCTGGTCGAGCGTGTGCGACCAGCTCCTCGGGCACTTCGAGGACGCGCGGATGCTGCATCGGGTGGATGCCGGCGCCCGCGCTCGCCGCGTGGTGCGTCCGGAGGCCTCGGTACCCGTCCCGCCGCGGCGGTGGCACCGTTACGTCGCCCTCGGCGATTCGCTCACCGAGGGTCTTTGCGATCCTGCACCGGACGGCGCCCTGCGGGGATGGGCCGACCGCCTCGCGCTGCTGCTCGCGGCGCGCGGCGGCCTGCACTACGCGAACCTCGCGATCCGCTCCAAGCGCGTCGGCGACGTCTGCGGGACGCAGTTGGAGCGGGCGCTCGAACTGCGACCGGACCTGGTGTCGATCCTCATCGGCGCGAACGACCTGGTGAAGCACCGCGTGAACGTCGCCGCGCTGGCTCTGCGCCTCGAGGACGCGGTGGTCCGGCTCCGTGGGATCGGGGCGGACGTGGTGCTGGTCACGCCGTTCCTGCCCGGCCGGCGGGCCGCCTCCATCTACACGCGGAGGTTCTCCGCGTTCGCGACCGCACTGGCGGGGATCGCCGCGCGCACCGGTGCGATCCTGATCGACACGGATCTGCATCCCTCGCTGCCGGATCGCCCGAACTGGGGCGAGGACCTCGTGCACCTGAGCAGTCGAGGACACCGCTTCCTCGCGTACCGCGCGGCCGAGGTCCTCAGCGTTCCGGACGCCGACGCCCTCGGTGTGCTCGATGCCGCCCTGCACGAGAACGAGACGATCGGCGCCGGCGTGTGGTGGCGGCGGCATGCCCTGCCGTGGGTCTGGCGCCGTCTGCACGGTCGTGCCGCGGGGGACGGCCGCTCGGCGAAGCACGACGACTATGTCTACCTCGGCCGATCCTCCGCGGCCCGCGGGGTGTCCGTCAGCTGAAGGGGCTGCCTCAGCGCCGTCCCATGCCGTGATACTGCCAGCCGGCCGCGCGCCAGGCCGCGGCATCGAGGCAGTTGCGCCCGTCGATGATGATCCGTCCGCGCACGAGGCCGCCGGCGTGCGCGGGGGAGAGGTCGCGTCGGTACTCATCCCACTCGGTGACGATCACGACGGCGTCGGCCTCGCGCAGCGCGTCGTCGCGCGCCTGTGCATAGCCGAGCTGCGGATGAGCGGCCCGGGCGTTGTCGATCGCCGCTGGGTCGGTCACCACGACATCGGCGCCGAGTCCCCGCAGGCGGACGGCGACGTCGAGGGCCGGTGAGTCGCGGATGTCGTCGCTGAAGGGCTTGAAGGCCGCACCCAGCACCGCGATCCGGCGCCCGAAGACCAGGCCGCCCAGTGCATCGACGACGAGCTGCACCGCCCGGTCACGTCGCCGCAGGTTGATGGCGTCGACCTCGCGGAGGAATCCCACGGCCTCACCGCGTCCGAGCTCCTCCGCCCTGGCGGCGAAGGCGCGGATGTCCTTGGGGAGGCAGCCGCCGCCGAAGCCGATTCCCGAGCCGAGGTAGCGCCGCCCGATGCGGCCGTCGTGTCCGAGCGCATCGGCGAGAAGCGTGACGTCGGCTCCGGCAGCCTCGGCGATCTCCGCCATCGCGTTGATGAACGAGATCTTGGTGGCGAGGAAGGCGTTGGCCGCTCCCTTGACGAGTTCGGCCGTGGCGAGGTCCGTCACCAGGAACGGCGTGCCCGTCTCGATCGCGGCAGCGTAGGCCTCACGGAGCACGTCGACCGCCTGGTCGCCGTCCGCACCCGGTGCGGCGCCGACCACGAGCCGGTCCGGCGTGAGCGTGTCGTGCACGGCCCATCCCTCGCGGAGGAACTCCGGATTCCAGACCAGTGCCGCTCCCGTGCCCACCAGGCGCTCGGCCAGTCGCGCGGCCGTGCCGACCGGGACGGTCGACTTGCCCGCCACGACGTCCCCGGGGCGGAGGTGGGGGAGGAGGTCGTCCACGGCGGCGTCGACGTACCGGAGATCCGCCGCATGTCCTCCGGCCGTCTGAGGCGTGCCGACCGCGAGGAAGTGCACGTCCGCGCCCGCGGCATCCGCCATCCGGCTGCTGAACCGCAGCCGACCCGAAGCCAGGCCGTCCGTGAGCAGCGCGGTGAGTCGAGGCTCGAAGATCGGCGCGGTCCCCGCGGCCAGTGCGGCGACCTTCCCCTCGTCCACGTCGATGCCGACGACGTCGTGTCCGATCGAGGCCATGGCGGCGGCATGCACGGCACCGAGGTAGCCGCAGCCGATCACTGACATGCGCATCGTCCCAGCACAGCGGATGCCGCTCACGTCACGGCATCCGGGCGGTGAACGCCTCATGGCCGGGACGTGACCGATCCGCTGAGCGGGTCGTGGCGCGGGATTCCGCGGGCCTCGCTGATAGGGTGGGGGAGGTCGACCTGTGTCGATCGCACAATTTCATATCGACTCATGGAGCGAGCGGCGGAGAAGCTGGTCCCCTGTGGTGGGTTCCTCGGCACGGAGATGTCGGGTGGCTTTCTACTGGTGGCCAGCGCAGGCGATGTTCGCGGGAGTGCCCGCGCGCCCGAACCCTGCTGTATCCGCTCCTCTTGAATGCGCTCGCGCGTCACATGGATTCGCGAGTCTAAACAAAGAAGGAGAGACCTCTTGGAAGGTCCTGAAATCACCGCCACCGAGGCCGTTCTCGACAACGGCCGCTTCGGCACCCGCACCATCCGCTTCGAGACCGGCCGCCTCGCGCAGCAGGCTCAGGGCGCAGTCGCCGCGTACCTCGACGGCGAGACCATGCTCCTCTCGGCCACCAGCGCAGGCAAGCACCCGCGCGAGGGCTTCGACTTCTTCCCGCTGACGGTCGACGTCGAAGAGCGTTCCTACGCAGCAGGCAAGATCCCCGGCTCGTTCTTCCGTCGTGAGGGACGTCCCTCGACCGAGGCGATCCTCGTCTGCCGTCTGATCGACCGTCCGCTGCGTCCGTCGTTCGTCGACGGCCTGCGCAACGAGGTCCAGATCGTCATCACCGTCCTGTCGATCGCCCCGGGCGAGTTCTATGACGCCCTCGCGATCAACGCGGCTTCCGCGTCGACGCAGATCTCGGGTCTCCCGTTCTCGGGTCCCGTCGCCGGTGTGCGCCTCGCGTTCATCCCCGGCCACGGCGAGCACGCGGACCAGTGGGTCGCGTTCCCGACGGCTGAGCAGGTCAGCGAGGCCGTGTTCGACCTGATCGTCGCCGGTCGCGTCGTCACCAAGTCCGACGGCACCGAAGATGTCGCGATCATGATGGTCGAGGCTGAGGCCACCGAGGGCAGCTGGAACCTCATCAAGGCCGGCGCCACCAAGCCCGACGAGGCTGTCGTCGCGCAGGGCCTCGAGGCATCGAAGCCCTTCATCGCTCAGCTCGTCAAGGCTCAGGCCGAGCTCGCCGCCAGCGCGTCGAAGGAGCCGGGTGTGTACCCGGTCTTCCCGCCGTACTCCAGCGAGGTCTACGACTTCGTGGCCGAGCGCTCCTACGACGACCTGGTGAACGTCTACCAGATCGCCGACAAGCAGGAGCGTCAGGGCAAGGACGACGAGGTCAAGGACCGCGTCAGGGCGCAGCTCATCGAAGCGGTCGAAGCAGGCAACCTGCCCGCTGGAGCCCCGATCGAGTTCTCCGCAGCGTACAAGTCCGTCACGAAGAAGATCGTCCGCGGCCGCATCCTCACCGAGAGCGTGCGCATGGACGGCCGCGGCCTGGCCGACATCCGTCCGCTCGACGCCGAGGTCCAGGTCATCCCGCGCGTTCACGGCTCCGCGATCTTCCAGCGCGGCGAGACCCAGATCATGGGAATCACCACGCTGAACATGCTCAAGATGGAGCAGCAGATCGACTCGCTGTCGCCGACCACGAGCAAGCGCTACATGCACCACTACAACTTCCCGCCCTACTCGACCGGTGAGACCGGCCGGGTCGGTTCGCCGAAGCGTCGCGAGATCGGGCACGGCTTCCTCGCCGAGCGCGCGCTCGTGCCGGTGCTGCCCAGCCGCGAGGAGTTCCCCTACGCGATCCGTCAGGTCTCCGAGGCGCTGAGCTCCAACGGCTCGACGTCGATGGGTTCCGTCTGCGCGTCGACCCTGTCGCTGCTGAACGCGGGTGTGCCTCTGCGCGCAGCCGTCGCCGGCATCGCGATGGGACTCGTCTCCGATGAGGTCGACGGAGAGACGCGCTACGCGGCCCTCACCGACATCCTCGGCGCAGAGGACGCACTGGGCGACATGGACTTCAAGGTCGCCGGTACCAGCGAGTTCGTCACGGCCATCCAGCTCGACACGAAGCTCGACGGCATCCCGTCGTCGGTGCTCGCCGGCGCGCTGACCCAGGCTCGCGACGCCCGTCTGACCATCCTCAACGTGCTGAACGCCGCGATCGACGCTCCCGACGAGATGGCGCCGACCGCGCCGCGCGTCATCAGCGTGCAGATCCCGGTCGACAAGATCGGTGAGCTGATCGGCCCGAAGGGCAAGACGATCAACGCGATCCAGGACGAGACCGGCGCGCAGATCTCCATCGAGGAGGACGGCACCGTCTACATCGGCGCGACCGACGGCCCCTCGGCCGAGGCTGCCCGTGCCCAGGTCAACGCGATCGCGAACCCGACCAACCCGGAGGTGGGAGAGCAGTTCCTCGGAACCGTCGTGAAGATCGCGACGTTCGGTGCGTTCGTCTCGCTGCTGCCCGGCAAGGACGGCCTACTGCACGTCACCGAGGTGCGCAAGCTCGCCGGTGGCAAGCGCGTCGAGAACGTCGATGACGTCCTGTCCGTCGGCCAGAAGATCCTCGTGAAGATCACGAAGATCGACGACCGCGGCAAGCTGTCGCTCGAGCCCGTGCTCGACGACGCCCCCGCAGCGGACGCAGCTCCTGCTGACGAGGCCGCTGCCGAGTAGTCGCCAGCGCTTCGACACGAGGCCCGGGCTGTCCACACGGACGGTCCGGGCTTCGTCGTATCCGATGTGATCAAACCGTTATGGGAAGTTCTTGCGCCGTTCCCCGTATTGGTCGGGGAGTTCGCAGATCTCGCCTACTCTCGAAGTACGCACCGGGGGGTGCATTTCAGGCAGTGACGCAGGTCGGTACGCACCGATTGACGCGGGGGTGAGGATATGCGGTTGTTCAGTGTAGGCGCAGGAGCGCCGGCCGATCGCGCGCAGCAGGGCGCCGCAGAGCACCCGTCCGCACCCATCCCGATCGTCGGACCCGGAATAGGGGAGACCATCCGCGTCCCTCTCGGCGAGACCGGGCTCGAGACCTTTCCGCTCATGCTCGGTGCGGCGGAGTTCGGCTGGAACGTCGATCTCGAGACGAGCCATGGGATCCTCGACCGCTACGTCGAATTCGGTGGCAACGCCATCCACACCGCCGACGGATTCTCCGGCGGTCGCAGCGAGCACATCATCGGCCAATGGCTGCAGTCCAGAGGGCGACGCGACCGCGCCCTGCTGAGCGTGCGGATCGGTGCTCACGCAGACAATCCGGGTCTCGGCTCGGTGAACCTCGTCCGCGCTGTCGAGGGGTCGCTCACGCGACTCGGCGTCGAGCGCATCGACGTGCTGTATCTCGACGCGACGCTCGACCGCACGACGAATCTCGAGGACACCCTCGCGACGGTCGAGTGGATGGTCGACGCGGGCAAGATCGGCGCACTCGGCGCATTCGGCTTCGCACCCGAGCGGCTCGTGGAGGCGCGCATCCTCGCCTCGGCCGGGTACCCACGCATCGAGGTCATCGATTCGCCGTACAACCTCGTCCGCCGTCAGCCGTTCGAAGGGGACCTGCGTCTGGTGGCGGGTGCGCAGAGCCTCGCGGTCACGCCGTCGCACGCTCTCGAGCACGGTTTCCTCTCCGGTCGCCACCGCAGCAAGGCGCTGACCTCGCGGGGCGTACGCGGGGAGCAGCTGCGGGGGCATCTCAACAGGCGTGGCACGAAGATCCTGCGGGCTCTCGACCAGGTCGCGACGGAACTCGAGGTTCCCGTGGCCGCCGTGTCCATCGCGTGGCTGCTCGCGCAGCGGACCATCGCGGCGCCCATCGTCAACACCTTCGCGACCGAGCACGTCGACGAGCTGATGCAGGGCGCCGGCGTCACGCTGTCGCGCGCACAGGTCACCGAGCTCACTCGCGCCGGGAACTGAGCGTCGTAACGCCTCTGTCACAGACCTGGCATAGGGTGGAGTGAATCCCGGCGGACGCTGTCGATGAAGCGAGCGAGTTTGTGACGCATTACATATATCTGGTCAGACATGGTGAACATCAGGACGCCGAGCACGGTCTCGCCGACGGACCCCTGTCGCCGCGTGGCCAGCGTCAGGCCGAACTCATCGCAGATCGGCTCTCGGGACTCCCGCTCGACGCCGTCTGGCACTCTCCGCTCCTGCGCGCCAACGAGACGGCCCGTGCGATCGCCGAGCGGCTCCCGTCGGTCGATCCAGAGCCGACCGCACTGCTGTTCGACTGCGTGCCCACGGGGATGACCGACGAGACCCCGGCCGCCTACGAACCGTTCTTCGGCTCGGTGACCGAGGCGGAGCTCGATGCCGGGCGTGCTCAGATGTTCGACGCGGTCAACGAGTTCCTGGTGCGCAAACCGGGTGACGTGCACGAGGTGCTCATCACCCACAACTTCGTGATCTCGTGGTTCGTGCGGGAGGTCCTCGGTGCCCCCGAGTGGCGATGGATGACCTTGAACCAGGCGCACTGCGGCCTCACGGTGATCGCCCAGAAACAGGGCCGGCCCTGGACGCTCCTCACTCACAACGACACCGGGCACCTCCCGGTCGAGCTGCGCACCGGCATCCCCGATGCGATGCCCGTCTGATTCCCGGTTGATTCCCTGAGTTCCGGCCCGCCGCGCCGGGCGGATCGACGTCGCGAAATAGACTGAACGCATGACCACCCAGGTAGCACTCGTCGGCGGAACCGGGAAGCTCGGATCGATCATCGGTGCGGTGATCGACGAGCTCGAGGGCTTCGAGGTGACGCGCGTGCTGACGTCTCGTAGCGACCTCGCCGAGCTCGACGGTGCGGACCTGGTGATCGACGCGACCACGCCTCAGGTCAGTGTCGACGTCGTGCGCGCTGCGGTCGAGCGCGAGATCAACATTCTCGTCGCCACGTCGGGATGGTCCACCGAGCGGATCGCACTCGTGCGTCCTCTGGTGGAGAACGCCGGAACCGGGGCTGTCTTCATCCCGAACTTCTCGCTGGGATCGGTGCTCGGTTCGGCTCTGGCCGCAGCAGCCGCGCCGTTCTTCGGATCGGCGGAGATCGTCGAGGCACACCATGAGGCGAAGGTGGATTCGCCGAGCGGCACTGCGGTGCGCACGGCCGAGCTCATCGCCGCCGCACGCGCCGAACAGGGTCCCGTCAGCGCACCGCACGCCGACCAGCGAGCGCGGGGACAGCAGGTCGGCAGCGTGCCGATCCACTCGCTCCGGCGTCCCGGCGTCATCGCCAAGCAGGAGGTCGTCCTGTCCGGCCCCGGTGAGTCCCTCACGTTCACGCATGACACGGTCGACCCCGCACTCGCCTACGCCCCGGGCATCCGTCTCGCGGTGCCGTTCGCGGCCCAGGCGATCGGCGTCTTCGTCGGGCTCGAGAGCATGATCGACATCGGCATCCGCTCGTGATATCGCGGATCGGCGTCGGCCTGATGGCCGCCGCACTGCTGGTCTACCTCGCCGTCGCCATCTGGTTGGCCGTGATGTTCTTCGCTGTCGGCACACCGGTGTCCATCGGCATGGGCATCGCGCTGATCGTTCTCGCCCCGATCGGGGCATGGGCGCTTGTCCGAGAGATGCAGTTCGGGTTCGCTGCCGACCGGCTCGGGCGTGAGCTCGATGCCGAGGGCGGTATGCCCGCGGCGGAGTCCGAGCTGACGCCGAGTGGCCGAATCGCTCGTGCCGACGCCGACCCGCTCATCGCGAGATACGCGGGGGAGGCGGATGCGGAGCCGACGGACTGGCGCGCGCGCTACCGACTCGGCGTCGTCCAGGATGCCGCTGGCCGCCGCAAGGACGCTCGCGCCAGCATCCGCGAGGCGATTCGCATCGCTCGCGGATGACCGACGTCAGGCGAGCGTGGCCTCGAGCGTGATCTCGATGCCGGCGAGCGCCTGCGATACGGGGCAGCCGACCTTCGCCTCGGCAGCGATCGACTGGAACTCCTCAGGGCTGAGCCCGGGAACGACCGCGTTCACGTTGAGGTGGCTTCCGCTGATTCCGACACCGGGCTTGAAGGTGACGGACGCGCTCGTGTTGACGCGCTCCGGCGGAGTGCCGTTCTCGGACAGCGCGTGAGACAGCGCCATGCTGAAACACGACGCGTGGGCTGCGGCGATCAGCTCTTCAGGCGTGGTGGTGGTGTCGCTGCCCTCGCTGCGGGCCTTCCAGTTGATCGGGAAGGTCCCGAGCTTCGACGAGGAGAACGCGACTGTGCCCGAGCCCTCGGTGAGGGATCCGGTCCAGGTGGTGGTGGCTTCGCTGGTGACGGGCATGATTCCTCCGTTGTATCGCGCGCTGCTCGATGCGGGTCGCGTGTGCGGCCAGCCTATCGAGCGTGGGCGTGCGGCGGAACAGCGCTCAGGCGGTCGACGCCGCGCGACCGAGGATGCCTGCTCGCTGCAGCAGCAGATAGATCTGGCATCCGAGGCAGAAGGAGAACGCCGCATTGAGGAAGGCGGCGATGAAAGCGGCGGCGGTCGCGATGGGCAGCGCCCACGGGACCCCGGCGAGGTGCAGCACGAGACCGATCGTGACGACGACGAGACCGACACCCTGGGCGAACCGCGGTGGACGCGGATCCTCGAGCTCGGTCGGAGCGGCCAGTCTCGGACGGATGACCCTGCGGAACACGACGCCCCATGGTGCAGTCGCGGGTGACAGGACGCCCCACAGGAACAGCAGGGCGATCACGATCGTGAGGAGGAACCCCGGGTCCAGCGCGCGCTGTGCAAGGGTCGCCGACGTCACGGCCCACGTGGCCGAGCCGATGTCGGCCGAGTCGAGCGGCTGATAGGCGAACCAGCCGAAGGTCCGTGCGGTCGAGATGCCGACCAGCGCCAGATATGTCGCGACGAGCAGCAGCACTGTCGTGACCGTCGCTGCGAATCGCGGGCCGCGGGGATCGATGCCGGCCGGTGTCGTCATGTGCTTTCCGTCCTCGTCATACGGTTGCCAGCGCGTCGTTCAGCGCGTGTCGATGGGGCACGCCATGGAAGCGTGCGCGGACGGCTCCTGATCCGTCGACGATGAAGGTCGTCGGTGTCTGCATGACCTTGTATCGAGCCGACAGATCCGGTCGATGCGTCAGGTCGACCTCCACGTGGTCCAGGCCCTCCGATTCTGCGACGTAGCTGCTGAGCATGCGTCGTACCTGGGGGCAGCGGGTGCACATCTCGGTGCTGAACTGCACGACTGTCGCTCTCGCGCCCAGGCGCGACACGCCCGCGTCGTTCGGATCGAAGCGCAGATGGCCGCCTCCGCGACGCCGTCCGTCGAGAAGTCTCAGCACGACACCGATCGTGCCGGCGAGCACGAGCAGCGCTGCGGCGAGGAGAAGGGCGACGGCGGGTGACATGCGTCGAGAATACGGGCGATCCGGCACCGCCCGGGCCGATATGTCGCATCGTGACGATCCGACTCGACAGCCCCCAGGGCGGGTAGTCTGGCACACATGAGCGCAGCCGTCCCGACGCCGTACGAAGACCTTCTCCGAGACGTGCTGGAGTCCGGCACTCACAAGTCCGATCGAACAGGAACCGGCACCACCAGCGTCTTCGGGCGGCAGATCCGCTTCGATCTCTCCGAGGGCTTCCCGCTCATCACCACGAAGCGGGTGCACTTCAAGTCGATCGCCTACGAGCTCCTCTGGTTCCTCAGGGGCGACTCGAATGTGAAGTGGCTGCAGGAGCATGGCGTCACCATCTGGGACGAATGGGCGGATGCCGACGGTGATCTGGGTCCGGTCTACGGAGTGCAGTGGCGCAGCTGGCCGACGCCGGAGGGTGAGAGCATCGATCAGCTCGCTCAGGTGATCGAGCAGATCCGGCAGACGCCCGACTCCCGGCGACTCATCGTGTCTGCCTGGAACCCGGCGGACATCCCCGACATGGCGCTTGCTCCCTGTCACGCCCTGTTCCAGTTCTACGTGGCGGACGGCAAGCTCTCCTGCCAGCTCTATCAGCGCAGCGCCGACCTGTTCCTCGGCGTCCCGTTCAACATCGCGTCCTACGCCCTGCTGACGTTGATGGTCGCCCAGCAGGTGGGACTCGAGCCGGGTGACTTCGTCTGGACCGGGGGTGACTGCCACATCTACGACAATCACCTCGACCAGGTGAACGAACAGCTCACGCGCGAACCGTATCCTTACCCGACGCTGAGGTTCGCCCGGAAGCCCGAGTCGATCCTCGACTACGACTACGAGGACTTCGTCGTCGAGGATTACCAGCACCACGCTCCGATCAGGGCGGCGGTCGCGGTATGACCTGGGTCGGGCTGATCTGGGCAGAGGCGCACGGCGGCGTCATCGGAGCAGAGGGCGGCATGCCCTGGAACGTCCCCGAGGATCTCGCTCACTTCAAGGAAGTCACCCTCGGCGCTCCCGTGATCATGGGTCGCAAGACGTGGGACTCGCTCCCTGAGCGCTTCCGCCCGCTTCCAGGGCGAGAGAACATCGTCATCACCCGCCAGCAGGACTGGTCCGCGGACGGCGCCCGTCGTGCCGCGACCGTCACGGACGCGGTGCGGGGCCACGAGAAGGTATGGATCATCGGCGGCGCCGAGATCTTCCGCCTGGTGATCGCCGACGCCGACCGCCTCGAAGTCACCGAGCTCGACATCGAGGTCTCCGGCGACGCGTATGCGCCGTCCAAAGCCGGGTGGCGGCTCGTGAACGAGGGGGAGTGGCAGACGTCGCGCTCCGGCATCCGGTTCCGCTTCCTGGGATACGAGCGCTGATGCCCACCGCACTGATCACCGGAGCGAGCGCCGGCCTCGGCGCAGAGTTCGCGCGCCAGTTGGCCCGGCGCCGAGCCGATCTGATCCTCGTCGCACGTTCCGCCGGCGATCTCGAGGTCGTGGCGGCCGAGTTGCGCAGCGAGCACGGTGTCGCGGTCGAGGTGCTTCCCGCCGACCTGTCGATCGACGAGGATGTCGAGCGCGTCGCCGACCGTCTCCGCGATGCCTCCGATCCGGTCGACCTTCTCATCAACAATGCAGGCTTCGGCCTCCCGCTGCAGTTCGCCGACAACGACATCGACGACGAGGTGCGCCATCTGCGCGTTCACGTCGAGGCGTCGATGCGGCTCATGCACGCGGCGCTTCAGACGATGCGCGGCCGTGGGGGCCGGATCATCAACGTCGCGTCCGTCGCAGGGTTCATCTCGCGCTCCACGTATTCCGCGTGCAAGAGGTGGTTGATCGAATTCAGCCGCTGGGCGAATGTCGAGTACGGACGCGACGGAGTGACGGTCACCGCCGTCTGCCCGGGTTTCACGCACACGACCTTCCACGAGCGGATGGGACTCGAACCGGGGCACGAGGGCGTTCCCGGCTTCATGTGGCTCGACGCGCGGAATGTGGTCCGCGAGGCGCTCCGTGACGCGGCGCGCGGAAGGGCCGTCTCGATCCCGTCGCTGCGTTACAAGGCGATCGTCGCTGTCGCGTCCCTGCTTCCGAGCGCGCTGACCTCCGGCATCGCACATCGCGGCCGCGTCTGATCTGAACGTCGACCGCGTCCCGCTGCGGGCGCGCCGTGCGCGAATGAGGGCGCTAGGAGATCAGCGGAATCTGCCCAGACGGATACCGGCGTATCCGATCGCCGCCATGGTCTCTCCATCGGTGATGCGGCCATCGGAGATCATGCCGAGGACGTCGGAGAACGGTACCCAGGTGACGGCGTCGATGCCCTCCTCCGCCTGCGTGCGAGTGGAGTCGTCGGACGGAGTCAGACCCCGAGCGAGGAACACGTGCTCGGGGGCGTGGGCGATCCCGTTCAGGGCGTTCATCGTTCCGAGTTCCGTCCAGTCCTCGGCGACGAAGCCCGTCTCCTCGAGCAGCTCGCGCTGCGCTGCCGCGAGCGGTTCTTCGCCGTCGCTTCCTCCGGCAGGAATCTCGATCGAGACTCCGGTCGTGTAGCGCTCGAGAGTGATGAGGCAGACGCGGTCCTCGTCATCGAGTGCGACGACGAAGACTGCCGGATGCCGCATGGTCACCACGCCGTAGATGCCATCGCCCCCGGGCCCCGTGACCTGGTCCTCCCGAACCTCGATCCACCGGTTCTCGTACACCGTCGACGATTCGCGTGTGACCCATGCCATGGAGTCGAGCCTATGTGGATCCCAATCAAGATGATGGTCGCGATCGTCCGGGGAGATGTCATCCGCCGTCCCTCGTCTGGGTGAGCGGCATTCGAACCGATACGCTGGGGGCATGACGCACTCGGGCAACCCCTTCGGACAGGTTCTCGTCGCGCTCGTCACTCCGATGACGGCCGACGGCGAAGTCGATTGGCCCGCCGTCGAGAAGCACATCGATGACGTCATCACCGCCGGTGCTGACGGAATCGTCGTGACGGGAACGACCGGCGAGACCTCGACCCTGACGGACCCTGAGAAGCTCAAGCTCGTCGAGGTCGGAAAGTCGGTCTCGGCCGGACGCGCCAAGATCATCACCGGCGGTGGATCCAACGAGACCGCGCACGCGATCGAGCTCTACAAGGCGAGCGAGAAGGCCGGCGCAGACGCCATCATGATCGTCACGCCGTACTACAACAAGCCGACCCAGGCCGGGATCCTCACGCATTTCCGCCTGGTGGCCGACGCCACCGACCTGCCGGTGATCCTCTACGACATCCCCGGTCGCACCGGCGTGCCGATCAAGTACGAGACCATCCTGCGCCTCGCCAAGCACCCGAACATCCTCGCCGTGAAGGACGCCAAGGGCGACTTCTCCGAGGTGAGCCGCGTCCTGAACCAGACCGACCTCATGTACTTTTCGGGAGACGACGCGAATGTTCTGCCGCATCTCGCCATCGGCGCGACCGGCCTGATCGGCGTGACCGCCAACGTCGCGGCGGCTCCGTACCGCACCATCATCGACGCCGTCAACCGAGGCGATCTGACGACGGCCACGGCAGAGCACAAGAGGCTCGAGCCGCTCGTGCGCGCGGTCATGACGCATGTCCCGGGAACCGTCGCCGCGAAGTACATCCTGCACGGCCTGGGCCGGATCTCCAGCCCCCGCGTGCGTCTGCCCCTGGTGGGTCCCGAAGAGTGGGAGGCCGCGCTCATCGAGGACGAGCTCGATCTCGTGAGGGACGTTCCGGGAGCAGACTTCTCCAACTTCCGCCCCGACCGCAACGCGGCCGCGGGCGGCGCCCTGCCGAAGGTGCACGGCACGACCCGCTGAGAACGCACGCGCCGAGGCGCGTCACCATGAACGAACGGACGCGTGGAGTGTCCGACTGAGGAGACAGCATGTCCATCCCGCTCGCAGAACCCGCAGCTCTCGACGAGGGGACGCTGCGGGTCACTCCGCTCGGCGGACTCGGTGAGATCGGTCGCAACATGACCATCTTCGAGTTCGACGGCAAGATCCTGATCGTCGACTGCGGAGTGCTCTTCCCGGAGGAGCACCAGCCCGGAGTCGACCTGATCCTGCCGGACTTCGAGCCGATCAAGAGCCGCCTCGACGACATCGTCGGAGTCGTCCTCACCCACGGGCACGAGGACCACATCGGTGCCGTTCCCTACCTGCTGCGCCTGAAGAGCGACATCCCCGTGATCGGATCGGGCCTCACGCTCGCGCTGGTCGAGGCGAAGCTCAAGGAGCACCGCATCAAGGCCTACACCCTGACGGTGAAGGAGGGCCAGCGGGAGCAGGTCGGACCGTTCGACCTCGAGTTCGTCGCGGTCAACCACTCGATCCCGGACGCACTCGCCGTGGCGATCCGCACTCCCGCGGGCCTCGTGCTGGCGACCGGCGACTTCAAGATGGACCAGCTTCCGCTCGACGGACGCATCACCGACCTCCGCGCGTTCGCCCGCCTCGGCGAGGAAGGGGTCGACCTGTTCCTCGTCGACTCGACGAACGCCGACGTGCCCGGGTTCACTCCCACGGAGCGCTCGATCGGCCCCGTGCTCGATCAGGTCATCGGCAAGGCGCCTCGCCGGGTCATCGTCGCGAGCTTCTCGAGTCACGTGCACCGCGTGCAGCAGGTTCTCGACGCCGCGCATGCGCACGGCCGACGGGTCGCGCTGCTCGGACGCAGCATGCTGCGCAACATGACGATCGCCGAGGACCTCGGATACCTGAAGGTGCCGAGCGGTCTTCTCATCGACTACAAGAAGGCCCGCGACCTTCCGGACGACAAGATCGTCTACATGTCCACCGGCTCGCAGGGCGAGCCCATGGCCGTTCTGAGTCGCATGGCCAACCTCGACCACGCGATCGAGCCCGGACCGGGTGACACCGTCATCCTGGCCTCGAGCCTCATCCCCGGCAACGAGAATGCCGTGTACCGCGTGATCGACGGTCTGACCAAGCTCGGCGCGAACGTGGTGCACAAGGCGAACGCCAAGGTGCACGTCTCGGGCCATGCTGCAGCGGGTGAGCTCATCTACTGCTACAACATCCTGCGACCCAAGAACGTGCTGCCCGTGCACGGCGAGTACCGCCATCTGATCGCCAACGCCAAGCTGGCGCAGGACACGGGCATCGAGGCCGAGCGCACGATCATCGCCTCGAACGGCACGGTCATCGACCTGAAGGGCGGCGACGCCCGAGTGGTCGGCCAGCTCGATCTCGGTTTCGTGTACGTCGACGGCTCGACCGTCGGCGCGATCACGGACGCAGACCTCAAGGATCGTCGGATCCTGGCTGAAGAGGGCTTCGTCTCCGTGATCGTCGTGGTCGACGCCGCC
>Ga0307406_10000264_pt1 | contig 31606 bp, 22 predicted proteins | sample 322Cmetagenome_3_FD_203706 | JGI IMG/M metagenome (GOLD analysis project Ga0307406, IMG submission 203706) | Maize rhizosphere microbial communities from greenhouse at UC Davis, California, United States - 322HYB-C-2 | ecosystem: Host-associated > Plants > Roots > Rhizosphere > Soil | place...
TATGATCCATGCGGTGGAAGTGATTAGATCTGAGAGGGATCGGCAGAATCGACGGGTGGTAGGGCCTCCTCAGCGGTTAGGTCGTAACATTTGAGTTCCCCATTTTCCCGAAAAATTCCTTGAATTCCCACCAATCAGTCGGCATTAGTCCGCCCGTCAGCCGCAAGCAGGGTCTCTGAAAGGAATCCCGGTGAGCGATTCGGCCACCCCTAGCAGGGGAGCATTGTTGGCATGGTGCCGCGATTTGCGGGACGGGGATAAGGCCCCGACCGTAGCGGCGAATCGAAACACACTCTCCTGCACGAACGATGAAAACTTTCCCGACGCCACCTGTCAGCCGAGCCGCATTCTCCTTCGAGGCATCGGCGGTCTGCTGTTGCTGTTGAGCGAGGCGCTGTTGCGACTTTCCGGTGCTTCATCGGATGGATTCGCGGTCAGCCGGCGATGTTTTGGGTTTCATCGCCAGTTGATCGCTCTGAAGCCACGGCGGGCGCGGGTTTTTGGGTTCTCTCGTGCCCGCCGTGGTTTTTCCCGCAAGGGATGACTGATTGAGCACAGCTCGCCTCTCTCCCGTTCGCGAACCCAGGTCTTCTCCGGACCCCTCAACTCCCGCATTCACGGGCTTTTTTGGCCTAAAACCGATACCTTACCATGCTGCTCTACAAACTTCACTTTCTCACTCCGGGCGACTCGACCCGCCGCGCTCTGAGCGCGCGACTCGTCGCTGGTGCCCAGCCGGATCCGCTCGTCACGCGCATCCGCCACCCGCGTCAGCCGGATGCCAGCGGCGTTCCTGCGAAGCGCGACCCCAAGCTCCCCTGATCCCCCAAATACCTCTCGCTTCATGCACCGCACACACCACTCCCGCCGCCTCCGATTTGCCATCCTCGCCGGCCTCGGCACGAGCTTTTCCCATGGCGCCATCCTCGTAGGCCTCGATCCGACCACCGCTCTCTACGACAGCAACGTCAAAGGCATCGTCAACGATGGCGGCACCGCTGGAAGTCAGTCCGGCATCCCGGTCCTCGGCGATCCGGAGCATCTGAACGGCCTCACCTTCAACATCGCCTTCACGCCAACCGCCGCCGATCTCGATCGCGCCGCACCGGCCGATGCCCGCACGGTGCTGCTGATCGAAATCGGCGGCACCTCGAACGGCTTCGGTCTCTACCTGATCGACGGAGTGCCAACGGTGATCTCCAAACAGGGGTCGAGCGATGCGACGCTGCCTGCCTCACTGAACGACACCTCGCTCAACGCGATCGCAGTGCAAAGCCCGATCGGCAAGCTCAACGCCGGCACCGCCTACTCGTTCTCCACCTCATGGAATCACCTGGGCACGCTTGAGCTCAAGGTTCAGCCGGACGGCGGCAGCCCGGTGGTCTCTTCCCACACGATCTCGGGCACGCCCGGCAACTGGTCGGGAAGTGACACCCTCTCGGTGAAGACACTCTCGGCTGCAAACGCAGGCGGCTTGTCGGGAAACAATGCCACCAACGTCTTCGGCCCGCCTTTCGACGTCCACAATGCCTTTAGCTTCGCTGGCGCAGTGAGCCGGGCCCTGTTCTGGAATGCCTCCTCCGTCACGCCGCCGGTACCTACTGCACCCGTCGTACTTGGCTTTGAGGTAACCCCTCTTCCCTCAACGGGCAAGGTCCGGCTTCACTGGCGGGTCACGGAAGGCGGCGCGCCCGCGGCCACCAGCATCGTGATCAAGTCCGGCGAAACCATCATCCACACGCCTTCCACGCTCGAGAACTTCGCCGACGTGAATGCCAGCGGCGCGACGACTTTCACTCTCAGCGCCACGAATGTTACCGGCACGACCACCAACAGTGCCAGCGTGGCGGCGGACACGCCGTTCTCCACCGAGGTGCGTGCCGATGCGCCGGTTGCCTGGTTCCGCTTTAACGATCAGGCTGGTTCTTCTCTCATTGCAGACTCTGCGGAAAACGCGGCCCCGCACAATGGCCGCATCTACGGCCAACCCGTCAGCGGCAGCGCCGGTTTTATTGATGGTGCGGGTCTCTTTGACGGCGGCAGCGGCATCATTTCCAACACGATCCTCGATCCCGCAAGCCTGACCCCCGGCTTCACGGTGGAGGCGGTGATCCGTCGAGCACCGGGCATCATTGGAGGCAACCCGGTGGTGCTAGCCCAGCGCGGCTCGACCGGCCGGCTCTTCCTTACTTCTCCCGCCGATGGCAAGCTGCTTAGCGATGTCGGCGCCGGCGAAGCCAAGCACTCCGACGGAAAACTTCACGACAACCAGTGGGCCCACGTCGCCGTGGTGGTAGATCGCCTGCACACCGAGATCCGCTGGTACATCGATGGCGTGCTGGCCGGGTCCAGCGCCGACGGACTGAATCCCGACGGCACCAATTTCAATCCGAACTTCACCGTAGAGTCCGCGACCGGAGAATGGATCATCGGCTTGGGGAAAGCGCTCACCGGCAACTACTGGAAGGGCCACATCGACGAAATCGCCGTTTATGACCGGGTCCTCGACGATCCGAATGGTGACGCCGACCGCGCCGACTCCCGCGTCGATGAACATCGCAACGCATGGTGGAGCGAGACTTCCAGCCTGCTCGATTTCAGCGCTTCTAAGACGAGCGTCAATTCCGGCGATCCGGTGCAGTTGATCGCCAAGGTCGGCGCGGACATCACCGCCGTAACTATCGATCACGGTGTCGGCCTCGTATCGTTGGAGAATGGCACTGCCTCCATCACCGTGAACCCTGCGGTCACCACGACCTATCAGGTCACGGCGACTGGGCCCGGTGGCGACATCACCAGCACCATCACGGTAACCGCCCTCCAGTATCAGGCACCGATCGTGAAGGGCTTCGCCGTCACCAAGCTCGGCACGCCGGGCAAGGTGCGCTTGCACTGGAAGGTTTCCGAAGGTGAAGCCATCAATCCCACGACGCTGTCGATCAAGGCGGGCGCGACCGAACTCCACGTTCCCACCGCGCTCCAAGGCTTTGCGGATGTCGACGCAGGTGCCGCCAGCAATTTCACCCTCACGGCGGTGAATGCCACGGGTACCACGAATGCAGCAACCGCGCTCGATGCTGAAAACAACTTCTCCGCTGCGGTGCGGGAAGATGCTCCGGTCGCATGGTTCCGCTTCAATGAGCCGACCGGCACCGAACTGTTCGTCGATTCCGCCGACAACGGGACTCCGCACAATGGCCGTCCCACCGGCACGCCGGTGAGCGGCGTGGCAGGCATCGTGGATGGCGCCATCTCGCTCGATGCCAACGGCGGCGTGGTCACCGACCTGATCCTCAATCCCGGCCAGCTCGATCCCGGCTTCACCATCGAAAGCGTGGTCCGTCGCGATGCAGCCATCAACACGCTGAACCGGGCCATCGTTAGCCAGTCCGACTCCAACGGCACCGGCCGCGTGCTGCTCGCCGTCGCCGACGACACCGGCAAACCTCGCACCTATCTCGGCCAAGGCGTTCGCAAGGATGCGGACGCCAACCTCGCCGCAGAAACATGGGCCCACCTCGTGGTCGTCGTGGACGCCCTCAACACGGAAATCCGCTGGTATCTCGATGGTGAGCTGGTCGGCTCCACGAAGGACGGCACCAATCCCGACGGCAGCACCTTCGATCCGAACTTCATCTTCGAAGCGTCTGAAGGCGCTTGGAACATCGGGGTTCAGAAGACGCATGCCGCTGACCTGTGGCGAGGAGAGATCGACGAGGTCGTCGTCTATAACAGCCTCCTCGACGATCCCGACGCGGACGGCGACAAGACCGACTCTCGCATCGGGGAACACCGTGCCGCGTGGTGGAGCGAAACATCGGGTCTCATTCAATTGAGCACCGCAACGGCCTCCATCAATCCCGGTGGATCCACCGATCTCACGATCAAGGTCGGCCCCGACATCACCTCGGTCAGCATCGACCCCGACATTGGCAATGTGCCGCTGACAAATGGCAACGCGGTGATCCCGCTGCATCCCTCCGCCACGACTACCTACACGATCACCTTCAGCGGTCCGGGCGGCACCTTCACGCAGACTGTCACGGTCACCGTGATCGAGCCGCCGGCGGTCGCACCGGCCATCGTTTCGAGCTCGATCCAAGGAAGCAACTTCGTCCTGAACTTCACCGGCGCTCCTTTGACGACTTACGCCGTCCGCGGGGCCACCACGTTGGCAAGCTTCAGCGAGGACTTCGGCACCGTGACCACGGAGGCCAGCGGCGCCGGCACCGCGACCATCCCGGTCACGCCGGGCACGACGACCGCCCGCTTCTTCCGCATCGAGGACCTCCCGTGAGTCCACTCGCTTCCGATCCGACATGACTTCGCGCTTTCCAAGACTGTCCGCCAAGAAGGGCTTCGCCCTGGTGGTTTCGATGATGCTGCTCGTGCTCTTGTTCGTGCTGGCGGTCGGACTGCTCTCCCTGTCGTCGATCAGCCTCCGGACGTCGTCGCACGAAGTCCTGCTTCAGCAGGCCCGTGCGAACGCCCGCCTGGCCCTGCAGCTCGCGATCGGCGAGTTGCAGGCGAGCGCCGGGCCGGACCAGCGCGTCACCGCGCCGGCTTCGATCCGCGACAAGAGCACCCAGCCACGTCTCACCGGCGTGTGGGACGGCTGGAAGTGGAAGGGCGAAGGAAGCACTCCGGATTGGAAGAAGGAGAAAACCGATCGATTCCGTGGTTGGCTGGTTTCCTCGCCCGATCCGCAGCGGACGGGCGAGGAAACCTATCCCGACCACGAGCCTTCGAACGAAAGCATTCGCCTGACCGGCGGTGACAAGGAGGTGAAAGCCGAGCTGGTGAGCATCAATGGTTCCCAGGACCAGCGCTTCGCCTGGACCGTCTTCGATGAAGCCCAAAAGGCATCCATCTCAATTCCCCACGACGACCGAGATCAGGCGAAGACCTTCGCTGGCTCTTATGATCGTAGTAGCTCGGCTCCACGACCCGGCTTTGACGCGGTGAAGAAATGGGAGACGCTCGCGGACGAGAAGAATGATCCGGCGAAGCTTGTCACCACCGGGCAGACGAGACTCGCGGGCATTGAGGAAAAGGATGCAAGCTTCGATGACATCACCACCGGCACCCTCGGACTGCTCACAAATGCTGCCGATGGTGGCTGGCAGCAGGATCTCTCGCGTCTGTTCGACGCACCGGCGCTGCCGACCGAGTTTGCCTCACGCTTCATCTACTCGGGGCAGAGTACACCGCTGGTCCCGCTTCCCACCCGCTTCAGCGGTGCCAATCCACTCCCGAGCCCGGACCCATCGTGGTCGTTGCTGCATTCGCACTACCGCTCTTACACGAAACTCTCCGGCACTACCCCGACGCTTGACGGCGGAGTCACATCCGTCACGGCGCGGCCTACCGCTACCACTGCCGCCTCGCAGCTGCTGCGCCATAAGGCGTTCACCGAGCAACAACTCGCGCCGGTCATCGCCAAGGCCCAGTTCGTCTTCAGCGTGGCCTTCGGCTACAATGCCGACACCCTGAACAACATGTGGTCGGACGGCACGGCCCGCAGCACACCGCCCAACCAGAAGGACGAATACATCACTTGGATCGTCATCGATCCCGTCATCACGCTGTGGAACCCCTACAATGTGCCGATGCGTTTCAGCGGCGCGCGGGTCGAGCTCTACCGGATCCCCCTCGCCTACCGGATCTACAAGAACGGCCAGCTCATCAACCCCGAGTATACCAAGCTGACCAACGCCCACACGCCCGAGGACTTCAAGACCCGCCAGGCCCGTTTCTATCGCCTCAACATCTTGCCCGAGGAAGGCTCGGACGAACGGATCCTCGAACCGGGCGAGCACGTGGTTTTCACCGCGCACAACCACAAGGTGCATGGTGGCCACGAGTATAACCTGACTGGCGTCACACTCCGGCCGGGCTTTCACCCACCAGCAGGAAACGCCAGCGACCCCGAGGTCGGCGGCGTCACCACACAGAACATCTTCGTCAACTCGAATGGTGCCTCGTCAGGGAAGGATTATGGAAAGACCGTCCGCACCATTGCCGTGAAAGGCGGCGACCGCATCCAGCTCGAGGTGAAAGCGGAGCGCGCGGGCATCGACAACTTCAAGGAAACCGGCGGCAAGGAAGTAACCGGCTTCCTGAAATACTACCTCGTCGGTGGCAACGTCTCGCGCCTGTTAGGCGGAGTCGAACTCGACTACGGCGACCGCGAAGCCGAGTTTCTGCCTTACTACCCGAAGGAGGACCTGCCAACCATCGTGGTGAATCCGGACATTCCGAAGGGAAGCACCGCAGGACTCAATGCGGCGCGTCATGCCCTGCGCTTCAAGGAGCCTTTCCTGATCGCGTCCTTCCAGGAAAAGACCGAGCGCGATTCGAAATTCGCCTCTCGTTCGTGGATCAACAATTCGCCTCTGAACTTCTACGCTTCCGAAGGCATCGACCAGACCGAGGACTTCTCCCATCACCAGTATGAAATGAAGTGGGAGGTCATGACCGATTGGCCGCCGAATAGCCCGACCATCGAGATCAGCAACAACAACAACCGCGGCTACGGTGGACCTGGCATCTATGCGCAGACCGGCTCGGAGTTTGCGACCTTCGCCAGCCTGCCACTCGGCCCCGCGCACTCATTGGCACAGCTCCGCCACGCGCCGCTCAATGCCGGTGGCCAGCTTCCGCTCACGAGCCAGATCGTCGCGAATTCATTCGCTCCACCATTGCTCGGAGACGACAAGGTGAGGTCGAGCTCCGGCAACCGCACCTATCTCGACCACTCGTATCTGGCGAACAATGCCCTTTTCGATTCGTGGTTCCTTTCCAGCGCGGCGGATCATCCGGCACTGCCGGGCAGCGACGCTCGGACAGCCAAGGATCTGATCGAAGATTTCCTTGCCGATGGCAAATCGCTGCCAAACCGCCGCTTCAACCCTTACACCGGCGGCGAGGGGAAGGACGAGTTGATCGAGAAACTCGCCGGTGCGGGCGAAGCTTACCGTGAGATCGCCTCCCACATTCTGATCGATGGTCCGTTCAACGTGAACTCGACAAGCGTGTCCGCGTGGCAGGCAGTGCTTGCATCCAATTTCGGTTCATCCGTCCCGATCATCGAGAATGGCTCACAGAAGCTCCATGACGGCGAGGGGCTTCCCGTGCTGCGCCACTCCCATGCCACTGCTGGCGACTTCGAGTCCGCTGGCGGCGGCGCGGATGCCGACCACGCGAAGTGGAATGGCTACCGGCGCTTGACCAACGCTCAGATCGAAAAGCTCGCCGAAGAAATCGTCGCTGAGGTGAAACAGCGCGGCCCCTTCCAATCGCTCGCCGAGTTCGTGAACCGGCGTCCAGGGAGCGGTGATCTTTCCCGCAGCGGTGCTCTCCAAGCAGCCATCGAACGCGCCCGACTCAATGACGGCGTACTCGATACCTCCCACAACCTCGGCGATGGCAACACCGCCGATGGCGCCCCCGGCGTGATCAATCAAGCCGACCTTCTCACGCCGCTCGCGCCCCAACTCGTGGTGCGCGGCGACACCTTCCGCATTCGCACCTACGGCGAGGCCACAGACGGCCGCGGATCAAAGGTCCGTGCCTGGGCTGAAGCCACCGTCCAGCGCGTTCCGGAGTTCATCGATCGCGTCGACAAGAGCACCGCTACTCCATCTTCCATCGTCAATCAAAGCTTCGGCCGTCGGTTCGAGCTCGTCTCGTTCCGCTGGTTGAAGCCCGAGGAAATCTAACACCCGCATACATGATGAAACACATCGCCGCCCTCATTGCCCTCGCTTCTCCGCTTTATGCGGCTTCGGAAAGCCGCAGCATCCAGGCATCGTTCTACTGCTTCCAGTATGCGCCGGGCATCCAGTCGCTTGACGTGCCTGATGGCGCAGCCGGCCGATCCATCCGCCTTTCTACGGCAAACATCACGCCTTCCGTGAATCTCGTCCTCTCCGGCAATGACGCGATCGTCTTCGCCAGTGGGGACAAGACCAAGCCCGCGGTCCGCGTGGCGATCCCTGGCGATGTCGCCAAGGCACTCATCGTTCTACTGCCTGCTCCGGCCGGCAGCCCGGAGCCCTATCGCGGTTTCGCCATCGACTACACCCGCGACCGTTTCCCGCTCGGCACCTACCGGCTGGTCAATGTCTCGAAGCATCCCGTGCGCGGCGCGATCGGCCGCAGCTATGCCGAGGTGAACCCCGGCGGCGTCGCCGGCCTCGAACTTCAAGGCGATGAAGGCGCAACCCAAGGGGTGAAATTCGAGTTCAACGAAAAGGGCAAATGGAATCGCCTCACGGAATCCCGTGCCGCCGTGCGCCGCGACCGCCGCTGGCTGGTCTGCGTCTATCAGGACCCCGCAACCCAGCGCATCAACCTCCGCAGCATCCCGGACCGGGACTATCCTGTCACCGCTCCGACCGCGACAGCCTCGATCGCCGAATGAAACTCTCTCCAACAATCACTACCATGAAATCGAACTACATGCTCCTCGGCCTGCTGGCCGCGCTTGCCATCCCCGCCCACGCGGAGCGGAAGCCGAACATCCTGCTCATTGTGGCCGACGACCTCGGCTGGGGCGAGCTCACCTCGCAAGGATTCACCAAGGACATTCCGACGCCGAACATCGACAGCATCTCGGCGAATGGCGTGCGCTTCACCAATGGGTACGTGAGCGGACCGTATTGCAGCCCCACGCGCGCTGGTCTCTTGACCGGACACTATCAGCAGCGCTTCGGCCACGAATTCAATCCGGGGCCACCGACCGAAGCCAATGCTGCCGTGGGACTTTCTCTTCAGGAGACAACCCTTGGCGATCGCCTGAGGTCCGCGGGCTACGCCACCGGTTGGTTTGGCAAATCACACCTCGGCAATGCCCCGGAGTTCCATCCGCAGAAGCGTGGGTTCGATGAATTCTACGGCTTCCTCGGCGGAGCTCACAGCTACGTGGATGCTGGCCAAGGTCTGAACGCCGTGCTTCGCGGCACCGAACCGGTGAAAGACCCCGGCTACCTCACCGAGGCGTTCGCCCATGAGGCGGCGTCCTTCATCGAGCGGAAGAAGGACCAGCAGTGGTTCGTCTATCTGCCCTTCAATGCGGTCCATGCTCCACTCGAAACGCTGCAGAAATACGACGAACGCTTTGCTTCGATCTCCGATCCGAAGCGCCGCAAGTTCGCCGCCCTGCTCTCGGCTCTTGATGACTCCGTCGGCACCGTGCTGAACAAGGTCCGGGACCTCAAGTTAGAGGAAGACACGCTCGTTTACTTCATCAGCGACAATGGGGGCCCCACACCCTCGATCACCTCTGGTAACGGCCCGCTTAAGGGCTACAAGGCTCAGACCTCCGAGGGTGGCATCCGCGTGCCCTTCGCCATCCAATGGAAGGGCAAAATCCCTGCCGGAAAAGTGGACGATCGCCCGGTGATCCAGCTCGACTTCCTGCCGACCAGCCTCGCCGCCGCTGGCGTGGAAATCGATCCTGCGTGGAAGCTCGATGGTGTGAACCTGCTGCCTTACCTCAAGGGCGAAAAGACGGAAGCACCCCATGAAGCGCTGTTCTGGCGCTTCGGCCAGCAGATCGCCATCCGCAAGGGCGACTGGAAGCTCGTGAAGTCGGCCGCCGATGGGACGAAGGCTGGTCCAGGTGCGGCAAATACAGACGGAGCGAAGCTCTACAACCTCACGAACGACATTGGAGAGAAGAACGACCTCGCTGCCAATCATCCGGAAAAGGTGAAGGAGCTTTCCGAGGCATGGAATGCCTGGAACGCGACTCTGGTCGATCCGAAGTGGACGCCGGGTGGTCGTCGCAACGGCAACCGCCGCGGCGAAGCGACCAGCAATGCCTCGCACACCGGCCCGTGGAAATCCGGCGACGTGTTGACCGGCCAAGAGTCACCCGAGATCGAAGGCAAAGGCTTCACTGTCACGGCCGAGATCGAAGGCGAAGCAAAGGACGGCGTGATCGTCGCCCAAGGAGGGAATGCCCGCGGCTACGCTTTGCACCTCGCTGAAGGCAAGTTGGTCTTCTCGACGCGCAACGGCGGCGAACTCTCGTCGGTCGTTGCCAGCGAGGCTTTGACTACGGGCAGTCACAAGGTTGAAGCCGCGGTCGATGCCGCGGGTCAGGTGAAGCTCAACGTGGACGGCAAGCAAGTCGGTGAAGGAAAGCTCCCGGGCTTGATTGATCGTCGTCCGGGCGAAGGCCTCACCGTTGGCGATGACGGCGGCGCCCCAGTCGGCGAATACACCGCACCGCATGCCTTCACTGGAAAAGTCGCCAATGTCACGGTGACGACTCTCTAACCGCCGGTGGCGGTGACGAAGGGCGCGGTCCGCATCGGTCTCCGCGGACCGCGCCCAATTTCCCCGATCCCTCCCGAAAAGGCGGGCTCCTGCGTGAGCTGTGCCTCATCCCAACGACTCCTTTCATCCCATGCCCCGCCGACTTCTTCCTTGGTTGCCGTTGCTGGCCACCTCTCATCTTTTTGCAGAAAGTCAGCCTGACTCTGCAAAGCTTGAGTTTTTCGAGAAGCGTGTCCGTCCAATCCTTTCCGAGAACTGCTACGGCTGCCACTCCGCCAACACGAAGGCAGCAGGCGACCTGCGCGTGGATGATCTCAACGGCCTGCTGACCGGTGGCAACAATGGCCCGGCGGTGGTCCCGGGCGATCCCGACAAGAGCCTGCTGATCCAGCGCGTCACTCACACGGAGCAGCGACTGCTGATGCCGAAGGAGAGCGACCCGCTGAATGAGAGTCAGATCGCCGACTTGCGCACCTGGATCATCGACGGCGCAGCGTGGCCAGCGGAAGCAATCCCCGAGGATCTCGGCAAGGTGACCGCGAAATACGACAATCTCCGCAAGACGCATTGGGCATGGCAGCCGCTGTCGCAGCCGGCCGTTCCCGGCGTCAGCGATCCCTCGTGGCCAAAAGGGGAAATCGATCACTTCGTCCTCGCCGAGCTTGAAGCGGAGAAATTGCCACCCGTAGCCGATGCTGATCCCGCGACATTGTTGCGACGATTGACGTTCGATCTCACCGGCTTGCCACCTTCACCCGAAGCCATCGAAGCCTTCGTCCGCGACCCCTCACCGCAAGCGTACGAAAAGGAGGCGGATCGCCTGCTCGCCTCGAACGCCTTCGGCGAACGCTGGGGCCGTCACTGGTTGGATGTTGCCCGCTATGGGGAATCCACCGGCCCGTCACGAAACATCCCCTACCCCCATGCATGGAAGTATCGCGACTATGTCCTCGATGCGGTGAACCGCGATGTTCCCTTTGATCGATTTCTACAGGAACAGATCGCCGGCGACTTGCTGCCCGCAAACACCGCGGACGAGAAGGACCGCCTCCTAACAGCCACCGGCTTCCTTGCGCTGGGCGTAAAGGACGTGAACCAACGATTCAAGGTCCGCTTCCAGATGGACAATGTGGACGAGAAGATCGACACGGTCACCCGCTCGGTCCTCGGCCTTACGGTCAGCTGCGCGCGTTGCCACGATCACAAGTTCGATCCAGTCCCCACCACCGACTACTACTCGCTCGCTGGCATCTTCACATCCACCGAAGACGGCGCGGGCGTTCGCAACAAGATGGGCGGGGGCGGACTGGACTACTATGACTCCAAGAATTTGATCCGGCTTTCCACCGAAGCGCCACCGCCACCTGCCGATAAGGTGGCCGCCCTTGAAGCAAAGGTCGCTGAGACAAAGAAGGCGTGGGATGAGATTCGCGGCACTCCCGAAGGCCTGAAAGCCGGCAAGAATGGCCAGCCAACGCAGCGCCCCTTCCGCATTCGCTATGAACGCGCTCAAACCGAACTGCTCGCACTCACCGATCCAGCCGCTCGCGGCTACGCCGTTCATGGCGTGCGCGATGCAGAGAAAGTCGCCGACACCCAGGTCCGGATCCGCGGCGAAGCGGAGCGACTCGGACCGACAGTGCCGCGCGGTTTCCTCAGCGCCCTCGAGGTTCCGGGAGCTCCCTCGGTAAATCCCACCCAAAGCGGGCGCCTCGAACTCGCGAAGTGGCTGACCAGCCCGGCGAATCCGCTCACGCCACGGGTGATCGTGAACCGCGCGTGGTATCACCTCTTCGGCCAAGGCATCGTCACGACAGTCGACAATTTCGGCGTGACCGGCGATCGCCCCTCGCATCCGGAACTACTCGATCATCTTGCCTCGCGATTCGTCGAGGAAGGATGGTCCATGAAGAAGCTGGTTCGCACACTCGTCTTGAGCCGTGCCTATCAGCTCGGCTCCGACGCACCCGATGGCCATCGCTTGAAGGATCCGTCGAATCGACTCGTCTGGCGTCACACACCGCGACGCATGGCGACCGAAGAAATTCGTGATGCCATCCTCGCATCTAACGGACGCCTTCTTGACCAGTCAAAGGATGAACCTGCGGTCAAAAAACTCCGCATGATTGAGATTCGTGACAACGGCCCGGAGGCCAAAGGCGTCTATGATCAGGCGGATCGCGAACTGGGACGAAGCGTCTATCTGCCAGCGCTTCGGGGCATGGTGCCGAAGTCGCTCGATGCCTTCGATCCTGTCTCGCAAACACTCGTAACGGGACAACGTGATGCAACCACGGTCCCCGGACAGGCCTTGTTCTTCCTGAACTCGTCCTTTGTCCGCAGCCAAGCCTTGGTATTCGCCGAGTCACTGGGAGCGAGTTCTCATCCGATAAGAGATAAAGTTCGCGAGCTGCACCTCAAGATCCTCGGTCGACCGGCATCCGAGTCGGAAGCAGCGCGGGCTGTCGATTTCCTCGAACACTTCGCCAAGGATTGGTCGGGCTCGTCACCGGCATCGCAGGAATCTGAGGAAGAACTTGCTGAAAACACCGCGGGCAACTCCGGCACGACCACCGACAACGGCGCTGCCAATCCGGACGACATGCCTCGCAACGATCTCACGGCAGTCACGATGGTGATCGAAGCGAAGGACGCCGGAACCGCCGCGTGGATGACTTACATCCAGGCCCTCTACGCCTCCGCCGAGTTCCGCTTCATCCGCTGACCTCCCGGAAAACTTTCACGTCTCTACGACCATGTCATTCCGTCCCATCGTTTCCCGTCGCTCCATCCTGAAGTCCGCCGGCGCTGGCTTCGCCCACTTGGCGCTGGCCGGTCTGTTAGGCCAGCAATGTCTCGCCGCGAACCCGCTCCTGCCGAAGTCCCCTCATTTCACCCCACGGGCGAAGAAGATCATCTTCATCTTCATGGAAGGCGCGATGTCCGGCATCGACACCTTCGACTACAAGCCGGAGGTGCAGAATAACGACGGTAAGACCGGCCCCGGAGGAGGCCGCGTCACTGCCTCGAAGTTCAAGTTCAAGCAATATGGCGAGACCGGCTCATGGTTCTCCGAGCTGATGCCAAACATCGCCACCCATGCCGACAAGTTCTGCTGGCTGCGCGGCCTTCACACCGACACCCCCGCCCACCCGCAGGCAGTGGTGCAGCTCCACACCGGCAGCGCAAATGCAGCCCTCACCCGGCCCAGCATGGGCGCATGGCTGCTCTACGGACTGGGCACGGACAACCAGGATCTTCCCGGCTACATCACCATCAATCCGTCACCGAACTTCGGCGGGACGGTGAACTATGGCAGCGCCTTCCTTCCCGCCCACTTCCAAGGCACACGCATCACCGACGCCGGTTTCCTCGCCAATCTCAAGGCCACCGAACAAGCGAACCTGCAGCGCAAGCAAATCGATCTGCTCCAGTCGATGAACCGCGACTATGCCGCCACCTCCGGCGCACCAGATCCAGTGGATGGCATCATTGCCTCCTATGAGCTCGGCTTCCGCATGCAGGACAAGGTGCCGGAACTGCTCGATATCTCGAAGGAACCCGAGCACGTGAAGCAAGCATACGGCGTGAAGGACGGCCCCGGCGGAGCATTCGCGCGCCAATGCCTCATGGCACGTCGATTGAGCGAAGCCGGCGTGCGCTTTGTCGAGATCTGCCAGCCCGGCTGGGACCACCACAACAACCTGCACAAGGGCCTCATCGAGCGCTGCAGCAATGTGGACCAGCCGACCTCGGCCCTGCTCGCCGACCTGGAGCAACGCGGACTATTGGAAGATACGCTCGTCCTATTCGGCTCCGAGTTCGGCCGACTACCAATGGCACAGGGCCAGGATGGCCGTGATCATAATATCACCGGCTATTCGATGTTCATGGCCGGTGCCGGCGTGAAGGCTGGCTACACTCATGGCGGCACCGACGAGTTCGGCGTGAAAGCAACCGAGGGCCGCATGCATACGAATGACCTGCATGCGACCTTGCTCGCACTGATGGGACTCGATCACGAGCAGCTCACCTATCCCTACGGCGGACGCGACTTCCGCCTCACCGATGTCGCTGGGAAGGTCGCCACCGAGATCTTCGCCTAGACTCTTTCCGTGGTAGTTGTGGTATAATTGGATAATGCATCAGGGGTGCTCATCACGAGCACCCCTGATTCTTTTAAAGTAGCCGCAACCTTGGCTGACACTTAGGATTACTTTACCCCAAAAGCAGCCAATACCTCGGCCGCGGTCTTCGCCACCAGAAGCTTCCCGGCTCGCTCAAGCACGGTCTTCGCTTCATCGCCCGGCTCGATTTGTTTTTGCTCCAGCTTCGCAACCCTGACCGCGAGCTTCTCTGTATCATCGGAAGTGGCACTGCGGGTCAGACGACGAACGCAGGTCTTGTCGTCGTAGTAATATCTGTCTTCCGTCCGGGTATCGATCGTCTTGGGCTTCTCATCCGTCGAATCCGGATGAAATCTCCAGTAAATCGTGACGATGCAGGTAAAGAAGAGCTTCCCGTCCTTGAAATAGGACTGCTCGTCGATCATGGCGTGGTCGCCAGCCCCATAGGAGGCGGTGACTGTTTTCCAGCCGCCCTCGAAATCACGGATGGTGATATCGCCGCTCAAAGGCTCGCTCTCTGCTTCGAACGCTATCTTCCGTTCCGCCGCAGGCTTTGATTTTTGGACAGTCTCATACCACTTCCGGACTTCCGTCACTCGCTCGTCCGGACCGGCAAGAGCAGTGGAAGAAAGACTCAAAACGACAAGAAACAGAAGAGGCCTCTTCATCCCGGGAATATGAGCATGCCTCGGCTGGACCGCAACCCACCTCACGATCCAATCGGATGCCACACGGTCTTGGCCTCGACGAAGTCCCGGATGGCGTAGGGGCTATCGTGCATGCCGGAGAACCAGTCGGTTTTCGGATCGTGGATCTTCACGCGCTTGACGCTTTCGGCAGCCCCTTGCTGCAGCGTGACGGCTTCCGCTTGCGACGCCACCGCCGCAACCGCGCGCAAATATTCGTGCGTCGCAAAGGTGGAGATCATCTCCTTCCGCTCACCGGCGAGCAAATTGACGACCCCGCCGGGAAGATCGCTGGTGGCGAGCATCTCGCCGAGCAGGATGGATGGATAAGGCGCGGAATACGAACCGAGAGCCACCACGCTATTACCGCCAGTGATCGCGGGCAAAATCAATGTCATCAATGCGAGCAGCGGCGCTTCCTCCGGCGCCAGGATGCCAACCACGCCCATCGACTCGGTAACAGTAAAATTAAAGTGCGGGCTCGCAACCGGGTTCACGCTCCCGAGCACCTGCTCGTATTTGTCCGCCCATCCTGCGAAATGGACAATGCGGTCGATGGTCGCGCGAACTTCCTTGTCGCTGGTGACCTCGGCCATCTCCGGCGCGCGAGCCTCCAGCATCTCGGCAAGTCGATACAAGATTTGCGCGCGGTTGTAGGGCGTGCGCTTCGCCCAGCCAGCACCGGCCTTGGCGGCAGCTTCGACGGCATTGCGCAGGTCCTTCCTCGTACACCGGGGGATATTGGCGAAGAACTCGCCGGAGCTACTACGAATCTCGTACACGCGCCCGGATTCGGAGCGGATGAACGCGCCGCCGACGTAGCACTTGGGAGTCTTGGTGATTTTCAAAGCCATGGGTCCAATAAGTCTAATGGGTCCGAGGTGTGGGGTTCAGCCAAGGTGAGCGTAGTCCAGCAATCCGTGCTTTCCGCCCTCACGACCGAAGCCGCTCTGCTTGTAGCCGCCGAAGGGACTGGAAGGATCGAACCTGTTGTAGGTATTCGCCCACACCACGCCGGCCTTGAGCTCGCTGGCCATCTTCAGGATGCGGCTGCCCTTGTCGGTCCACACACCGGCGCTGAGACCGTAGGGAGTGTTGTTGGCTTTCTCGATCGCTTCCTCCGGCGTCCGGAAGGTGAGGATGGAAAGCACCGGCCCGAAGATCTCCTCACGAGCGATGCGATGGCTTTGCGTCACGTTGGTGAAGAGCGATGGCGGGAAGTAGAAGCCCTTGCCCGGAAGCTTGCACACGGGTTGATGCAGTTCCGCACCTTCCTTCACGCCGCTGGCGACTAGGCCCTTGATCTTTGCGAGCTGCTCGGCGGAGTTGATCGCGCCGACGTCCGTATTCTTGTCGAGCGGATCGCCGACGCGCAGCACCTGCAGGCGGCGCTTGAGCTTGGCGATCACAAGGTCGGCCACGCTTTCCTGCACCAGCAAGCGCGAGCCGGCGCAGCAGACGTGGCCTTGGTTAAAGAAGATTCCGTTGACGATGCCTTCCACCGCCTGATCGAGCGGGGCATCTTCGAAGACGATGTTCGCTGCCTTGCCGCCAAGTTCGAGAGTGAGCTTCTTTCCAGTCCCGGCAAGCGCGCGCTGGATGATCTTCCCGACCTCGGTGGAGCCCGTGAAGGCAATCTTGGCGGCAGTCGCATGATTGACCACGGCAGCCCCGGTTTCGCCTGCGCCGGTGACGATATTGACCACGCCCGGTGGCAGGCCAGCCTGCTGGAGGATCGTAGCGAACTTGAGTGCAGTGATCGACGTGGTCTCGGCGGGCTTGAGGACGACCGTGTTCCCGGTCGCAAGCGCGGGCGCGATCTTCCACGCCAGCATCAGCAGCGGAAAATTCCACGGAATGACCTGACCGATCACGCCGAGCGGCAACAGCGTACGGCCGGGAGTGACGTAGCTGAGCTTATCCGCCCAGCCCGCGTGATAGAAGAAATGCGCCGCCGCCATCGGCAAGTCGAAGTCGCGCGACTCCTTGATCGGCTTCCCCCCATCGAGCGTTTCCGCCACCGCGAACTCCCGCGCACGATCCTGCAACAGACGGGCGATGCGAAAGAGATACTTGCCGCGTTCCTTACCCGGCAGCTTCGACCACGAGGGAAAGGCCTTAGCCGCAGCGGCATAAGCCGCATCCACATCAGCAGCATTCGCCAGCGCGATCTCACTCAGCTTCTCGCCATTTCGCGGTGCGATCGCATCAAAATACTTCTTCGACTTTGGCGCAGTGAACTTGCCGTCAATGAACAGTCCATAGCGCGAATCAATGTAAGGTTCCGCGGACTCCGGCGCGGGATCGTATTCCCAGAGATCGCCGAACAGGAGTTCGCGGGGACGGGCGGGAGCTTTCTTGGCGGGCATGACTTTGAAGTGCCGCGTGATCGGTGATCCGTAATCCGGAAAAGACATTCAGTAGCCGGAGCTATCGTCGCTGAAGCTGTAGGGCGCTTGGTAGGCCCCGGTGCGTTGGGTTTCGAGTTGGCGCAGCAAGTCGTTCAACAACGAGGACGCGCCGAAGCGATAGCGCGCGTTGTTCAGCCACGCGTCGCCGAGCGTTTCCTTCACGGCGATGAGGAACTGTAGCGCCTGCTTGGCCGTGCGAATGCCGCCGGCGGGCTTCATCGCGATCTCGGTGCCGGTGGCGAGGTAGAAGTCGCGGATTGCCTCGATCATCACCTGATTGTTGCCGAGCGTGGCATTGCCCGAGGTCTTGCCCGTGGACGTCTTGATGAAATCACCGGCCCGCAAGACACGCATCGCGAGGAAGGACGCGGCGCGGATATTGTCGTAGATTTCCAGTTCGCTGGTTTCGAGGATCACCTTCAGGGTGGCATCACCGCAGGCTTCCACGACCTGCGCGATTTCATCCTGCACGAGCGCGAGTTCGCCTTCCAGAAACGCGCCGCGGTTGATGACCATGTCGATTTCATCGGCACCATCGGCGACGGCGTGGCGAACTTCGGCGAGCCTCGTTTTCAAGGGCGCTTGCCCCGACGGGAATGCAGTCGCCACGCTGGCGATCTTCACACCACTGCCTTTCACATATTTCGCGGCATGCTTCACCATCGAGGGATAGACACAGACAGCAGCCACGCGCGGCACATCGCCCTCATGGGGAGAAAGCGCCTTCTGGCACAGTGAGGCGACCTTCCCCGGCGTGTCCTTCCCCTCGAGCGTGGTCAGGTCGACCATCGACACGGCGAGCTTGAGGCCGAAGACCTTCGACGCCTTCTTGATCGAGCGGGTGGTGTATTTGGCGACCCGCTCCTCGACGCCGACGGCGTCGACAGGTCCAATTTCATCCAACAGGCGACGCAAGGCCGGGGCGGTCATCGGACTGAGCATGGAGCAGGTAGAGGCCCAACGTCGAATCCGAATCAGACATTGTGACGTTAGAGTGACACGCGCTGGATCCGCCCGGGCGAACGGGAAAGGAAACGTCGCGACAAGTCCTCGAATTGATCCGAAAGGTCAGTCAGGTGGATTTGCAGCGAGCCCGCGTCGGTCTTTTCCGAGAGCAGATCCAGCTCGATCAGGCGCGATTTCACCAGTTCCGAGCAAGTGGTGGCGGAGTCCACCAGCCGCACGCCGTCCGGCAAGAACGCCTTCAGCACCGGGATCAGCAGCGGGTAGTGCGTACAGGCGAGCATCAGCGTGTCGATCCCGCGGTCGAGCATCGGGTCGAGGTAGGTGTGCAGCGCGGCATGCGTCGCCGGATGATCGAGCCAGTCTTCCTCGACCAGTGGCACCAATAGCGGCGCGGGAGTGGCGTGGATGATCAGGCCGGTCCGCCGCAGGGCGAGGGCGTGCTGATAGGCGTGCGAGCGCACGGTGCCCCGGGTGGCGATGATTCCGATCCGCTGCGCGCCGGGATCCGCTAGCACCGCTTCCACCCCAGGTTCGATGACGCCAATGATCGGCACCTGATAGCGTTCTTGCAGGGACGGCAGCGCGTGGGCCGTGGCGGTATTGCAGGCCACAACCACCATTTTCACCCCGCGGTCCAGCAGGAAGCGCACGTCCTCGTGGGCGAATTGGCGGATCGTTTCCGGGCTCTTCGAGCCATACGGAACACGGGCGGTATCGCCGAGGTAAACGATGTCCTCGGCGGGCAAAAGCTGTTGTACGGCACGTACGACAGTCAGCCCGCCGACACCGGAATCGAAGAAGCCCAACGGGGCATTGCGCATGGCCGGGAGAAAAGACGGGACCGACCCGCTCTGCAAGGACTCAAGCGCCCACCCGGCAACGTCGCAGCAGCGGGACCAACGCAGTCAGCGCGACCAAACCGGCAGTTCCCGGCTCGGGAACCGGAGCGATACCGGTTTGCTGGAAAATCCATGAGTGGAAAAGCTCCAGATTCGTGCCGCCGCTCAGCGCCCCATAGCGGCTGAGGGATCCGGTGGGCATGGTATCAAGACGTCCCGTGTAGCTGCTGACGCCAACGAGATAATTGACGCCGCCTTCCTTGACGAAAATGCCACCTCCGCTGTCCCCCGGCGCCACATTTCCCTCGAGAGCCGTTGGATTCGGATCGGAGCCAGGAGCGTTCTTGGACGGATCTCCCGGCCGGTCAAAGTCGGAAACGAAAGAGGAAGAGGGCAACCCCTCATAATCCGGGTGATCCCCCAACACATCGATGACATTGGTGAAGGCGCGGAAGGCAAACGGAACCGCATAGCCACTCGCGCCCGTCCCCCCCAACCCATAGCCAGCCCATGTGGCCTCGCGGCCGAGGATCGATGAGGGACCTCCGAAGTCATACATCACCGCCGGGTCAACTCCCGCGACCGCAGAGGAAAGATAGAGCAAACCGATGTCGAAAAGCGGACCGCTAGCGCTGTAGCTAGGATGAACGGTGGCACTCGTGACCGTAAACGTGTTCCCGCCAATCACGAAAGTTCCACCGACCTTGCTCATCGCGACGTGACCGGCCGTGAGCACCCACCGGTCACCAATTAAAACGCCAGAGCCGCTAAGACCCGAGCCTTTCACCTCTCCCACAGACGTATAGGGCTGAGCGGCGTCGCGATACATTTGATCGGTGATGGCGGGATTGTCCGCCGGAGCGATAATCGTCGAAGCATCCGCAGAAAACCATGTTCCCGAGATAAGGAATGCGAGCACCGAGATACGGGTGAGATTCATCACAGCGAGATTTAGGGGGATTTCCCGGGTTGGGAAGGCCGGATTTTCGCTCAGGCTTTGCGCTTTCCAGCGGGTCGGTCCGGCGCTACCGAAAAGGCCGTGAACGGAAAGATCGAAGTGGCGATCGTGGGCGGCGGACCAGCCGGCTGTACCTTGGCGGCCCTACTGGCGCAAAGGGGCATCCGGACGCTGGTGTTTGACGATGACAAGCGCCCGGAATTGCTCGTCGGCGAATCATTGCTGCCGAGGGTGATCCAACTGATGCGCCGGCTCGGCATCGAGGACCGGGTAAAGCAATTTGCACAGTATAAGCCCGGTGTGGGCTTCATTTCCCGCGACAATAGCCGGCTCGATTTCTTCTTCCCGCAGAAGGCGATCAAGGGCATGCCCAACTACGCCTACAACGTCCCGCGGCCGGAGTACGACAACCTGCTGCGCACCCGCGCGGAGGAACTCGGAGTGACTTTCGTGAGACGCCGCGCCCAGCTCGAGCGCGGGACCGACGGCCGGGAAATCCAGCTGACCGCCGAATGCCTGGCCGACGTGCCGGAACTCGGTGAGGAGCACCCCAAGTTGCTGGTCGATTCCACCGGCCGGGCACGGTCCTTCGCGCGGATTCTGGATATCGGCGCGAAACGCGGCAGCCGCAATGACGTTGCCTACTTCGCCCATTTCGAGAATTTCGACGTGGAGGCCCTGCGCGAAGGCCAAGTCGTCATCACCACCCTCAACCACGGCTGGAGCTGGCGCATTCCCCTCCCCGGCCGACTCTCGGTCGGGGTGGTGGTGGACAAGACCTCGCTGAAAGGCCACGGCGACACCCCGGAAGAGCGGCTTGAATCGATCATCGATCAGGAACCTCTCCTCGCCGCCGCCGGAAAAGGCCGTCGCCGTGTCACGCCGGTGATGACCTACACCAACTACCAGCTCATTTCCAACCGCGGCCACGGCCCGGGGTGGGTGTCGACTGGCGACGCGTTCGGTTTCGTCGATCCAATGCTCTCGCCCGGCCTGTTCATGGCGATGCATTCGGCGGACCTCATCGACCAGCATGCGTTTTCGCAGGGAGCCGGCATTCTCGACCAGCCGGCCAAGCTCGCGAAGGCCTTCGACAAGGTTTTTGTCGAACTGCTCGACTGGCATGAGGCGTGGGCGGAGCTCATCGAGTATTTCTACGATGGCCGGATGTACGCCCTCCATTCCGCAGGCGTTCAGCTCTCCGAAAAGTATGGCGAAGCCGCCTTGCCACGACTGATGGAACGTCATCTCACCACGCAGATCACCCGCCTGCTCTCCGGCGTGGCGACGCGCAGCCGCTACGGGCGACACCTTCTTAGATTCTCGCTCAAGCACCTCGTCTGGGACGTGGAGCCTGCGGAAGCCTATGCGATCCGCGGATAGGGCTACCCTGCCGCTAACCTGATGGCGCGGACCGCCAGCCGCAATTCATCTTCGGAAATACAAAGCGGTGGCATCAGGACGATCGTGTCACGGATCGGCCGCGTGAGCAGTCCATGCTCACGGGCAGCAAGACAAACCTCAGGCCCACTGCCGTCCACTTCGATGCCGGCAACGAAGCCACACTGGCGGACGGCCCGGACCTTGGAACTGGTTGCCTTCAGCTCCGCCAGCAACTCTGCCATCAGGACGATCTTCGGCTGTAGGCAATCCAAGGTCTTCTCTTCCTCGAAGACATCGAGGCTCGCCAGCGCCACCGCGCAACCGAGCGGGTTCGCCGTGTAACTATGACCGTAGTAGAACGCCCGGTCGGCCTCACCGAGAAAGGCTTCATACACCGTGGCCGTCGTCAGGGTCGCCGCCATCGGCAAATAGCCACCCGTCAGGCCTTTCGCCAGGCACAGGAAATCCGGGATCACCTCCTCGTGCTGGCAGGCGAACATTTTCCCCGTGCGACCGAAGCCGGTCATGACCTCGTCCAGCATCAGGTGGACGTCATGGGCATCACACCATTCGCGCAACTCGCGTAACATACCGGTCGGCCACGGGCACATCTCGTTCACGCCTTGGATGAGCGGCTCGATCACCACCGCAGCCGCGCCTTTCACCGCCTCTGCCGGCAGGTGGCGCAGAGCTTCCATCCCGGACACGAAAGTCACCGGCACGCCGTGACGACGGAAGCGCTCATGGAAACGCGACACCCCACCAAGCGAGGCCGCGCCCATCGTGTCGCCATGGTAGGCCTGGTCGAAGGCAATGAACGCGGTCCGCTCCGGCTCGCCGGTCTGTTGGCGAAATTGGATCGCCATTTTCATCGCGCATTCGATCGCCGTGGAACCGTCGTCGGAAAAGAACACACGCTCCAACGTGCCAATCGGGAAGAAGCCACACAACCGTTCCGCCAACTCGCTGGCACGCGGGTTGGCAAAGCCGAGGTAAGACGTGTGGGACACCTCGCCAAGCTGGCGGGCGATCGCGGCATTCAGCGCCGGATGATTGTGCCCGTGAATGTTCGTCCAGATCGATGAGTTTCCATCGAGATACTTGCGCCCCTCCGAGTCCCACAGCCACGCGCCTTCACCACGAACGAGCACCAGCGGCTCGCTTCCCTCCCAAGTTTCTTGGGGAGTGAAGGGGTGCCAGCAGTGCTTCTTGTCGGCCTCGATCCAGCGTCGCGTGTCGTCGCGCATCGCGGCCAGTTTCGTGCGGGAACGGCCGGGTGAAAAGCAAAGTTCCAGACCTACGCGATCAGGGAATATCGAAATCCCGGGCAGCGTGCGAATCTGTCCACGTTCGGCAACGGACCAGTTCGGAAAAAGATCTCCCTCTCTGCGGGCGATCGGCGACTCCCAGGGACGGCGACCCCCGGGAAGGATAGCCGGTCGCCCGCTGTTTTTCCCGGGTCACGTCTTGAAATCCCGCAGCCGGAACGCGGTGTAGCCAATCAGGAACAGCGTGGCATTCAAGCCGAACAAGAAGACGTAGCTCCCGGCCAGCTTCGGCCACGAGATCACGGGCTCCAACAGGTAGACCCACGAGCTCATCCGCCAGGTGATGAAGTACTGCTCGTACGGTTTAAAGAATGGGAACTCCTGCAGGACCATATCCACGAACAGGATGCTCAGCGCCATGATGGTCGCCGCGGCAGGCTTCATCTTGAAGCAGGAGAACATGAAGGCGATCGACGACAGCGTGATCATGCTCAGCCCGATCCCGACCGCCGAAAGCCCGATCCGCCCCATTCCCTCGCTCCACGTCGGAAAGGCCGAGAAGACCTTCATCTTGTAGTTCCACACGAAGAGCCCGCCATCCCAACCAAGCGCTGCGACCGACATGGCATATCCGGTGACACCGACGAAAAGCACGAAGGTCACCGTGTAAATCGACACTGCCGCATATTTCAGCAGCAGGATGCGAAGCCGCGAGACGGGCCGCGCGAGGACAAGCCGCAGGTTTCCGTCTTCGGACTCCTTTGCCACGATATCCCCCGCCACCAGAGCGAAGTAAATCGAGCCGAGCAGGAACATGCTGAAGCCCATCACCCAGTAGGTCACGGTCAGCGAGCTATAGTAGTCGTCGAAGCCGAAGCCATTGCGCTCGATGAGCTCGCGCATGTTCTTCTGGCTGCGCTCCAGCTTGAAGACGAACAAGATGATCGCCTCCATTACCAGGAACACCGCGTAGCCGAGGTAAGTTCTCGGACGTCCGAAAAGCTTCGAGAGTTCTCCACGAAGTTGACGGAGGAAACTCATGCGCCGGAGGGGTTCATCGTGATTTCCAAATAGAGATCCTCCAACGACCGGCGCACTGGAGCGAAGGCGGACACGCGAATTCCGCAGCCCACCAGAGCTGCGACCACCACTGCGGGATCGGAGTCAGGCGGCAACGCAATGCGGCCCGCGGAAAGGATCTGCGCTCCATTGAGTTCGAGGAAGGCCTTTGCTTGATCCCACGGTTCGAGGTTCACCTCATAGACCGGCGCCTCCTCGCGCAGGTCATCCAGCGAACCCTCGTGCACCAAACGCCCGTCGCGAAGGATGGTCACCCGGTCACACATCTGCTCCACCTCGGCGAGCAGGTGGGAATTGAAAAGCACGGTCATTCCCCGGTCCCGGCGCAGGTCGAGGATGAAGTCGCGGAACCACTTGATACCCTCCGGATCGAGGCCATCGGTCGGCTCGTCTAACAGCAGCACCTGCGGCTCCGGCAGCAATGCCTGGGCAAGCGCCAGTCTTTGCCGCATACCATGCGAATAGCTGCCGACCTTTGAGCGAATGCGTTTCGTCAATCCGACACGCTCGACCACCTCGCGAGCCGCCTTCCCATTGAAGCGTCCGGAGTAGCCCGCGAGGATGCGCAGGTTCTCCCAGCCACTGAGGTAGTCGTAGAAAGCGGGACTCTCAAAGATCGCGCCGACTTGCTGCAAGGCTTCCGCATGATCCTCCTGCACCGACACGCCACCAATCCGCGCCTCGCCACGATCCGGCGCCACCATGCCCAGGATGATGCCGAGCGTGGTGCTCTTGCCCGCGCCATTGTGACCGAGCAAGCCATGGATCTCGCCGCGCTTCACCTTGAACGAAACATCATGAAGCGCCGGCTTGCCGCCGAAGGATTTGCACAGGCCGGTGACGGTGAGCATGGTTACCTAATGGTTCACTCCGAACTCGACCTTGCTGGATGCGGAGAGGTCGGCGTAGAGGAAATTCACGCCCGATTCTCCGGGGTGCCAATCCTCCTTGTCGGTGACCAGCGGGATACGCCGGTCGTTGCCCTCCTTGCCGAAGAAGACGAGCTTCAGGCGATTGCGGCCACTTTGGCTGGAGTTCCACAGGTAGCTGCAGCCGGATGCCTCGAAGCACTTGTGATCGGCGGGGCAATGAAAGGATTCAGGATTGGGAAGGTAGCTTGCGAGCTCGGTCTCCAGCACCGGCGTGTCCTCGGCCTTGCCCTTCCGGCCTGCGGCGATCTCGGGCATGGTCTGGGAATGATCCTGCAAGTAGGCCTCCAAGCCGGTGCCGATTTGACGGAGGTTTGAGAGACAAGCGGCATTGCGCGATCGCGCCATGACCGCCCGCCCCACCGGCACGGCGATCGCGGCAAGTGTCACGATGATCGCAAGGACGATGAGCACCTCGGTGAGGGTGAAGCCCCGCCGCCATTGATGGGGAGAGAGCTTCATCGCGATGGCGGTCCGAATTCTTGGCCGCGAAGGCCCTGCATCACCTCATTCATCGACTCCATCAGGGGAGCGAGATCCAGCTTGGTGTCTGCACTGGCTTTCTCGAAATAGGCGCGCATCCCCTCGCCAGCAATCGTCTCCAGCAGATCGTCCCCCAACTCGCGAGCACGAGCCATCTCCTCCTCCGTTTTGCCGCTCTCGATCTCGCTCAGCCCTTGCTTGACGAATTCCTTCCGCTTCTCCGGTGGCAGCGCGTCGATCGCCTCCATGAATTTGCCCATCGATTCGCGCACGGTGAGATCGATGAAGAGCTTCTTTTCCGACGGGCTCATCCGGCGGAAGAAGCCTTCGGTGGTGCGGTCGTCGCGCGTCTTCCGGCGCTCGGCGAAATCCAGCCGGTTCACGAGTCCAGCGATCTCGCGGAGCTTCTTCTCTCGAGCCGGGTCGGTAGCTTCCCGCTCCGACCAATCCTCGAAAGCCGCCGCCTCGATCTCGCGATTCACTTTCTCGGCCGTGACCTGCTTCGACCCCGCAAATGCCCGCAACGCCATCACGCCACCCCAGATCAGGACGAGCAGGAGGGCAGTCTGCAGAAGGATGCGAGAGCGGCGCATGGGATGAGTAACAGCGTAGGCGGAATTCTAACACGCGCAAGCGACCCGGTGGCCGCTTGGGACTAGGGTTCAGGTCGGCCCCTAAAGCTCCCAACTTCTTCACCTTTCAGTTTCGACGTCCGCGATTATGATGGGAAGGATGCAGTTGGATTTCTTGCAATCGATCTCCTGAATGTTCGTCCATTCCGTTTTGCCGCCGAGATTGTTGGTGCCGGTTTCGCAGCCATCGAAGGCGCACCGGAGCAACAAGGTGTCATTTAAGGATCCACGAAGGTCGCAGTTCGTAAACGTGCATTCCACAAAGGAAGTGCACGTCGCGTGGCACCAGTAGAGATCGACATTGGTGAACGAGCATCGAACGAAAGTCGATCCGCTGAGATCCGCACCTTCCAAAGCACAGTCACACAGGGTGCAATTTACCCAGAGCGCGTCGGCGAAGGTCAATTCCCGAGACTCCGCTTGGGAGACCCTGCGATGGTCCTCGTCGACATGAATGTGTGTGGGTTCGATCAGCACATCACGCTGGATGGCGACCCGCCGGAATGCAAGGACCAAGGCTGAACCCAAGCCTCGTAAGGTTCCTTACCGTGTCGCCGCCCGCCGCAGCCGGTCCATGATCGCCACACCGAGGCCGGTCTCGCTGACCGGCTCGGCGACGATCGCGTCCAGCCCCTGCTCATCAAGGTGGCGCATCACGTAGAACAGCCGCACCGCAGCCTCGATCAGCTTGCCGCTGCCCGGGCTGAGTTCCTCGACCACCTCCCATTCGTGGCGATCGATATAGCCAGCCTTCGGATCCCCGCGATAGCTCAGCAGGCCGTATTTCTTGCCGGGCTCCGGCCGGAAATCCTCCGCCTTCTCAAACATCAGCAGCGGCGTGCGCGGCGCGTAGTGGCTCTCAAGTTGGCCCGGGACGTCGGGGCGATCGGTGATGCGCTTTTTCTCGATCACCACCTTGCCGAACTTCTGCAGGTCCTCCTTCGTCACCGGACCCGCGCGCAGCACGTGGATCAGCGGCCGCTGCTCGCCTCGCGACTCGATCTTCACGATCGTGCTCTCCAGCCCGTCGCGACACGCGCCACCGTCGATGATCAGCGGAATGCGGCCGTCCAGTTCCTTCATCACCGCGCTGGCCGAAGTCGGGGAAATGCGGCCGAAGCGGTTCGCGCTGGGCGCGGCGATCGGACGGCCGAGTTCCTTGCCAATGTTGCGGAAAATCACACTGCCGCTCTGCCTCACGGCCACCGTCGGCAAGCCACTGGTGACGATATCCGGCACCTTGGCTGTCTTCGGCAGCACGATCGTCAGCGGTCCCGGCCAAAACTCTCCGGCCAAACTTCTCACCACCGGCGCAATGTCCTCCGGCAGCTCCGCCACCTCGGCGAGTTCCTTGAAGGAAGAAATGTGGACGATCAGCGGGTCGAAGGCCGGCCGTTCCTTGGCGGCGAAAACCTTGGCCACAGCGTCGGCGTTGAAAGCGTCCGCGGCGAGACCATAGACCGTCTCGGTCGGCACAGCGACGATCTCCCCGGCGTCGAGCAAGGCAGCGGCCTCGCGCACGGCGGATTTCATGTCTTCTTCGTCGACGGACAGGATGCGGGTCTCGGGCACGGCGCGAGCTTGGCGACCGCAGGCGGAACGGGCCAGCCCGTATTTACATTGGCAGGATTGGAACTTTCCGCACCCGCACGCCAAGGTTACGCTTCCGCCATGCAACCCGCCGACGGCCTTCCCAAGAACATCGTGCTGATCGGCTTGATGGGTTGCGGGAAGACCACCGTGGGCAGGAAGCTCCAGACCATGCTGGGCTATCCGCTGGTCGATACCGACCACCTGATCGAGGAAAAGGCCGGCATGACGATCACGGAGATCTTCGCCCGGCGCGGCGAGCAGTCCTTCCGCGAGCTGGAAAGTGCCGTGCTCAATGAGCTCTCCGCTCCCAATACCCCGCGCCGAATCATCGCAACCGGCGGCGGCATCGTCGGCCGCCGGGCCAACCGCAAGCTGCTGTCAAAGCTCGGCTACGTCGTCTGGCTGCAAGCGCCCGTGGATGTCATCCTCCAGCGCACTGCCCGGAATCGGGATCGCCCCCTGCTCCAAACCGAGAACCCGCGGGAGAAGATCGAGAAACTCCTCACCGAACGCACCCCGCTCTACCACGAGATCGCGGATCTGGAATTGGAAACCGCAGGCCTGGAGACCGAGGAAATCGCCTGTGGGATCCTGGAAAGCGCGCGCTACCATTTCAGCCAACCCTGAGGTGAACGCCTAGCGTTTCCGTCGCCCTCCGCCTTTCGGATACTTCACCGGCTTCCTCTCGCTCTGGGCAGCAGTCGAGGAACCGGAAGTTCCGTCCTTGAGCGCCTTGATCTGGTCCCGCAAGTGGGCCGCACGCTCGAACTCCAGCCTCGATGACGCTTCGAGCATCTCTTTCTCCAGTTCGGCGATCACCTTGACCCTGTTGTAGACGGCCTCGTCTTCGGAAACCATCGAACGTTCGAGCTTGTCTGCCTGTTCTCGCTGGTTCGAGTAGAGCTGCAGGCTCTCCTGCACTGCACGCTTCACGCTCTGCGGTGTGATGCCGTGCTTCTCATTGTGCTCCATCTGCCGGCCACGGCGGTATTCGGTCACATCGATCAGCCGCTGGATCGAATCGGTCACCGAGTCGCAGAAGAGCACGCAGTGGCCATTGAGGTGGCGCGCCGCGCGGCCCGCGGTCTGAATCAGGCTGGTCTCGTTGCGCAGGAAGCCTTCCTTGTCGGCATCGAGGATGCAGACCAGCGAGACTTCCGGCAGGTCGAGACCTTCACGTAGCAGGTTGATCCCTACCAAAATGTCAAAGGCCGCAGCGCGGAGCTGCCGGAGGATTTCCACACGCTCGACCGTGTCGATGTCGGCATGGATGTAGCGAACCTTCAGGCCCGTGCCTTGCAGGTATTCGGAAAGGTCTTCCGCGGTCTTCTTGGTCAGCGTGGTGACCAACACCCGTTCGCCCTGCTCCACCCGTTGGCGACACAGCTCGATCGTCTCGTCGATCTGGTGCTTCAGCGGGCGCAGCGTGAGGGTGGGATCCAGCAATCCCGTCGGGCGGATGATCTGCTCGACCACCAACGGTTTTCCCGGCTTCCCGGGATCGAAACTCTCCACCGGCTCGGCGCTGCCGCTCGGCCTTATGCGGAGGTTCTTCAAATCGATGTGCGTGAATCCGCGATCATCGCCGCGGCCCTTCACGGGAATGAATCGCCGGTTGTCCGGCCGTGAATTGACGATCTCGAACGGCCCCGGCGTCGCCGAGACGTAGAGCCGCTGCTTCGTCATGTGCATGAACTCATCGAAGCGCAGCGGGCGGTTATCAAGCGCGCTCGGCAGGCGGAATCCGTGCTCCACCAGCACCGTCTTGCGGCTCTTGTCGCCCTCATACATGCCGCCAACCTGCGGGATGGTGACGTGGCTTTCGTCCATCATCAGCAGGTAGTCGTCAGGGAAGAAATCCAGCAGCGTGTGCGGCCGCGAACCCGGTGCGCGACCGGTCAGGTGGCGCGAGTAGTTCTCGATGCCTTGGCAAAAGCCCATCTCCTGCATCATCTCGATGTCGTAGTCGGTGCGCATGCGCAGCCGCTGGGCCTCGATCAGCTTGCCTTCCTTTTCGAATGCCGCGACACACGCCTCGGCCTCCTTGCGGATCTCAACGATCGCTTTCTTCATCTTGTCCCCCGGCGTAACGAATTGCTTCGCCGGGAAGAAGGTGTGCTTGTCCACGCGATCGATCGTCTTGCCCGTGAGCGTGTCGATCGTGGTGATGCGGTCGATCTCATCGCCGAAGAACTCCACCCGCACCGCCGTCTCATCGAGATAGGCCGGATGCACTTCGACCACATCCCCGCGCACGCGGAACTTGCCCCGGCCGAACGCGATGTCATTGCGCTCGAAAAGAATCGCCACCAGAGCCTGGAGCAAATCGTCACGGCGGATCTGCTGACCGACCCACACCGGGACCATCATCCCCTCGTAGTCGTCCGGCGATCCCAAGCCGTAGATGCAGGACACCGAGGCGATCACGATCGTGTCCTCCCGCGTCAACAGCGAACCCATGGTCGAGAGCCGCAAGCGCTCGATCTCATCGTTGATGGATGAGTCCTTCTCGATGTAAGTGTCGGTCCGCGGGATGTAGGCCTCGGGCTGATAGTAATCGAAGTAGCTGACGAAGTACTCGACCGCATTGTGCGGGAAGAAGTTCTTGAACTCCGAGTAAAGCTGCGCCGCGAGCGTCTTGTTGTGGCTCATGATCAGCGTCGGCTTGCCGATCTGCTCGATCACGTTCGCCATCGTGAAGGTCTTCCCGGATCCCGTCACCCCGAGCAGCGTCTGGTGGGTGTTCCCGGCACGGATCGACTTCACGAGCTTCGCGATCGCCTGGGCCTGGTCGCCCTCGGGCGAGTAGTCGCTGGAAAGTTGGAACGGCATCGGGCCCCTGTGTAGGCGCGGAAGAGTCCGGTCGCAAGAGGCACTGGCCCGGTACGAAAACTTACTGCATAAATCCAGCCTCGCGCAGGAATCGGATCATCGCTCCTGGAGCCTGAAGCGGAAAAACCCTGCTTCATCGGTGATCGGCCCTATGAAAACGGCATTGCCCCCGGGATGAGCAAGGCCGTGGTTTCCGGGAATGTCCCAAGGCGACCATTGCTGCAAATCAGTGGATCTCTCGACTTGAACCGAGCGGTTGGCCGGGATCACCGCGTCCAGCAGCGCGGAGCCACCGGACACGGATATCATCGGAGTCAGAAAACTACCGCCATCCCGAGCATTCGAACCCGCCAGAAATTCTGCCAGATTCGAATGCCCATCACCATCTTCATCGAATCCCGGATCACCCTGCGGAGAAGTCGTCGAACCAAAAACCTCCAACCGCCACGCTTCGTAAGACTTCCGTTGGGGGAGGGATTCCTCGATCCACTCCGTCATCAACGCCACGTTGGCGGCATCCGGCTCCGAGGTAGCCAGGGGCGGCATCCGGCTGAAGCCTCCCGTTCCTGCCATTCGCCGGAGGAGGAGCGAGTGTGCTGTATCTCCGGGGATAACGAGCTTGTAGGGCTCTTGCGCTGAAGTGGCTTGGCCGAGAACAATGCCCGTCTGATCGAGAGTCGGCCCATGTCGCCCATCCCACGCGGTGGGGGCCGTGCCCGACGCCCCGGCATGGCAATAGCCGCAATTCACCGCCAGATAAGAACGGACCCGTGCTTCAAGTGGATATTCCACTTCATCCGGCTTCAAGTGCCTCGGCAAGATAAGCGGCGAGGCAGGCGAATTCGCGAAATAACCTTCACTCTCGAGAAAATTCAGCTGGTTCCCGGTGAAGGCATCGATCGCATTCTCCCGGTTGAGCTGGAGAGTGGTGAAGGAGAGCGCATACCCTGCCTCGGCGCTGTGGCAGATGGCGCATTGAGCGCGGCTTGGGATATTCCACTTCTGGGAATAGGGCGCTCCATCCTTGGTGATTTCTACGGCAAAGGTCTCGCCACCATCGGCCGCGAGCGTCGCTTGGGTTCCGGCTGAATTCCAGCGGTAGCTGACGCCGTAGATCCCCTCCTCATTCTTC
>Ga0307406_10000267_pt1 | contig 31333 bp, 27 predicted proteins | sample 322Cmetagenome_3_FD_203706 | JGI IMG/M metagenome (GOLD analysis project Ga0307406, IMG submission 203706) | Maize rhizosphere microbial communities from greenhouse at UC Davis, California, United States - 322HYB-C-2 | ecosystem: Host-associated > Plants > Roots > Rhizosphere > Soil | place...
CCGCGAGTCGTCGGTGCCCTTCAGCTACCTGGACGGCCCCAACAAGCCGATCGGTTTCTCGGTCGAACTCTCCAACGCCGTGGTCGAGGCGGTGAAGAAGAAGCTCAACAAGCCCAGCCTGCAGGTGCAGCTGATGCCGGTGACCTCGCAGAACCGCATTCCGCTCATCACCAACGGCACCATCGACCTGGAGTGCGGCTCCACCACCAACAACAGCGCGCGCGGCAAGGACGTGGCCTTTGCCGTCAACCATTTCTACACGGGCACGCGCCTGCTGGTGAAGAAGTCCTCGAAGATCAAGGACTACGCCGACCTCGCCAAGAAGACGGTGGCCAGCACCACCGGCACCACCAATGCGCTGGTCATGCGCAAGTACAACACCGAGAAGAACCTCGACATGGACATCGTGCTCGGCAAGGACCACGCCGACGCCTTCCTGCTCGTGGAAAGCGACCGCGCCATGGCGTTTGCCATGGACGACATCCTGCTGTACGGCCTGATCGCCAATGCCAAGAACCCGGCCGACTACGAGGTGGTGGGCGAGGCGCTGCAGGTCGAGCCCTATGCCTGCATGCTGCCCAAGGACGACCCGGCCTTCAAGAAGCTGGTGGACGACACCTTCATCGGCATGATGAAGAGCGGCGAGTTCGAGAAGCTCTACACCAAGTGGTTCATGTCGCCGATCCCGCCGAAGAACGTGCCGCTGAACCTGCCCATGAGCCAGCAGCTCAAGGACAACATCAAGGCGCCTTCGGACAAGCCAGCGACCTGACCCACGGACGTACGCGATCAATGGCTTCCACGAACGTAGTCGGCATCCTGGGCGGCATGGGCCCTGCGGCGGGGGCCGACTTCGTGCGGCTGTTCGTGCAGGCCTGCGCGCAGCAGATGCGCGCGCGCGGGGAGCCGGTGCGGGACCAGTCCTTTCCGGAGCACTGGCTCGCGCAGGTGCCGGTGCCCGACCGCACCGATGCGCTGGGCTCGGCCGAGAACGGCGCACACCAGCCGCTCGAGCCGATGCTGCAGGCGCTCGGGCGCCTGGCCGCGCTGGGCAGCCAGGCCGTGGCCATTGCCTGCAACACCGCGCATGCCTGGCATGCCCGGCTGCAGGAACGCTTTCCGCAGATCGAGCTGCTGCACATGGCGCGCGAGGTGGCGCGGCATCTGGCCGCGCAGGGCACGGGCAGCGTGGCTCTGATGGCCACCGAAGGCACCTACCGCGTGCGGCTCTACGAGCAGGCGCTGGCCGAGGCGGGGCTCGACTGCCATGTGCCGCTGGCCGAAGAGCGCCGCATCATCACGCGCGGCATCTTCGACGGGGTCAAGGCCGGCAACATGCAGCTCGCCGAGGCCTGCTTTTCGCAGGTGGCGCTGCAGCTCGCAGAGCGCCACGGGCCGGTCACCATCATCATGGGCTGCACCGAGGTTCCGCTCGGGCTCCAGGGCTCGGCCGCCGTGGCCGGGCTGGACCTGGTCGACCCGGCGCAGGTGCTGGCCACTGCACTGGCGCGCCGCGCCTACCGCGACTAGGGCCTGTTAACGCGACCCCTTGCATAGCGTTAACAGGCCCTAAGCAACCCTGCCGGCAGACGGGGCGGGCTGGTTTCGCCTACATTGCGGCGTGCGTTTTTCGCGCGTGCCCCCTTGTCCGACGATTCAACTGGAGCCCAACCCATGTCCCTTCGCGACGACAGCCGTTCCGATTTCGACTCGCTTCGCCCCGGCGAGAGCACAGAGCAGGGCGCCACGCGCCGCACCGCGCTCAAGGCCGCCATTGGCGTGGGCTACGCGGCCGCAGTCATGCCGGTCATGGCGCAGACCGCGATCAGCACCTCGGCCGAGGGCCTGAAGGCCGGGCCGATCAAGTACACCGTCAATGGCTTCGAGGTGCCGGCCTATGCGGCCGCACCCGCCGGCAAGACCGGCCTGCCCGTGATCCTGGTGATCCAGGAAATCTTCGGCGTGCACGAATACATTGCCGACACCTGCCGGCGCTTCGCCAAGCTCGGCTACCTGGCCATTGCGCCCGAACTCTACGCGCGCCAGGGCGATGCCAAGAGCTATACCGACATTCCCAAGCTGCAGGCCGACATCGTGAGCAAGGTGCCCGATGCGCAGGTGCTGGCGGACCTCGATGGCGCACTTTCGTATGCATCGGCCAATGGCGGCAACGTGGCCAAGGCCGGCATCACCGGCTTCTGCTGGGGCGGCCGCATCGTGTGGCTCTATGCGGCCACCGGCAAGGTCAAGGCCGGCGTGGCCTGGTACGGCCGGCTGGTCGGCCAGCCGAGCGAGCTCGCGCCCAGGCACCCGGTCGACGTCGCCGCCAGCCTGCAGGCGCCGGTGCTCGGCCTCTACGGCGGCAAGGACCAGGGCATCCCCCTTGACACGGTTGATAAGATGAAAGCCGCCCTGGCCACCGGAACTCCGGCTGCCAAGGCTTCGAGCTTCGTCGTGTATCCCGAAGCAGGCCACGCGTTCCATGCCGACTACCGCCCGAGCTATGTGAAGAGCGCGGCCGATGACGGATGGCAGCGCGCCACGGCCTGGTTCAAAGCCAATGGCGTCGCCTGACGGCGGCCTGTAGCCACCCACCGCCGAAGGCCGTCCCAGCGACGGCCTTTCTCTTTTTATGAACGGTATCGGGCATCAATGCCCATCGACATTGCGCAAGCAGCTATGAATTTGATAGTGATCATCGCGGCGACCCTGGTTGCCGGCATCGGAAGCGTGTGGCTGGCCGCACTGCTCTTGCGCGTGGGCGTCCGCAACGGGTCGGGCGGGGTGAATTCGCAGCACCTGCTGAGCCTGGCCGCGGGCGCGCTGCTGGCCACCGCGTTCATGCACCTCTTGCCGGAAGCCTTCGAAAGCCGCATCGAGCCCGCGCTGCTGTTCGGCGTGCTGCTGTTCGGGCTGGTGTTCTTCTTCCTGCTCGACAAGGCCGAGCTCTGGCATCACGGGCACGAGCACCATCATGGCGATCACGGCCATGCCCATGATCACGGCCATGCGCACAGCCACGCGCCCCGCATGGGCGGCGGCTGGGCCGTGCTCACCGGCGACAGCGTGCACTGCTTCGGCGACGGCATCCTGATCGCGTCGGCCTTCATCGCGGACATCCGCCTGGGCCTGGTGGCGGCCGTGGCCGTGCTGGCGCACGAGGTTCCGCACCACATCGGCGACCTGGTCGTGCTGCGCCAGAGCTCGGCCAACCAGCGTGCGGCCCTGGTCAAGGTGTCGCTGGCCGGCACCATGACCATGCTCGGCGGCATCGTGGGATGGTGGCTGGTCGACCAGCTGCACGGCTGGCTGCCGTACTTCCTGGTGCTGGCCAGCAGCAGCTTCGTCTACGTGGCGCTGGCCGACCTGATCCCCCAGCTGCAGAAGCGGCTGCCCGCGCGGCAGACCGCGGCACAGATCGTGTGGCTGGTGGTGGGCATTGCGCTGGTCTCGCTGGTGAGCCGGCTGGCGCACGGCGAACACGGCCATGGCGACCATGGCCACGACGAAGGCCACGGGGAACACGGCCACGTCCACAAGGACTGAAGGCAGGGCCGGCAAGGCCGCTGGCGCCGGTGCGGGAAACTTTCCGACACCGACGCCGCGCTCCAGGTGAACCGGAATGGCCGAAACAGGCGCACTATAGGGGCTCGTTCCGTATCCAGCCTGAGGAGCCGATCATGATTCACGTCGACGCCACCGCGCGTTCCGCCTCGTCGTCCGACGAAGACGACGACAACACGCCAGCCGACGATTTCGAGGAAACCGACAGCGAAATCTCCGACGACCTGTCGGAGGAAACCGGCATCGATCTCACGGACGCGAGCGAACTCGACGCCGACAACGTTCCGGCTGACGAGGAGTTCGACCGCGTGATGAACGCGCCTGATTGATCCCCGTCAGGCCTTCGCTTCGCGCCGCATGATCACCTGCCCGTTGCGCGCACCGCTGTGCATGCCGTGCTGCCAGGTGACGGCGCCGTTCACGATCACTGCATCGATGCCTTCGGCGGGCTCGGTCGGCGTTTCGTAGTTCGCAGTGTCGCGTACCGTTGCGGCATTGAAGACCACCACGTCGGCGTGATGCCCGACCTTGAGCGCGCCGCGTTCGTGCAGGCCGAAGTTGCGCGCCGTGAGCCCGGTCATCTTCCACACCGCAGTCTCCAGCGGGAACAGCCCCACGTCGCGGCTGTAGTGCCCCAGCACGCGCGGAAAGGTGCCCCACAGGCGCGGATGCGGCTTGTCGCCCAGCGGAATGCCGTCGGAGCCGATCATGGTGTCGTCGAACGCGAGCACGCGCTGCACGTCGTCCTCGTCCATCATGAAATAGATGGCGCTGCCCGGCGACAGGCGCAGCGCGGCCTCTTCGCCCGATACGCCCCATTCGGCCGCGATGTCCTTCAGGTCGCGGCCCGCGCATTCGGGGTGCGGCACGCTGGAAGCAATGAGCACGCGGCCGTCCATCATTCCGCGGTCGGTGCGGATCATGGTGGAGCCCGCCGTGTACGGGTAGCAGTCGAGCCCGATGCACTGGTGCTTCATCGCTTCCTGGATGAAGGGCAGCGTGACCTTGGTCTTGCCGAAGTTCTGCGCGTTCTGCACCTTGTGGTGCGACACCACCACCGGAACGCCGAGCGCGCGGCCGATGTGGAAGGTTTCTTCGAGCGACTCCATCACGCGGTCCGCCTCGTCGCGCATGTGCGTCACGTACAGCGCCTTGCGCGCCGTGAGCGGGCGGCCGACCTCGATGATCTCCTCGGTCGTCGCCTTCACGGCCGGCGGGTAGAAGGTGCCGGTCGACAGGCCGATCGCGCCGGCCTGCATCGCTTCTTCGACCAGCGCCTGCATGGCGGCGATCTCCTGGGCGGTCGCGGGCCGGTCGAGGTCGGACATGGTCACGGCGCGCAGGGTCGAGTGGCCGACCATCGCCGCCACGTTGACCGACGAGGGCGTGGCGCGCAGTGCATCGAGGTAGGCCGCGAAGGTCGTGAAGCGGTCTTCGGCCGGCGTCTCGAGCAGGCTCAGCGGCATCGGCAGGTCCATGTCGGCACGCAGCGGCGCGGCGCTGATGCCGCAGTTGCCCGCAATCACGGTGGTCACGCCCTGCGACACCTTGAACGGCATCTGCGCCTGCGACAGCACGGCCTGGTCGTCGTGCGTGTGCGAGTCGATGAAGCCCGGCGCGACGATGCGGCCGGTGGCGTCGAGCGTCCGGTCGGCCGTGTGGCCCGCGAGATTGCCGATGGCGGCGATGCGGCCGCGCGCGATGCCCACGTCGGCCTCGAAGCGCGGCGCCTTGGTGCCGTCGATCACGGTGCCGCCGCGGATCAGCAGGTCGTAGTGGTTTTTGAGTGTGCTCATGTGAGGCCTTTCATGTTTTCGAGAACGTTTGTTCGGGGCGTGTGCACAGGCCACCGGGTACTTCCCTCCGCGAATGTCCCCCGCCTTCGGCTCCTCCTTTATTTCGCTGCGGGAAGCACCCAGTGTCCTGTGCACGAGAAGCGCTGTCGTTGTGCGGGCGGATTAACCAGTGCGCTGAACCGCTCCCGTCGATGGAGTGCCTTGCGCAGCGAAATAAAGGAGGAGCCCGAAGGGGGACATTCGCGGAGCAAGGTACCCCGTCGGCGGGAGCGACGCCCTGAACACGCGGCGTCCAAGTCTTCACCTCAGCGAAAGTGGCAAGCCACCCAATGCCCGCCGTTGGAAGACGAGGGCCGCTCGGTCAGTTCGGGCACCTGTTCCTTGCACACCGCCTGCGCCATCGGGCAGCGTGTGTGGAAGCGGCAGCCCGAAGGCGGATTGGCGGGGCTCGGCGGATCGCCCTGCAGCAGCATGCGGCGCGCCGGGGTGCGCGGGTTTGGCACGGGCACCGCCGAGAGAAGGATCTCGGTGTAGGGATGCAGCGGCGCAGAAAACAGCGTGTTGCGGTCCGCGATCTCGACGATGTGGCCGAGGTACATCACGGCCACGCGGTGGCTGATGTGGCGCACCACCGCAAGGTCGTGCGCGACGAACAGGTAGGCAATGCCGAACTCGGCCTGCAGGTCCATCAGCAGGTTCACCACCTGCGCCTGCACCGACACGTCGAGCGCGGACACCGGCTCGTCGCAGACGATCAGCTTGGGGTTGAGCGCCAGCGCGCGCGCAATGCCCAGACGCTGCCGCTGGCCGCCCGAGAACTCGTGCGGAAATTTCTTCGCCGCCTCGGGCCTGAGGCCCACGCGCGAGAACAGCCACTGCACGCGCTCGCGCCGCTCGGCGGCCGTGCCCGTGCCGAAGTTGCTGAAGTTGCGCATGGGCTCGGCCACGATGTCGCCAGCCGTGAGGCGCGGATTGAGCGAGGCATACGGGTCCTGGAAGATGATCTGCAGCTGGCGCCGGCGCAGCCGCATCTCGCTGGCGGAGAGCGTCAGCAATTCCTCGCCTTCGAGCTGCACCGAGCCCGAGGTCGGCTCGACCAGCCGCATCACCGACTTGGCGGTGGTCGTCTTGCCGCAGCCCGATTCACCGACCAGCGACAGCGTTTCGCCGCGCGCCACCGAGAACGAGACGCCATCGACCGCCTGGATCGCGGGCCTGGCCGGCCGCAGCCAGCGCTTGGGCGAGATGTAGTGCTTGCGCAGGTCGCGCACCTGGAGAAGCGGGGCCGCGGTTGTCGTGGTCATGCCATCACCTCGCCGGCCGCCTGGCCGATGGGAGCCCATTGTTCTTCGACGGCGAAGCAGGCCACCACGTGGTCACCGCCCTGCATCGTGAGCTGCGGCGTCTCGGCGCGGCAGCGCTCGCGCGCATGGCTGCAGCGCGCCGCAAAGGCGCAGCCGCGGCCCAGCTCGTGCGCGGCCGGCACCAGCCCCGGAATCTCGGCCAGCCGCGTGCTCGCGGTGTTCATCGACGGCATCGAAGCCATCAGCGCGCGCGTGTAGGGGTGCAGCGGCCGGTCGAACAGGTCGACCACGTCGGCCTCTTCGACCTTCTTGCCGGCATACATCACGACCACGCGGTCGCAGCTCTCGGCCACCACGCCGAGGTCGTGCGTGATCATCACCACGCCCATGCCCAGCTCTTTCTGCAGCCGCTTGATGAGGTCGAGGATCTGCGCCTGGATCGTCACGTCGAGCGCGGTGGTGGGTTCGTCGGCAATCAGCACCTCGGGGTTGCAGGCCAGGGCCAGCGCGATCATCACGCGCTGGCGCATGCCGCCCGAGAGCTGGTGCGGGTACTCGTTCACGCGCCGCTCGGGCTCGGGGATCTGCACCACGCGCAGCATCTCGACCGCGCGCTGCATCGCTTCGGCGCGGCTGGCCTTCTGGTGCAGCTGCACCGTCTCGGCGATCTGCCGGCCCACGGTGAGCACCGGATTCAGCGAGGTCATCGGCTCCTGGAAGATCATCGAGATGCGGTTGCCGCGGATCTGCCGCATCTCGCGTTCGCCGAGCTGCATCAGGTCGGTGCCGCGCAGGCGCACGGCACCCATGTGGCGGCCCGGCGGCGTCGGCACCAGCCGCAGGATCGAGAGCGCGGTCACGCTCTTGCCGCAGCCCGATTCGCCGACCACGCCGAGCGTGCGGCCCGCGCGCACGGTGTAGGACACGCCATCGACCGAGCGCACCACGCCGGCCAGCGTATGGAAATGGGTGCGCAGGTTGTCGACTTCGAGCAGGGGCTCGCCGGGCGCGAGCGCGAGGTGGGACATCGGTGCCATGGCGGGCCTCACAGCTGCCGCGCCAGGCGCGGGTCGAGCGCATCGCGCAGGCCGTCGCCCAGCAGGTTGATTGCCAGCACCGTGGCCGCCAGCAGCAGGCCCGGGTACAGGATGATGTGGAACGCCACCGCCACGAAGTTGCGGCCCTCGGCCATCATGTTGCCCCAGCTCGGCGTCTGCGCGGGCACGCCCACGCCAAGGAAGGAAAGCGCCGCCTCGGTCAGCACCGCGGCGGCGGCCACGAAGGTCGACTGCACGATCAGCGGGGCCACCATGTTGGGCAGCACGTGGCGCAGCAGGATCACCGGCAGCCGCGTGCCGACCGCATGCGCCGCCTCCACGTAGAGCTGCTCGCGCAGGGTGAGCGCGAGCGAACGCACCAGCCGCACCACGCGCGGGATCTCGGGCACCGTGATGGCGACGATCACCGTCGTGAGGCTGGCGCGCGTCACGGCCATGAGCGCAATGGCCAGCAGGATGCCCGGAATGGCCATGAGGCCGTCCATCACGCGCATCACCGGCCCGTCGGCCCAGCGCACGAAGCCCGCGATGAGGCCGATCAGCACGCCGAAGAAGGTGGCGAGCAGCGCGACCGAGGCGCCCACGATCATCGACACCTGTCCGCCCCACACGGCGCGGCTGAACACGTCGCGGCCGAGCGCGTCGGTGCCGAACCAGTGTTCGGCCGAGGGCGGCTGCATGCGCGCGAGCGGATCGATGTCCTGCGGATCGAAGGTGGCGATCCAGGGCGCGCCGATGGAGACCGCGGCCACCGCAACCAGCAGCAGCCCGCCGACGATCAGCGTCGGATGCTTGCGCACCCAGCGCCAGCGCGGCGGCACGAAGGGCGCATCGTCGGCCACGGTGATGGCAACGGGCGGTGGAAGTTCACTCATCGGAAGTACGGTGGACATGGGTCATCTAATACTGGATGCGCGGATCGAACAGCCGGTAGCTCAGATCGATCAGCAGGTTGATCAGCACGTACACGCCGGCCGACAGCAGCAGCACGCTCTGGATCACCGGATAGTCGTGGCGCTGCACCGAATCGATCACGAGGCGGCCCACGCCCGGAATGGCGAACACCGTCTCCGTCACCACCACGCCGCCGATCAAGAGCGCGATGCCCACGCCCACCGTGGTGGCGATGGGAATGGCCGCGTTGCGCAGCGCATGGCCCAGCACCGGCAGCACGCCCAGGCCCTTGGCGCGCGCGGTGCGGATGTAGTCTTCATGCAGCACCTCGAGCACGGTGGCGCGCGTCATGCGGGTGACGAGCGCGATGTACACCAGCGCGAGGTTCACGCAGGGCAGCACCAGTCCGCGCAGCCATTGGCCGGGGCTGTCGGAGAAGCGCACGTAGCCCTGCACCGGGAACCACGGCAGCTGGATCGCGAAGGCGTAGATCAGCAGGTAGCCCACCAGGAACACCGGCACCGAGAACGCGAGCACGGCAAACAGCATCACGAGCCGGTCGATCCAGCTGCCCGCGCGGTAGGCCGCGAGCGTGCCCAGCGGCACCGCCAGCACCAGCGTGATGGCCATGGTCAGCAGCGCGATCGACACCGTGGGCTCCAGCCGCTGCGCGAGCAGCTGCGCCACCGGCACCTGGGTGAAGATCGAGGTGCCGAGATCGCCCGTGAAGAGCTTGCCCAGCCAGATCGCGAACTGCTGCCACAGCGGCAGGTTGAGGCCGAGCGCGGCGCGCAGCTTCTCGATGTCCTCGACCGAGGCGAGGTCGCCCGCGATCAGCGCCGCGGGGTCGCCCGGCGACAGGTGGATCAGCAGGAACACCACCACCGCCACCACGGCCATCACCGGCAGCGTCGAGAGGAATCGTCGGAAGATGTAGCCCATGATGCCGCCGTGCGATGCCGCTTACTTGTCGAGCATCCAGACCGTCGGCATGCCGGCCCAGAGCTTGTCCGTGCCCTTGAGGCTGGCACGCGCGGCAAACGCGGCCGTGTACTGGCCCGCGTTGATGTACGGCACCGCTTCGTAGGCGCGGGTCTGGAAGGCATCGAGGATCTCGCGGCGCTTGGCCGGCACGGTCTCCTTCAGCCAGGCGTTGCGCAGCTCGTCGAGCGGCTTGTCGCAGGGCCAGCCGGGCAGGGTGTTGCCGCAGGCCGCGCTCAGGTAGGCGTTGGTGATCGGGGAGTTGACGTCGAACTCGCCGGCCACGGTGACGTACATGTTCCAGCCGCCGGCTTCGGGCGCATCGCGCTTGGCACGGCGCGCGCCGATGGAGGCCCAGTCCATGGTCTGCGCATCGACGTTCATGCCGATGCTGCGCATGGTCTGTGCGGCCATCAGCGCCTCGGCATTGAGGTAGGTGACGTCGCTGGGCACCAGGATGGTCACCTTCTCGCCCTTGTAGCCGGCGTCCGCGAGCATCTTCCTGGCCTTGGCGACGTCGGCCTTGCGGTAAGGCTCGGCGCCGGCGGCGGTGTCGTTGGGGCTGCCGCAGATGAAGAAGGTCTGGCAGTGGCTCATGCGCATGTCCAGCGGATAGCCCATGGCCGCGACGATGCGTTCCTGGCTCACGGCCTGCAGCAGCGCCTGGCGCACCTTCGGATTGTTGAAGGGCGGCAGCAGGTGGTTCATCACCAGGAAGCCCTGGTAGGTGCCGCCCGAGCCGATCTTCACGCCCGGGTCGGTGCGCAGCGGCGCGATGTAGTCGGGCGGCACCTGTTCCACCAGGTCGACCTCGCCGCGCTTGAGCGCCGCGATGGCGCTGTTGGCATCGGGCAGGTAAAGCCATTCGACGCGCTCGAAGCTGGTCTTCTTGCTGCCGGCCAGGCCGCTCGGTGCTTCGCTGCGCGGCAGGTAGTTGGGATTGCGCACGAACACGGTCTTGTTGCCCGGCACCCATTCGTCGCGCTTGAAGATGAAGGGGCCGGAGCCGATCACCTCGGGCAGCGGTGCCGTGGCGGGCATCTTCGCGAGCCGCTCGGGCAGGATCACGGGCGGAAAGCTCGAGGGCTTGGCGATGCCCTCGAGCACCAGGCCGAAGGGCTCGGCGAGCGTGAGCGTGAAGGTGCGCGCATCCACCACCTTCCACTCGGCGCCGCCCGCCACCATGGCGCGGCCGATGCTGTCGCGCGCGGCCCAGCGCTGCAGCGAGGCAATGGCATCGGCCGAGGTCACGGCGCTGCCGTCGGAGAACTTCAGGCCCGGGCGCAGCGTGAAGCTCCACTGCTTGCCGTCCTTGGAGGAGGTGTACTTCTCGGCCATCTGCGGCTGCGGCTTGCCGTTCGCATCCTGCGCGAACAGCGTGTCGTAGACCATGTAGCCGAAGTTGCGCGAGATGTAGGCGGTGGTGAAGGTCGGGTCGAGGATCTTCAGGTCGGCATGCGCCACCACCTTGAGCGTCTTGGGCGCCGGTGTCTGGGCCAGCGCCGGGAGACATGCGGCGGAAAGCGCCAGGGCGGCGAGGGCTGCAAGCGTTCGTCGTTTCATCGTCGGTACTCCGGTGGGGCGAAAGAAAAAGTCAGGCAGCAACGCCGATGGGCCACTTGGGCAGGCGTGCCTTGCGGTAGGGCAGGGTGTTGAGGTCGAGCGTCACGGCGCCCGGCGCGCCGGCATAGATGACGTGCTTCGCAACCTTCGAGTACGAGGCATAGAAATGCTGCGACGACTTCACGACGATGATCTTCTTGGCCGCCAGGTCGCATCCGAGCTGCGTGAACAGGTCGGTGCCCATGGCCTGGTTGCGCAGCGTGACCAGCACGATCTCGATGCCCTCGGCCTCGACCAGTGCGCTGTCGCCCATGAGCGTGGGCGTGCCCGCCAGGCCCGTCATCACCAGGTCGTGCTTGAGCGACTTCACGGTGCAGTGCAGGTCGATCGGGTCGCCCGACAGCGGGCTGATCTTGCCGCCGATGCGCATGGCCAGCTTCGCGCCCACGCCGGCGTCGAAGGCGATGCGCACCGCGATCGGGTCCCACATCGGGCCGATGGCCGCGTTCGCGATGCCGCGCTCGACCATGCGGCGCAGGATGAAGGTGGAGTCGCTCGCCGCCCCGCCGCCGGGGTTGTCGGCACCGTCGGACAGCACCACGGGGCCGCCGTCGAAGGCCAGCGCCTGGTCGAGCGAGGCATCGATGCCGGGGTAGTCGATGGCGAGCCCCTCGCGCATGGCGATGACTTCGTCGGCCAGCTGGCGGGCCAGCGCATCGGCCTTGGCCTGGTCGCCGTCGGTGTAGACCAGCACCTTGGTGCCCATCTCGGCAACGTCGCCCCACGAGAAGCCGTGCGTGAGCGAGACCGACAGCACGCCGTCCCTGCCCTCGAGCGACTGCATGCGTTCGACGAAGCCGCGCGCCGGCTCGCGCGAGGTGTGCACGGTCACGATCATGTCGCAGTCGACCACTGCGGCCACCGGCTTCACCTTGCCTTCGGCCATGGCGGTGCAGATGTCCACCAGCTCCAGGCCGCGCTCGAGCACATCGGTGTGCGGATATTCCTTGAACGAGATCATCAGGTCGGCGTTGTCGACCATCTGAGGCGTGAGGTGGTTGTGCGGATCGAGTTCGGCGCCGATCACCACGCCTGAGCCGACGATCTGCCGCACGCGCGCCAGCAGGTCGCCTTCGCAGTCGTCATAGCCATCGGCCACCATGGCGCCGTGCAGCCCGAGCAGCACCATGTCGACCGGCAGCACCGCACGCAGGTCGGCCAGCAGCTCGTCGCGCAGCGTTTCGTAGGCGTGGCGCGTGGTGGTGCCGCTGGGCTGCGCGCCGGCCACCATGCCCTCGAACAGCTCCCAGCCGCGGTCGGCGCCGCGCATGCGCGCGGCCCACAGCGGGCCCGAGAACAGCGTCATCGCGTCCGGGTGCTGGCCAGCCGGGAAATAACCGCGGTCCTTGAAGGAGGCGAGGCCGGTCGGCATCGGGCCGAAGGTGTTGGTTTCGGTGGCCAGGGAGGCGCTGAAGACACGCATGGGTTTGTCTCTGTGGTGGTGGGAGTGTTCTTGTCAGCCGGCTGCGGCAGTTCGCAGCCGCTGCGGCCCGAGCATCTCGGCCGTGAGGCCGAAGCCCGCGATGCGTTCGGGCAGCGGCAGCCCGCGTGCCAGCGCGGCGCAGGCTTCGCCCATGGCGGCCGAGGTCTGGATGCCGTAGCCGCCCTGCGCCGCAACCCAGAAGAAGCCCGGCGCGTCCGGATCGAAGCCGCCCACCAGGTCGCCGTCGGCCACGAAGGAGCGCAGGCCGGCCCAGGTGCGCGCGGGCCGGCGGATGGCGAGCGTGGTCGCCTCCTCGATGCGGTGGATCGCGAAGGCGATGTCCAGCTCCTCCGGCTGCACGTCCTGCGGCTCGACCAGGTCGGCATTGGCCGGCGAGCCGAGCAGCATGCCGGCATCGGGCTTGATGTACCAGCCTTCGTCGGCGCCGAACACCATCGGCCAGTGCGCGACGCTGCTGCCTTCGGGCGGCGCGAAGACGAAGGCCGAGCGCCGGCGCGGCTCGATGCCGATGGGCCGCACGCCCGCCATCTGTGCGACGGTGTCGACCCAGGCGCCCGCGGCGTTGAGCAGCACCGGCGCTTCGTACACGGCGCCGCCGGCCGTCACGCGCCAGCGCTCGCCGATGCGTTCGATGGCCGTCACGCCGGCATCGCACACCAGCTTGCCGCCGGCCTGACGCATGCCGCGCAGGTAGCCCTGGTGGATGGCGTGCACGTCCATGTCGGCGGCGTCGGGCTCGTAGACGGCGCCGGCCACCTGCTCGGGCCTGAGCGCGGGCACCATTGCGAGCGCTTCCTTGCTGTCCAGGCGCGTGGCGCCGGTGTTCATGGCGCGCAGCACGTTCCAGTGGGCTTCGAGCTCCGGCAGGTGCGCGGTGCTCGCGACCATCATCGCGCCGCGCGGCGTGAGCAGCGGGTGTTCGGAAAAGCCTTCGGGCGGATGCTCGAGGAAGGCGCGGCTTGCCATGGTGAGGGCGCGCACCTGCGCGGTGCCATAGCTTTCCATGAAGAGCGCGGCCGAGCGGCCGGTGGAGTGGTAGCCCGGCTGGGCTTCGCGTTCGAGCAGGATCACGCGGGCATGCGGCGCGAGCCAATGGGCCACCGAAGCCCCGGCTATGCCGCCGCCAATCACAAGGTAGTCGGCCACGGTGGGCGCTGGAGAGTTTGCAGTCATCGGCGAAAAGTGTAGGTATAAATTTGCGGATACGCAAATAAAATAGGAGGCACCAAGGGGAAACCATGGTGCACCGCATCGGTGAAATTTGCGTCAACGCAATTTGCGTATACGCAACTTCCGCGCCTGCGTCATGCGGGTCCTCATGGATGGCGCGGCACCGGGCTGGCAGAATCGCGCTGCACCACAAGAGAAAGCCAAGCGTGAATCCACACACAGGGACCAAGCCGGGAACCAGGCCCAAGGACGAGGCGCCCACGCTGGACCGCACCACTTTCGGCCATCGCCTGCGCGCCGCGCGCAAGCGTTTCGGCTGGACGCTGGCGCAGCTTGCCGAGCGCTCGGGCGTGTCGATCACCACCATCTCGCGCGCCGAGCGCGGCCAGCTCGCGCTGGGCTACGAGAACTTCACTGCGCTCGGCCGCGCGCTGGAAATGGACATGAATGCCATGTTCGCGGGCGCCGGCGTCAAGCCCGCGCAACTCGATGGGCCGGTCGTCACGCGTGCGGGCAAGGGCGTGGTGTACCGGGGCCTGTCGATCGCGTACGAATTCCTCGGCACCACGGCGGCCGGCAAGCAGATGAGCCCGATCGTCGGCACCGTGCATGCGCGCCGCATCCATGGGCCGGAAGACTTCGTGCGTCATGCGGGCGAGGAGTTCGCCTATGTGCTGTCGGGCGAGATCGAGGTGCACTTCGAGAACGGCGAGGTGGTGCACCTGGGGCGCGGCGACTCGCTGTATTTCGACAGCCGCCTCGGCCATGCCTATGTGAGCGTGAGCCGGCAGCTCGCGAAGATCGTGGGCATGACCACGGCGGAGAGCGGGCACATGCAGTCCGCGCGCGAGGCGCCTGCGCTGAAGGCCGCGGCGCGCAAGACCGGGCCTGCGAAGAAGGCGGCAGCGCGCGGCAAGGGTTGAAGAGGCTGCCCGACATGAGCCTGGCGAGCGACGCCGCATTCTGGGACCGGACTTCGCGAAGGTACGCGAGGGGCGCCATCGAGGATCCGGCCGGCTACGAGCGCACGCTGGAGCGGACTCGTGCGCTGCTGGAACCGGATGCCAGGGTGCTGGAGCTGGGCTGCGGAACAGGCACCACGGCGTTGCGGATCGCGGGCCATGTCCGGGCCTATGTCGCGACGGATATCTCCAGCGGAATGATCGAGATCGCCAACGAGAGGCTCGCCGCCGCCCCTGTTCCTGCGCTTGTCTTTCGCACGGCGACCGCGGAGGCGCTCATGCCGCAGGCCGCGCGCTTCGACGTTGTGCTGGGGTTCAACTATCTCCATCTGGTGCGCGACCTGCCCGGCACGCTGCGCTGCATCCACGCCCTGCTTGCGGCGCAGGGGCTGTTCATTTCCAAGACGCCTTGTGTCCGGGACATGAATCCATTGATCCGGCTTGCCTTGCTGCCCGCCATGCGCGCGATCGGCAAGGCACCCCATGCCGGTGTTTTCGGGGCGGAGGACCTGAGGCGGCAGATGCATGCCGCGGGCTTCGACGTCCTTGCCATGGAGAGCCACGCGACGAAGGGCAAGGACGAGCGCCCCTATATCGTGGCGCGCAAGAGGTGATGTGTCCGGCGGCGCCGCACGCGCGGTCCGATGTCGCCGAGGCGTACCGATGCGCTGCATCGGACCGCTATGCTGGCGCCCGCGACTCACTCCACCAAAAGAAACTCTCATGACCATGCGTTCTTCGCCTTTCTTGACCCTGCGTTCCGTTGCACTGGCTTGTGGCTTGGCCCTCGGCGCCGCCGCCGCGGCGCACGCCGCCCCCGACGCAAAGCTGCTCGCTGCCGCCGAAAAGGCGCAGCCCGCGGTGATCGACAACCTCAGGGAGATGGTGCTGATCGAATCGGGCAGCCTCAACGTGGACGGCCTGCTCAAGATGGCCGATGCGGTGGAGGCACGGCTGAAGTCCGCGGGATTCAAGGTCGAGCGGCGCAAGGCCACGGCCGGTGCGGGCGCCGACATCGTCATCGGCACCATCAAGGGAACGGGCAAGCGCAGGATCATGCTGCAGGGCCACATGGACACGGTGTACGCCGCAGGCATCCTGAACAGCCAGCCCTACAAGGTCGATGGCAACCGCATCTACGGACCGGGCATCGCGGACGACAAGGGCGGGCTCGCGGTCATGATGGCTTCGCTGAAGATCCTGGCCGACGCGGGCTGGCGCGACTACGACACGCTCACGGTGCTCATGAATCCCGACGAAGAGGTGGGTTCGGTCGGCTCCGGCGAGATCATTGCGGCCATGGCCGATCAGCACGACACGGTGCTGTCGTTCGAACCGACCGCCGCCAAGTCGGTGGCCAAAGGCGAGTCGCTGCTGCTGGGCGCGGCAGGCATCGCGCAGGCCACGCTCGAAGTGAAGGGCCGGGCATCGCATGCGGGTGCGGCGCCCGAGCTGGGCCGCAACGCCCTGTACGAGCTGTCGTACCAGTTGCTGCAGACCAGGGATGTCGCGAAGGACATCCCCGGGGTCGCGCTCAACTGGACCGTGGCGCGCGCTACCGGCCCCATCAACCAGATCACCGAGAAGGCCCAGGCACTCGGTGACATCCGCATCACGCAGCCCGGCGCCGAGAAGAAGCTGGAGGCTGCATTGCAAGCGAAGATCGCGAGCGGCAAGCTGGTTCCCGACACCGAGACCACGCTCAAGCTGGAAGTGGGCCGCCCGGCTTTTGTGGCGGGCGAGAAGGGCCGCGCACTGGCCGAGAAGGCCCAGGCCATCTACAAGGAAATCGGCCGCGAACTCGCTCTCACGCCAATGACCGGCGGCGGCACCGATGCGGGCTATGCGGGCCGCTCGGGCAAGGCCACCGTCGTCGAGAGCTTCGGCCTGGCGGGCTTCGGCTACCACGCACGCGACGAATACATCGAGGTCGACTCGATCGTGCCGCGCCTTTATCTCGTCACCCGGCTGCTGACGGAAATCGGCAAGCAGTAACCGGGCTTGCGGCGGCGGCCTTCAGGGCTGCTCCCTGGGTGGTTCGCCGGGGCGGCCGGGCGGGCGGCGATGGGCCGCTGCCGCGGCGGCGGCCGCGTGCTGCTGGGCCTGTTGCTGCTGCTGGCGGATTTGCTGGGCCTGCTGCGCTTGCAGCTGAGCCTGTTGCTGTTGGCGTTGCTGCATCGCCTGCTGCTGCTGCTGGCGCGCCGCTTGTGCTTGTTGCTGCTGCCGCTGCAATTGCTCTTGATGCTGCTGTTGTCGGGCCTGTTGCTGCGCCTGCTGCCGTTGCATCTGCTGCTGCGCTGCCTGCTGCTGCTGCTGGAGCACGCGGGCCTGTTGCTGGGCTTGCTGCTGCTGCATCTGCTGGCGCCGTGATTGCTCCTGCTGCGCCGCTTGCCTTTGTCGCTGGCGCTCCTGCATGGCCTGCTGCTGCTGCTGCTGCTGTTGAAGCAAGGCCTGCGGCGCTTGCGGGGGCGCGTTGTGCGCCTGCTGCCGCGCCAGCCGCTCCTGCTGTCGTGCCTGCTGCCGCGCCTGTTGCTGGGCCTGCTGCGCTTGCTGGCGCTGCAACCGGTCTTGCTGCTGTTGCTGCTGAAGGCGTGCCTGCCGTTCCTGCTGTTGCTGCTCGCGCTGGCGGGCCTGCAACTGCTGTGCTTGTTGTGCGGCTTGCTGCTGCTGCTGGTGCATGAAGGCCTGCTGCTGCCGTGCCTGCTGCTCCCGTTGCTGTTGCTGCTGTTGTTGCTGTTGCTGTTGCTGTTGTTGCGCGAACTGGGCGTTCTGTGGCGGGGGCAGGCCCGGCCCGCCCGCGAAACTGGGCGCGGGAGCGCCAGGCGGCAGGCCGCGCGGCGCGTTGTTGTTGTAGACGTTGCGCACGTTGTTGACCACGGTGGTCGAGCGCGAGATGTAGGTGCTGTTGTTGTAGACCACCGCGGGCCGCGCATAGGCCGGCTGCACTGCGCGGTCGCGATCGCGATCCAGATAACGCGGCGCGCCCCAGTTCACGTCCCACGAACGCCAGCCCCAGTCGTGCCGTTCGAGTGCGGCGCCCACCACCACGCCGAGCCCGAAGGTGAATGCGCCGGCCGCCGCCACCTGGCCGCGGCTGTAGCCGGGTGCGACCTCGACGGGCGGGGTGTACGCATAGCCGGGGTACACGGGCACGGGTTCGCCGTAGATGCGCTGCGGGTCGTAGCTCGGCACGTAGACGACGTCCGGCCGCGCGGGCTCGATGGTGATGAACTGCGGCGGCGGCTCGACCACGGCGGGGCCTGCATAGATGGGTTGGACTTCCGGCGCCGGCGCGTAGTTGCGCGGTGGAGCGGCGCTGGCGACGCGCAGCTTGTCGTTGTTCCTGAGCCGGCCCGCCGCCGATGCACGCTGGCGCATGACCTGGATCGCGTTCATCACGTCCGTCGGATCGTTGTAGTAGGCCTGTCCGAGCGCTTCGGTCCACGCGATGTTGCCAGCCATCTGGTCCAGCACCGGCCGGAATGCGGTGAGCGACTTGACGCTCGGATCCCAGGGCTGCTGGTTGGCCGCATCGGCGAGCGCGCCGCCCTTGAGTGCGGCGTTCTGCGCCAGCCAGCCGTGCGCGGCCGTGACCTGGTCGGGATAGGTGGCGCCGGCCAGCACCTGCGCCACCAGCTTGTCGGGGTACAGCGCGATGGGCGCGACCAGCTGGTAGAGCTGCTCGGCGGAGGGCGGCGTGTAGGCCGCCGGCGCCGGAGCGGGCGGTGCGGGCGCCGGTGCGGTGGCCGCTGGAGGTGCTGGTGCCGGTGCCGAAGGCGTGTCGGCCTTGTTGCAGCCGGCAAGCGCGAGCGCACCGATGCACAGCGGGATCGTCAGCAGCCGCGCGACCGGTGTGCGGCGGAAGGATGTTGTCATCTGGAGTTCCTGTGGGCGCAGAAGTCACGCCTCGAAACTCTTCAACGGCGCGCCACCTGTAGCGACGACGCCAGCCTGCATCGTCGATGCAACGGTCTGTGTCGGTGTTGCGCCGCCTGCGCTGTCGGCGCAGAACCACAAGCCCCGGGACGTCTACTTGGCGCCGCCCGTGTATTTGGTGACGCTCGTCGCGTTCACGTGATAGCCGCTCACGCCCATCATCGAATCGTTGCGCAGGGTCTGCAGCTTGCCGGTGACCCACACGGTGTCCATGGCGCGGAACTTGGCGCCCTTGGGTGTCACCACGTGCAGGATCTGGTTGGCCGGCGGCGGCGGAGTGTGGATGCAGGCGCCGAAGTAGGGCACGAGCAGGAACTCGGTCACTTCGCCCTTGGCTTCCTCGAGCGGCACGATGAAGCCCGGGATCTTGATGTCCGCGCCGTTCATGGCCGGGTTGGTCGGCGCGTTGTTCGACACTTCCTGCATCTTCATGAGCAGCTCGTTGGCCCGCGGGTCGCCGTCGTTGAGCGCGCTCAGGTCGATGCCCTTGAATTCCTTGGCCGGGTCCCAGTCCTTGGGCACCAGTTCTTCCCAGGTGATCTGGCGCGGCTGGCCAGGCGGGGCCTTGGCCGCCGCGGCAGGCGGTGCGGCCTTGCCGCCGAGCGGGTTCGATGCGGTGGTGTCCTTGGGCGCCGGGTCGGCGGCCCATGTGGCGGCGGCAAGGCCGGCACCGGCCAGCAGCATCGAAAGCCGCGTGAAAGCGTTGATCGTGAAGGTCCTCTTTGCGATGCGCATGGTTCAAATCCTGGGTGAGAGGCCGTCGGCCAAAGAGAGCCGGTAAGCCCGGATGCCCGGCAGCAGGCTTGCCAGCCAGCCCGCGGCCAGCAGGCTCGCCATCAGCAGCCATTCGTTCAGTGTAGGTGGCGAGAGGCTCAATGTCAGCCCGAACTGCGCCTGCAGCCATGGCGCGAGCAGGGCAATGCCGAGCACCGCCATCGCCACGCCGAAAGCCACGCCGAGCACCGTGACCATGGCGCCCTCGAGCGCGAGCAGCGCCAGCACGTGGCGCAGGCCGGCGCCCACGGCGCGCAGCACGGCCAGCTCGCGACGCCTTTCGTTCAGCCCCGCCATCACCACCGAGACCAGGCCCGCGAGGCTCACCAGCGCCACCAGCGCCGACATCAGCAGCAAGGCGTTCTCGCCGATGCCGATCACGCTCCACAGCTCGTCGAGCGCCACGCCGGGCAAGATGGCCATCAGCGGCTCGCCGGTGTAGGTGGAAATCCAGCGCTGCACGCCGAACACCGCGGAGCGGTTCTGCAAGCCCACGAGCGCGGCCGTCACGTTCTTGGGCGTGAGATCGAACTTGCGCACCTGCTCGGCCGGGATCTTCACGCCCGGCATCGGCGCTCCGCCCACCCATTCGAGGTGGATGGCTTCCATCGCCTCCAGGCCGATGTGCACCGTGCGGTCCACCGGCGTGCCGGTGCGCGCGAGCACGCCCACCACGGTGAAGGGCTTGTCGGCATGCTCGGCCGCATTGAGTTCGCCGCTGCCGTGCGCCAGCGTGATCCTCTGGCCGACGTGGTAGCCGAGCTTGTCGGCCACTTCGGCACCCACCACCGCATCGAACAGCGCGCTGAAGGGCTTGCCTTCGCGCAGCATGAGCGACTGGCGGTTGCCGTAGCGAAAGCGCGTGAAGTACTCGGGCGAGGTGGCGAGCACCGCGAAGCCGCGGTGCGAATCGCCCAGCGAAAGCGGCACCACCCATTCGACGCCGCGGTGCGCTGCCAGGGCCTGCACGCTCTTCCAGGAAATGTTGTTGGTGGCCGCGCCGATGCGGAACACCGAGTACAGCAGCAACTGCGTGGAGCCGGTGCGCGCGCCCACGATCAGGTCGGTGCCCGAGACGGACGATGCGAAGTTCTCGCGCAGCTCGGTGCGGATGCGCTCCACGCCGAGCAGGAGGAAGGTCGACAGCGCGATCGAGAACACCGTGAGCGCCAGCGTGAAACGCCGGTTCCAGGCGCTGCGCCAGGCGATGGAAAAAAGCGCCTTCATCTCAGCTGTCCGCCGCCATGGCCGCCGGCGCCGCGCGGTTGATCTCGGGCAGCAGCACGTGCCGCGCAAAGCGCTGGGCGATGCGCTGGTCGTGGCTCACGAAGACGAGTGCGCTGTTGTTCACGGCGCAGGCCGTCAGCAGCACGTCGAGGAAGGCTTCGCGCCGGTCTTCGTCGAGCGCCGAGGTGGGTTCGTCGGCAATCACCACCTCGGGCTGGCCGATGAGCGCGCGCGCCGCGGCCACGCGCTGCTGCTGGCCCACGGAGAGCTGCATCGCCTGCCGCTTCCACAGGTTGCGGTCGAGCCCCATCTGCCCGAGCAGGTGCTCGGCCTCTTCTCGCGCGCTGCCGCCGCGCGCGGCCTGGGACTCGCGCCGCTGCGAGAAGCGGCAGGGCAGCAGCACGTTGTCGAGCACGCTCAAATACGGCAGCAGGTTGAACTGCTGGAAGATGTAGCCGACATGCGCAACGCGGCAGCGGTCGCGCGCGGCGCCCGAGAGCTGCGACCAGTCGTGCCCCAGCAGCGTGACGCGGCCTTCGTCCGCCACCAGCACGCCGGCCAGCAGCGAGAGCAGCGTGCTCTTGCCGCAGCCGCTCGGCCCGTGCAGGAAGACCGCCTCGCCCGCGGTGATGCGCAAGGCCTCGATGTCGATGCAAGGTCTTGGCATGCCGGGCCACGAGAAGCGCAGCCCTTCGGCGGCAAGCACCACGCGCAGCGGCGGCGCGGCCTCGCCCTGGGGGACGGTGCTCACGGTGTCACTTGCCCAGGTTCAGGCGAACGGGCTGGGCGGCCTGTGCGCCGGCCGGGCGCTTGAGCTGGCGCTTGAACTGGCCTTGGGCGGATGCAATCTGCGAATCGATCTGGCGCGTGCCCTTGAAGGCGGAGAAAAGACTCACGTCGATGAACTTTGCCGCGGCTGCATTGGTGCAGTTGAACGAAAAGGTGGCGTCGAGGTCGGCATGGCCCGCGGGCTCGCTGGGGTCGGGGTTGCCCAGGCCCAGTGCGCTGGAGCGCAGCTCGACCGGGCCGAGCTTGCAGTTGGCGGCCGGGTCGATGGCAAAGAGCTTGTCGGCCGCGCGCAGCTGGGCGATGGCGTCTTCGGCGGTCTTCTTCTCGGCATCGGTCCTGGGCGCGCGCTCGAAGCCGACGATGTTGTCGAGCGGGGACTCCATGTCGATCACCACCGTGGGACCGTCGATCGCCACGTCGAGCTTGAGCTGGCCGTGCACGTGCGCATGCTGCTGCTGCGCCTGGACGGAAAGAAACGGGGCTGCGAACAGTGCCGCGGCCAATGCAAGGCCGGATGAAATGCGTCGAAGTCGGATCTGTTTCATGGTTCTGCGCCTTGCCGGGTCGGCAGCCCCGGCGTGTTGCTCCATTCGCTCCAGCTGCCGGCATAGAGCGCTGTCGTCCCAAGGCCCGCGATCTGCATCGCAAGCAGGTTGGGCACAGCACTCACGCCGCTGCCGCAGTGGTGGACGACCGTCGCCGGATCGCGTCCCGCGAGCAGCGCCTCGAACTCGGCACGCAATTGCGATGCCGGCTTGAACTTGCCGTCGGGGCCGAGGTTCTCGGCGAAGGGCCGGTTCACAGCCCCGGGGATGTGACCCGCAATCGGGTCCAGAGGTTCCACCTCTCCGCGATAACGTGCCGCGGCACGCGCGTCGATCAGGTTCTGGTCAGGCTGGCCGAGCCGGCGCGCCACCACGTCGGTGGTCACGAGCTTCACCAGCGGCTCGCCCGCCACGAAGTTCGACTGGAAGCGCGCAGGCTCCTCGCGGTTCGTGACTTCGCCGCCCGCGGCCTGCCAGGCCTGCAGGCCGCCGTCGAGCACGGCCACCGCGTCGTGGCCCATCCACTTGAGCATCCACCAGAGCCGGCCGCAGTAGTTGGCGCCGTTGCGGTCGTACACCACGGCCTGCATGTCGTTGGAAAAGCCGATGCTCGACAGCCATGCCGCGAATTTCTCGCGGCTCGGCAGCGGATGGCGCCCGCCCGAGGCCGGCACGCCGTCTTCCTGCGCGACGACCACGTCGCCCTGGGCGCCCGGCATGCCGTGCTTGGCGGTCAGGTCGGTATCGAGGTTCGCGTACACCGCGCCCGGGATGTGGGCGGCGGCATATTGCTGCGCGCCGGCTTCGGGCTTCATGAGATCGAAGCTGCAGTCGAAGACCATCAGGGGCGCGTCGCCAGCCTGCAGCTGCTGGAGTTGTTCGACGCTGAGGAGGGTGGTGTACATGGCGGGTTCCTTCGTTGTCGATAGGGTTCGATGCGGATCAGTGCTCTTCGGCCGGCGCCTTGGGTACTGCGCGCTGGCGCAGCACGGTGGCCGCGATGCCGCTCACGATGATGAGCGCCATGCCGGCCCAGCCGGCCGCGTCGATGCGGTCGTCGAACAGCACCACGCCATAGAACGCCGCAAAGATGATGCCGGAGTACTGCAGGTTGGCCACCACCAGCGTGCCGGCCTGCGTCTTGGCCGTGGCGTAGGCGCGCGTCATGCAAAGTTGCCCGAGGGCCGCCAGCAGGCCGATCGGCAGCAGCCACAGCGCATGCTGCCACGTCCAGGAGTTTCCGCCCGAAAACCCCGTGGCGGCCGTGGCAAAGGCCCCGGCTGCGGCCGAGCCGACCGCGAAATAGAACACCGTGCGCAGCTCCGGCTCGCCGATGCGCGACAGCGCCACCACCTGCATGTAGGCGAAGGCGGCCGTGAGGCCCGACAGCAGGCCCAGCATTCCCGCGAAGCCGTCGCTGCCGCTGACCGTGGGCTTGAGCATCAGCACCACGCCGACGAAGCCCGCGAGCACGGTCAGCGCGAGCGTGCCCTGCAGCGGCGGCCGCTCGATGCGGCCGTCGCGCCCGGGCACCGGCACCCAGGCCAGCAGCGCGCCGCCGACCAGGAAGGCCGCGATCCACACGCTGCTCATGTAGTTGAGCGTAACGGCCGTGGCCAGCGGCATGTGGGCGATGGCATAGAACCACGCACCCAGCGACACCACGCCGATGGTGCTGCGCCAGGCGTGCATGCCGGGATAGCGGGTGGCCATGGAGACGCCGCGGTTGCGCGCCAGAAGCCACAGGAACACGATGCCGATCAGGCCGCGGCCGAGCACCATCTCGCCGCTGTTGAACCAGGCCGAGGCGATCTTCACGACCACGCTCATGGTGGCGAACAAAAAGGCGCCGAGCACCATCCAGAGCGCTTGCACTGTGTTCGGCTCAGGCGTTGTTCTGCATCGCGCTGCGGTACCACTCGTGGAACTGCTGCATGCCGTCTTCCATCGGGCTCTGGTAGGGGCCGCTCTCGTCGTCGCCGCGCAGCATGAGCGCGCGGCGGCCGGCGTCCATGCGCTCGGCGATCTCGTCGTCTTCCACGCAGGTCTCCATGTAGGCGGCCTGCTGGGCCTCGACGAACTCGCGCTCGAAGGCCACGATTTCCTCGGGGTAGAAGAACTCCACCATGTTGAGCGTCTTGGTGGGGCTCACCGGATGCAGCGTCGACACGGTGAGCACATGCGGATACCACTCGATCATCACGTGCGGATAGTAGGTGAGCCAGATGGCGCCGTACTTGGGCGGCTTGCCTTCGCGGTACTTGAGCAGCTGCTCCTGCCACTTCTGGTAGATGGGGCTGCCCGCGCGGCCGAGCCGGTTGGCCACGCCCACGGTCTGCACCGAGAAGTTGCGGTTGAACTCCCAGCGCAGGTCGTCGCAGGTGACGAAGCTGCCCAGGCCCGGGTGGAACGGGCCGACGTGGTAGTCCTCGAGGTAGACCTCGATGAAGGTCTTCCAGTTGTAGTTGCACTCGTGCAGCTCGACGCGGTCGAGCGCGTAGCCCGTGAAGTCGAGGTCGGCACGCGGGCCGAGTTCGGCCATGTCGGCTGCCACGTCGCGCCCTGTGCCATCGGGGCCGCGCTCGAACAGCAGGCCGTTCCACTCGGTGAGCGGATAGTTGTGCAGGTTGAGGCAGGGGTCCTGCTGGAAGTGCGGCGCGCCGATCAGCGTGCCGGTGGTGCGCGCGTCGCTTGCCGCATAGGTCCAGCGGTGCAGCGGGCAGACGATGTTGCCGCCGGCCTGGCTGTCGAGCTGGCCGCGGCCCTGAAGAATGAGCGCCTGGCGGTGGCGGCACACGTTGGAGATGAGTTCCACGCCCTTGGGCGTGTGCACCAGCGCGCGGCCCTGGTGCTCCTGCGGCAGGGTGTGGAAGTTGCCGGGCTCGGGCACGGCCAGCCGGTGGCCCACATAGCGCGGGCCCTGCGCGAACAGCGTTTGCATTTCGCGCGCGTAGAGCGACTCGTCGAAGTACGCGGAAACTGGAAGTTGGCTCGTGGCCTGCTGCAGTTGAAGACTTAAATCAGACATGGAGGACCTGACCAAGCTCCCCACAGGGAGAAAAAAAGAAAAGACGGAAGGCGCCGTCTGGAGGGCGACGGCCCGAAGAGTTGAGCCGGGTTGGCCGGCATGGGAAGCCAGGATTGTACCCAAGGGGGCAGCGCAGTGCCCGTGGCGCGCCGCATGCCGGCGGCCGTTTGCTTCCCCGTCCTAAAATGCGCGGTTTCACACTCGTTCGCTCGCATGCCCAAGGTCCCTTCTTCCGCCACGTCCAGCCCGGCCGCCACGCCCGACACGGGGCCGTTGCCGGCCAGCTACGAAGCCGGGCTCCAGGAGTTGGAACAATTGGTTGCAGAACTCGAGTCGGGCCAATTGCCGCTCGACCAGCTGCTCGGCAGCTACCAGCGCGGCGCGGCGCTGCTCGCCTTCTGCCGCGAAAAGCTCCAGGCGGTCGAAGACCAGATCAAGGTGCTCGACGCCGGGAGCCTCAAGCCCTGGACTTCCGAATGAGCGCGGCGGACCTGGTTCACTGGGACGCCGCACGGCTGGCCAGCTGGAGCGACCCGCACCTGGCGCGCGTCGAGGCGGCGCTGTCGCGCTGGGTCGGCGTCGATGCGCCGGTGCTGCTCGGCGATGCCATGCGCTATGCCGTGCTCGACGGCGGCAAGCGGCTGCGGCCGCTGCTGGTGCTGGCGGCGAGCGAAGCGGTCGGCGGCAATGAGGCCGCGGCGCTGCGCGCAGCCTGTGCCACCGAGCTGATCCACGCCTACTCGCTGGTGCACGACGACCTGCCGAGCATGGACAACGACGTGCTGCGGCGTGGCAAGCCCACCGTGCACGTGAAGTTCGGCGAGGCCGACGCGCTGCTGGCCGGCGACGCGCTGCAGGCCCTGGCCTTCGAACTGCTCACGCCCGACGGCGACGAGATTCCCGCATCGATCCAGGCCACGCTGTGCCGGCTGCTCGCGCGCGCCGCGGGCAGCCAGGGCATGGCGGGCGGGCAGGCCATCGACCTGGCCAGCGTGGGCCTGGCGCTGAACGAAGCGCAGCTGCGTGAAATGCACCGCCTGAAGACCGGCGCGCTGCTGCAGGGCAGCGTCGAGATGGGCGCGGCCTGCGCCGGCGCCGTGGCGTCCGCGGCGCTGGCCGCACTGCGCGACTATGGCGCCGCCATCGGCCTGGCGTTCCAGGTGGTCGACGACATCCTCGATGTCACGGCCGATTCGCAGACCCTCGGCAAGACGGCCGGCAAGGATGCGGCCGCCGACAAGCCCACCTATGTTTCGCTGTGGGGCCTGGACGGTGCGCGTGCGCAGGCAAGGCAGCTGCTGGCCGAATCGCTCGCGGCGCTGGACCGCAGCGGCCTGGCCGACACCGCGGCCTTGCGCGCGCTGGCCCACATGGTCGTCGACCGCGACCGATGAACAACTCACAGATGGACAAGAAGACCCACGACGATCCCATGGCTGCGCTGCTTCCCACGCTTCACGATCCATCACCGATCCGCCAGTTCGACCGCGCCCAGCTCAGGCAGCTGGCGGCCGAGGTGCGCGCCTGCGTGCTCGACAACGTCTCGCGCACCGGCGGCCACCTGAGTTCCAACCTCGGCACGGTCGAGCTCACGGTCGCGCTGCACCATGTGTTCAACACGCCGCACGACCGGCTGGTGTGGGACGTGGGCCACCAGACCTATCCGCACAAGATCCTCACGGGCCGGCGCGAGCGCATGCCCACGCTGCGGCAGATCGGCGGCATCTCGGGCTTCCCGCAGAGGAGCGAGAGCGAATACGACACCTTCGGCACCGCGCACTCGTCGACCAGCATCTCGGCCGCGCTCGGCATGGCCATGGCGGCCAAGCAGAAGGGCGAGGACCGTCATTCCGTGGCCATCATCGGCGATGGCGCGCTCACGGCCGGCATGGCCTTCGAGGCGCTCAACAACGCCGGCGTGTGCGACTGCAAGCTGCTGGTGATCCTGAACGACAACGACATGTCGATCAGCCCGCCCGTGGGCGCGCTCAACCGCTACCTCGCGCAGCTCATGAGCGGCAACTTCTACGCCGCGGCCAAGAACGTCGGCAAGAGCGTGCTGCGCGCCGCGCCGCCGCTGTTCGAGCTGGCCAAGCGCTTCGAGCAGCATGCCAAGGGCATGGTGGTTCCGGCCACGCTGTTCGAGCAGTTCGGCTTCAACTATGTCGGGCCCATCGATGGCCACGACCTCGATTCGCTGGTGCCCACGCTCGAGAACCTCAAGCACCTGGACGGCCCGCAGTTCCTGCACGTGGTCACCAAGAAGGGCCAGGGCTACAAGCTGGCCGAGGCCGACCCGGTGGCCTACCACGGGCCCGGCAAGTTCGATCCGCAGGTGGGGCTGGTCAAGTCCACGGCGGTGGCCAAGCAGACCTTCACGCAGGTCTTCGGCCAGTGGCTCTGCGACATGGCGGCGCACGACGGCCGGCTGGTGGGCATCACGCCGGCCATGCGCGAAGGCTCGGGGCTGGTCGAGTTCGAGCAGCGCTTTCCGGGCCGCTACTACGACGTCGGCATTGCCGAGCAGCATGCCGTCACCTTTGCGGCGGGCCTGGCCTGCGAGGGCCTGAAGCCGGTGGTGGCGATCTACTCGACCTTCCTGCAGCGCGCCTACGACCAGCTGATCCACGACGTCGCGATCCAGAACCTGCCGGTGGTGTTCGCGCTCGACCGGGCCGGCCTCGTGGGTGCCGACGGCGCCACGCACGCAGGTGCCTACGACATTCCGTTCCTGCGCTGCATTCCCAACATGAGCATTGCCTGCCCGGCCGACGAGCGCGAGTGCCGCCAGCTGCTGTCGAGCGCCTACGAGCAGAACCATCCGGTGGCCGTGCGCTATCCGCGCGGGGCCGGTGCGGGCGTGGCGCCGCATCTCGCGCTCGACGCGCTGCCGTTCGGCAAGGGCGAGGTGCGCCGCGAGGGCCGGCGCATCGCCATCCTCGCGTTCGGCACCCTGCTGTACCCGGCGCTCACGGCGGCCGAATCGCTCGATGCCACGGTGGTCAACATGCGCTGGGCCAAGCCGCTGGACGTCGAGCTGCTGCTGAAGGTGGCGGGCACGCACGACGCCATCGTCACGCTCGAAGAGGGCGCCGTCATGGGCGGCGCGGGCAGCGCGGTGCTCGAGGCACTGCAGGCGGCCAATGTGCAAAGGCCGGTGCTGCAGCTGGGCCTGCCGGACCGCTTCATCGAGCATGGCGATCCGGGCAAATTGCTCGCCTCGATCGGGCTCGATGCGGCCGGCATTGCCGCCTCGATCACGCAGCGCTTCGGCGCTGCCGCAGGGTAAACCCCCGCCGGACGCGTGTAAGCGCGTTTTTACAATAAGCAAGACTTATCAAAGTCCTCGACGCGGCCACAAGCCGCGTTTCGTTTTTTCCAATGCACTCGGAGTGAATTCAATGGATCGTCGTTCCCTCATCAAAAACGCCGGCATCGCCGGCGTTCTGGCCGCCGGCATTGCGCCCGCAGTTCATGCGCAGGCGGCCGTCCGCTGGCGCCTGGCATCGAGCTTTCCCAAGTCGCTCGACACCATCTATGGCGGCGCGGAAGTCTTCGCCAAGGCGGTCAAGGCCATGTCGGGCGGCAAGTTCGAAATCTCGGTCCATGCCGGCGGCGAGCTGATGCCCCCCTTCGGCGTGGTGGACGGCGTGCAGAACGGCTCGGTCGAGATGTGCCACACCGTGCCTTACTACTTCTACGGCAAGAACCCCGCGTTCGCGCTGGGCTCGGCCATTCCGTTCGGCCTGAACTCGCGCCAGATGAACGCGTGGATGATGCACGGCAACGGCCGCAAGCTCATGAACGAGTTCTACGCCAAGTACAACATGCTGAGCTTCGCCGGCGGCAACACGGGCTGCCAGATGGGCGGCTGGTACCGCAAGGAAATCAAGTCGCCGGCCGATTTCAAGGGCATGAAGATGCGCCTGGGCGGCGGCCTCATCGGCGACGTCATGACCAAGCTGGGCGCGGTGCCGCAGAGCATCCCCGGCGGCGAGATCTACCAGTCGCTCGAAAAGGGCACGCTGGATGCCGCTGAATGGGTCGGCCCCTATGACGACCAGAAGCTCGGCTTCAACAAGGTGGCACCGTTCTACTACTACCCCGGCTGGTGGGAAGGCGGTCCGGAAGTGGACTTCTTCATCAACCAGAAGGCGTTCGACGGCCTCTCGGCCGAGAACAAGGCCATCGTGGAAGCGGCCGCGGCCGTGGCTTCGTCCGACATGCTCGCCAAGTACGACGCGCTGAACCCCACCGCGCTGAAGCAGCTGGTGGCCTCCAAGACCAAGGTGCTGCCGTTCTCGCAGGCCGTGCTCGACGCCTCCTTCAAGGCCTCGATGGAAGTGTTCGCGGAGAACGACGCGAAGAGCCCCGAGTGGAAGAAGATCTACGCCGACCTGCGCACCTTCCAGCGCGACCAGGTGCTGTGGTTCCGCTTCGCCGAATCGGCCTTCGACAACTTCATGGCCAAGCAGAAGCTCTGATCCGCGGGCTTAGGCCCGGAAAAAGAAAAGCCCGCTGCATCAGCGGGCTTTTTTTTTGTTTGTTGCGGCCCGCGCGCTGCGCGGACCTGGGGCGGCACGGGGCCGGGCTATTTCTTCTCCCGCTCCATCGATTCCAGCATGGCCTTCATCGGATCGTCCTCGGCTGCCGGGGCGGCAGCTCCGCCCCCGGGTGCCGAGGCCCCGGTTTCCGGCGCGGGTGCCGGCGCGCCACCCGCATCGGGAGCCGGCACTTCGGGAGCCGGCACCTCGGGCGTGGTGCCCGGCATGTTGGCTTCCATCTCGCGCATGACCTTGTCGAGGTCATAGACCTCCTTTTCGTCCAGCCCGCTCGACACGATGCCCGGGAACGCAATGATCAGGCCGACCATCGTGAGCTGGATCAGCAGGAACGGCACGGCGCCCCAGTAGATCTGCATGGTGGTGACGGGCTCGATCTGCTGGCCGGTGACGCGGTCCTTGTAGGCCTTGGTCGGCGCCACGCTGCGCAGGTAGAACAGCGCAAAGCCGAACGGCGGATGCATGAACGAAGTCTGCATGTTCACCGCCAGCAGCACGCCGAACCAGATCAGGTCGATGCCCAGCTTGTCGGCCACCGGCGCCAAGAGCGGCACCACGATGAACGACAGCTCGAAGAAGTCGAGGAAGAACGCCAGGAAGAACACCATAACGTTCACCACGATCAGGAAGCCCAGCTGGCCGCCCGGCACCTTGGCCAGCAGGTGCTCGACCCAGCGCGGTCCGTCGACGCCCTGGAACACCAGGCCGAAGATCGTCGCGCCGATCAGGATGAACACCACGAAGCACGACAGCTTGGTGGTGGTGTTGAGCGCCTGCTTGAGCAGCGACATGCTCATTCGCCGGCGCACCGTGGCCATGATCAGTGCGCCGAGTGCGCCCATCGCGCCGCCTTCGGTCGGCGTGGCAACGCCCAGGAAGATGGTGCCGAGCACGAGGAAGATCAGCAGCAGCGGCGGAATGAGCACGAAGGTCACGCGCTCCGCCATGCGCGAGAGCAGGCCCAGGCGCGTGACGCGGTTGATGACCGCGATGACCAGCGCCAGCAGCACGCCGGCGCACATCGACACCACGATGGTCTCGTCGGTGGCCACGCTCGTGACTTCTTCGCCCTTCCACCAGGTATGGATGTCGGCAATGTGCCGGGCGAACCATACGGAGGCCACCACGCAGACCGCCGTGAGCACCAGCAGCGAGGGGCCGCCGCTCTTGCCGTTGTCCTCGCGCAGCGTGCGCGCTTCCGGCGGCAGGGCCGGCACCCACGAGGGCTTGAACAGGGCGAGCACGATCACATAGAGCGCATACATGCCCATCAGCAGGAAGCCGGGCAGGAAGGCGCCCTTGTACATGTCGCCGACGCTGCGGCCGAGCTGGTCGGCCAGGATGATCAGCACCAGCGAAGGCGGAATGATCTGCGCCAGCGTGCCAGAGGCCGCGATCACCCCCGTTGCCAGGCGCCGGTCGTAGCCGTAGCGCATCATGATTGGCAGCGAGATCAGGCCCATCGAGATGACCGAGGCCGCCACCACGCCCGTGGTGGCTGCAAGCAGCGCACCCACGAACACCACGGCCAGCGCCAGGCCGCCGCGGATCGGACCGAACAGCTGGCCGATGGTCTCCAGCAGGTCCTCGGCCATGCCGCTTCGCTCGAGGATCAGGCCCATGAGCGTGAAGAACGGGATGGCCAGCAGGGTCTCGTTCTGCATGATGCCGAAGAG
>Ga0307406_10000268_pt1 | contig 31152 bp, 15 predicted proteins | sample 322Cmetagenome_3_FD_203706 | JGI IMG/M metagenome (GOLD analysis project Ga0307406, IMG submission 203706) | Maize rhizosphere microbial communities from greenhouse at UC Davis, California, United States - 322HYB-C-2 | ecosystem: Host-associated > Plants > Roots > Rhizosphere > Soil | place...
GTGCGGGTCACGCTGGCGGATGGCTTCGTGACATCCTGTGAGACGAAGCGGAGGGCGAGGTTGCGCAGGCCATCGGGACCGAGCATGTCGAGCGTCGGCTCAAGGAGGGCCACATCGGCATTGCGGTCGATGTAGTCGGGATAGGCATAGATCCCGGGAGCACAGGTCTTATCCGGTTCGGCCTTCAAGCCGAACCGGCGCTGCTCAAGCTTCCCCAGGTTCACGCCGAAGGTCCACTCCAGCGAACCGGTCTCCACCGCGATGGTGGTCCCATAGTTCGCGAGCGCCTTGCCGGAGTGCTCCAGCTTCAGATCGAGCCAGTCGCCGTGATCCTCCGTGCTGCCATCGCCGGCATCCTCCACCAGCAGGCGCAGGGTCTTCACACCGGCAAGCTTCACGGAGAAGGGCTCCGCCGCTTGGCCGCGGCGCATCACCGGGCTCTTCCAGAGTTCCTTGCCATCGCCTTCGATCGCGAACTGCAGTGAGGCCTTCTCGCCGACTTCGTCATCCACTCCGCAAGCGCCACTGAGCTCGCTGGCCTCGCCATCGAGCGGAAGGATCCACTCCGACTTCGCGTGCGTGCCGATCCCCGAGGCGTAGGTCTTCCCTCCGACTTTCAGTGGATTGCCATCCACCGAGTGATTTGCGCGGGCCTCTGCCCAGCCTTGGGTGATGCTGTATTCGGGAGAGGGCAGGGAGGCCAGATCGGTCGTGGCCCCAGCGGCGATGGACGGCGCGAGCGACAGGGCGGCAGCGCAAATGCAGGAGCGGGAAATCATGGGTTTGAAGGAAAACTCGGGCTTGGGTTGAAAAAGGACAGTAAGTGGTGCCGCCAAAACAACGCCTCTCGAGCTAGCACCCCTGCTCCGGGAAAGGAAGCTTCCCGCCTGTCGCACAAACATGCGACGGCTACAGGGACGGTGCGGAACCCTGACAATTCATCTTGTCACCGCCAAAGCCATCTAGCAGCTTTAAGGTGTTCGCATGATTACCCGTCTGTATTCCGCCGCCCTCCGGGGAGTTGATGCCCTTGAGGTGGAGGTCGAGGTCAATGCCCGTGAGTCGGACAAGCCGCTCACGTTGATCGTCGGCTTGCCGGATGCGGCGGTGCGGGAATCGTCGCAGCGGGTTCTGTCCGCGATGGCGGCCTCGGCGCTGTCGCTCGGGCTCGGAACGAAGACGGTGAACTTGGCGCCAGCGGATTTGAAGAAGGAAGGGCCGTCGTTCGACTTGCCGATTGCGTTGGCGATGGCGGCGGCTTGTGAAGGCGTGCGGCTTGAGGCGAACGAGTTCATGATCGTCGGCGAGCTGGGCTTGGACGGCACGGTACGACCGGTGAAGGGAGTGCTTGCGATCGCCTTGGAAGCGAGGCATCGCGGTCGCCTGAAACTGATCGTGCCCGAGGCGAATATGGCGGAGGCGGCAATTGTCGAGGGCGTGGATGTCTTCGGTGTGACATCGCTTCATCAGGCGTGGAAGTTTCTCAATGGCGAGGAAGCCCTCGCGCCGCATCGCCTCGACCGGAAGACCTACTTTGAATCGCACCGCAGCTATGAGGTCGACTTTGACGAGGTGAAAGGCCAGCACCACGTGAAGCGTGCGCTAGAGGTTGCTGTGGCCGGAGGTCACAATCTACTTATGGTAGGCCCGCCTGGCACCGGGAAGTCGATGCTTGCGAAGCGCCTCGCCACCATCATGCCCGACATGACCGAGGACGAGGCGATCGAGGCGACCAAGATCCACTCGATCTCCGGCCATCTCGATCTCAAGCGCGCCTTCCTCACCACGCGGCCGTTTCGCTCGCCACATCACACCATCTCCGATGCCGGCCTGTTAGGTGGCGGGACGAATCCCGGGCCGGGTGAAGTTTCTCTCGCACACCACGGCATCCTCTTTCTCGACGAATTACCCGAGTTCCGGCGTCAAACCTTGGAGGTGATGCGCCAGCCGCTGGAAGATGGACATGTGACGATTTCCCGCGCCGTGGGTTCCTTGACCTTCCCAGCAAGGTTCATGTTGGTGGCAGCCCTTAATCCCTGCCCCTGCGGCTACTATGGAGATAGTAAAAGGGAATGCCGCTGCTCGCCGCGGCAGATCGAGAGCTACCGCCAGCGGATGTCGGGGCCGCTGCTCGATCGCATCGATCTTCACGTGGAAGTCCCGCTGGTGGACTACCGAGAACTCTCATCCGCCAGTAGCGGGGAGAAGTCGGAAGCGATCCGCAGCAGGGTGATGCAGGCCCGCGACATCCAGCGCCGCCGCTTTGCCAGCAAGCCGCATCAAACGAACGCCGCCATGGGTGCGCGGCAGGTGAAGGAGCACTGCCAGCTCGATGCCGAAAGCGCCGGCTATATGGAGCACGCCATGGAGCAGATGAACTTCTCGGCCCGTGCGCACGACCGTATCCTGAAGGTGGCACGCACGCTCGCCGACCTTGCCGGCTCCGATCGCATCCGGCCGAACGATACCTTGGAGGCGATCCAATACCGGAGCTTGGATCGGAATTTATTCCGATGATCGGGATCCCGGCGTTCCGAGGGCATGCTCTGACGCCATTCACGGTTGAAAGGCAAACGGCTAGGCGGCCTTACTTCTTCACCACCCAGATGTTCCGGTAGCGGACGGGATTGCCATGGTCCTGGAGGAGGATAGGGCCGGGGTCGCCATTGTCGGGAAGGATCGCGCCGCCGGTGGGACCGGGGAGTTCGAGGTTCTTGTGAACGACGACGCCATTGTGGCGGACGGTGACGACGGCCTTCTTTTTCTTCTCGTCCTTGTTGAACTTCGCGGAGGTGAACTCGATGTCGTAGGTCTGCCAGGAGAGGGGCGGGAAGCACATGTTCGGTGATGGCGGGGCGATCTGATAGATGCCTGCGCACTCGTTGTCCTTTCCTTCGAGTCCGAAGCTATCGAGCATCTGGATCTCATAGCGTCCCTGAAGGTAGAGGCCGCTGTTCCCGCGGGCCTGACCTCGCTCATTCGGCATGTAAGGAAGGCGGAACTCGATGTGGAGGATGAAGTCGCCGAACGTTTCCCCGGTCTTCGCACCTTGGGAAAGGAGACCGTCATTGGTCTCCTTGTTCTTCTCGAAGAGATTCGTGCCATCGCCGAAGAGTATGGTGGCTCCCTTCGGGGGCTTCATGCCGAGGGTAGGCGATTGGCGCTCGATGCGTGTGAACTCTAGTTCCTTACCGGCGGGACCCTTGAGGCGGAGCTTCTGGCCGGAGAGTTCGCCGGTCAGATCGCTGCCGGTGAACTTCACCGTGCCGGAGGCGTCACGTGAGCCTTCGCTATGGACGACGGCGGCCCACTTGCCTTCCCAGCCGGCGCCGGGCAGTCCGCGCTTGAAGGAGACGGCCTCGAACTTGCCATCACCGAGGGCGATGACCTGAACACCGGGACCTTTCTGGATGGCCTTCGTATCTGCGACGTACTCGCCTTGGATCGCCAAGTCAGCGTCGGTAGAAGACGGGTCGGTCCCTTGAGCGAGCAGGGAGCTGGTGAGGACGGGGAGGAAAAGAAGGACGATCTTCATCGGTAACGTAGCTTCTGTCGGGAGGGACGGGCAGGGGAAGGCTAAATCATCACCGCGGCATTGGACCAAGTGGCCTCACTCGTAGCTTTGTCACGATAGTACGAAATCCGCAGCCTCATGATCGCCCCGGCGCTGGCGGATCTTGCCGGATCCGGGCACATCCGCCCGAACGATACCTTGAAGGCGACCCACTACCAGACCTTGGATCGCAGATGTTTTCCTGAAGAAGGAATCCTTGCACCAGCCAGCCCCTCCTCACTCTTGGACCTTGGCGCGCATGAATGCCTTCGTCTGTCCGGTGGGGAGGATGTAGAACGTGCGGTTGGTCCATCCGGTCTCGGGAGCCGGAATGCCCACCTGAATGATGGCAGTGTCCGGGGTGTTCAACTCCGTCACGGGGGCGGACCAGGCGGATAGATCGAATCCTCCCTGGATGGTGTAGGTCACACCATCGATGGGAGCGGACACTTGTTCGCCGGGGCCGGTGAAGGTCGCGCCATTCCGGACAGCCAAGGTGAGGGTGAGGAGGCGGTTGCCGGAGAGATCCACGACCTTCGACGTCAGCCGCGGGGTGCTGGCAGCGGACAGGGGAGAGGTATTGAAGGCGAATTCGGCGAGATTGATGGTGCCGTCATTGTCCGGGTCGGCGGAGGCAATCAAGTTGGTGGTGGTCAGACCCATCGCTGTCGCCCAGGCGGTGTAGGCTGCGGAACTGCTGAGGACCGTGAGTTTTCCGGGGCCGGAAAAGTGTGCATCGTCGATGTGAGTAGCGCCGGATCCGGTCGCGCCGTAGGTGCCAGCCGCGACCTGCACGCCATCGAGGAAGAGCTGAGTCACCGTGTCCGATGCGGTGGTGATCGATAGCTTTGCGCCGTTGGTGATGGAAACCGTGGAGCTGTCTGCCAGCGTGGACGCACCGAGGATCAAGGTTCCGCCATTGATGGTGGTGCTGCCGGTGTAGGTGTTCGCGCCCCCAAGCGTGAGATCGCCCGCGCCGCTCTTCACCAGCGAGAGGCCGCCGGTGCCGTTGGCGATGATGCCGGCGTAGGTGGTGGCGGTGCCGTTGTTGATGGTGAACTCGGACGCGGCGGCAGCGGTGTTGGTGATGGTGGTGGCGTTCGTGCCTTTGGTCACGGAGTTCACGGTCTGATTGAAGCCATTCAGATCGAGCGTGGTGACGGCCGAATTCCCGAGCACCACGTCCGCGGTTTTCACGAGCGCGTCATGGCTGCCGATCTTCAAGGCTCCGGAAATGTAGATCGACGAATAGCTGCTGGTGGAAGCGGAGGGGATGATGAAATTCCCCGCGCGGAAGCTGAGTGGCACCGTGCTGGTGATCGGCCCGGAAACCGTGAGCGTGGAGGTGGCGTCCGTGTAGAAGTGGCCGCCGGTGGTCGGGTTCGCGGTGATATTGATCGGGCCCGACCAGGTGGCGGTGGACGAGGCATTGCTGATTTCCAGATCACCGCGGCCCGAGATGCCTTGGTTCACGCCGAGGTTCAGCGTGTTGGCGACATTCACGCCATGGGTGAGTTGGATCCGCGCAGTCGTCGAGCCGCTGGTGTTGAGCGTCACCGCGCCGGTGCCGAATGCGGAGCTGTTGGAGATGATGAACAAGCCGTCGGTGATCGAGGTGCCGCCGGTGTAGCTGTTCGCGCTGGCAAGCGTCACGGTGCCTGAGTTCGGCTTGGTGAGCGTACCGCTGCCGGTAATGTCGACGTTGGTGAGCGTGCCGGTATTGAGGGTCAGCTTGCTGACATCGATTTGCGTGCCGCCGCCGTTGAAGGTGCTGGCATTCGAGGTGAAGGTGGTGGTTCCGGTATAGGTTTGCGGCGAGGTGAAGGTGACGTTGCCGTTGATCGAGAGATTGTTGGAGCCGGTGACGATGTTCGGTCCAATCAGTGTGAGCATGCCGCCGGACTGATTGCCCAGCCGGACATTGCTGCCATTCGGCGTGAGAGTGCCGGTATAGGTGACATTGTCCTTCGCGCCGAGATACCCGTTAAATCCAGCGGTGCTGAAGTCGAGGTTCTCCGCGAGATTGTTGTTCGCGGTCAGCGCGAGGCCTCCGGTGGACCCGGCGGCGATGCGGGTGGTGAGCAGCGTTTGGAGCGAGGTGTTGTAATCGAAGGCGATCGCGCCATTGGTGGAGCAGGCGATGTTCTTGCCGGTGCCGGAGACCGCGCCTGCATTGGCATACACCAAGGTGCCGCCGTTGCAATTGGTTGCGCCGGTATAGCTGTTGACGCCGGAGAGCGTCCAGGTGCCGCCGCCGGTTTTGGTCAAGGCGGTGGCGTTAGCGCCATTGACGATTGAGCCAGCAAATTCGCCGATGCCCGATCCTTGCAAGGTGAGGACCTTCGAACCCGCACCGGTGACGGTGAGATTGCCGGTGAATTTCAGTATTCCGGTGCCTCCCTGGTCGAGGGTGGCGCCCCCGGTGGTGCCTGCCAGATTGATCACCCGGTCGGTGGTCTCTCCGGTGCCGCCATAGGCAAGGAAGGCGGCATTGGTCGTGTCTCCGAGTGAAATGGTGCCGTCCGCCACGGTGACGGGAGCGCCGAGTCCGCTGCTGGCAGTGCCGCCGACCACGCTGTTGAAGGAATTGGCCTTCAGGGTGCCGCTCGCGATGCTGGTTGGACCCTTGTAGGTGTTAGGTCCGGTGAGCGTCAGGGTGGCGGTTCCCAGCTTGGTGAAACCGAAGCCATTGCCCTCGTCGCCAATCGCGCCGCTGATCGTTCCATTGAGGCCGTTGCTGGCTCCGAGTGACGTGTTCGCCTTCAGGGTCACCGGGCCGGACCATGTGCCACTTTCGACCCGGAGTTGGCCGAGTGCTTCGCCGGTCGTGCCTCCGTAGAGCTGAACTCCCGCTCCATAGGAGAAGCCGGAAACGACATACAGCGTGCTGCCGCTGAATACCTTGATGGTGGCGGAGGAGGAAATCGTCGAACCCTGGGCGCCGGCGGCGACCGAGAGTTTGCCACCAGTGGTGGCCGGGGACACCTCGATGGTGCCGGTGAAATTATTGAGCGGGCCGGAAAGCGCGGTTGTGTTAGAGCCGGTGGCGGTGGCCACGGTGATCTTGCCGGAGCCGGAGATCGTCTGCCCATAATTCGAGGCACCGGCGATGGCTAGGGTGCCCGCGCTATTCACCGTGACGGAGCCGCCCGTGGGCAGCGAGGCGAGGGCGGAAATAGACAGCGCCCCGCCATCGATGCGGGTGCCGCCGGTGTAGGTATTCGTGCCGCTCAGTACCAGCGTGCCGCTGCCGAGCTTCGCCAAGCCAGTGGAGGTCGCGGTACCTGCGTTGACCAGGTTTCCGGAGTAGGTGAACGTGCCGCCGGCATTGGTGGTATCGAGCCCGAGGATCGCCCCCGTTTTCAGGCCGCCGGTAGATGATCCAAGCGCATCAAAAAGGGCGATGTCCGTTGCGGTGAACTCACCGCTACCGCCGATGTTCAGGGCCAGTGTGCCACCGGAGTTCACCACCAGATTGGAGGTCGTCCAAGCGGCGGAGTTCCCCTGATAGAGATTGGCCTGTTTGGGAAACAGGAGGGTGCCGCCGCTGATAGTGGTGACCCCGGTGTAGGTGTTCGCGCCGGACAAGGTCCAGGTGCCGCTGTTGTTTTTCGTGACGCCGGTCAGGTTCACCACGCCGGAAACTGTCACGAGCTGGCCATTGCTACCGGTGCCCGTTGCCGCGGGGGAAAACGTCACCGTGCGGTTACTGGTGTTGATGGCGGTAATGGTGGTTCCTGCCGAGAAGCCGGTGCCGGAAATGCTGCTGCCCACTGTGACCCCATCCACGGAGGACAAGGTCACGCTCGTACTGCCATTGGAGATGGCTCCGGTCATCTGGGTGGTGCCGGACATGCCGTTTGCGATCGCGCCGCTGAGCTCACCCGTGCCCGCCGTGGCTCCGCCGAGGGTGAGCACCTTGCTGCCCACGCCGTTGGTAGCGATATCGGAGGTGAATTTCAGCAGTCCGGTGCCGGACTGATTCACCGTCGGAGTGCCGGTGGTGCCGGCCATGTCGAGCACACGGTCGGTAGTCTCTCCACTACCGGTATAGTTCAGCGTGCCACCGGTGGTGCTTGCACCCAGGGTGATGGTGCCGTTCGCCACCGTGGTAGGGGTGCCCAGTGCGCTTGCCGCGAGCAGGGGAATGCCGCCGTTGACGCTATTGAGTGAGTTGATGGTCAGGGTTCCGCCGTTGACCTTTGTCTGGCCGGTGTAAGTGCTCGGGCCGGAGAGTGTCCAGGTGCTGTTGCCGGTCTTCAGGATGGAGGTGAGATTCTGCACGCCGGAAACGGTCATCGCCTGCCCGTTAGAGCCCGGGCCGGTTGCGGCCGGGCTAATGGTCACCACACGGGTGCTCGTGTTGATCGCCGTGACCATGGTGCCCGCGCCGAGGCCGGTTCCGGCAATGGTGCTGCCGATGCTAACGCCATCGACGGAGGCAAGCGTGACCGTGGTCGCACCGCTCGAAAACGCCGCTGTGGTGGCGGTGCTACCGGAAGGGGCATCGCTGATGGCACCGGCGATTTCGCCGGTGGTGGAGCCCTGAAGCGTGAGGGCCTTGCTGCCGAGGCCGGTGACGGAAAGAGCGCTGGTGAATTTGACCGGACCACTGCCGCCGACGCTCAAGGTCGGACCGACACTCGTGCTGGCGATTTCCAACACCCGGTCGGTGATTTCGCCGGTGCCGGTGTAATTGATGGAGCCCGGGGTCGTGCTGGTGCCGAGCACGATGGTGCCCGTCGCCACGGTGGTGGGCGCTCCGAGATTGCTCGCGACAAGGGTAGGCGTGCCGCCGTTCACACTATTGAACGATGTCAGGTTTACGGTCCCGTATCCGATCTTGGTTTGACCGGTATAGGTATTCGCTCCGGAGAGGGTCAGCGTGCCGGTGTCTGTCTTGAACAGCGAACCGCTGCCGCTCACCGGGCCGCTGAGCACCAGCGTGGTGCCGCCAAAGGTCCGGAACACGCCGGTGCCGCTCAGTCCGATGGCATTGGTCAGCGTCAGGGTTCCGGACGTGGAGACGATGCCACCGCCGTTCAGCGCGATCGGCGCGCTGCCCGCGGCGGCCTGGCTGCCGAAGGCGACAAGGCCCGAGGTGATGGTCATGCCATGGGTCAGGCCGGTGTTAGTGCCATTGAGCGTGAGCCGCCCGCTCGTCGATCCACCCGTGGCCGTGAGATCGCCATTCGACGCGATCGAGACTCCCGGTGAGCCGGTGCCCGCGAGGTTGCTGTTGATCGTCGAGGAAATGGCGGACGACTGCGTGGTGGTGTTCACTACCCCGGTCGAACTGCTGAAATCGAGCGTTCCATTCCCGGCGACGTTGCCGATCACGTAGTTCCCGCTGTTGATGTAAATGCCGCCGAGTGTGATCGTGCCACCCGGGGTTCCCGCAGTGACGAGAGTGACGGTTCCCGACGCACCGCCGAACATCGCCGTGTCACCCGTGGTATTGCCCCACGCGATGTTCAAGCCTCCACTATTCGCCGTGTCCCAATTCGTGGCGAGCGTGTCCCAGGTTCCCGCGCCGCCATTGGCAGCGGAAGTGCTGTCGGTGCCGTCCCAGTAGAAGGTCGCCGCGGAGGCTGAAGGAACCAAGGCAGTGAGGGTCAGGATGAAGGCGGGGAAGCCAAGGGTGGTGAACATTCCGCCAGCCTAGCCTCCGTTCATTAACCTAACATGAATGTAGCCGGAGGTTTCGCATTTTCCGGCTCGGGACCGTCCGCCGCTCGGGTGCCTGACAAGAAAGAGTCGTGGCTCCCGGCCCCGCGGCCTCAATGGCGGCATGGATGCTTTCCGGATCGGTGACGTCGATCTCTCTCATTAGGCTTTGCTAACAGCGGCCATCTTAAATTTTTGTTAGAGACGGCCGAGGGCAGGGCGCCCGGCCGCAGGGGCGCTGACCGGCCGGATCGATCAATGTATCCTAGCCGCCGTATTGCACGAAATCGGAAGGTCTCGGGCGGGAGTTATTCACAAGCCACTTGAAATCAGGAAGTGCGTAGATGCCCGAATTGTCGTCCCGACTCTATCCGATAGGCTGCCGCCGCATTCCGGGAATCTCCCCCGCCGGGAAATGAAAATTCTTTCATTAGAAGCGGGGATTTTTGTCCGATTCCGGGCATTTCCTTATCTAACAAGGAATTTTTAGCTTTCTAGCTATTATTGGAAAAATTACCTTTAGGAAATGTTGTTATTCAAAAACCATAAATCAATTTTTAACTCACTGAAAATCATTGGCTTATACGTCACCCTTTTGGGTGCGTTTCCGCCTTTGGTCCACGCTGCGACCGATTCGGGCAGTGTTTCCGTCGCTTGGGAGCGTAATTCCGAGAGCGATGTGACGGGCTACAAGGTCTATTGGGGGCGGACGAGCCGGATCTATGACCAGGTGCTCGATGCAGGCAGCAACCCGCAGGCAATGCTCGCGAATTTGGCCTCCGGGCAGCCTTACTTCTGCGCCGTGACCGCCTACAACGCGGACGGGCAGGAAAGCGCCTTCTCGACCGAGATCACGGTCATGTATGGCACTCCGTCCGGGAACACCGATACCAGCGGCCGCCTGGTGATGCTCGAGGCGGAAAGCGGCCAGCTTGGGGCCCCCATGGCGATCTTCAGCGGGGCCTCCGAATCGTGGGTGGACTCTTCCACCTACTCCCAGCTGGGCTGGACCCAGCTCAGCTTCGCCGCGCCGGTCTCCGGTGACTACCACGTCTGGTGCCGGGTGAAGGCACCCACCGAGGCCAAGGACTCTTTCTTCGTCTCGACCGACGGTGGGGTAGAGGAGGTTTTCCACGTCTACGGCACTACCACACCGCCCGAAGGGACGCGGACCAACAACTGGGTGTGGCGTCGCATTCACGTGGTCGAGGCCGGTCCGCGTGTCTTCACCTTTGACCAAGGAAGCCACACGATTCGCTTCCGGGTGCGTGAGCAGGGCACCTTGCTCGATCGCGTCGTCCTCTCTTCCGATCCGACCTTCGTGCCCTCGGATGCCTTGCCCCGCAGCGGCGATGCAGTGGCGGTCACCGGCCTCTCGGAAAATCTGACGGTGGCACCGGGTTCGACCGCGACCCTTGCCGTCACCGCTGTCGCGACCGGTCCAGTGAGCTACCAATGGTTCAAGGGAAGCACGGCCATCGCGAGTTCGAATAGCCCGCGGCTCTCGCTCACGGGAGTGACGACAGCCAGCGCCGGAAACTACAGCGTGAGGCTGACTGCGGGCACTGCGACGGTGACCGGCGGCCCTGTGACTCTTTCCGTCAGCGAGTCGGCCGCGCTGCCGAAGTTCGCCGTGACCCGCGTCTCGGTGAATTCGGATCGCTCGATCTCCTTCACGATGACGGGTGGCCTTGGCTCCGACATCGATGTCGAGGCTTCCACCGACATGATCAACTGGGAGCCCGTCGGCACGCGCACAAATGAGACCGGAGTGATTAGCATCACCGACCCGGTCGCCACAGCCGGGGCCAAGAAGCGCTTCTACCGCTTGAGCGGCGATCTCCCGTGAAACGAAAAAAGGGACGGCGAAGTGATCGCCGTCCCTTGGGGATGATTGGGAGATGGTAAGAAGCGGGTTCCTTACCAGCGGCTTTGCTTCACCAGCACGGTGTCGTAGGGCCGCAGGTAGAAGGACGATTGGTTCGCCCCGCTGAGGGTGTCGGCCAAGTTCAGGGCGTAGCGCTGGCTCTTGCCACCTTGGTTGCGCACGACCACGACCTGCTTGGGATTGGCGAACTTCGTGAAGCCGCCGCACTCGCCGATCGCTTCCAGCACCGTCATCGGTCGGTCAAGCGGCACCTTGCCGGGCTTCATCACCTCTCCGGTGACGTAGACGCCGGAGGCGGCCGTTTCCACCGCGACCAGCACGGCCGGGTTTTGCAGGTGGGCCGAATATGAGCTCGTGAGCTGCGACTGGAGAGAAGCGATGCTCTTGCCCTGGGCGGTCACGGAGCCGATGGTCGGCAGGCTGACCTTGCCGTTTGCCTGGATCTTCTGGGTGGTGTTCAGCTCGGGAGCCCCCGGGAAGCTGATGTTAAGCACATCTCCGGCAGCCAGCGTGCCGCTTGGACGCGGCGAGTAGGCTTCGGCGGGGATGGGCGTGTACGATTCCGGGCCTTCGCAGCCGGTGAAGGACATGGCGAGCATCAGCGCCATCGTGGCGGCCAAGACCTTCGTCATGCTTTGGAACAGGCGCTGCCATCCGGCGGCAGGCCGTTGGGTTTGCGGGGTGCTTTTCATGGGATTGCGGTAATGAATGTAGGAGGTGAGTTTGTTAGAGACGAGTCAGAAATCAGGCGGATGCGTCGCCGGCCAGGTAGCGGTCCCAGTCCGGGGGGAGCGGGGCCTTTTCCACGTCGCTGGCGATCCGGCCTTCCCAGGTGGGATTGAAGACCGTGCTGGTGCCGTAGACCATGATCAGGTCCTCGTTGCCGATGTTCCGCAGCGCGTGCGCCACCCCGGACGGGATGACCACGGCGGCATTGTCCGGGCCCGAGCGGCTGTCGCCGGGAATGGTAAAGCGCATCACGCGGCGGGGCATGCCCTGGCGCTCGTCCACCAGCAGCATCTCGCAGATGCCGGTGAGGAAGAACATCACGTCCCACTGCTCGCGGTCATACGGGCGCAGCGAGCAGTCCTCGGGCTCATCAATGTAGAGCTTCTTGAACCATTCGGCCGGCACGTTTCCTACCGGAATGTGTGGAGGGTGGATATGGAAGCCCTTGGCGCTGTCGCGATGCATCATCGCGGAGGCCCACTGGCGCGGGGCAAGGCCGATGCGATCGAGCGTGCCTTCCGTCAGGCGGGTGAGTTCGCCGAAGTAGCCGCGGCCCTTTTGCTGATAGACCTTCCGCTGGAACAGCTCCACGCCGGGAATCCATGCGTCGCCCAGATTTGCGCGGCCGGTGATGGCTTCGGAGGCATTGACGCCGGTGGTGGCCAAGCGCTGGGCAAGATCGGCCAGCGAGTAGTCCCGCGTTTCCAGCCGGGCACGGGCGTCGGGATTCAATCCCAGCCAAGGGTCGGAGTGCATCGTGGACATGGCGCTTTTTTGTTAGAGCTGGGCGAGATACTCGCCGTAGGGAGTCTTGGAGTATTTCTGCACCGACTCGCTGAGCTTCGCTCGGTCGATGCGGCCTTGCAGGAAGGCCACTTCTTCCGGGCAGGCGATCTTGAGGCCTTGGCGCTGTTGGATCACTTGCACGAACTGCGTGGCATCCGCGAGCGAGTCCGGAGTGCCGGTGTCCAGCCAAGTGGTGCCGCGGCCGAGGAGCTCGACGCGCAGGTCACCCTGCTCGAGATACACGCGGTTGAGGTCGGTGATCTCCAGCTCGCCGCGCGGCGAGGGCTTGAGGGCCTTGGCGATCTCCACGACCTTGGAGTCGTAGAAGTAAATGCCGGGCACCGCATAGTTCGACTTCGGCTTGGCGGGCTTCTCTTCGAGCGAGACCACGTTCCCGTCCTTGTCGAACTCCACCACGCCGTATTGCTCCGGCTGTTGCGTGTGATAGCCGAAAACGGTCGCGCCATCCTTGCGACGTGAGGCCGCCATGAGCGACTTCGCAAGGTCGTGGCCGTAGAAGAGATTGTCGCCCAGCACGAGGCAGGCAGGTTCACCGGCGAGGAATTCTTCGCCGATCAGGAAAGCCTGCGCGAGTCCTTCCGGCTTCGGCTGCTCCGCATAGGAGATCTCCAGGCCCCACTGCGAGCCGTCGCCTAACAAATGCCTGAAGGCTGGCAAATCGTGCGGCGTGGAGATGAGCAGGATCTCCTTCACTCCCGCCAGCATCAGCACGGTGAGCGGGTAGTAGATCATCGGCTTGTCATAGACCGGGATGAGCTGCTTGCTCACCGAGTGGGTCATGGGGAAGAGGCGGCTGCCGGTGCCACCGGCGAGGATGATGCCTTTCCTCAGCGCGAGATCTTCAGGTGACTGGATGAGGCGGTTCTTTTCTTCGGGTGAAAGCATGGGGAGGAAGACGTGTAAGGGTGGGGTGCTGGCAGTGTTGATTTCAGGCCATGGTGCCGAGGCGCTCGCCGCGGTAGCTGCCGTCTTCGATGCCTTGGATCCACTCCTGGTTGTCCAAGTACCATTGGACGGTCTTGCGGAGGCCGGACTCGAAGTTCTCCCGCGGTGCCCAGCCAAGATCGTTTTCAATCTTCGCGGGATCGATGGCGTAGCGCTGGTCGTGTCCCGGGCGGTCCTTCACGTAGGTGATGAGTTCGTCGGCCGTCTTGGTCGCGCTCTCCGGCGCGAGTTCGTGAACGGTCGCGATGAGCTGGCGAACCACATCGATGTTCCGGATCTCGTTCTTGCCGCCGATCACATACGTTTCACCGATCGCGCCGCGCACGAGTGCCATGGCGAGGCCGCGGCAGTGGTCTTCCACGTAGAGCCAGTCGCGGATGTTCGTGCCGTCGCCATAGACCGGCAGCGCTTCGCCGCGCAGGGTCTTCTGGATCATCAGCGGCAAGAGCTTCTCCGGGAACTGAAAGGGGCCGTAGTTGTTCGAGCAGTTCGTGGTGATCACCGGCATCCCGTAGGTGTGGTGATAAGCGCGGGCGAGGTGGTCGCTGCCGGCCTTCGAGGCACTGTAGGGGCTGTTCGGAGAATACGGTGTGGTTTCGCAGAACATCGGATCATCCGCGCCGAGCGAGCCGAACACTTCATCGGTCGAGACGTGAAGGAAAGCAGACTCGCCGCCATCGGCGATCGACTTGCTGTAGTTCGGCAGCTTGGTGCGGCCGGTCTCGGTCAGGTACTTGCGGAAGGCATCGAGCAGGCGGAACGTGCCGACCACGTTGGTCATGATGAAGGCTTCCGGGCCATCGATCGAGCGGTCCACATGCGACTCGGCCGCGAGGTGCATCACCGCGTCGATATTGTGCTCGCGGAGCAGGGCTCCGATGAACTTGTCGTCGCAGATGTCGCCTTGGGCGAAGACGTGGCGCGGGTCCGCCTCGAGGTCCTCGAGGCTCGAGCGGTTGCCCGCGTAGGTGAGCTTGTCGAGGGTGACGACCTTGTCGATCGGCACGCGGAGTTCCTCCGCCGCGTCGCGCAGCAGGTAGTGAACGAGGTTCGATCCGATGAAGCCGGCGCCGCCGGTGACGAGGATATTCATGGTGGGTGGGGAAGGGTGAGGCTCTGGGGAAGGATAAGGCAGGCGTCAACCGCACGCAGCGGCTTGGTATTTGTCGAGGACACCGGAGGTGGCGAAGTGCTCGCGCAGGGCCTCCTGCCACGGCCGGGGAGAAACTCCGGTGAGCGCCGTGAACTTGTCGGTGCTCAGGGCGCTATTTGGCGGGCGCTTGGCCAGGAAGGCGGGAATATCGGCCAGCGAATTGCCGGCGATCGATTCACACTGGAGCGGCGCACCGGCTTCGCGAGCGAGGTCGAGGCAAGCCTGTCCCCATTGCTGCCAAGTGCAGTAGCCGGCATTGCAGAGATGGAAGACGCCGGAGGCGGATTCCTCTAACAGCGGTACCAACATCCCGGCGACATCGGTGGCTGAGGTCGGGCAGCCCATCTTGTCCGCGGGGAGAGAGAGTTTCGCGTCGGAGCAGGCCTTGTCCACGATCCACTCGGGGAAGGCCGGCTTGCCCGGGCCGTAAAGCCACGACACGCGGACGACCAAATGCCCGGGATCGGCAGCGAGCACGAGTTCTTCGCCCTTCAGCTTCGAGGCTCCGTAAACGCTGACCGGTCGGGCCTCGTCCCCCTCGGTGTAGAAACCGTGAGTCAGGCCATCGAAGACGAAGTCGGTGCTGACGTAGGTCATGTGCGCCTTTTTCGCGGCGCAGATGTAAGCGATCAGCCCGGGAGCGGTGGCATTGATCGCGTAGGCCTTTTCCTGATCCGTTTCGCACGGGTCCACCGCGGTCATCGCGGCGGGCAGGATCAGGTGGTCGAAATCAAGCGGCTCCAGCGCGTCGCGAATCGACTGCGGGTCTTGCAAATCAATCTCCGGCCGGGCAAGGCCGATGACGGTCGCGTCAGGCGACAGCCGATGGACGAGTGCCTGGCCGAGGCGGCCTGCGGCACCGACGATGACAATCCGGGGGGGGCGGTTCATGCGTTGGGGGAGAAGGGTGAACTCCGTGGATGGCGGGTGGGTGCCCGGTCATCCACGGCGGATGCCCCGGGCGGCGAGAGCCTCCCGGGGTTTCAGGAGTTATTCGGACGGCTCGAAGAACAATTGGTAGAAGGCACGGGTGCCTCCGCTGTTGTCCAAGACCGTGTAGTTGGTCCGTTGGGTGGGCGTCATCGACTCGATCTGGGCCTTGGTGATGGTGCCAATGCGGTTCGCGACGTTGCCGAGGTTGTTGAGGTCTGCGCTACGGTGGAGGTAGTACGTGCCGATCGGTTTCAGGACCGGTAGGGCGATCAGTTTTCCGGGGCCTTGATTGGTGCAAGTCACATGGAATGCGAGATCGTCGTTCGGGCTGTTGGGATCCATCTGGAGCTCATACTCCGCGAGGTTCGACAAGCCGCCGCCATCCGAATCCCCGGTCGTCTGGCCGGTGAGATTGTGCGAGGTCAGCCATTCCGCGAAGGTCGGCAAGCCGGCCGGGACGATGGAATAGACCTCGATGGCGCAAATCTTCGGGTTCTGGATGCCCAAATGGTCGAAGCGGATATTGAGATTTCCGTCCGTGACCGTCGCCGGGATGGTCATGACCAGTGCGGCGTTCGAGCCCACGCGATCGAAGATGTCGAGGTCGTCGATGGCGAGCTGCTCCTCGGCATACACGTCGAAGAGGCGCTGGCCTGCCGTCGTAATCTGGTTGTAGGTTTCGGCGAAGTAGAGCTTCACCTCATACTTGCCATTGGCGACCGCGGATGTGAACTCCAGATCCGCACCGGCGGAGGAGGAATCGTAGCGCTCGGTCTGATAGAGCGCATCGTCATCCGTTCCCGAGATCGGGTTGGAGTTCGGCGAGGTCTGGCCGATGTTGAAGAAGCCGATGTCTTCCGCCCAGACATTGCCGAGCAGGTCGGTGTATTGGGCACCACCGGCATTTACCCGGGCGACCACGGCACCCAGCACGCGCGGCGTGGCGGAGGCGGTGATATTGCCGGAGGCATTCGTGGAGGTGTCCACTGCACGCACCTGGTAAGTGTAGAGCACGCCATTGGTCAGGCCGGTATCGAGGTAGCCGGGCGAGCCAACTGTGGTGATGAGCGCGCCGTTGCGGCGGATTTCGTAGCCGCTCACATCGTTCGAAGCGGATGGGTTCCAGGTAAGCGTGACGCTGGCATTGCCCGGGACGGCGGCCAGGTTGCGCGGTGCCGACGGAGGCTCAGAATCGGCCGGAGTGGTGGCATTCGCCGTGGCAGAGTCCGACACATTGCCAGCGACGTCCTTCGCTTTGACCTCGTAGACGAAGGAAACGTTCCCGATCAGCCCGGCATCGGTGTGGCCGGGGGTGGTGACCGTCGCGATTTCGTTGCCGTCGCGGTAAACCACGTAGCTTTGGACTCCGCTGCCGCCAATGTCGCTGGAAACCTGCCATGTGAGGGCAACTTGACCCAGGCTTGGCGTGGCCACGAGATTCCCCGGAACGGTCGGCGGCGTACTGTCAACCACCACCGTGGTGACCGGCAGGACTGCAGGTGCAGAGGCATTGTTGGCGACGTCGTAGGCGACGACGCGATACTCGTAGGCGGTGCCAGAGGTGAGTCCGCTGTCGGCAAACGAGGGGGCCGTCACCGTGCCAACCAACTGTGCCTGTTCCACGATCTCCGTGGAGAGGCGACGGTAGACGCGATAGCCGGCCAATCCGCTGCCACCGCTGTCATCGGTGGATGCACTCCACGAGAGACTGGCGGCGGTTTCGGTCACGTTCGAGGAGGCCAGGTTGGCGGGCGTGCTTGGAGCGGTCGTGTCGCCCGCGCCGCTAGAAAGCACAGGATACACCTCGATCCCGTTCACCTGCGGGTTCTGGACGACCACAGCGAAATCGAGGGTCAGCGATCCATCGCTCACGACCACCGGGACGGTCTTCACCAGCGCGGTGTTCAACCCCGCTTCGGCAAAGATATCGAAGTCGTTCAAGACCACCGAGCCTTCGGCCGAAACATCAAACACGCGGACACCGGCTGAGGTGGCGCCTGTCCAAACCTCGGAGAAGTGCAGTCGGACTTCGTAGACACCGTTTGAGACCGGGATCTGGTATTTCAGCGGAACGCCCACACCCGAATTGCGGTTCTTGTAGCGGTTGGTCTTGTAGATCTCGGGATTCGTGGTGCCCGCAACCGTCACGGTGCTGGAGGCGGTGTTGTTGTTATTATAATAGGCGTCCGCCTGCCAGACGTTGCCGGCCGGATCGGTGTAGGGGCCGTCCAACTTGCCGCAATTGATGCGATAGAGCGCGGGTCCCAGCGATTGAGGCGCGGCGGTGGCCGTGGCAGGGGTGGAGTGATTGCCTACGGCGTCCACGGCCTTCACCTCGTAGGTATAGGTGGTTCCATTGGTGACGGCATTATCCGTGTAGCCAAGCGTGGTAACCGTGGTGAGTTCCACCGAATTGCGAAGAATCTGGTAATGGTCCACCGGCCCGCCCGCCGATGGTGCCTGCCAAGACAGGGCCACGAGGCCGTTGCCTGGAAGCGCCGTGAAATTCTGCGGCGGAGGCGGCGGGGTGGTATCCGGATTGGTCGTGACGTTGATCGTCGAAGCGGTCGACAGATTATTCGACGCATCCCGAGCCTCGACCGAGTAAGTGTAGGCGGTATCCGGGGTCAGGCCGGTGTCGGTGAAGGAGGTGGTGGAGATGATGCCGAGGGTGTCGGTGCCACGTTTCACGACCCACGCGTTCGCATCGTCGACAGGCGTGTTCCACGAGAGGGAAATGCTGCTGTCGGTCTTGGTGGAAACGATCAGGTCCGCTGGTGGCGCAGGCGGCGTGGTGTCAGGCGGGCCTTCCTGAAGCGGGAAGATTTCGATGCCGGAGACCTGTGGGTTCTGGGTCACGACGGTGAAGTCGATCGTCATCTTGCCGTCGGCGACAGTGACGGGAATCGCCTTGATCAGAGCGGCATTGAGGCCGGCCTCGGCGAAGATATCGAAGTTGGCCAGCGCAGATGCACCTTCCACGGCCACGTTGAAGACGCGGGCGCCCGGGGTGGTTGCGCCGGTCCAGAGCTCGGCGAAGTGCAGGCGCAGCTCATACTCGCCGTTCGGCACGGTGAACTCGTACTTCAGGGGGGTGCCTGAGTTGCGGTTCTTGTAGCGGTAGTTCCGGTACATCTCCTGCGCATTGGTGCCGGTAATCGTCACCGTGGTAGCCGGGGTCGGGCCGGTGGTGGTGTTGCTGGCATTGTATCCGGAGTCTACGGCCCAGACATGGCCGTCCAAGTCGGTGTAGCTTCCGCTCAGCAATCCGCAATCGATGCGGTAAAGCGCCGGTCCGACCGCACGTGGGCGCACCGACACGGTGGCGGCTGGGGACTGTTTTCCGACCACGTCGACGGCGACCACGGAATACAGATAGGTGGTTCCGTTGGTCAGCCCGGTGTTCGTGTAGGTCAGGCCGGTGACCGTGGCGATTTGGTTGCCGTCACGGGAGATGCGGTATTCCTGAATGCGCGTGTCATCCGTGGAAGCTTGCCATGAGAGGATCGCCAGCTCGTTGCCTGCCGTGCCCTTGAACAAGCCGGGGGTGGTCGGGTCCTGGGTATCCGCCGCGGTAATGAGGGTCAGCGTCGTGCGAGGGGAAACGTTGCCGGCGGCATCGAAGGCTTCGACGCCGAAGGTATACTCGGTGGCCGGCATCAGGTCCGTCGCCAGATACGACAGCGAGCTAGTCTGGACGAGCGGATCGACCACGCCCGTGCGATAGAGACGGTAGCCGGCGATGGTGCCGGAATTGTCGGAAGCCTGCGACCATGCGAGCTGGACGCTGCCGGACAGGAGGTTCGACTGGGTCAGGAGAGCAGGGGCCACGGGAGCCTCCGTGTCAGGTCCGGTCGCGCTGAGCTGGAGGACCTCGATGCCGCAGATGAAGGGGTTCTGGACCTCGTGGCGGAGACCGAGAGTGAGCAGTCCGTCAGTAACGGTGGCTTGCAGGGTCTTCACCAGCTTGGCGTTCGCACCGACTTCCGCAAAGACGTCCAGGTTGTTGATCGCGGTCACCCCTTCGAGCTGCACATCGAAAACGCGCTGGCCCGCGGCAGTAATGCTGGCCCAGGTTTCTGCGAAGTGCAGGCGCACCTCGTAGTTGCCATCGGGCACCGTGAAGTTGAAGTCGAGCGGCGAGGACGCGCTGCCATCATAGCGGAACGTCTGATAGAGCGGATCATCGTCCGTGCCCGAGATCGCGTTGGCAAAGCCCGAGTTGTCTCCGGAGGTCGTGTTGTAAGTACTGGTATTGACGTCCGGCGCCCAGACTTGTCCCGCGGTGTCGGTGTAGCTGGTGGTGGAGCCAGCATTGATGCGGAAGAGGGCAGTCGGTGCCGCCGCGGTCGGATTGTATTCGATCGTCAGCACGTTTGAGGTGGCGCTGCGATTGCCACTGCCATCGGCCAGGAAAGCGGTGACCATGTGGATGCCGCCGAGGACCGCGTCGTAGTTCAACGACAGCGGGATATCCACGAAGCCATTGGCTCCGATCGTCGCGTCGCCGAAATCGAATGCTTCGACACGGTTGGTCTCGAAGGGATCGATCTGGTAGCCCGGTACCGTGAAAGTGCCATCCACGAGCCGGAGAGCGGAGCGGAAGATGCCCAACTTGGCGGTGGCACCCGGAGTGCCCACGATCCGGACGGTCGGCTGCGTGGTCGTCGTGAACGGCGAAGCATGACCGGCTACCGAGATCAGGGGCGTCGGCAACTGGGACGTTGCAAGGATGCTCATCGAGCCCTTGTTGGCGTTCGAGGTGCCGGGCAAGCCAGCGAGGCGGCTCTTGCGGACGGTGCCATCATCGAACGTCACGGTGACCGTGGATCCGATGATCTCCATGCCGGAGATGCTGCCCGCCTCAAACGGACCGGGGCCTGTCACCGGCGTCGGCGTCATCTTGATGCTGAGCGGGTCGATATCCGAAGAGAACTTGAGAAGCCGTCCGGCGGGGAAATCCATGCCGGCGCAATCGACCATGATCATGCTGTATCCGTCGCCGCCATCGACGCCATTGTGCGGTGCGCCAAAGGTGTGGGTCGCCGTGCCGGTGGGCGCTGGCGGGTCTTCCGGCAAATTCGGATCCACTTCGAAGGCCTTGCCCTCGCTATCGCCCGCGGTGTGATTGGGGTCGAAGACGACGTCCGGCATCATGCCGGTGCGCAGGTCGACGGTCACCGAGGTGATCTTCTGGCCACCGGTGGAAGTGTTCTCCAGCTTGTAGGATCCACCCGTGTTGGTGGAGGAACTGGTAAGCGTGCCCGCGCCGCTGATGGTCAACTTGGCGGAAGCGGTGTTCGGTGCCGGCGAGACATCGAAGTAGTCCCACGTCGCATTGAAGGTCGGCGTCGAGACATTGGCGGTGGTGGCCAGCAAGCCAAAGGCCATCGCTGATTTGCCGCGGATCGAGTCGAGGATCTTGCCGGTGACGGTCAGGGTGGAGCCGACGTAGGTGATCGGTCCGCCGCCCAGCGAGTAGCCGGGACGCACCGTTCCCGCGATGGGATCGATGAGGAAGGCAAGGACGACGTCAGAGCTGAACAAGCCGGAGACCGGGTGAAGCACCTGGCTCTTGATGATTCCGTTTTCCTCATGGACGACTTCGATCGCGCCCGGGCCATTATTCGCGTTGACCGCGACCTTGACGTAATTGTCCTGGTCGCCATTGCCCATGAAGATGCCCTGCGATTGGGCGGCGGTCGGTGTGCCATTGAAAAGGAGACCGCCAAGGCGCGAGGTGGCGAGGACGGGTCCGGTGAACTCGTCGATGTTCACGCCGAAGTCGAAAGCATTGATCTGTGTGTTCGACGATCCGTGAGGATTGCCCGGGCCGACGGTGGGATCGGTGAACAGACCGGCGGTGCCGCCAGCGATCAACTCGTCCACGTTCATCTTCTGGGCGTAGTTTTCGCCGGGGTTCATCATCACGCCCTTGAAGCCGATGCTGAAGAAGCCGATGCCCAGCTCATTGAAGAGTTCGCGGCGCACCGGGGGAGCGACATCGCGGCCGTTGAGTGAATCGATCGCAAACAGATCCTGCGTGTCGACGGTGCCGTCATTGTCGTCGTCGGAATCGAGCAGGTCGGAAAGGAAGTCGCCGTCGTTGTCCGGCGGTGTGACAGCAGAAGAGCAGGGGTTGGAGTTGTTGGAGATTTCGTCCGCGTTGCTGTAGCCGTCGTTGTCTTCGTCCAGCGCAAAGCTGAAGACGCCGGAGCAAACGCCGCCGCCCGACGAATCGAAGTCGGTCGGTTCGAGAATTGTGATCTTGCTGGAGTGGTGGCCGACGAAGATGGTGCCCCACAGCGCCGGCGCGGCGCCGGGTCCGGGGCAGGTCACATCGAGTGGGGTGCCATAGGAGCTTCCGCTGAGCAATGTGCTGCTACCGGTTGCCACGGTGCCGTCGCCATTCATTGTGACGCGCTGGACAACGCTCGCGCTGTACTGGGTGGCGATGATGTTGCCGACCATGGCACCGCCGAAGTTAGGGGCGGTGTATTCGGTCAAGCCGGTGGTCGAGGCGCTGTTGGTGATCAGCGCGCCGTCGGCCGGTCCGGGGAGCTTGAAGTCACCCTGACGCGAATCGGCCATCGCGACCGGGACCGGCGGCCAGTCGGTGGTCGGACTGGTGGAGTAAACGAAACCGCCGCCGGGGCCTTCGATGTTATGAAACCAACCGGCACCCGCGGGATTCGCGCGGATCGGATTCGGGTGGCCGCGGTAGTAGCCGGCACCGGAGATCAGGTAGAGGCCGTCCTTGTTGTTCACGGTGCCGGGTTCACCGGTGACGTATTCATTGGTGACGGTGGCGGGAACCGCCTCGTTCTTCGGATAGCCGCCCCAACCGTTGTTGGCGGCATTGTCGAACGTGTACATTTTCCCCACCCGACCCGAGATCCTCGAGATCAGCACGTCGTAGGGATTGCGGAAGCCGGAAGCATAGACCTGCACCGGGCCACCCTGGACCAGCTTGGCCTGGTTGAGGCCGTCATTGCCGCCGAAGGGATCGTTCACGTCCGAGCCATCCGGGTTATGGGCGCGGGATGGGTTCGGATCGTTCAGGGTCGGCAGATCGTAGAGATACTTCTGGCCGTGAGAGTCGGTCTGGACCGGAAGCGCATTGATCGCGACCAAGTCGATCGACAGCACTGCTGCGGAGAGAGCGTACTCGGCGGCGTAGGCGAAGTTCGCCGAAGGGCTGCCCGCATTGGTATTGCCGCCTTGGGCAAGGAAGAGGGTGTTGCCATCGGCGCTGATGTTGAGCCCGTTGTTGGAGTGGTTCTCTTCCGAGCGCGGCAGGCCGCGGACGATGTCCACCTTTTCCCAAACGCCGCCGACCTTGGTGAGGCGGGAAATGATCCCGGAGTTCGTGTCGAGATTGAAGTCGGTGCCACCGCTGCCCGCACCTTCGCGCGGGTCGCAGGAGGAAACATAGATCACCGGATTCGCTGCGGTACCCGTGACCACGAGACCGGTACACTGGCGGAAGCCGACTGCGCCGTTCGCCAATAGCGGTGCGGCATTGTAGGTCCCGTCGTCGTCGTAGTTCGGGATGGCTTTGACCAGGGTGATGGTCTCGGCATTGGTCGCCTGATAATTGTTCGGCCCCATGCGCGTGACATCGCATGCGATTACGGTGCCATTCAGCTGCGTGAAGTAGAGCCGGTTGTCCGGACCGAACTGAAGCGAGGTGACATCCTTCGCCTTGTTGTTGCCGGCGCCGGCGGGCCAGTTCAGCAAGCTCGGCGAGAAGCCGACCGTCTGTGCCTTGGCAACCGGAAGTGCGGCTGTCGCCAGCACCATGGAGAGCTTCAGCGCGGTCCGCCATCCGCGCGGCGACGCATCAGCACGACCGCTCGAACCTCGGGTAAGGAACTTCAATTTCATCTGGGGGGTGGGGAAAGGGGGGGAACAGGGGGACAGGAGCGGATCTCAGGGATCACAGGCTCGCGCCAAATCATCCACGCCGGATGAACAACGCCGGGACCCGATCACAAGCGGGAGTCCGGAGCCAACGGAGCGGGGGGAACTTGGCATAACCTGGGGGAGTATTGACCGTGCCAGGGCGCCGTGAGGCGATAGCTGGTCAGGGGGAGGGGCGAGGGGGGATGATTGAAAGCAAATCAAACTATCAAGAGCTCAAAAGCCGGGCCAGATATTTTTAGGCACCTATGAAGTCCTGATAATTTGCTAAAGTTAACTGGCTGGCGTCTCTCCGGCCTGCAATGGGCAAGTGGTCGGAATCGAGCAATTGCCACGCCACTCGTCCATAACGTGATCGCGTATGCGTAGATATAGGCAATGGACGCGGAGTCGCGTGCTAGGAACCGCAGCCTTGGTGCCCCTGCCACACGCCGAGGTTCCAATGACGCCGCTGCTGGTAGTGGAAGTGCTTGGCGTCGCTGAGCATCGCCTTGCCGATCTTGGTGACCACGCCGAGGCCGACGATCTTGCCCCAGGCCATGGCGGCCTTGCTGAGGCGCTTCGGCGCGGGCGCGTCGGCGAGCTTGCGACCGACCAGCAGTCCCATGCGGCGATTGCGTTCGAGGGTCCACGCGGTGGAGCAGCGATCTTCGGGGACGTGATGCCAGACCAATCCGGCGGGCAGATAGATGCCCTTCACGCCTTGATCGAGCATCACGCGCTGGAGGTCGGTTTCGTCGCCGATGGAGATGAGCCGGCCCGGGCCGATGTCGGGATTGAAGGAGCCGGCTTTCTTGATGTCGTCGGCAAAGGCAGCCCAGTTGAAGCCGAGCGCCAGTGGTTCATTCAAATCGCGGATCGTCTCGCCGTAGCTCCAGCCCTTCGCGGAGTAGGGCAGGTAATGCTTCAGCCATTCGGGCGGTGGCACGTCGTAATCGACGTTGCACTTGCCGGCGTAGAACTCGCCGCCGGTCTTACCCTTCGCAGCTTCGGCATAGGCGCGGACACAGCCTGGATCGATGCGGACGTCATCGTCGAAGAATACCACGAACTCGCCGTCGCAGGACTCGAGCGCGAGATTCAATGCGGCGCATTTGCTGCCGACCGGCGTGTAGAGATACTCAATCGGTAGCCTGTCGGAGAAACTCGCGGCCTTGGTTTCCGCTTCGTCCTTCTTGCCGTTTTCCACGACGATCACGCGGGTCACGGAGTCGGGAAGATCGGCATCGACCAGGCATTGCAGCGTCCGCACGAGAAGCTCGCCGCGTTGGCAGGTGGGAATGATGATGACCATGGGGGAATGATCTTGAGCTTAACGGGACTTGAACTCGCTGGCAATTCGGCGGAAGAAATCGAGCTTCCTGAAGCCGAAGAGCAGCACTGCGCCATACACGATGCCGAAGGAAGCCATCGCCGCGATGGTCCACGGCCAGGGATTCGCATGACTGGCGGCGAGACCCTTCATCCACCAGGAGACGGCGACGGCCGGGAGGCAGGAAACGGCCGGGGGAAGCATGGTGGCGAGCACCGAGCGCAGCTTCACCGGTGTGCCCTTCAGCGCCCAAGCCCAGTAGGGAATGAAGGTCAGCACCATGACCGCAGAGTAAGCCATCGCCACGCCACGGACGGAGCCAACCTGGCCGGGATCCTTCGGCCCCAGCCAGAGGCCGATGACGAAGGCGGTGACGATCACCACCGAGTTGGCAAAGCCGAGCCAGCGGTAGCGCTTGGTCATGCCGAGCGAAACGAGCACCCAGCCCGCAGGATTCGAAATGCCACCGATCAGTGCGGCGGCGGCAAGCAGGCGGAAGAGCGTCGCTGAACTGGCCCACGCTTCGCCGAGCCACACGCGCACGACTTCATCGGCGAAAAGAGTGATGCCGGCGATGACCGGCAGACTGAGCGAGCAGACGAGTTGGATCGAATTGAGGAAGTAGCGGCGGAATCGATCCGGCTCCTTTTGCAGGCGGGACAAGGCGGGGATGCTGACCGAGCCGAGCGGGCCATTGATCTGGCCGACCGGCATCAGCAGGAGGTTGTAGGCCTTTTCGTAGAAGGTGCCGGGGATGGCGCCGCAGAACTTGGCGACCAGCATGGTGTCGGCCTGCCGCGAGAAGTAGTTCATGATGTTGAAGCCGAGGACGTCGCCGCCGAACTTCACCATGCTCTTCACTCCATTTCCGCGCGAGGGCAGGCCGGGAAGCCAGCGCAGGGCGATCCATGCCGCAGCGGACTTGGCGAAGGCGGGCACCACGGCGAGGGCCACCAGCGCCCAGTAGCCCATTCCTTTCTTGGCCATCACCACCGCCACGATCACTCCAGCGAGCGAGGAGAAGACCTCGACACCCGCGAGCAACGGGTAGCGCTGGTTCCGGGTGAGCAGGGCGGTGTGCTGGAGCCCCAGGCTGCCGAAGATAAAGCTCAGCGCGAGCACCGGGATGATGGTGAGCAGCTCTGTCCGTCCATAGAACTTCGCCACCCATGGTCCGGAGACCGCAAAGATCCCCGCGAGCAGTATTCCCAGTGCGATATTGATCCAGAACAGCGTGGAAATCTGCCGGTGGTTGATCTTTTCCCGCTGGATGGTGGCCTGGGTGAGGCCGACATCGGTGAAGATGGTGAGGAAGCCGGAAATGACCGCCGTCATGGTGATCAGACCGAAGCTGTCCTGTGACACGAGCCGCGCAAGGATGCCGGTGGAAAGGAACCGCAAGCCAATCCCCACAATGCGCGAGAGCGACATGAACGAGGCACCACGGACCGAGCTGCGGCGCAGATTGGTCGAGGCCTCCGGAACCTCGAAAGGATCGCGTCGTTTCGTTCGGGTTGGAGTCGGTTTGTCGATGACGCTTTCAGCCTGCATCAAAATCGGGGGGGATGGAAGTGTCAGCGGACGTGATTGAGGAATTCCGCGAGCTTGGCCGTGAGATTCTTTCGCTCGAACTGCTGGACGAATCCGTGGTTCCAATCGCAGGACTGGTCGCCGGATTTCCATTTTGCATGCTGGCTTTTCAAGGCGGCAAGCAGGCCTTGCACATCGCCCGGCGGGGAGAAGACCCCGGTCCCGGACTGAGTGAGGAAATCGCGGGCGTCGCTTTCCGGCAAAGTTGCCACCACCGGTCGGCCGGCGGCCATGTATTCATACGTCTTGCCGGGTACGAGTCCCGCCTTCATGCCCGCCGGCATCTTGTGCATCGGCAGGAACAGCAGGTCGGCACCGCGCACGAAGCGCAGGCACTCGGCGTGGCTCAGGTAGCCGGAGCAGACGAAGAGCTCCTTGGCAGGTGAGGCGTCGATCAGTGCCTGATCGGACTTCGAAAGCACGCCGACGCAGTGCATCCGGACCTCATTCGCAATCTCCGGCGCTTCCTTCAGCCACTGTTCCAGTGCCTGAAGCAGGTAGTAATGCGAGCGCGAGAGACGCTCGACGCCGGGAATGGTGCGGCCTAACAGGCGATACTGGCGCTGCCGGGTGCGCTCCATCAGTCCCTGCTCCGCATGGAAATAGCCGGAGTGGACGATGTTGAATTTTCCTCCGCCGATCGGCGGCACCTCACCGGCGAAGTCTTCCGCATCGTAGCCATTGGTCAGGCTGACGACCTTTTCCGGATGGATCCGCGGCATGGTTTCCTTCACCCGCCGCGCCGACTCCGGCGTATTCATGATGACAAGCGCGGCGCTCTCCAGGGAACGCTCCATCTGCGCCTTCTCCAGCTCGCGGTGCAAGCCGGTGCGGTGAAGCTGGAACTCATCGAGCGCCCACGGGTCGCGAAGATCGGCCACCCACGGGATGCCGGTGCGCCGGGAAATCTCGGCCGCGGCATCGGCTCCATCGAAGGGCGACATCGTGACGAAGATCAGGTCCGGCTTTTCCTTCTCGGCGATCCGCGTGCCGGCTTCGATGGCGCGCTCCATCCACGTCTTTCCGAAGCGGCTGCGCAGGCCTAACAACTCGCGGGCCGCGCGCTCCAGCTTGCCGGGCGTGTGAACCTCATCGGGAATCGAAACGCGGTGGATTTCCACTCCGGCGGGCACCTCGTCCATCAGCGCCTGGTCCTTGGGCGTCCAGCGGCGGCCGTCCGGGGCTTCGATCGTGAGGACGATCGGCAGGTAGCCGGCCTCGGGCAGGTACTTGACGAACTTCAGCGAGCGCTGCACGCCACCGCCCCCGGCAGGTGGGAAGTGGTAGGCGATGAAAAGGATCTTCTTCATGGCGACGCCAGTCGCGGCCGGTGCCACGGCGCGCTCTGCGGCACGGGACCGGGCCGCCGCGGAGGCTCGGCCTTCGGCGGGCATGACGTCTAGTTCTGTTTCGGGAGATTTCATTCGGGGGGGGAGCGGATCTTCCGGAGGTCAGGGATTTTTCATCGCGGCACCCCGTATTCGTAGGGGGGCCTGCTGCTGTTTTCGTCGGGAAACTCCTCGGGCTCTTCCACTGGCTCGTGAATCATGGCGGCCAGCGATGCAATGGAGGCGATGCTGAACCAGAAGAAGACATACGACTGGTCGTAGTAGGCGACGGAGACGCTGGTCGCGATGTGGGAGAAGAGGCTCGCTCCCATGCACCAGATCATGAAGCGGTCGCGATCCTCCAGATCGGGCCGCGCGTCGAGGATACTGCCAACCCATTTGAAGGCGACCCAGATGATCGCCACGAACAGAATGACGGCGAGGAATCCGCCCTTCACGCCGAAGCCCAGGAAATAGTTGGTGATGTCCGTGTGCTGGGATTTTCCCGGCAGGCCGGTGGGCATCCACGCACGGGTGTAGTCGGTGCCGAAAAGCCACCATTCATGGAAGTGAATTACCGCCGCATCGATCAGTCTCGAACGGTGCCAGCCGGTGCTGCTGCCAATGCTGAGTTTCGCGATGATGTAGTAGGCCGGCTGCTTCATCACCAATTCGAGGGCGAGGTAGCCGATGGGAATCGACCAGCGAATAAGGTTCATCCACGGGCGGAATTTCCACAGGAACATGGCCATGATGCCGGCGAGCAGGCTGAGCACGGGACCACTCGACGAGCAGGCGACGATCATGGTCATGCAAGCGGCGATGCCGGTCATCGCGGCGCGCTGATTGCTGCGCCACATCGCGATCATCAGAGGCATCAAGCCGGCGCCCACCGTGCCCGCGAGAATGGCGTGGCGGAAGGGGCCGCGGGCGCGGAACTCGCCATCGCGAACCACCACGTCCGCCGTGATCCCGCCGAAGAGCGAGGAGAATAGGTTCTTGCCGGAGAACTCTTCGTAAACCATCTCCAGCGCGATCGGGACCAACAGGAAGGCGAGGGCGGCAATGATCGAGTAGAGTTCCTGGAGGTTCCGGCAGTAGCAGCGCACCAGCAGGTAGCAGATGCCGATTTCCGCAGTCTGCCCGATGATGAACATGGGACCGGCGTCATCGACTCCCGATTGGTGGAAGAAGCTCGCGAAGAAGAGCCACCCGAAGAACGCGATCATCAGCTTGTCGATCGTGTTCAGGCCGCCCTCGATGCCCTCGCCCTTCAGGATGATCCGGCCGAGCCCGACGACCAGCAGCAGGCGGAAGATGGGCAGCCCCGCACCGGCCACCTCGAAGCGCTGGCCGTGGGTCATGTAAAGGATCCCGACGAGGAAAGGGACCAGCGCCCATTTCCGCTCGACGGCGAGCAGAGAGAGGGCCGTGACGAGGAAGAAGAGAAATCCGAGTGCGCTCACGGCAGGGGAAGCAGGAGAAAGGGAGGGATGATGGGGCTCAGGCGGCGCGACTGCGCTGCACGCTGCGATAGACTTCGGCCAAGCGGCGACCGGCCTCGTCCCATGTGAGCTGGCTCAAGTCGGCGACGGACGAGGCGCGCAGTTTTTCCAACAGCACGCGGTCGCTGTCTAACAGGCGAAGGTGGGCCGTCAATTCCGCAACGCCACGCAGCGGATGGATGAGGCCGTTCTTCATGTGCTCGCACACCGCGCCAGAGGCATCGGAGACAAGCAGCACGCAGCCCGAGCCGCGGGCTTCGTAAGTGACCAGCGCGCTGCCTTCCTCGACCGAGGAAAGCACGAAGACGTCGGCCTGACGCATCAAGTCGGGCAGGTCCGTGCGGTGGCCCATGATCTTGACGCTGGGATGCGAAAGCATCGGCTCCAGGCGTTCGCGATAGCCCGGGACGAACTCGCCGCAGACCATGAAGGTGCCTTTCTCATGAGCGCCCGAGGCAAGCCACGCTTTCAGGGCGTGGTGCAGTCCTTTGCGTGGCTCGACCACGCCGGCATAAATCATCACCAGCCCGTCATGGGGCGCGCCGTTTGGTGCATGCGGGTTGAACCGCGAGAGATCGTAGCCGTACTGGTGGCGCACCAGCTTCGATTTCTCGAAACCGCGATCGAGGAAGGTCTTCGCCACGAAGTCGGAGGGGCAGAGCAAGTAGTCCGCCTCGGCGTATTCGCGTTCCTCCAGAGCGAGACGCTTGGGGTCGACCTCGTGATCGTGATTGTCCGGCAGCACGATGCCGACATCGCGGTTCTCGCGTTCCACCTCTTCATAGGCGTAGGCGGTGTGTGCGTTTGGCCGCTCCAGCACCACGGGGATGCCATGGCGCTTCGCGGTGCGGATGGTGCGGATCGAGCCGAGCGGCCAGCCGTGAACTACATCGACCTCGCGATGATGCGAATTCAGCCACATCGAGGTGGCGATGTCGTGCCAGTGGCAGGCGAGATCGCGGCCGATCAGCTTGTAAGGCACGCGCAGCTTGCCGAGGGAAAGCGTCGTCTTGACCTTGATCTGGTCATTCACCGGGCGGACCTGCGATCCGGTCAGCACGGTGACCTGGGCACCAGCCCGGGAGGCGCCTTCCACCTGATGCCAGGCCGTGGTACAAATGCGCCCCGCACCCAGCTTGTGCGGGAAACTGTAGAGAACTCGAACGGAGGGGGGATTCACGGGTAAGGGGAGGGAGGGTGATGAAACGGCGGCACTACGACCCGTCGCAGTGCCGCCGGTGGGTGGAAGCGGGGGCCTCAGGGATTCGAGGTCACCCGCAGGCCTTGCGGCGCTGAAGGAGGCGTCGAGGTGCCAAAGACGATGTCGGACACCATGTGGGTGCCGCCTTGAAGGGCCACGATGCCCATGTGATCGAGGCTGGTCACCGCGGCTTGCTCGGTCCGGAAGCTGAAATTCTGCGCGATCACGACCGGCGAACCGCCGTCAGGAGTCACGGTCACGGAATATTTCTTGGTCGAGAAGTCCACATCCATCTGGAAGCGGTAGATCGTCCCCGAGGCGTAGGTCATTGTGGCCAGCGCCTGATAGGCACCGCCATTGCGGGCGTCGATGGTGCCATTGATGTTGAAGCGGGCGATGCAGGCCAGATCGGTGTAGCCATCCACGGCTCCGAGCGAAAGGCCGGTCACGGCGTCAACATTCGGTGAATCCGGAACCGCATTCCACTTCACCGTGAAGCGCGAGGTCTGGGTCGGGATGACGATATTGGTCCACGCGTCGCTGGAGACGTAGGAGTTGCCGATTCCGAAGTTCGCGGAGGCCACCGCGCTGTTCGCGGCACCCGATTTCACACCGATT